>Ga0184615_10001590_pt1 | contig 12240 bp, 13 predicted proteins | sample PLM4_65_coex_FD_133134 | JGI IMG/M metagenome (GOLD analysis project Ga0184615, IMG submission 133134) | Groundwater sediment microbial communities from an aquifer in East River, Colorado, USA - PLM4_65_coex | ecosystem: Environmental > Terrestrial > Soil > Riparian zone | place: USA: East... | reverse complement strand
TTGCTTGATGACCATCAAGCAAGTCAAGCGATCTCGTCGTATCCCCGGCCCGTGAACTGGATCAGGCAGATGCCGTGGCCGAACGGGTCCGCGAGCTTCGCCATGCGGCCGAACGCGTGGGTCTCGATCTCGCCCTCGAGCACGGCGCCCGTGTCGAGCGCGCGCCGGACGGCGGCCTGGATGTCCGGGACCGCGAAGTCCAGATGGACGGGCGTCCAGTGCCGCGCGTAGTCGCGCTGCGCACGCGGGCTCTCGTTCGCCGCGCTCACGCTCGAGCGGCTACCCGCCGCCTTCTCGAGCAGGTAGATCGGCGCGTTCGACCCGAGCAGCTCCGCCACTTCGGGCCCGAGGCGCCGTCCCAGGCGCAGATCGAACGCGCGCGTGTAGAACGCGAGCGCGCGCTCCAAATCGGGAACGTCGATGTTGACGAGCAGCTCGAGCGTCACGGTTCCGGCGGGAGCTGCAGCGCCTTCGGCTCGAGATACTCCTCGAGCCCGTACTTGCCGAGCTCGCGGCCGTTGCCCGACTGCTTCACGCCGCCGAAGGGCGCGAACGGATTGAACGGCGCGCCGTTGATGTCGAGCTGTGCGGTGCGGATGCGTCGCGCCACCCGGCGCGCGCGAGCGAGATCGCGCGACCAGACCGCGCCGCCCAGGCCGTAGATCGTGTCGTTCGCGATGCGCACGGCCTCGTCCTCCGAGTCATAAGGGATGATCGTGCAGACCGGACCGAAGATCTCCTCCTGCGCGATCTTCATCCCGCTCGTTACGTTCGCGAACAAGGTCGGCCGCACGTAGTAGCCGCGCTCGAGGCCCGGTGGCGGCTCGACGCCGCCCGCGACCAGGGTCGCGCCCTGCTCGACGCCGGAGCGGATGTACGCGCGCACGCGCTCGCGCTGCCGATCCGACACGAGCGGCCCGAGGCGCGCCTTCCCCTCGTACGGATCGCCAACCGCGTTCGACTTCTCGAGCTCCTCCTTCGCGATGCGCACCGCTTCGTCGTGGCGCGAGCGCGGCACGAGCATCCGCGTCCACGACGCGCAGGTCTGGCCGCAGTTGATGAACGCGTGGTTCAAGCTCGCGCGCACCGCGGGCTCGAAGTCCGCGTCGTCGAGGATCACGCTCGCCGACTTTCCGCCGAGCTCGAGCGACACCTTCTTCACCGACTTCGCGGCGAGCTCCGCGACTCTCCGGCCCGCGGCGGTCGATCCGGTGAACGAGACCATGTCGACGTCGGGGTGCACGACCATCGCCTCGCCGACCACGGCGCCCGCGCCCGAGATGAAGTTGAAGACGCCTTTCGGGATCGACGTCTGGTTCACGATCTCCGCGAACATGAAGCAGGAGAGCGGCACGACCTCCGACGGCTTCAACACGATGGTGCAGCCCGCCGCGAGCGCGGGTCCGACCTTCGCGACGATCTGGTGCAGCGGGTAGTTCCAGGGCGTGATCGCCGCCACCACGCCGACGGGCTCCTTCACGACCAGCGAGTTGCCGATCCGCTCCTCGAACGCGTGGTCGCGCAGCAGGTCCGCGTAGAACTGGATGGTGTTGGCCGGGAAGTCGACCATGAACTGCTCGGTCATCGGCCGCGGCGCGCCGAGCTCGCCGATGATCACGTCCGCGAGCTCCTGCTTGCGCTTGCGGATGCCCTCCGCGATCTCGCGCAGAACCTCGGCGCGACGACTCGGCTCGCTCTGGCTCCAGCTCTCGAACGCGCGCTTCGCGGCGGCGACCGCGCGGTCGACGTCCTCCAGGCTGCCGTCCGGGATCCGGCCCATCACCTCGCCGGTCGAGGCGTTGTGCACCTCGAACGTGCCGCGTCCGGCGGGGGCGACCCACTGCCCGTCGATCAGGAACTTCTCGAACACGATCACGGCCGCTCCTCCCGTCTCGGTCGATCATACTACCGGTCCAGGAGGTGCAAGATGAAGGTCCGCCGCGTCGTCACCGGTCACGATCGCAAGGGCAAGGCCGTATTCGCGTCCGACACGCAGGTCGACGCGCTCACTCCGGCGCTCCTGCCGGGCTCGGAGTTCCACCGCCTCTGGGGCGGGAATCGCGCGCCGTCGTTCCCCGACGACGGCTCGGCGCCCGAGCAGAACCCGTACTTCCCGCCCGTCGGCGGCTTCCGCTTCGGCATGTTCACCCTGCCGCCCGACTCGCACTCCCGGCCGGCGGTCGCCGATCTCCCGGCCGCGGTGACGGAGCTCGAGACCGCGCTGCCCGGGCTCGCGAGCTTCATGGAGGCCGACGCGCCCGGCATGCACACGACCGCGACGATCGACTTCGAGGTCGTGCTCGAGGGAGAGGTCTGGCTCGAGCTCGACGACGGCGCGGTGGCGCATCTGCGCGCCGGCGACACGGTGGTGCAGAACGGCACGCGGCACGCGTGGCACAATCGCGGGAGCAAGCCCGCGCGGCTGGCGGTGTTCATCGTCGGCGCGCACCACGCCAGGTTCCCGGGCAGCTGAAGGAGCCCCGCATGCGTTTCAGTGTCTGGCCCGCGCCGATACAGACCTTCGCAGACGTGCTCGAGATCGCGCGCCACGCGGAGTCGACCGGCTGGGACGGACTCTGGTTCGCCGACCACTTCATGCAGGACGGCGAGAACGCGCGGGTGCCGACGTCGGAGGCGTGGACGACGATCGCGGCGCTCGCCGCGTCGGTGCCGCGCATCCGCATCGGTCCGCTGGTCACCGGCAACACGTATCGCCACCCGGCGGTGCTCGCGAAGATGGCGGCGACCGTCGACCACATCTGCGGCGGGAGGCTCGTGCTCGGTCTGGGCGCGGGCTGGCAAGAGAACGAGCACCGCCAGTACGGGATCCCGTTCTACACCGTGAAGGAACGCCTCGAGCGCCTGGCCGAGGCGTGCGAGCTGATCAAGGGGCTGTTCGCGAACGAGACGACGACCTTTCGCGGCAAGCACTATCAGCTCGAGAACGCGGTGCTGGAGCCGAAGCCCGTGCAGAAGCCCCTGCCGCTCATGATCGGGGGCGGCGGCGAGAAGGTCACCCTGCGCATCGCCGCGCGCTTCGCGGACGAGTGGAACGTGTGGGGCGACGTCGAGAGGCTGCGGCACAAGATGGCGATCCTCGACCGCTACTGCGCCGAGCTCGGCCGTCCGCCGCGCGCGGTCCAGCGCTCCGCGGTGGCGCTGCTCTTCCTGACCGACGACCGCGCGCTGGCCGAGAAGCTGCGCAGCCGCCCCGCCGCCCGGCCGATGATCATCGGCAACGCCGACGAGGTGCGCGAGATCGTGCGCGCCTATCGCGACGCGGGTGTCGACGAGCTGATCGTGCCCGACTTCACGCTCGGCCCACGCGACCAGAAGCTCGCGACGCTCGACCGGTTCATGAACGAGGTGGCTGCAAAGCTGCGCACCTAGCGCGTGAGCTGGCATACAATCCGGCGGAGGAGGACTCCATGAATCGCCCCAATCGTCTCTTCAGCGCCGTGACTCTGGTCGCGTGTCTCGCGGTCGCGGGCTTCGGCGTCGTCGCAACCGCCCAGAGCTCGTTCGATCGCGCCCAGGCCGTCGCCACCTCGAAGGAGCTCGCCGAGCAGGTGAAGCAGGTTCGCGCGGAGCTGGTCTCGCCGAGCCCCGCGCTCGCCAACGACCTTCGTGAGCTCGAGGGACACGCGGACCACTTGCGCGAGGGCCTCGACTCCGGACTGAGCGAGGTGACGACGGCGCCGGTCGTGAAGCGCATCGTCGACCTCGGAAAGGCCGCGAACGAGCAGGTGAAGGCAGCCTCCCCCAGCGCCGCGATGACCCAGTCCCTGGACACGGTGCGCGCGACAGTCATCGCGCTGGAAGCGCTCTACGGGATCGACGTCGCGAGCCCGCCGCCCAAGCCGCCGGCCCCGACGGTCGTCCAGGCCGATCCCTGCAAGGAGAAGGTGCGGCTGGTCGGCGTCGAGTTCGGCTTCGACTCCACCGACGTCACGCCGGGGAGCGCCGACACGCTCAAGGTGGCGATCGAGAAGCTGAAGAAGTGCGCGGCGATCGCGGTGAAGATCGACGGCTACACCGATTCCAGCGGTCCGGCCGGCTACAACCAGGAGCTCTCGCAGAAGCGCGCCGACGCCGTGAAGGCGTATCTGATCCAGAACGGGATCGGAGCCGACCGGCTCAGCTCCCGCGGCGATGGCGAAGCGGATCCGATCGCGTCCAACGAGACCATCGCGGGCCGCGCCGAGAATCGCAGGGTCGAGCTCAGCCCCTCGACCTGAGGAGTTCCGCGCGCTGTTCGGGACTCAGCGCACGGGACTGTTCAGCCACAGCCGCTCGGCGATGGCGTTCTGGCCAGCGATGCTCGGATGGAAGCAGTCCGCGCCGTTGATCTCGTTCGGGCCGAAGAGCAAGGTGCCGACCGAGAGTGTGGACTCGTCGGTGTACTCCGCGGCGACGCTGACACCGCGCGGGTTCAGGCCGTTCGCGTTCGTGTCGTAGGCGAGCGCCTCCTCGCGCAGGATCTCGTTGTAGCGGCGCTGGCGGGCGGCGATGGCCGCAAGGCGGAAGGCCTGGGACTCGCCGTTCCGGGTGCTCGGGTCGGTGACGATCGGGCACGGATCGAACGTCTCCCACGCGAGCTCGCACGCGACGTCGGACTCGGCGTCCTGCTTGGCGAGACCCGCCGCGTACAGGTCCTGTACGCGCGGGACGCTGCCCAGGTACACGGTCGCGTCCACGGAGAGCTGGGCCGTGAGCGGCGACAGCCCGAGTCCGATCGCCTCGCGCCACTGCGCGTCGCTGAACAGCGGGCTCGAACACGCGCCGGGCTGCGCGCAGTCGCGGCTGCAGAGGTCGTTGCCGCCGAGCAGCACCACGACGAAGTCGGGCTCCGGGGTCTGCGACAGGATGCGCCCGGCCTGGATCGCGAAGCTGTCGTCGCCGCCGCGCATGCGGCCGCCGGTCCTCGCCGCGCCGCTGTGCGCGTCGATCGAGGCGTCGAAGAACAGGTAGCGGTCGAGCAGGGTGAAGACGCCCTGACCGCCGCCGTCGAACCACGAGAACTCCGGCTGCTCGGTGCCGCCCGACACGCACTCGAACAGGCAGTCGAAGCCGAAGTTGCACTCGCAGCTCGCGGCGAACGCGCGCGTGATGCTGTCGCCCGCGACCGACATCTGCACCGGCAGCGCTCCCGCACCGACGAAGGCGCGGCAGACGGGCAAGAGCGGCGCGCTGCCGGCGAGTGCCTGGCGCAGGCGCGCGACATCGGCAGCATCGCAGTCCATGGACCCACCGACGACGCTGCACTTCGCGGGATCCGCGACGCCGGACGGCAGACCCGCGAGCGCGCGGCGCAGGCGCACGGCGTCGACCACGTTCGTGCGCCCGTCGCCGCTGGTGTCGCCGCAGGTACACACGTCGCCGACGCCGTCCGGGGGCGCGGTCGAGTCTAGCTGGCTCGCGTTCGCGACGAAGCGGCAGTTGTCCACCGCGTTCGCACGGCCATCGCCGTCGAAGTCGTTCGAGGTCTGGGCGAACGCCGCTGATGGAAACGCGAGGCACAGCGCGGCGACGAGCAGGGCCGCGATCCTCATGATCCCGGCCTCAGTGGAAGTGCTTTCGCAGGTACTCGCCGATCCGCGCCACGGCCTCTCGTCCCTCGGAGAGCTCGCTCGCGAAGATCTGCCAGACGTGGATCATGCCGGGCCAGACTTCGAGCGTGAGGTCGACTCCCGCCTGGCGCGCCCGCTGCGCGAAGCGCGTGGAGTCGTCGAGCAGGGTCTCGCGCCGGCCGACCTGGATCAGGAGCGGCGGCAGCCCACGCAGATCTGCGTACAGCGGCGCCGCGAGGGGCGTGCGCGGGTCGGCGCCGTTCAGGTACGGCGGCGCCATCGACGCGATCAGGTGCTTCGCCACCATCGGATCGTCGCTGACTCCGCCGTTCATCGACTCGCCGATGCCCTCCATGTCGACCCAGGGCGAGAGCAGCACTCCGGCTGCGGGCAGCGGCAGCTTCTGGTCGCGAATCGCGAGCAAGGTCGCGGCGGCGAGCCCGCCGCCCGCGGAGTCCCCGGCAATCGCGATGCGACCCGGCGCGATGCCCTGCGCGAGCACGAAGCGATACGCGCTCACCGCGTCGTCGACCGCCGCAGGGAACGGGTGCTCGGGCGCGAGCCGGTAGTTCAGCGCGAGCGCGCGCGCGGCCGATGCGGCCGAGAGCCGCGCGATCATGTCTCGGTGCGAGTTCACGCTGCCGAGCACGTAGCCGCCGCCGTGCAGGTAGAGGACGACGTGGTCGGCGCGCGCGCCCGGACCGTCGAGCCACTCCGCGTCGACCCCGCCCGCGCTGACGTTCTGCTTCTTGACGGGCGCGAGATCGCGCACGTCCGAGAACAGGCGATCCCAGCTCTCGCGCATTTGCGGCACCGTCGTCGCGGGTCCCCAGGTCGAGAACTCCTTCTGGATCTTGACGATCAGGCGATCGAGCTCGGCTTGCGACATCGGCGATTCCTCCGTGCCGACATCCTACTCCTCGGGCTCGGCAGACGGGGCCTCGGGCGCGGACGGGGCGGGCTCGGAGGAAGCGCCGTGGCGCTTCTGGAAGCGCTCGCGCCGCGCCTTCTTCATCTCCTCGCACTTCGCGGGATCGGCCGCGCACTTGGCCTGCATCTCCGCGCGATGCTGCTTCATCCGCTCGCGCTGCTGCTGGCACTTCTCCGGGTTCTGCTCGCAGAACTCGCGGCGCTCGGCGCGCTTCTTCTTCATCTCCTCGCACTTCTGCGGGTTCTCCTTGCAGAAGGCCTCGCGCCTGCTGCGCGCCTCCTCGCACTTGGCGGGATTCTGCTTGCAGAACTCCGCGCGGTCGGGCGGTGGGGTCGTCGGGTCCTCGGCAAGCGCCGGGCTGGCAAGGAGCAGGAGGCCGACGAGGGGCGCGATGCCGAAGGCGGTCGTGTTCAGGCGCATGGGCAATCTCCTGATCGGCGTCGTTCGGAACGCCTCGAGAATGGAACCCCCGAGGCTCGCCGCGGTTGCGCGGGCCTTCCGATCAGCGCGCGACGGGCTTCCCGAACGGCGCGTACGGATCGCCCGGGATCTCGATCAGCTCGACCAGCATGCCGTCGGGGTCCGTGACGAAGAGGAGCTTCGAGCCGTATGCGGGGTGCTCGATGCGCGTCTCGTCGAGCACGCGCACGCCGGCAGCGCGCAGCTTCGCGACCGTCCCGTCGAGGTCGTCGACGCGCAGCATGAGCGCGACCATGCCGGTCTCGTTCATGTCGCGCACGCGTCCCGCCCCCTTCGCAGCCGGGCGGTTGAACGCGAACAGCGCGAGCCGGACGCCATCGCGCTCGACGAAGACGGTGCGCTGGTCGACCTCCGGCAGGCGCAGGAGCTTCGCCGAGAGCGCGTCGGCGACGTTCACCTCCGAGAGCGGCCGGAAGCCGAGCAGGTCGCAGTAGAACGCGAGCGCGCGCTCCATGTCGGAGACGCAGACTCCTATGTGGCCAACCCGGAGCACGGACACCTTAGCGGGTCCCGGCGCGCGGACGGCCGCGCGCCACCCGCGCCTTCGCTCGGCTTCGCCTCGCTGCGCGCTTCGCTTGCATCAGTCCTTCCCCTCGAACAGCGGCTCGAGCTCGCGCTTGACGATCTTGCCCATCGCGTTGCGCGGCAGTGCGGCGACGAGCGCGATCTGCTCGGGCACCTTGTATCGCGCGAGCCGCTCGCGCGCGAAGGCGGCGATCTCTTCGCCGCTCGAGGCCGCCCCCGCCGCGAGCTGCACGGCCGCGACCACGCGCTGACCCAGACGCGGATCGGGCCGGCCGAGCACGGCCGCGGCCGCGACCGCCGGATGCTCCTGCAGCACGCGCTCGACCTCGGCCGGGTACACGTTCGCGCCGCCGCGCAGGATGAGCTCGTTGCGCCGGCCGCGGATGTACAGATCGCCGCGCGCATCGAGGAAGCCGAGATCGCCCGAGTGATACACGCCGGCGCGCAGCGCCTGCGCGGTCTCGTCGGGCTTGTTCCAGTAGCCGAGCATGGGCGTGTAGACACCGGCCCACGGACCCGTGGCGCACGGCGCGACGCAGATCTCGCCGATCTCGCCGCTCGGCACGGGCTGGTCTTTCTCGTCCAGGATCAGGATCTCCACCTGCGGGACCGCCTTCCCGCACAGCCCGGGCGACGGCGCGGCGCTTCCGTCGGTGCGCGTCACCGCGGTGGGCGCCTCGGTCATGCCGTAGCCGATCACGACGTCGGCGCCGAAGCGCTCGCGGTAGAGACGCCGGAACTCCTCGGGACACTCCGCGCCGCCGACTTCGGGGCGGACCAGCGACGCGAGATCGGCGGGGCGCACGCCCGGATGACTCAGCAGGTCGTAGAAGACCGTCGGCACCGCCGCGAAGTGGCCGACCCGCTCGCGGCGCACCCAGTCGGCGAGTCCCTCGGCGTCGATGCGGTCGATGCAGACGCAAGCGCTGCCGTCCTGGAACGCGACCAGCGGCCCGAGCACGACCAGGTTCAGGATCGTGAGCGGCAGGACCACACCCTGGCGCACGTCCGGGCCATAGGCCCCCGTCGCGGCCGCGACCGCGCCGGGCAGCAGCAGATTGTGGTGGCTGTGCACGGCGCCCTTCGGAAAGCCGGTCGTCCCGCTCGTGTAGGCGATCGCGGCCGGATCGTGCGGGTCGATCGCGACCGGAGGCCGCGGCGCGTCGCCGGGCGAGCGCCCGACACTGCCGGGCGTCACCGGCACGACCCGCGCGACGCCCTCGACCTGCCCGGCGAGATCCGGCGCGACCAGATAGACCCCCGCGCCCGAGTCGCGCAGCACGTACGCCTTCTCGGGCGCGGCGAGCGGGCGGTTCACGCCGACCCAGATCGCGCCGAGCCGCATCGCGCCGAGGAACGCGATCACCAGATCGACGTCGTTCGGCAGGCACGCCGCGACCCGATCGCCCTGCCCTACGCCGAGCGCCGCGAGCTCCCGCGCCGCGCGGTTCGCTGCGCGATCGAGCTCGGCGTAGCTGAAGCGCCCCGCGCGGCCGACGAGCGCCTCGCGCTCGGGCGTGCGCGCGAGCGCGCGATCGAGAACGGCGGCGACCGTCTGCGGTCCGTCGCCAGGGATCAGCGGGCGCGCGTCTCCGGGCACGCGCTCACGGCCTCATGTACCAGCCGCCCGAGACGTTCAGCGCCTCGCCGGTGATGAAGCGCGAGCGTTTGTCCGACGCGAGGAAGAGGATCGCCTCGACGACGTCCTCCGACCGGCCGAAGGAGCGCAGCGGCGTCTCTTCGAGCAGCGGCTGGAACTGCGCCTGGAACTTCTCGACGAAGCGCGACCAGATCAGTCCGGGCGCGACCGCGTTGCAGCGAACGCCGTGGGGCCCGACCTCGTGCGCGATGTTGCGCGTCAGCGCGAGCAGCCCCGCCTTCGCGACCGAGTACGCCGGCTCGCCCTCTTCCTCGTTCGGGTTGCCGATCCAGCCCGCGACCGAGGCGATGTTCACGATGTTGCCGCGCCGGCGCGCGACCATTCCCGGCAGGACTTTGCGCGCCAGGTAGAAGTTCGCCGAGAGGGAGACGTCGATGGTGCGGTCCCAGTTCGCTGGATCGTAGTCGACCATGTGGCCGAGCTTGTTCTCGGCGGCGTTGCAGACGAGCACGTCGACCCGGCCGAGCTCGCGCTCCGTCTCGGCGATCATGAGATCGACCTTCGGTCGGTCGGCGATGTCGAGGTGGAACGCGATCACCTTCGCGCCCGTGTCCTTGCGGATCTGCTCCGCCATCTCGCGATTGCGGCGCTCGTGGAGATCGCAGATCACCACGCTCGCGCCCTCCTGGGCGAAGCGAAGCGCCGTGGGCCCGCCGATGCACGAGCCTCCGCCGCCGGTGACCAGGACGACGCGGTCCTCGAACTCCCTGCCGGCCGGCTCGGTGGCCATCCCCTAGGCCTTCTCGCTGACGAGCGCGCGGCCGTTCTCGCGCATGATCCGCCGCACGTCCGCGGGCGCGAACTGCGACTGGATGTGCGCGATGAACTCGTCCGGGTGCGGCACGCACTCCGCGTGCGGGTAGTCGGAGCCGAAGACCACGTGCTCCACGCCGATCAGGTCGGCGAGCGCCTTGTGATCCTCCTCGTGGTACGGGTTCACCCAGACGTGCTGCTTGAAGATCTCGCTCGCGCGGCCCTGCACGCGGCCGCCGATCCACGGACCGTTGCGGCCCATGCCCTTCATCTTGTCCATCGCCTTCAGCAGGTACGGCACCCAGAGCGACCCGTTCTCGACGGAGAGCACCTTGATGTCCGGGTAGCGTCCGAAGAAGTTCCCCATGACGAGCGCCACGATCGTGTCCATGATCGGCCGGTCGCCGTACATGCAGACCCACTGGAAGGCCGACTGGTGGTGCGATGCGGGGTTCGCCTGCTCGCCCCAGTGCACCGACATCAGCTCGTTGTAGCCGGCCTCGCCGACATGGTAGGCGATCGCGAGCTTCGCCTCGTTCGCGAGCGACCAGATGCGGTCGAAGACCGGATCCGCGGGCGAGCGCCCGCCCGCCGGGCCCGTGCGCACGTTGATCAGACGCGCGCCGCGCGCGAGAGCCCACTCGAGGTCCTTCAAGCCCTCGTCCGGATCGAGCAACGAGATCACGGGAGACGCATAGATGCGTCCCCGGAACGCGAAGCCCCACTCCTCGTCGAGCCAGCGGTTGAACGCGCGCACGTTCGCGTAGGAGAGCGCGACGTCGTGCTTCAGGAAGTGCTCGACGCAGACGCCGAGCGTCGGGAACAGGAACGCGGCCTCGACCCCCTGCTCGTCCATGCGCGCGAGCCGCGCGTCGCGATTCACGAACGCGGGGTCCATCGGGATCTCGACCGACTCGGGCTCGACCAGCCGGTCGCTGCCCAGAGACTTCAGGAACTCGCGCAGTGATCCGGGGCGCAAGGTGTGATCGAAGCTCGAGAAGGTGTCGTCGAGGAAGTGGAACTCGCGCTCGCCGATCCAGATCTGGTCGCGCCCGTCGTGTTTCACCGCGCGCACCGCGCGATCTCGGAAGGCCGGCTCGATGTAGCGCGTGAACGCATCACGGGGCTCGTAGTAGTGGTTGTCCCCGTCGAAGATCCCGAAGCCGAGCGTGGTCATGCGTACTTCCGCAAGAACGCGTGCAGCGCGTCGATCACCGGCTTCGGGTGGGTGAGCGGCGGCACGTGCGCTGCGCCGCGGATCACGACCAGATCCTTGCAGTCGACGAGGTTGTCCCGCAGCCCCTTCGCGACGTCGAGATCGAAGGCCAGATCCTTGCTCCCGTGGATGACCAGCGACGGACAGGCGATCTCCTTCAGGTGCGGCGTGAAGTCGTCGCGCGAGAGGACGGTCTCCCAGGGATGCGCGCTCTCGCACGGCGGCTTTGCCTGCCACTTGGCCTTCCAGATCTTCGCGTCGTACTTGGGGCCGAAGAGGAGCGACGCCATGTTGTCGGCGATCGCGCCCACCGGTCCCTGCGAGAGCCAGCCGTCCGCGGTCTCGCGGTAGCCCGCGAGGACCTCCTCCGAGAAGAGCCCCGCGGCGGTGTCCATCAACACCAGCGACTTCACGCGGTCGGGGAACTTCACGGCCGCGCGCATCGACAGGAACCCGCCCTGCGACAGGCCCACGAAGGACGCCTTCGCGATCCCGAGCTGGTCGAGGACGCCGACCGCGTCCGAGGCCGAGTCGTAGTAGTCGAACGGCGCGAGGCAATCGCTCATGCCGTGGCCGCGCTGGTCCCAGGTGATGCAGCGGAACTCCGCGGAGAGCACCTTCACCTGCGCGTCCCACATCGAGTGATCGAGCAGAAAGCCGTGGCTGAAGATCACGGCGGGGCGGTTGCCGCCGGAATCCTCGAAATAGAGATCGTGGCGATTTACGCTCGCGAAAGGCATCAGCGAAACTCCGGCATGATTTTGGTTGCGAAGAGCTCGAGCTGCCTGTCCTGCACGTGACGCGGCGTGGTCCCCTGGTAGAAGAAGTTCCAGGAGAGCCATTCCAGGTCGCCGTTGCCGTGGCACTTCACGAGCTTTTCGAAGTGGCGCTTGACCTGATCCACGGTGCCGCAGATCTGGTAGCCCTTGTCGATCATACGCTGAGTGGCGACCTCGTTGTTCTTGAAGAGGAGCGGCCGGCAGTTCGGGTCGTCCTCCGGGTTGCGGAAGAGCTCCAGGAACCCGAAGCGCCCGAAGTACTCCTGGTAGTCGTGGCCGGTGGTCGCGGCGGCGAGCTCGAAGGCCTCGTCATAGGTGTCGCCGAT
>Ga0184615_10001587_pt1 | contig 12248 bp, 10 predicted proteins | sample PLM4_65_coex_FD_133134 | JGI IMG/M metagenome (GOLD analysis project Ga0184615, IMG submission 133134) | Groundwater sediment microbial communities from an aquifer in East River, Colorado, USA - PLM4_65_coex | ecosystem: Environmental > Terrestrial > Soil > Riparian zone | place: USA: East... | reverse complement strand
TTGTTCGGGTTTTGGGTGGTGAACGACGTCGACGCCATGCTGCTCACCGTGCCGCGCGGCCCCATCACGCACCTGATGCTGGTCGTGGGCGGGCGCACCGGCAAGCCGGCGGAGGCGAGCTGTCTCCATGTGTGCCCGAAATGCGCGGCACGCTACAGCGAAGCGAAATTCTCCGACGTGCAGTCGGGTTACGAGCGCTTCCTCGAATTCGCCCTGACGCGCGTGCGCGCGTTCAATTCCGACCCAAAGCTACGCACCTGCCCGCGCTGTGCCGCGGTGCATCCGCCCATCTACGGCTTCCACGAGGGCGCCGACACACCCGACGAGCGCATCGCACGCATCGCCGGCTGAGGGAGCGCATGGCCTGGCCGCGCATCGAGCTTAAGATGGTCGGCGATTGGGGCGTTGCCAATTTCCACACCCTGGTCGGCATGATCGCCGCCAACATGCGCTTCCGCTCGGAGCCGCGGTCGCGCTTCTGGATCCTGACCGGCACCGGGTTCCGCGACAACATCGAAGCGGTGGCGCGCGGCGAGGTCGATCTTGGCATCACGACCCCGCTCGACGTGCCGCTCGAATGGGCGCGGCAGGGCAAGCATTTGTTCAAGGGGCGCGCTTATCCGTTCCTGCGCACCCTCGGCTACTACCCGCAGGACGACCGCCTGATCTTCGCCGTCAACGCCGACACCGGCATCACCTCGTTCGCCGACATCGTCGCGCGCAAATATCCGCTCAAGCTCGCCACGTCGGTGCGCGATCCCGACAATCTGATGACCTGGATCATCGACCGGGTGCTGGAGGCGCACGGCATCGCGCCCGGCGACTTCGAGCGCTGGGGCGGCAAGTGGCTCGGCAGCGACCGGCCGCAAAGCTGCGTCGCCCAGGCGGTCAAAGGCGAAGCCGATGCGGTGATGTTCGAGGGCATCATGACCCCCGGCTGGTACGAGTGGACCGAAAAGGCGAAAGTCCGGTTCATTCCGTTCGAGCGCGCGGCGCTGGATAGGCTGCAAAAGGAATACGGGCTGCGGCCGGCAGTCCTCAAGAAGGGACGGCTCGGCGCGCCCGCCGATATTCCGTGCCTCGACTTCTCGCACTGGGCGATCTTCGTGCGGGACGATATGGACGAGGACGTCGCCTACCGCATTACTTCGGTGCTGGTGGAGCATCGCGGCGAGATGGAGGCACGCTACCGCAACATACCGGTGGAGCGCAGCCCCCTTACCTATCCCATCGATCCGAACACGATGTGGAAAGGGCTCGGGGCCCCGCTGCACCCCGGCGCCGAGCGTTACTATCGCGAGCACGGCTACATGAAGTAGCCGCCATTCACCGCTAGCGGTGAATGGCGCTCGAGGTGTTCCGCACCAGGAACTTGTCGCCGCGGGTGAGAAAATCGTCGATCACCGAGGCGGCAGCCTCCGGCCGGTCGGCGTCGATGGCGTGCGCCGCGTCGTAGACCATGATGATATGACAGCTGGGCAGGGTCTCCTTGTAGAGGTGCGCCACCTCGGGCGGGATCACCCGGTCCAACGTGCCAAAGAGCGCCAGCACCGGCATCTGCAACGACTTCATGCGCTCCTCGAACGGCGCGTCGCGCGGCGGCCCGACCAGCCGCTCGCTGATCTTGCGGTTCTTGGCCGCCGTCTCGGGCGTCATCGGCTCCTGCGGCCCGACGCGCTCGGGGTGTGCGTAGAGGAGCTTGAGCGCCTCTTCGGGTGAGACCCGTGTCGGCGGCGGGGCTCCGCCTTCGAGCCGGATGGCAGCGGGGCCGAGCAGCACGATGGAAGCAACCGGCTCGGGCTTTGCCATCGCCATTGCGAGCGAGAGCTTGCCGCCGAACGAGATCCCAAGCAGCGAATAGTGTGTCAGCTCGAGCGCCGCGATCGCGGCGTTCATCGTGCGCGCCAGCTCGTCCATCGTTTTGGAGCGGTCGTTCTCGGGCGATCGGCCGAACCCGGGTACCTCGAAGGCGATGACGCGGTGGCGCTGGGCGAGGAGCTCGTGCGTGCCCGAAAGCCGTAGCCCGCCGCCACCGTGAAGGCAGACCAACGGCTCGCCGCTACCGGCCTCGCGGTAGCGGATGCGGAACCCATCCGCCTCGACGGAGCTTTCGGAGAAGTCGGCGCCGATCATGTTCATAGTTCGTGCATCCTGGGCAGCACCTTTCTGCCGAACAGTTCGATCGCGCGCGGCACCTTATCGCCAAGCTGCGAGGCGACAGCAAGGTCCAGCACGCCGCAGCCGAGCTCGTCGCGGATGCGCTTGATCTGCTTCAACACGGTATCGGGGCTGCCGACGAGGATCTGTCCCTTTTCGATTCGATCAATGACCGCGCCGCGCGACTGCAGCCGCGCCCGCTGCCCTTCGATGTCGCGGCCGTAATAGCCGCCCTCCGCGGCCGCCTGTTCCACGGCCTTGTTCCTGAAGCTGAGACCGATCGAGGGAAGGCCCCCCGCCGCAGCCTGCATATCCTCGAACGCCTCTTCATCGGTCGGGGCGACATGCATCGCAAGCCGATAGATGATCTGCTCCGGGTCCGGTTGCCAACCATAGGCGCTGCACTGTGCCCGGTAGTACTGCGCTGCTTTGGCCGCTTGCTGCACGGTGGTGAAGGCGAAACCGGCGCCGAGACGGTGGCGCGCGGCGAACTCGCCGGCCTCGGGGCTCGCTGTCGACATATAGATCGGCGGCATCGGCTTCTGCACCGGCCGTGGCCAGATCGAGATCGTGCGGTATTCGTAGAAGCGGCCCTGCCAGCCGAAGGGCTGCGTCTCGGTCCAGCACATGCGGATCAACTGGAACGCCTCGTCGAAGCGCTCGCGCGATTCCGTTGGATTGATGTTGTAGGTCACGTATTCGTTCGCGGAGCCGCGCATGAGCCCGGCGATCATTCGCCCGCCGGTCAAGGCGTCGATCATCGCCATCTCTTCGGCCACCCGAACCGGATCGAGAATGGGGATATCCGGACCCAGAACGGCGATCTTCGCTTTCTTCACCACCCCGACGAGCGCCGCCGCCATCACCATCGGGTTGGGCGTCATGGAGAACGGTGCGAAGTGATGCTCGGCGACGGTGACCCAATCGAAGCCCAGCTCGTCGCCCAGCTTGAACTGGTCGAGCGTCCGCTGCATCGCCAGCTCCGCCCATTCCTTCGAATAGGTATCGCCCGGCGCCGGCCAAACTGTGTGCGAGGCGGGACCGTCGTAGCGGGTGGTGCAGAACAGGGAAGCTTTCATGCCGGGGTGCGGTCGTTTATGGCGATGGCCGTTTGTAGCTCGGTTATTCTTGAAGCGAAACCGAGACTTGATGGTCGACCGGCTTTTGCACCGGACGACCGCCCAGCCGATCGGTGGTCGGCGCGGCGCACGAGCACGCGCGCCTCGGCGAGCGACAAGGTCGGGGCACGGTCCAGCATGGGCGTCGGTCCTTCGTTCCGTCTGCGCAAAGCTTCGACTTCAAAGTTTCGTCCCAAAAAAGGTCTACCCTTCTTGCAGATCGCGCGCGAGCGCCTTGCGGTCGAGCTTGCCGCGCTCCGTCTTGGGCAGGCTGGAGCGCACGTAGATCCTTTTCGGCGCCTTGAAAGCCGGAATGCGAGCCGCGCACCAGTCGAGAATGTCGTGCGGCGAGAGGCTCGCGCCGGGCGCGAGCACCACGTGGCTCACCACCTCCTCACCGTATACGGGATCGGGCACGCCAACGGTCGCCGCCTCCACGATGCCGGCGAGACCGGTCAGCGCATTGTCGATCTCGAGTGGCGAGATGTTGACCCCGCCGCGGATGATCAGATCGCTCTCCCGCCCGGTGATGTGGAGATAGCCGTCCGTGTCGAGAAAGCCCATGTCGCCGGTGCGAACCCGGCCAATCGCGTTGACACGCGGCGTGCCGTCATCGCCGAGATAGCGGTATTCGTTGCCGGCGAAGCCGCCGACCTCGACGCGTCCGATCCCCTCCGGGGGCAGAGCGCGCCCGTCGCGGTCGACGATGGCGAGCTCGAGATAAGGCAACGGCTTGCCGGCCGTGCCGATGCGGCGCTCGGTTTCCGGACAGGCGGCTATCCAGCCGGTCTCGCTGGTGCCATAGCCCTGCGCCACCCGAACGCCGAAGCGTTCCTCGAAGCGCCGCCAGTCGTCGGCCGAGAGCGGCGCCGAGCTCGATGTGACAAACCGCAGCCCGGTCGCGCGCGCCGCCTCCTCGCCCGCGAGCAGCATGGCGATCACGGTCGGGTTTCCGGCCGCGACCGTGGCGCCGTGGCGCGCGATGTCGTCGAAAAAGCGGCGACGCGAGAAACGCCGCCGCAACAAGAGCGTCGCGCCCTTGCTCAGGGTCGCCAGCGCGCCGAGCAGTTGCGCCGAGGCCCAGTTGAAGGAGCGGTAGTCGTAGACCCGGTCGTCGGCACGGATGCCGAACCCATCGGCGATGGCCGCGCCGTTCGAAAGAATTTCGCGGTAAGTCAGCACGACGCCTTTGGGGCGGGAGCCGGTGCCGGACGTGAAATAGATCACCGCGTCGTCGGTGGGCGATCCCGACGGGTCGGGCGCGTTCGGCGCCTGCGGCAGCGCAGCGAAAAATCCTTGGCCCCCCTCCCGCTCCCAGCGGCCAAGCCGCATCACCCGCGCATCGGTCGCGTTCGCCGCCGTTTCCAAGCCGAGGCCTTCCTCGTAGATCACGAGGCGCGGCGCGAGGGCCGGCAATATGGTATCGAAATGGACCGCGTTCATCTCCACGTGCACGGTGCAGATGGTCGCGCCTGCGGCAAGAGTGCCGAGATAGACGATGACATGCTCGAGCGAATTGTTGGCGAGCAGCGCCACGCGGTCGCCCGGACCGATCCCCTCTTCGGCGAAGAAGGCGCGGATGCGCTCGATGAGGAGCCCAAGCTTTCGGTAGGAGATCGCGCGCCCGTCCTCGACAGAGATCAGGTACGGCTTGTCCGGATGGCGCGCCGCGGCGCACGCGACCCAGTTCCGCACCGTTTCGGGTTCCATTGCGACCGCCCTACCGGTTCAGTTGGTCGAGGTTGGCGGTCATGCGAAGGATGATATCGCGGAAGATGCGGAACTCCGCCCGAGTCACGCCGACCTCCGCCTCCCCGGTGATGCGGCGCGCGAGCGGCAGCAGCACTGCGCTAAGGCTCCGCCCCTTCGCGGTGAGCCGCACCTCGGCGCGACGCTTGTCGCCCGCGGTACGGGCGCGGCGGATCAGCCCTGCCTTCTCCATGCTGCGCAGCGCCATCACCGTAGTCGACTCCTTGGTGCCGACGCGGGCGGAAAGCTCACGCTGCGACAGGCGGTCCTCGTTCCACAGCACGCGCAGGAAATACCATTGGCCGCGCGTCACCCCGAACGGCGCGATGCGCCGTTCCAACAGGCTCTGGAACGCGCGGTTCGCGTCGCGCACGAGGTAGCCCGAACTCTCCCGCGACGGGAATTCCGCCTTCCGGGCGCCTTTCGGTTTCTTCGCCACCCGCGATCCTCGCGTTGACAGGTCTCGACGGCGACGGCCATATTACTTAGCAATCTATGCAAATGAAACCATCGCGTGGGGCGCCCATGACCGAGAGGATCGACAGGCCCACTTCTGACCAGGTTCGCGACCTGCGCCGCACGCTCGCGTGGCTCAAGTCGCAGGGCGACCTGATCGAGACGAACAAGGAGGTCGACCCCGACCTCCAGGTCACCGGGCTGCAGAAGCACATGGACGGCGGGTGCCCGGTCCTGTTCGAGAACGTCAAGGACAAGCCCCACCATCGCGTCGTCACCAACCTGTTCGGCGACATCGCGGTCATCAACAAGATGTTCGGCTGGAAGGACGACCCGGACCGCGTGCGGAAGCTCGCTCATGCGCTATCGCACCCGCTGAAATCGGAAGTGATTCCGCAGGACCAAGCGCCGTGCCAGGAGACCGTGATCGAGCACCCGAACGACGTGAACCCCTACATGGTGCCGATCCGCCACACGGCGTACGAATCCGAGCTCACGGTCGGCTCCGGCATCCGCTGCGTGACCGGGGAGCCGTTCGACGGTGGGTCGGACCTCGGCTACAACCGCATGAACTTCCGCTGGGGCAACGTCGGAACGTTTCAGATCTCGCCCGGCTCGCACATGTGGCAGGTGGTCAACAAATACTACGCCACGAAGGAGCGCGTTCCGATCACCGTGTGCTTCGGCGTGCCGCCGGCCTGCACGCTGATGGCCGGCGCCGCATTCGACTACGTGATCCTGCCCAAGGGCTGCGACGAAATCGGCGTCGCCGGCGCGATTCAAGGCGCGCCGATCCGCATGGTGAAGGCGCGCACGGTCGACGCCATGGCGCTCGCCGACGCCGAGATCGTGCTCGAAGGCTACGTCGATCCGCGCGACCGGCGCTTCGAGACGCGCGAAAGCGAGGAGGCGGGGGTGCAGGGCCGCTACCACTTCCACCCCGAATGGGCCGGCTACATGGGCAAGGCGTACAAGGCGCCGACTTTCCACGTCACCGCGGTGACGATGAGGAAACCGGAGACCAAGCCGATCGTCTTCGCGCTGGGCGTCCATACGCTCGACGACCACAACATCGACACGACCGTGCGCGAGGCCGCCATCTTCGAGCTTTGCGAGCGGCTGCAGCCGGGCATCGTGCAGAACGCGGTCATCCCCTACTGCATGACGGATTGGGGCGGCTGCATCATCCAGGTGAAAAAGCGCCACCAGATCGACGAGGGCTGGCAGCGCAATTTCCTGGGCGCCATCCTGTCGTGCTCGCAAGGCATGCGGCTCGCCATCGCGGTGAGCGAGGACGTCGACCCCTATTCCATGGACGACGTGATGTGGTGTCTGACCACCCGCGTGAACCCGCGCACGGACATCCTCAATCCGATCCCGGGCGGGCGCGGCCAGACCTTCATGCCGGCCGAGCGCATGACCGCGGGCGAGCGCCAGTGGACCGCTTCGAACACCGTTTTCGAGGGGGGCATGGGTATCGACGCCACAGTTCCGTTCGGCTACGAGAGCGACTTCCTGCGCCCGGTCTATCCGGTGGACAGGGTCAAGCCCGAGGATTTCTTCGCCAAGGCGGACATCGAGAACGCGCGGAAGCGCATGCACGGCTGGGTGCATTCGCTGTCGCGCACGGGTCGGTAAGGCGCGCCGACCCCCGACGCCAAGCGCCTCCGAGCCTAGAGCATGATCGTTTCGAGTTGACGCAAAGTTCTTTTCCTCCCCCTGAAAGGGGGAGGAAGCGCTTCGAGCGAAGCGAGAAACGCAGGTGGGGGTTTGCACGGCGAAGCGACCCCCACCCACCGCGGCGCGGGCCTTGTCCGGCAGCTTGGCGTAGGCGCCCTTGCTCATGGCGTGGAAGGCGATCTCGGCGCCCAGCCTATTTCTCCGCGCGCGGCACTCCGAAAAACCCCGAAGAGCTCGGCGCGCATGACTGCGTCACATTCGAGGAATTGATGGCGCGGAAGCCTGGACATTCGCGATCGGAAGATCCGATGTGTCGGTCCCGTGCGGGTTTCGAAGTGCTCATCTAACGGCTAGGGTTCCCCAATCCCGTCCTGAGTCGAGCAGTTCGTTTGCAAATTGGTTTGCAATTTGGGGCCCTCCCAATCAAGAGGCGCATGTAACTTGACCGGTCCCGGGTGCTTATTTAGCCTTCGCGAGCGCCCTCTCGGAGGGCGTAACGCCGCGAAGAACGAACAGAAGAGTGGCGTGCGGAGGCTGGTTGGTCATGCGAACCTTCGATTCCCGCGAGCTCCTCGGACGTGGCACGCATTGGACCGCATTGATAGGCGCCGTCGCCATCATGATCGTCGCAGTGACGATCTGTGCCGATGTGCTGCTGCGCTGGCTATTTAATGCACCCATCCTGGGCGTGGACGATCTCGGGCAGTTCAATCTCGCCGTCATCGTTTCGTGTTTCTTCCCCATGTGCCTCGTCGGCGGCCATAACATCACCGTCCGGTTTCTCGGCAAGTCGCTCGGTACACGCGCATCGCTTTGGCTCGAGGTTTTTGGCCATGTCTGCACCCTACTGATCTTCGTTCTGTTCGCCTGGCAGTTCTTCCGCTTCACCCTCTACGACGTGACCCTCACCGGACTTTCCACCACCGTCCTCCAGGTTCCCCAAGCGCCCTGGTGGTGGGTTTCGACGGCCCTCATGTGGGTGTGCGTTCCCCTTCAGGCGATCGTGCTGTTTGAAAGCGTGCTGCGCGCGATTCGTCTGGACCCGCGCTCGGTCCAGGACTCCGTCGAAACAGGGTAGGCGCGCTGCCGCGCCGCAACGGCTGGACGTTCATGGATCCGATCACTCTTTCGTTCGTAGGTCTGGCGATCATGATGGTGCTGATCGCAATGCACGTACCCATCGGCATCGCGATGGCCGTCGTAGGATTCGGCGGGGTGTGGGTCATGGTGGGCTTCGAGCCGGCGGCGAAGATGTTCGCTACAGCGCCGACCCAGACGCTCACCCAGGTCGAGCTCGGGGCCATTCCCCTTTTCCTCTTGATGGGGGCGTTCGCCGGCGCTGCCGGCCTGTCGGCCGATCTCTACCGCCTGTTCAACGCCTTCGTCGGGCATTTCCGCGGAGGGCTCGCCATGGCGACCATCGGCGCGTGCGGCGGTTTCGGCGCGGTATGCGGCTCGTCCATCGCGACCGCCGCGACCTTCGTGCACGTCGCCCTGCCCCAGATGATCGACCGCGGCTACAAGCCGGCGCTCGCCGCGGGCAGCATCGCCGCGGGAGGCACGCTCGGTATTCTGATTCCGCCGTCGAACATGATGCTGCTCTACGCGATCCTCACAGAGCAGTTCGTGGTCGCCCTGTTCATCGCCGGCTTTATTCCCGGCGTCGTCACAATTCTGATTTATTGGGTTGCGATCGGCGTGTCGGTCCGGGTGCGGCCCGATCTCGGGCCAGGCGGTCCGAAAACCTCGTGGCGCGAGCGGCTCGATGTGCTTGGCAGCTGCTGGGGGGTCATTTTGCTCGCCGGCGCGGTCAGCGGCGGGCTTTATGGCGGGATCTTCACCGTGCTCGAAGGCGCCGCGGTGGGCGCCGTCTTCTCCGTACTGTTCACGATTTATCGGGGTCGGTTGACCTTACCAGTGTTTTGGCAGGTATTGTCTCAGGCGGCGGCGACGACGGGTCTGATTTACATCGTCGTCATCGGCGCGAGCATCCTTTCGTTTTTCATCACGCTGACCCAGATGCCCGACTTCGTGGTGCGCGAGGTGCAGGCGACCGGCCTCCCCGGCTGGGTCATCGTGTTTCTGCTGCTCGCCATCTACATCCTCATCGGAGCCATCTTCGACGAGGTGGCGGCAATGATCATTACCCTGCCAGTGGTCTTCCCACTGATCGTCGGTCTGGGCTACGACCCGATCTGGTGGGGGATCATGAATGTCGTGGTGATCATGATCGGTCAGATCGCGCCGCCGATCGGGATCATCTGTTTCGTGCTGCACGGCATGGTGCCATGGATTCCGCTAAGGACGATCTATGCCGGCATTACGCCCTTCTTCATCGGCGACATCGTGCGGCTCATTCTGCTGGCGCTCTTTCCCGTGCTCTCGCTCTGGCTGCCGCGCCAACTCGGGATGATGTGATCCGCTCCGCATAGACACTCCGCGCCGAGCGGTGATACCTTCCCAAAAACGACCGAGCAAAGGCTCGATAATTAGGGAGGTTTTCATGGCATATCGCAAGATCTCGACAGCGATCGGCGCCGGTGCGCTTTGCGTCGTTCTTGCCGGCACATTGTCCGCCGCCGCCGAACCTACCGTCGTCAAGGTCGGATCCTTCACGCCGCCGACGTCCGGCTTTCTCGTCGACGTCCTGATCCCCTGGCTCAGGCAGGTCGAACAAGACAGCGACGGAACCCTGAAGTTCCAAGAGTTCTGGGGCGGTCAGCTCATCCGCGCCCCGGAGAAGCAGTACGAAGGCATGCTCAACGGCCTGCAGGATGCTTCTCAGATCCTGCCTAGCTACACTCAGGCCTTATTCCCCGATTTTGCGATGTTCTCGCTGCCCATGATGTTCCGCCGCGTGGGCGCCCTGGAAGCCTCCATCGCCGGATGGAAGCTTTACGAGCAAGGTATGCTCGGCGGGCTCGACAAGGTCTACGTCAACGGCGTGTATTGCAACGACAACAGCGGGCTGCACTTCAACCGGCCGATCAAGTCGATGGAGGAGATCAAGGGGCTCAAGGTGCGGGTCGCCGGGCCGGAGGAAGCCGACGTCATCAAGGTGCTCGAGCTCGTGCCGGTCGCGATGGGGACGCCGCAGGTCGCCGAGTCGCTGCACCGCGGCGTGATCCAAGGCACGCTGACCGGCTGGTCGGCACTGACCATGTTCCGCATAACACCTTTGATAAAGACGCACGTCGATATTCCGCTGGGAGTACGTTCCTTCTTCATGGGGGTTACCAAGACGGTGTACGACAAATTGCCGGTGAAGGCGCAGCAGTCGATGGCCAAACATGGCGGCCTCAAGCTAAGCCGCGCGATGGGCGAATATTACGAAAAGGACGGCGTGGCCATGCGCAAGGATCTCGAGGGTCGCCAAGTCCTCGAGCCGACGGCGGCGGAGCTTGCCGAGATGGCCAAAAAGCTCAGGCCCTTACACGATCAGTGGATCGCCTCCACCCCGGATGGCGCCAAGAAATACAAGGCGCTGCAGGACATCCTGGCGTCGATACGCGGCAGCACCTGAAGACGGCCTGACAAGGGCCAGTCGAAACGCCCGCCCCGGATTTCCTCTCCGCAGCGGGCGTTCGCGTTTGCAAAACGTTCGCGATTTAGAACGGGCGGAAATCTCACCCCAATCTGACGGCAACCTCGGGAAGCGTCCGTCCTCGGCCAAGCTCGACCTCTGCCTCACACAGCTTGCCGATGACCTCTCGGTCTTCCGTGGGGGCCGGACCGACGACGGCGGCGCCGAGCGGCGGCGGCCGTGCGCGGCTACTCCGCGGCGGCCTCGATGACGCCTTGCTCCTCGGCGATCAGTCGTTCGAGCAAACGGCGCGCCTGCAGCCCGCCCGCATCGCCCATGACATCGATCTGCGGAGCGGCCGGGTCGAGGTCGATGATGAGCTGCTCTGCCTCGATGATGGCGATGTCCTCGTAGAACGTCGACTCGATCATGCGGTGGGTGGCTAAGGTGAGGTCCTTGTCCCCGATCTGAAAATCACGGCCATTGCCCCAGATGTAGTGGCACGTGGTTTCCGTCTCCGGCGTCATCGAATTGAGTATGACGATGTGGCGGTTGGCGCGGCTCGTCGGATCGCCGGGCTTCTTGCCGGCTTCGGTGAGCGTGATTTCCACCGTGACGTTGGCCGGCGGGGTGTAGGTCATGACCTGAATGCGGTCGGTGTTGAAATCGATGCCTTCCTTGGCGAAACGCGGTGAAGGCGGCAGGTTCGTGGCCAGCCGCGTGCCGCGCACGAAATCCGGCCCGCGTTCCCAGTGCAGCTCCGGATTGGTATCTCCCTGGCTTCCGACGGTGGAGGGATGCAGGAAGGGCAAATGCGACAGGTCGAGAAGGTTGTCGACCAGCAGCATGTTGTTGCCCTTCATCGGCAGGTAGCCGCCCGAGCACGCCCAGCGCGGATCGTCGAACCAATAGAAGGCGGGAACCTGGCGCGCGTCCGCGCGGTTCGCATCGCCCATCCAGATCCAGGTCCAGCCGTGCTTTTCGACCAACGGATAGGACCGCACGCCCGCGTTCGGCGGCACCTTGTCCTGGCCGGGCACCCAGACGACCTTACCTGTCGCATCGTACAGGAACCCGTGATAGCCGCAGCGCAGCCGATCGCCCTCGACCTTGCCCTTCGACAACGGCGCGCGGCGATGGCAGCAGCGGTCCTCCAGCGCCACGGCCGTGCCGTCCGCGGTCCGATACATGACCACCGGCTCGTTGAGGAAGATGCGCCCCAGCGGCTCTCGCCCGATCTCCTGCGACAGGGCGGCGCAATACCAATGATTCCTCAGGAATGGCATGGTTCGGCTCCTCATCGACGTTTCCGGCCATAGAATAGAACATTCTACGGATTTCCGAGGGGTAGGTAAGCTTAGGAAAGCGTCCTCGGGATGTAAACGCGAGCCTAATCGTTCGCATGGTTTCCCGGGCGCCAAGGCATCACGCTCCAGTAATTTAAGCCAAGCGTCTCGCTCGGGATCGTCGTTACCGCTGCGCCATCAGCCCGCGCTTGCGGGCGACGGCCCAGTAGAGCACGACGATCGGCACCATCGCGACCAGCATGATCAGGCCGAGCGCCG
>Ga0184615_10001586_pt1 | contig 12255 bp, 7 predicted proteins | sample PLM4_65_coex_FD_133134 | JGI IMG/M metagenome (GOLD analysis project Ga0184615, IMG submission 133134) | Groundwater sediment microbial communities from an aquifer in East River, Colorado, USA - PLM4_65_coex | ecosystem: Environmental > Terrestrial > Soil > Riparian zone | place: USA: East... | reverse complement strand
CGAACAGGCCTCCCGTGTCGCGCGCGAGACAAGTGAAGCCGCAAACAACGGCATGGCGGCTGTTGCCGAAGTTACGGCTGAGATGAACAAGATAGTCAATTCCGTTCAGAAGTCGTCGGTGACTATTTGCAAGCTGGGAGAATCGAGCGAACAGATCGGCGAAATTGTCGCCACCATCGAGGACGTGGCTGACCAGACCAACCTTCTTGCACTCAATGCGGCTATCGAAGCAGCCAGGGCCGGCGAGCAAGGCCGTGGATTCGCCGTTGTGGCAGACGAAGTTCGCGCTCTTGCTGAAAGGACGGCGCGGGCGACACAAGAGATCGGCCGCATGATCAAGATGATTCAGGTGGACACTCAACAGGCGGTTGCAAGCATGGTTACAAGCAAGAAGGAGGCAGATGACGGCCTGGTCAAGGCCGGTGAGGCAAGCCAGGCATTGGAGCATATCGTCGAGGCTTCCAATAACAGCATGGATATGATTAGTCGAATTGCAACTGCAACAGAACAGCAATCAACCGTGACGTCGGAAGTATCAACGAACATCGAAAAAATCGCCAATGAGACGAAGTCAACCGAGTCGTCCGCCGGCGAGATCCAGGAATCAGCTCAGCTGCTGGCGAAATTGTCTGCTGATCTGGAGCACGCGGCTGCCTGGTTCAAGGTGGCATAAAGGAAGAAAAAAAGGTCGGATATCGTCATGCTCGCTTTTTACCTTTCTTCTCCCCACCTTCCATCCTGATTTTCCGCGTCTTCAGGCCGCACAGCGGGCAGCGCTTGTCAGTGACAACCTGCCCGCATATCTCGCACCAGTAGTCGGGCGGTTCCCTCTTCTCGCTGACCGGGCAGCTCTCCCGCGGATTGGCCCTGCATGTGCAATCGTAAAGATTTGACCCCATATTTTCCTTTTGTGGCTTTGACCCTTCTATTTCCTGCTTCTAGCGAACAGTGTACAGGACGCCGTGAAGGGTGAACTTACCTCATGCCGTCAGTGGCAATTCTATGGTCAGCTTTTCAAAAGGGGCAAGAACATGGTTTTTGCTGTCGCGTTCGATCATGCCCGCATCCTCAAGTATTTTCACGTCCTCGTAAACGTTCTTGTAGTCCCGCTCAAGGAGCGCAGCCGGGGCACGGACCGTGAGAGGGCCGTTGGCATGGAGGACCTTCAACAGGTTGTGCCGCTGCCGGGTGATTACCTTCGAAAAACTTCCGCAGATTCGAAATAAACTCGGTGGATCGGCTCCGGAGCTTTCTTTCCCTTGTCGATTGCCATCCAATCACGTTCAAGCACCCCGAAAAACTCCTGCTTGCTCTTTATCACGATTCTGCGGTTCATGTTCCGCCTCCTGCCATTTCGATCTCATTCCTGAAATCCTTCAGGAGCGTGGGAATGTCCCGGAATGTGTACGGAGCTTCAACCTCAATGACATGCATGTGGTCGCCCTTTCCCTGCTCATTGTCGAAGCGAACCAGACATTCTCCCTCAGACTCTATTATCGAATTTCATGATGACCCTTATAGTCTGCTTCTGACCCTTATACCCTGCTTGTGGTTAATAATGGGGTCAAAGCTCCAAATCTCAAATTTGTATATTGCCTTTACTTTTCAGCCTCACCACTTCTTTTCCCACTTTTGATATTTGGAGATAGACTCTTCCATTTTTTTTGACTGCTATTTAATTTTGCTTTTTATACTCTTCAAGTAATTTCTATAGATTAGCAGTTTTTGATAATCCTCCTGAATTGAATGTAACTGCGGGGAATAACTTATCCAACCAATCGCGCTACAAATAATTTTAATTTACAGCACGTTATAAACCTTCTAATATGTTTGGTCAATGCAAAAATAGAGACTTTTGTTGAAGAAACGATATTTGCTCTGCTCGCCCTGTTAACGGCTCTTCCGGCTTTCGGTAAGCGGTTCTCACGCGGAGTCGCGGAGCGCGCGGAGAAACCATAAAACTAAAACCATTTATCCACGAAGTTCACGAAGGGACACGAAGGGAAAACTTTTTTGCATTTCTCCGTGTAACTTCTTGTCTTGGATATAGAAAGGTTTTGAAAGTTTTGACATATCAGAAAAATAATTCTTTGTGGCTTCGTGTGAGAATAATGGAATTCCAAAAATAAAGTATGTGCGTTAGATCAAATTAGATACCGTAACTCTTCCAATATACTGAAATAACAGGAGGATAACGTGGCCAAATTCGTTAAGTGCTTCTCCCTCTCCCTAATTCTCATCACCATCCTTTCCGCAACCACCCTTTTTGCCGCTTTTGATTCGGCAAAGTTCAACAGCCAGAAAGGGGCAATTAAGGTAATCGGGATCACCCCCGCCGGCGACGATGTGCAGGCGGCGCGAGAGATCGTCATCCACTTCAACCGCCCCGTTGTCCCGGTCGGGAGGATGGAGCGGAGCGCCGCCGAAGTCCCGGTCGGCATCACGCCTCCCCTTGTCTGTGACTGGCGCTGGCTAAATACCTCGTCACTCGCCTGCCAGTTAAGTGAAAAGGGGGCCATGACACCGGCGATGACATATACCGTCAAGATCAGGCCGGGCCTGAAGGCGGTGGACGGCGGCGTCATGAAAGAAGGGATGAGCCACTCCTTCAGCACGGAACGGCCGAAGATAACCGAATATTCATTCACGGCGTGGAGATCCGCGGGCCATCCCCTGATCCTCGTCACTTTCAATCAGCCGGTGACAAAAGGATCGGTTGAGGCGCACCTCTATTTCCGCACCGAAAACGGCCGGAGAATAGCCTTGAATGCGCTGGAAGAGAGCGACTACAAAAAGAAGAAAAAAAAGAAGGGCTCCCGCAAAGAGAAATCAACCCATGACGGCCATTACTGGTTCATAGAACCGAAGGAGGAGCTCCCCCTCGATGCCGGGATTGAACTCAAGGTCGAACCCGGTATCGTCCCGCGGAAAGGGACAAACCCCGGTGGCGAAGAGCGCGTGGTGGCGTCATTCGCTACCTTCCCGCATTTCTCCTTCATGGGGGTTAAATGCATGAACAACATGGGGCAGGAGATACTCTTGCGCCCCGGCCAGGAGCCACGCCTCGGCGATCTCTGCAACCCCCTCGATGTGATTTCCCTCCTCTTTTCCGCACCGGTGCTCAACCGGGAGATAAAGGAGCATGTCCGGTTCACCCCCGACCTGGCCGGCGGGCGCAAGGACTATGACCCCTGGGAGAACTCGGGGGACTACTCTCAGCTCTCCCAACCCCACGTCAAGGGGAATGACTACCCCAATCAGCTCCCCGAGATGCTGAGGGCCAACAAAACCTACGCGATTTCAATCCCGGCGGGAAAGCTAGCCGACGAGTTCGGCCGCCCCCTCCCCGGTCAGCTGAAGATGACCTTCGCCACCGACCACCGCAAGCCCAATTACGCCTTCGACCACCACTTCTCCGTCCTGGAGAAGAAGGTCGATTCGGAACTCCCGATCGTGGTTACCAACCTCGCCCAGCTAAACGTGAAGTACTCGGCCATGACCGGCAAGGGGAAGGTGACAAAGGGGGAAGAGCTCCTTCCGGTGGGGCCCGCCCTCGATATTTCCTACGCGATGCCCCTAAAGGTCCGTGAGATGCTCAAGGCCCCCTCGGGGATCATCACCGGCGAGATATTCACCGCCCCGCCGCTCCCCGACAAGACGGTCGATGACCGCTGGTTCTTCTCCCAGGTCACCCCTTTCAATGTCCAGGTCAAGGTGGGGCACTTCAATACCCTTGTCTGGGTGACCGATTTCAGCACCGGGCTCCCCGTTGCCGGGGCGCGGATCGAGATCTTCAAGGGTAATCCGCGCAATCTGCCGGCCAAGTCGAAAGCGCTCCACAAGGGGGTTACCGATGCCGACGGCATCGCCCTTCTCCCCGGCGCTGAGAAGCTGGATCCGGCCCTGAAGCTCCTCGGTTACGGCCCGGCGGATGCCCCGAAGCTCACCATCAGGTGCGGGAAGGGGGAGGATATCGCCCTTGTCCCCTTGATCGACGACTTCAGCGCCAATTTCTACGGCGCTGATGAGGAGTATATAGAGGCCTATCTACAGAAAAAATACGAACATATCCATACCTGGGGAACGACCGCCCAGGGGATCTACAAGGTGGGGGATACGGTCCAGTTCAAGCTCTATGTGCGCAACCAGGACAACCGCGCGTTTGTCCCGCCGCCGCTGACAGGCTACGCCCTGCAGGTCATTGACCCGATGGGCAAGGTCATCCACGAGGTGAAAAAGCTCACACTCTCCACATTCGGCGCCTACGACGGCGAATTTCCCATCCCCAAGAATGGAGCCGTAGGCTGGTACCGCTTCGTCCTAAAGGCGAGCTTCAAGAAGGGGGAATGGGAGCCGATGCAGGTCCTGGTGAGCGATTTCACCCCTTCCCCTTTCCGGGTGACAACTGAGTTGAACGCCAAACTCTTCAGGGCCGGGGAGACCGTCAAGGTGTCCACTGCGGCGAGGCTTCACGCCGGCGGCCCCTATGCGCAGGCCCAGGCGCGGATAACCGCCCTGCTCAAGGCGGAGCAGTTCGTTTCCGACGACCCCAGGGCAAAGGGGTTTAGCTTCGATACCATAACCCCCGAATCGAGAGGGGCGGAAAGAATCATGCAGAGTGAGGGGGAAATCAACGCCAGGGGAGACCTCGCCGGCGAGTTCACCCTGGAGCCGACCGAAGTGCTCTACGGACAGATCGACGTGGAGAGCGCAGTGCGTGACGACCGCGGCAAATATGTGGCAAACTCGGCATCGGCCGCTTTTGTAGGGCGCGACCGGTATGTCGGCCTCGCCCAGTCCGACTGGATTCTCAAGGCAGGCGAGCCCGCCAAGCTGAAGGCAATCGTGGTGGATGAACAGGGGAAGGTGGCGCCGGGCACGGAGATGAAAATCGTCGTCGAATACCGCAAGACTGTGGCCTCACGGGTAAAGGGGGCGGGCAACGCTTATCTGACGCACTTTGAAGAGGTATGGGAAAAAGTGTCCGAATGCACCCTCGTTTCAGCGCAGGAGGGGGGGGAATGCGCCTTTACGCCGGAACACCCCGGCCTCCATCGCATAACGGCAACCATCGCGGATACCCTGGGAAGGGCGCATTCGAGCACCATAAATAGGTGGACCGCGGGGAAAGGCGAGATGGTGTGGGAGAGCGAGGCGAACAACTCGCTACGGATCATCCCGGAAAAGAAGGAATACCATGTCGGCGAGACGGCACGCTTTCTCGTGCAGAACCCCTTCCCGGGAGCCAAGGCGCTGGTCACCGTCGAGCGCTACGGGGTGATGAAGAGCTGGGTGGAGACCCTGGCCGACAACAGCACCACCATAGAGTACAAGGTCGAGCCCGACGCCGTTCCCGGTTTCCACCTGTCGGTCATCGTCGTCTCCCCCCGGGTGCAAAAGCCGATCGACGGGAACCAGGTCGATCTGGGGAAACCGACATTCCGCATGGGATACGTGGCGATTCCCGTCAAAGACCCTTACAAGGAGCTGATCGTCCAGGTCTCGCCGGAAAAGAAGGAGTACAAACCACGGGCCACCGTTGCCATCGACCTGAAGGCATCCCCGCGCCAGGGTGATCCGAACGGACCGATGCCTCCCATGGAAATTGCCGTGGCGGTCCTCGACGAAGCGGTCTTCGATCTGATCAAGGGGGGGAGAAACTACTTCGACGTCTACAAGGGGTTCTATTTCCTCGACCCCCTCGATATCAGGAACTTCAACATCCTCATGCAACTGGTGGGGAGGCAGAAATTCGAGAAAAAAGGGGCAAACCCCGGCGGCGACGGAGGACCGGACCTGAGCATGCGCTCCACCTTTAAGTTCGTCTCCTACTGGAACCCCTCCGTGAAAACGGACGCCAGCGGCAAGGCCCATCTGGAGTTCCAGGTGCCGGACAACCTGACCGGCTGGCGGGTCCTCGCCATGGCGGTTACGCCTGGCGATCTCATGGGGCTTGGCGACGGCGGGTTCAAGGTGAACAGCCCCATCGAGATCCGCCCGGTGATGCCGAACCAGTTGACCGAAGGGGACAGCGTCGAAGCCGGCTTCTCCGTGATGAACCGGACCGATGCGGAGCGGACGCTCGATGTCGCCATAGAGGCGAAAGGTCAACTCGATGCCGGCGGGAAGGATAGCGTTGCGACCAGCCAGCGGATAGTGGCCAAACCATTCGCCCGGACCACGGTACGGCTTCCCATAAAGGCCGGCGGGAGCGGCCGGATCATATTGCAGGCCCGCGCCTTCGATAAGGATGACGGTGACGCCGTTGAATATATCCTGCCGGTCCTGAAACGGCAATCGCTGGAGTCTGCTGCGACCTACGGCACCACGACGGCCAAGGAGGTGACGGAAAAGTTGGCGATCCCCGCCGATATCAGGACCGATGTCGGGCGGGTGGCCGTTTCCGCGGCCCCGACCGTGATCGGGAACCTTGAGGGGGCCTTCGTTTACATGGCGGAATACCCCTACGGGTGCTGGGAGCAGAAGCTGAGCAAAGGGGTGATGGCGGCCCATTACCGGCGACTGAAGGATTATCTCCCCAAGGGTTTCTCCTGGCCGGAAAGCTCCGCTCTTCCCCAGGCAACATTGAAACTCGCCGCCGAGTACCAGGCGCCGAACGGGGGGATGTCGTTCTATCTCCCCACCGACACCTTTGCGAGCCCTTATCTCTCCGCCTATACGGCCCTTGCCTTCAACTGGCTCCGCACCGACGGCTTCCAGGTCCCCGCCCAGGTGGAAACAAAGCTCCACGGCTATCTGCAGGATATCCTGCGCAACAACACGATGCCCTCCTTCTACTCCAAGGGAATGGCCTCGACCGTCCGGGCCGTGGCCCTGGCGGCCCTCGCCCCCCATGGCAAGGTGACAGTCGCCGACCTCAAGCGCTATCGCGGTCACTTGCCTGAGATGAGCCTCTTCGGCAAGGCCCACTTTCTCCTGGCGCTCCTCAAGGTAAAGGGAACAGAGGATATGCGGAGCGAGACAGCTACCATGGTCCTCAACCAGGCAAGCGAGACGGGAGGGAAATACATCTTCTCCGAGACCCTGGACTCGGACTTTGAACAGATACTAACTTCCACTATCCGCGACAACGCCGCTGTTTTAAGCGCCCTTGCCGCATACGGGGAAACCCCGCCGGGCGAGAAAATCGTCAGGGACATCCCCTACAAACTGGTCCGGACCATTACCCAGGACCGGGGAAACCGCGACCGCTGGGAAAACACCCAGGAGAACATGTTCGCCATGAACGCCCTCATCGACTACAAGAGGATCTACGAGCGGGATAAGCCCTCCATGACGGTCACCGCCAGCTTCGATGGAGAGAAGATCGGCGCGGCCGATTTCAGAAGCATGCGCGACCCGGCCGGGGAGTTCGAACGGCCGCTGCGGCGGGATGATCCGGGGAAACAGGGGGTCGTGAAGATCGAAAAAGAGGGGAAAGGGAGGCTTTACTATGCGACACGCCTCTTCTATGCCCCGAAGGAATTGCGCAAAGACGATATCAACGCCGGCATAGAGCTGCGCCGGGAGTACAGCGTCGAGAGGGACGGCAAGTGGACCATCCTCGCCTCGCCAATGCGGATCAAGGTGGGGGAACTGGTCCGGGTCGATCTCTATCTGTCGCTGCGGGCGGCGCGTAACTTCGTGGTGGTGGACGACCCCGTCCCCGGCGGGGTGGAGCCGGTCAACCGCGATCTTGCAACCGCCTCGACGGTCGATGCGGACAAGGGGGAAGTGAAGCGGCCGGAAGGATCGTTCTGGTTCCGCCATGACGATTGGATCGACTTCGGCTTCTCTTACGGGAACTTTTATCACAAGGAGCTCCGCCACCACGCGGCGCGCTTCTACTCCGAATACCTGCCGGCCGGGAACTACCACCTCTCCTACGTGGCGCAGTCCATTGCACCCGGCGAATTCGTCGTCCTGCCGGCCCACGCGGAAGAGATGTACGACCCCGACGTCTTCGGAAAAAGTGCCCCGGCCTGGCTTCGGGTGGAATAGAACAATATCGGAAAACAAGTGAACGGCCATGAAGTTTTTTATTTCATTTAACAGGTACCGCAAGACAGTGCTCCTTGCGGCCTTGCTGTTTGCCCTGCTGACGGCAATAGGGATAAAGACCGCCATCGACCTCCGCCCTCTGCCGGAGAGCCTCATCCCCGACCAAAAGGAGATCCGCAAGGTGCAGGTGCGGGACCGGCACGGCATTCCCCTTTCCGTCACCTATCAGAACAACTGGAACTACAACGACTACCTGCTGCTGCATGAAATCCCGCAGCTCGTGCAAGCGGCCTTCGTCATCGCCGAAGACAGGCGTTTTTACCGGCACAGCGGCGTTGACTGGTTCGGCCGTTTGAATGCCGTGCGTCAGAACATCTCCTCATGGCGCGCGGTCCGGGGGGCCAGCACCATCACCGAACAGGTGGTGCGCCTCCTCCATCCCCGGCCGAGGACCGTCTGGTCCCGCTGGCTCGAAGGGATCGAGGCGTGGCAAGTGGAAAAGAGGTTCGCCAAGGACGCTATACTTGAATGCTACCTGAACCAGGTCCCCTATTCTGGCCAGCGGCGCGGCGTGGTCCAGGCGGCTCGCTACTACTTCGACCGGGACCTCGACACCCTCAATAGCGCCGAAATGCTTGCCCTGGCGGTCCTGGTCCGGGCACCGGGGAGAATGGACCTCCACCGGGGAGATGAGCAGATCCGCAGGCCTTTAGCCCAACTGGCCGCGCAGCTGGAGGAGAACGGGGTGCTGACCCAAGCCGGCTCCCGGGAGGTCCTCAACGAGGAACTGGCGGTAAAAAAACCGGCCATGGAGGTCAAGGCCAGCCATTTCGTCCGCTTTGTGCAAGGGCTCGACATCCCTGCCCGGCTTCTTGTGAACGGGCGCCTGTTGACGACCCTCGACTCATCGCTGCAGGACGCAACACGGAAAATACTCGACCGGCGGCTTCGCGAGCTGCGGACAAGGGGGGTCAGGAACGGTGCGGTGCTGGTGGTCGATCATCAAAACCGCGAGATCCTGGCATGGGTGAACGCCGGGAGCGATGACCCGGAGCGGAACGCCGGCGATATCGATGCCGTCCTCACACCGCGCCAGCCCGGTTCGGCCATGAAGCCGCTTCTTTACGCCCTGGCCCTGGAAAAAGGGTGGACCTCGGCCACGCTCATAGACGACTCCCCCCTGGCATTGCCGGTCGGCGCCGGGCTCCACGATTACCGAAACTACAGCCGCCAGAACTACGGCCCTTTGCGTCTCAGGGATTGCCTCGGTAATTCGCTCAATATCCCGGCAATAAAAACAATCCAGTATACCGGGGTAAATGATTTTCTGAAACGCCTGAAGGTGCTCGGCTGTAAAAGCCTCTTCCGGCAGGCTGCTTACTATGGCGAGGGGCTCGCGCTCGGCAACGGCGAGCTGACCCTCCTGGAACTGGTCCAGGCATATGCCGCCCTGGCAAGAGAGGGGGAATTCAGGCCGTGTACCGCTGTGCTCGGGGATTCTTCCGGAGACAGGGGAAAAATTCGCGTCTTCAGCGCGGAGACGAGCTCTCTCATCGCCAACATCCTCTCGGACCCGGAATCGCGGCGGCTTGAATTCGGCAGCGGCAACCTCCTAAATTTCCCTTCCCAGACCGCGGTGAAGACCGGCACCTCCACCGACTACCGAGACGCCTGGGCTGTAGGTTTCAACAATCACTACACGGTCGGGGTCTGGATGGGGAACCTGGACGCCGGGCCGATGCAGGGGATAACCGGCTCAATCGGCCCGGCCCTGGTGCTCCGCTCCGTTTTTGCCGAGTTGGGGAGGTTCGAGGAGTCGCGGCCGCTCTACCTGAGCCCCCGGCTGTTAAGCATGACGATCTGCCAGAGTTCCGGAGAGCTGGCAACACCGGGATGTCCCGCCATGAGGGAGTGGTTCGAGCCGGGCAAGATCCCGAAAAGAAAATGTCTTCTCCACGGCAAAGGGGGGGCGGAGACCCGACAGTCTGAAGCTCCCTCCGCCAGTCGCGGGATAGGCCTTGTGCAGCCGACACCGGGGCTGCAACTGGCGCTCGACCCGAGGATACCGCGGGAACTGGAGGCATTCCCCCTCGAACTGCCGAAAGGGCTCAAGACCAGAAAAATCGAATGGATCATCGACGGCAATGTCATTGGTACTACGGAAAATCGGGTGAACCGTTTCCTCTGGCATCTTTCCCGGGGGAGCCATGTGGCAACGGCAAAGGTCTGGCTGGAGGGTTTGGATGAGCCGGTGGAAACCAGCCGGGTCATATTTGTGGTAAAATAGTCAGCGGTAATCGAAGTAATTCAACACAGGGAGATGATTATGAAAAAATACGGATTTCGTTCAGCATCCATGCTTCTCTGCATCGTCATCATGGCCGCATGCGCATCGACGCCGCAAATACAGCCTCCTTCGTCAGGGAAGCCGGCGAAGATAGCCGTCGTACTGGGTGCCGGCGCCGCCAAGGGTTTTGCGCATATAGGGGTTCTGAAAGTGCTCGAATCCCAGAAGGTGCCAGTCCATATGGTTGTAGGCACAAGCGCCGGGAGCTTTGTGGGAAGCCTCTATGCCTATGGTTACGATGCATACACGTTGCAGAAAATCGCTATGGCCCTCAATAAGAGCGATGTTGCCGAATTGACCGTGCCTGACAATGGCTTTATCAAGGGTGAGCGGTTGCGGGATTATATCAACATGCAGCTGCGCAACACCGTAATCGAAAAGCTCAGGATTCCCTTTTACGCAGTGGCGACCAACATAAAGAGCGGCGAGCAGACCGTTTTCGCCACCGGGAATACGGGGATGGCGGTCCAGGCGAGCTGCGCGGTCCCGGGGATTTTCCGGCCGGCAAGCTTCTCCGGGACAAGTTATGTGGACGGCGGAGTGGTGGACCCCCTGGCGGTCGATGTGGCAAGGTATTACGGCGCCGATATCGTGATCGCCGTCGATATCACATCCGCCATCGGCAACGCTGTACCGGACGGCACGATGGACACTTTAATGAAGTCCATAGAGATCATGTACAACAAGATTTCCCAGATTCCCATAAGCAAGGCTGACGTGGTGATCAAGCCCCAGGTGGGGTTTGTCGGGGCAGCGGATTTTGACCACCGCAACGAGGCGATCATGGAGGGAGAGAAGGCTGCCTGGGCTGCCATGCCCCGGATCAACGCGATATTGGCAAGGCTCAGGCTGGAAGGGCGATTGCCGTAATCGGTTTGGGAAAGAGTGTGTGCAACGTGGAATATGCGACCGATAAGCAGAAAATATTGATAATTCTCGGCCCGACCGCAACGGGCAAGACCGACCTGGCTGTCCGGCTTGCAGAACTTCTCGACGGCGAGATAGTCAACGCCGACTCCATGCAGGTATATCGCGGCATGGATATCGGCACGGCCAAGCCGTCTCTGGAATTGCGCCGAAGAATTCCCCACCATCTCATCGATATTGCAGACCCTGACAGGAACTTCTCTGCCTCCGATTTCCGGAGGGAGGCTGCCGATGCCATAGATGACATCACCGGCCGCGGCAAAAGGGTCTTCATCGTAGGTGGGACAGGACTCTACATAAGGGCGCTGCTGCAGGGGCTGGCCGATTCCCCCAGCGGAGCGGGAGAGCTGCGGCTGGAACTTGAGGAGGAGGCGCGACGGCATGGAAATGAGGCCCTGCTCGGGGAACTGGCAAGCGTCGATCCGGTCACCGCGGAGCGCCTACATCCCAATGACCTGGTGCGGATCATACGCGCACTGGAGGTTTACCGCCTGACTGGAAAGCCGATCTCTCAACAGCGGAGCACCCATGGTTTCAGAGGTGATTACTATTGCGCGCTGAAACTCGGTTTGACCGTGGAGCGCCGGGAGCTTTATGAAAGGATCGACAGGAGGGTTGAGCGGATGATGGGCGATGGGCTGGTGGAGGAGGTGCAAACACTGCTTGACCGCGGCTTTTCCCCTCAACTGAAGGCGATGCGCTCCATCGGCTACCGCCAGATATGCGCTCATCTTTCAGGCGAATATCCTGTTGAAGAGGCGGTTCGACTTATCAAAAGGGATACCAGGCGTTATGCCAAGCGTCAGATGACCTGGTTCAACGGCGATAAAGAAATTTATTGGGTTGAATATTCTGATAATTTTGCTAGTATTTATAATAATGTGATTGAATTTTTTGCTAAAGGAGAGGAACATGGCTAAGGCGCCTTTCAACATTCAGGATCAGTATCTGAACCAGTCGCGCAAGGAGCGGGTCAAGGT
>Ga0184615_10001584_pt1 | contig 12260 bp, 10 predicted proteins | sample PLM4_65_coex_FD_133134 | JGI IMG/M metagenome (GOLD analysis project Ga0184615, IMG submission 133134) | Groundwater sediment microbial communities from an aquifer in East River, Colorado, USA - PLM4_65_coex | ecosystem: Environmental > Terrestrial > Soil > Riparian zone | place: USA: East... | reverse complement strand
CGCCAGGAAGGGATGATCGGCGGCATCGAACTTGTGGCTGACAAAGAGACGCGGGAACCTTACCCCTGGGAAGAGCGGCTGGGGGTCAGGGTCTGCAGGGAGGCGCGGAAGCACGGCCTGTTCCTCCGCCCTCTCGGCAACGTAATCGTGGTCTTTCCGCCACTCTCCATTTCTCTGGATGAACTCAAGGTGCTCATGGACGGCATCGAGGCATCCATTATAAAGATCACAGGCTAGGGCAAAAAAGGTTCTTTCGTAACAAAGTTGAATCTTTGCAAACCCTATTAAATCAAACCCTGATCCTTAACGCCAAGACGCAGAGACGCAGAGAAAAAAGCTTTGTAAAAACAAGCCGTTGATCTTCTTTGCGTCTCTGCGCCTCTGCGTTAAATTTGTGTTTTCTGGACTTTAAATTTAAATACGATTGAACCAAAAAAAGGGTGACTGTTTTATCAGCCACCCTTTTTCGCTCATCTTTGCCGGTGAACCAGCTTAGAATTTGCCCCGTATCAGCTCCGCCATGAAAACAATCGGCGTCTGCCCCTTGGAATTGGTATCCTGAATATCAGGCATGATGGTCGGCATGGCAAACTTTACCCTGCCGTTCTCCACCTGGGCCAGGGCTTTGGAACTCTTGACAATACCGTAGGTAGCACCCACCAGGACACCGGTTGCCGCACCGTAACCGAGACGGTCCAGGTGATCGGCCGGCTTATGGGTAAATACTATCAGCGCCCCGCCAATGAGCGTTCCAGCCAAACCACCATAAAAAGCATCTTCGAAGATCTCTTTAAATGCATTGTCCGCTGCAAGACAGGGCGCACTCATACTGGTGAGCAGAACGGCTGCGGTCAGGATCACCATGGTGCGTTTGATTCTATTCATGTGAAACTCCTTTAGAGGCGCTCTGTGCAAGCATTACAGCCGGTGAATTGCAATAAACGAACCAAAAAAAGCAAGCAGCCGCAAGGAGGTCATATCCCATTATATTTACAGCGCTATTATTTTACTCAACATCATCAGCCATGAAAATATCAGCGCAGAACCCTGTGGACCTGCATCATTAAGCTGTTATTTCACCTCGTTTCCTCGGTGATTGCCGAAACTTTATACAACAAAACAGCAGGTTACCGTTAAACGTTTTTTTGGCGTTGCTGTTGCAATTTTGCTACAGGTGTTTTAATTTCTCCCTGACAAGGGCACGTTCGTCCTCCCGGCTTACGACCTGACCATTCAGCCGCGCCTTGAGGACCGTATCGAGAAGCTCACGGTAACGGGGCCCGACAGGCACCCCTAATTGCCTCAGGTCGTCGCCGGTAATCAGGCAGTGGATATTCTGCAACTGGGTGAAATAGAGGGAAAGACATTTTTTGGCATCGTCACGGACGGTTTTTGCCATCAGATAGAGAAGAATCTCCACGGGAAGCCCCTTCAGCCAGAAATAGATTTCACTCCGCGCGACCCTCCCCCCCTGCGCCACCTTCCGTTCCATTATCTCCAGCACCTCTTCCCCCTCCCGGCGCATTTCAAAGAGCTTCTCCCGGTAATGCTCATTCACGGCCAGTCGGGAGCAGGCCCCCCACAACTGGTCGCTGGTCAAAGACTCGCAGAGTGCGAGGAAATACACCACCCAGCGTTCATAGGCACGTTCAAGGAAGAGGAGATCAAACCAGGAGACGATTTTCCGCGCCTCCTCCAGAACCGTGCGGGTCCGTGACGTCAACCGCAACTCCAGATGGATGAAGCGCAGCAGGCCGAGGTCTGCCATTCTCTCCACCGCCTTGAGCGGCTCCTTTTCCCGGAGGATGTGCACCAGTTCGGTCAACAGCCGCTTACCGCCGAGCTTTTCGAGGAAATCCATCTTCACCGCGTTCTTGATCAGGTTTTCCGTATGTTTGGCGATATGAAAATCGAGCCGCTGTTCAAAGCGGATGGCGCGGAACACCCGTGTCGGGTCCTCGACGAAGGAAAGATTATGCAATACCCGGATGACCCGCCCCTGCAGGTCGCGATGGGCGCCGAAAAAGTCGATGAGCAGGCCGAACTCGGCGCTGTTGAGTCGGATGGCAAGGGTGTTGATGGTGAAGTCGCGGCGGTAAAGGTCCATCTTCAGGGAGGAACGTTCCACCGTAGGCAGGGCGCCGGGGGAGACGTAGTATTCCAGCCGGGTGCTCGCCACATCTACCTTCAGGCCGTCGGCAAAGACGATGACGGCTGTACCGAATTTCTCGTGGCTCTTGACCCGGCAGCCAAACTGTGCGGCAAAGGTCTCGGCAAAGAGAATGCCGTCCCCCTCCACGGTCACATCGATGTCATAGTTTTCGTTCCCGAGCAAAAGGTCCCTGACAAAACCGCCAACCGCGTAGAGCGGCAGGCCGAGGTTATCTCCGGTACTCCCCAGCTCGCGCAGTACCTGCAGCACCCGGGGAGAGAGGTGCTTGTTCATCAGTCCCGCGACTTCCCTGCTGCGCATCGGTGTCGCATCCCTGGCCAGGTCGTAGAGGGCCTCGCCGCTGTATATGTGACGCAGGAGGTCGGTGCGGGTCACGACCCCGACCAGGGTCTCTCCGCTGAAGACCGGCACGAGACGGCGGTTCTGGCCGACCATGTACTCCCGGATGTCGCTGATCGGGGTAGACGGCTCGGCCGAGAGAAACTCCGAATGCATGTAGTCGCTGACCGGCACATGGCCGAGGTTGTGATAGAGGGACTTTTCGACGATGCGGCGGGAAATGATGCCGACCATCCGCCCTTCTTTCAGCACCGGCATGGCGTTGACGTTGTAGCGGGTCAAGAGTTCCCGGGCCTCCTCGATGGTGGCTGTGGCCGGAACGGTCTTCACCGGCGAGGACATGATATCAGCGGCAACCCGCCGCGGATTCACCTTGTTCCGCAGCACCTCTTCGAGCTTCTCCAGCACCTGGATCAGGGTCAGGTCCCTGACCGTTGCAGAAGCCGCCGAGGCGTGGCCGCCGCCGCCGAATTCCTGGAGGACTTCACCCACATTCACTTCGGCGATGCGGCTCCTGGCGACGATGTAGACCCGGTTTCCCATACCGACCACGAGAAAGAGCGCCTCCAGGTTCTCCATGTCCCGCATCATATGGGCAAGAACGGCGATATCGCCGATATAGTAATCGACCGACGCCTGGGCGATGGAAACGTCGACGCCGTTCAGGTTGGTGGTCTTTAGGGATTTGAGGAGGTCGTTGAGCAGGGAGACCTGTTCGGCGGTGAGCTCCTGTGTGATGAAATCGGCAACCGTGTTCAGGCTGGCGCCCCGCTCCAGGAGCCAGGCCGCCGCCTGATAGTCCTCGACCGTGGTGGAGGGAAAGGTGAGGCTGCCCGTATCCTCATAGATGCCGAGCATCATCAGCGTCGCTTCGGTGGCATCCACCTCAAGCCCCTTTTCCCGGAGTATGCCGGTGAGGATGGTTGTTGATGAACCGCTGCCGCGGATTACCCCGCCGGCGGGGACAATGTCGCCCGATGATTCGGGGTGATGGTCGTAGATGATAATTTCCAGGCCGGGGCGGTGAAGAATCTCGGCAAACCTGCCGATGCGGGAAGAGTGCTGGCAATCCACCAGAATCAGCCGCGTTATCCGCCCCAGGTCCAGGTCCTTGAGGCGGGCGAAGTTGAGGACGTAACTGGTGGATTTGAGAAAAAAATCGCGCATGCTCTTTTCCTGGGCACCGGAAAAGACCATGAGCGCGGCGGGATAGAGTTTTTTGGCGGCAACCATCGCCCCCAGGCAGTCGAAATCAGCGTTGACGTGGGTGGTGATAACCTCCATCAGACGACCGTCAACGCCGCATAGGCTACAACCCGACGGTTGTCGCCGGTGACGTCGCCACTCGTGGCGTAGCGCACGAGCCTTGCCCGCGTCGCCCCCAGTTCCATGGCCGCCACAAGCATCACCGTCGCCGGGATTACCCCGCACATGGTGATCTCCTTATCGCGGCAGACCCGCAATAGCCCCTCGGGATTCAGTGCCAGCACCTCGTCGATGGCCAGTTCATCCTTCTTTTTCGCTGCTGCGGCCGACTCGTAGTGGGTCATGTCGGAACTGGCGACGATCAGCACCTCTTCGCCGTACTCCCGGATCGCCCGGGCGATGCCGAGACCGAGCGCCCTGCAGCTGGCATAATCGCCGAAACCGAGGCAGAGCGGGACAATGGTCACGGCGGGCCTGACGAGCTGCAGAAAGGGGAGCTGGACTTCGAGGGAATGCTCATAGTGGTGGGCAGTGGTTTCCTCCTCGACGAGCGGGGCGTGTTTCGTCACCAGCACGGAGAGGGTGCCGTTTATGGGTACGGCGCCGAGAGGGGTGAGCCATTCCCCGCCCGGATAGAGCGCCGCCCTGGCGCCGACGCCGTGGTGATTCGGGCCGAGGATGATGACGGTCGGCGGCAGCTCGACGGCCCCGTAGAGCGCGCCGGCAACGGCTCCCGAATAGAGGTAACCCGCATGGGGAGCGATCACCCCCAGCACCTTTTCCCGCGGCTCCGCCACCGTCAGCAGCTGTTCAAGTTCGGCACGGAGTTCGTCGGAGTCGTCGCTATAAAACTTTCCTGCCACTGCCGATTGACGGATCATGGTAACCTCCGTGTAAGCCCCCTCTCCCTAGCCCTCTCCCACCAAGGGGCGAGGGGATTTTAAAAGCTCCCCTCCCTAGATGGGAGGGGCTGGGGGAGGGTGAAAACGTTCATGGCAAATGTCGATTCGCCTGAATAGTTTAATCCATCAATCGCCCGTTGGCAATCCTGACAGGTCATGCGCTAAAGGCGGGCGCTGCCAAGACGTTTCCGCCGAATCTGTTATACTTTCAATGCATCCTTGCGACCCGGCCCTGGTACCGGGGAGGAGCACACAATCTATTTCAGAACGAGGTGAACGCAATGAACGTACAAAGATTGATGATTGCAGTTGCGGCAGTGGTGTTGACGTGCAGCATGTCTCTTTCTCCCGCCTTGGCCAGTGAGGAAGCGAAAAAGGTAGAGGAAGCCGTCAGCGTTGTCAAGGATATCATGGCCATTCCCGAAAAAGGGATTCCACCGGCACTGTTGAGCGAATCCTATGCTGTTGCCATCATTCCGGGAGTGATCAAGCTCGGCTTCATCATCGGCGGACGCCACGGCAGCGGCGTCCTGCTGGTGCGCGACAAGGATGGGAAGTGGGGCAACCCGCTCTTCGTTAGCCTCACCGGCGGCAGTATCGGCTGGCAGGTCGGCGCCCAATCCACCGATGTCCTGCTCGTCTTCAAGAGCAGGAAGGGTGTCGAAGGGATCAAGAAAGGGAAGTTCACCCTGGGCGCCGATGCGGCGGTGGCGGCCGGGCCGGTGGGGCGCAGCATGGAGGCGGCCACCGACGTGCGGCTGAAGGCGGAGATCTATTCTTACTCGCGCAGCCGCGGGCTGTTCGCCGGTATCTCCCTGGAAGGAGCGGCGCTGCAGATCGACGATGACGCCAACGCGGCCTTTTACGGCAAGGAGGCGATCCGGGCCGATGACATCCTCTCGGGAAAGGTGGAGACAGCCTCGGCCGACGTCGTCAAATTGCAGAAGCTTTTGACCGAATACGCGACTGTCAAGTGAGCGGAAATGTTAATCCAGGAGGTCCTGGCCTGAAACGGTTCCTGCTCAGGACTGTTCTTGCCTTTTGCCTCGCCTGCGGCACCCCCGCCTGCGCTGAGGTCAAGACACCCGCCGTGGCGCACCAGGAAATCAGGGTGACCCTGGTGCCGGAGAGCCATCTCCTCCAGGGGGAGAGCACGGTGAGCTTCGCTGTCGCCACGGAAAGGGTCGGCTTCGCGCTCTCCCCGGCCGCCACCATCGACCGGGTCAGCGCGGCCGGTCGGGATGCGCCGTTCTCTTTTGCCGGGGGGACGCTCGTCGTCAATCTCCCCCGGGGTGCGGCCGGCGGACCCGTGGCGGTGACGGTCGTCTACCACGCCTCTTTCAACGACCCTGTGCCGGAACGGCCCGTAAACAGCGAGGAGCCGACTTACGGGGTGACCGCAGCCATCACCCCGGCCGGCGTCTTTCTTGCCGGCGACGCCGGCTGGTATCCGGAGCCGCAGGCCGCACCGGAGCGAAGGACGATCCGGATCGCCGCCCCCGCCGGGTTCGAGGCGGTGACCGCGGGGAGAAGAACCGAAAGACGGACCGAGCAGGGGGTCTCACACTCCAGCTGGGCGGAGGAGCGGCCGGTAGGCAGGCTCTCCCTCTCCGCTGGGCGCTACCGGGTCGCGGAGAGCCGTGCCGGTAATGTGGAGATCTACACCTACTTCTACCCGGACAACGCGGGCCTCTCGGCCCGCTACCTGGAGGCTGCCGCCAGGTACATCGGTTTCTACAGCGAGCTCTTCGGTCCTTATCCGTTCGAGAAGTTCGCCGTGGTGGAGAATTTCTTCCCCACCGGCTACGGCTTCGCTTCCTATACCCTCCTGGGGAGCGCAGTCATCCGCCTGCCGTTCATAGTCGACACGAGCCTTCCCCACGAGATCGCCCACTGCTGGTGGGGGAACGGGGTCCTGGTCGATTACGGGCAAGGGAACTGGTCCGAGGGGCTGGTCACCTATCTGGCCGATTACCTCCTTGAGGAGAAAAAATCCGCGGCGGCCGGCCGCGACTACAGGTTCCGCCTCCTGAGCGATTACGCCTCCCTAGTGACGCCGGAGCGGGATTTTCCGCTGCGCAGTTTCAGCGGCCGCGTTGACCCGGCGTCCCGGGCCATCGGCTACGGCAAAGCGGCCATTGTCTTCCACATGGTACGCTCCCTCATCGGCGACCAGGCCTTTTTCGGGGCACTCCGGGAGCTCTGCCGGGAAAAGCTTTACAGCAGAGCCGGCTGGAGCGATTTCATCCGGGCCTTTTCACGCAGCGCCGGGAGAGACCTGGCTCCCGTCATGGAGCAATGGCTCATACGCCCATCGGGACCGCGTCTTGCCCTGGCGGACGTGACCGTGGGGCTGAGGGAAGGAGCATGGCGGGTTTCCGGCAGCGTTGTCCAGACTCCACCTCTCTATGAGGTCTCCCTGCCGCTGCGGCTGGAGACTTCATCGGCTCCGGTCCGCAAGACCCTGACTGTTGCCGGGGAACGGACCCCCTTCAGCTTTACTGCCGCCGCTCCCCCGCGACGCCTGCTCCTCGACCCGGAAGTGGATGTCTTCCGCCTCCTCGCCGCCAGCGAACTCCCGCCGACCGTCAACCGGCTCAAGGGGGCAAAGGAGCTGCTGGTGGTCATCACGGAAAACTGCCGGGCACGGGAGGAAACGCTGCGGATCCTGCTGGAATCGCTGGGGCAGCAGCGGGCGCAGCTGCTGACGGAGGACAAAGTAGATGCGGCAACCCTTAGCAAACACGATCTCCTCTTCTGCGGCACCCCGCAAGGGCATGCGGGGTTTTCCGTTTTCCCCGAAGGGGTAGCCATCTCCCGCCGGGAGTTTACCGCTGCCGGAGAACGATTCAGCCGTCCCAACGACCTCCTTTTCGCGGTCAAGAGACATCCTTTCGCCGAGGAGCGGGTCGCCGCCGTCTTCCTCCCCCTGGCTGAAGCTGCTGCCGAGCGCTACGCCTTGAAGATCACCCACTACGGCAAGTACAGCTGTCTCGTGTTTGCCGGCGGAGAGAATCGGCACAAGGAAATATTCCCGCCGGCAGCGGCGGGAAGCGTCGTGGATTTCAGCAGGGAGACCGTGGGGCAATGAAGAAAAGATAGGTTCTTTCGTAACAAAGTTGAATCGTTGCAAACCCTATTGAATCAAACTCTGATTTCCGATTACGACACCCTTTGCAGGCGTTCGGCCACCCAGACCTTGATGATGGACTGCCGTGGCACTCCAAGACGCCGGGCCTCCTTGTCAAGCATCTGAATCATCCAGAGAGGGAAATCCACATTAACCCGCTTCTGCTCCTGTTCGGGCTTTCTGGCTTTTGACAATTCCAGGTAGCTGGTAATGTCCGCGCCTTCATCAAATTTCTTGTCAAAATCACGAGCCTTCATAAATATTGATCTCCTCGCTTCTGGACCGTCGCACCGAAATGATCCGAATCCGATTTTCCCTGTAGGTAATAACCCCTGACCAATGCTTACCCGAAATCCTGCCTATCACCAACCAGCGTGATTCATCGACGGTCCTGACCGGAACCTCAATGAGATCGGGATCATCCCAGAGCGCCTGCGCTTCATGGAAGTCAATTCCATGCTTGGTCCTGTTGCCGTCGCTTTTTCGCTGATCGAATTCAAATTCCATAATATAATTTTTATACCAAATGAATACCTTAAGTCAAGAAAACTACTGCTGGCGGCATGCACCGGAAACCCTTTATGACGACTCGATTTCACTGTAGACCAACCGCTCTTCTCCCCTTCTTTTCGGCTCTTCTTCTCACCACCACCCACCGCCACATACAGGTATGGTATCGCCTCTCCTTGTTCAAAAACACATTTGCAAGCATACTGATTATCTGTATAATGACGAAATGTAACCGATTGGAGATTCCTATGATCGACATCGAAAAAAGCGTCGGCTTCCTCCTGGCCAAGGCCTATCAGCGTGGCTGCGCCATCTTCAAGGAAGAGTTCGACAACTACGACCTCACCCCCCAGCAATTCGGCCTCCTCGCCTTCCTCTGGATCGAGGACGGCCTCTCGCAGACCGAGCTGTCTGTACGGAGTCAGATCGACCGCACCACCATGGGGGGGATCGTTGACCGGCTGGAAAAAGAAGGGCTGGTGGAACGGTGCCACCACCCCGAAGACCGCCGCGCCTACCAGGTGTTTCTCACCGACAGAGGGAGGGCGATGGAAGACGAACTCTGCCCCCTGGCCGTCCGTGCCCAGGCCAGGGTGAACGCCCCCCTGACGCCAGAGGAGCAGGCAACCCTGGTCCGGCTGCTGGAAAAAATCCGGTACTGAGGTGGAGGTAAGAATGATGAGAACCCTTATAACGAGCGCCACACTGTTCCTCCTCACGGCAGGGGTCATCCATGCAGAGCCGCTCACCCTGGCGGAGGCCCTGGCAAAGAGGGCCGCCGGCAGCCAAACACTGAAGATCGCGGCGTACGACGAGCAGATCGCCGCCGAAAACGTCCGGCTCAACCGGAGCGGCTATCTGCCACGGGTGGACATCCAGGGGGGCTATACCGCCCAACTGGATCCTCAGTCAATCTCGACGCCGTTCGGCACCATCACCACTCAGGAAGCGGACTACGCCTTCCTCAGCCTCGGGATCACCCAGACCATCTATGACTTCGGCCGCACCGATTCCCGCTACAATCGGGCACAGGCCACCCGAGAAGCGGCCCGGTTCGGCTACAAGAGCCAGGAACAGAACATTTTTTTCCAGACGGTCACCTCCTACTTCCGCATTCTCCAGGAGCAGAAGCTCCTTCATGCCGCAGACGAAGAGGTGCGGCAGATGACCGACCACCTCCGCATTGCGCAGAACCTCTACGAGCAGGGGGTGGTAACCCGGAACGATCTCCTCCAGGCACAGGTGCGGCTCGCCAGCAGCCGGCAGCGCCGCCTGGAGAGCGCCAACCGGCTTGAGAACGCCTGGCTCGACATTAATAATCAGATCGGCGAACCTCCTGAATCCCGAAAGGATCTCGTAGAAGACACTAAAATCAACCTGACAGAGCTGGACGCGCCGGCTGAAGAGTCTGTTGCCCGGCGGGCTGAGATCCAGGCGCAACGGAAGCTCCTCGACGCAAGCGAATCAGAGATAAAGGAGAGCCAGACCGGTTTCTATCCCGAACTCTTTGCCAAGGCGGGGCTCGACTACGTGCAGAACGACAAGGTGAAGGAACAGGCGATCTACTCCGCGACGGTCGGCCTCAAGGTCAACCTCTTCGACGGCTACGCCACCACCGCCCGCTACCGTCAGGCGGTCAAGAACCGCTCGCGCACCGCGGAGCGGCTCCGTCAGATCGAATCGGATCTCGCGCTCGAATACCGCACCGCCGTCAACGACGCCCGTGTGGCCAAGCAGCGGATCACCGTCACGGAGACCTCCATAAAACAGGGAGAAGAAAACCTCCGGATCAACAAAGACCGTTACCAGGAAAAGGTGGGGACAGCCACCGAGGTGATCGATGCCCAGACGCTGCTTACCCAGATCAGGACCGAACAGTACCAGGCGATCTTCGACTACGAGACGGCCCTGGCCCGAGTGAAGCGGGCTCGGGGCGAATTGTAAAAAGACAATTTCACACGGATAAAATCTGATGTAACGGATTAATGGATAAATCCAAAACAAGAAAGTCTTGCCTGAAAAATCCGTTTAAATCCGTCCAATCCGTGAAATCCGTGTGCGCAATTATTGTAATGACTCAAGTCGTAAGAGACTATCGAAGAGGAAAATATATGGACACCGAACAATTACCGATCGAAACCGCGCCGGTCACCACCGAAACTTCTTCCGCCACTGCTCCGCCAAAAACCGGCAACGGCAAGAAAAGACGCGCCGGGATCATCCTCCTTATCATCCTGGTCGTCGGCTGCGTCTTCGGCTTCAAGTGGTGGATAAAAGGCCGGACCCACATTGAAACGGACAACGCCTTCGTCGAGGCGCACATCCATGCAATTTCCGCCAGGGTGCCGGGAATAGTCAGGAGCGTAGCGGTCATCGACAACCAGTTCGTCAAAAAGGGGGAGCTGCTGGTGGAGCTGGACTCAAGCGATTATCGGGTTCGGATGCAAAATGCGTCGGCCCAGGTCGATATCGCCAGGAACGAAACCTCAAGCAACTACGCTCAGGTTGACGCCGCCAGAGCAGCGGTCAATTCGGACCAAGCCAAACTGGAACAGGCGCAACTGGACCTGGAAAGAGGCAAGGCACTCTACAAAAAAGAAGTCATTCCGAAAGAACAGCTTGACCGGCTCGAAACCGCCCGCAAGGTTGCGGCGGCAAAACTTACCGAAACTGAAGGTGCGGTCCGCCAGGCGCTCGCCCTTCTCGGCTTGACCGGCACAGGGGGCAAGGATGCCCAGATAGTCCGGAAGAAAGCCGAGTTGGAAGAAAGCAACCTCAATCTCTCCTATACAAGGATATATGCCCCTGCCAACGGCTACATCACCCGCAAATCGGTGGAGCCGGGCAACAACATCCAGCCCGGCCAGCCGCTTATGGCGCTGGTTGCGCTGGATGACGCCTGGGTGACGGCAAATTACAAGGAGAGCCAGCTTACCCATGTCAAACCGGGACAGAAGGTTGAATTTACCGTGGACGCCTACCCCGGTCAGACCTTCCGCGGCAGCGTGGACAGCATCATGGCCGGCACCGGCGCGGCCTTCTCCCTGCTCCCCCCGGAAAACGCCACCGGCAACTACGTCAAGGTGATCCAGCGGATACCGGTCAAGATCGCCATCGACAAGGAGAGCGACCCGGAGCATCACCTCCGGGTCGGCATGAGCGTGGTGCCTTCGATCCTGACCGGCCGTAAACTGGCGGATATCCTCAAGGGCCTGAACCCTTTCTTTTAGGGGGCAGACCTGCATGAGGCCGGAAACTAACAGGAAATTTCATAACCCTTAACCTTAATTTCACACGGATCAAATCTGATAAATTCTGATAAAGGCGGATTAAACCTTTCCTCAGGTTAAATCAGATTCTTATCGGATTTTATTCGAAGTTATCCGCGAGAAACGTTTTTTAACTATATGGACTACATCCAAAAACCGATCAACAAGTGGCTCATCACCATCAGCGTCATGCTCCCCACCATCATGGAGATCATCGATACCTCGGTGGCCAACGTGGCGCTCCCACACATGCAGGGGAGCCTCAACGCCGGCACTGACGAGATCACCTGGGTGCTGACCTCCTACCTGGTCGCCAACGCCGTGGTCCTTCCCATGACCGGCTGGCTGGCGCGGATGTTCGGCCGCAAGCGTTTTCTCATAACCTGCATCATCCTCTTCACCCTTTCGTCATTCTTGTGCGGCGCCGCTCCCACCCTGGCGACACTGATCTTTTTCCGGATCATCCAGGGGGCCGCCGGCGGAGCGCTGATCCCCACCAGCCAGGCGATCATGATGGAAACCTTCCCCCCGCACCAGCAGGGGATGTCCATGGCCATCTTCGGCGTCGGCGCCATGTTCGGCCCGATCATCGGCCCTGCCCTCGGCGGCTGGATCACCGACAACATGAACTGGCGCTGGATCTTCTACATCAACATCCCCATCGGCATCGTTGCGGTAATCATGGCCACCTATTTCATCTTCGACCCCCCCTACCTCAAGCGCACCAGGGT
>Ga0184615_10001582_pt1 | contig 12267 bp, 8 predicted proteins | sample PLM4_65_coex_FD_133134 | JGI IMG/M metagenome (GOLD analysis project Ga0184615, IMG submission 133134) | Groundwater sediment microbial communities from an aquifer in East River, Colorado, USA - PLM4_65_coex | ecosystem: Environmental > Terrestrial > Soil > Riparian zone | place: USA: East... | reverse complement strand
CGGCACCCGAACGATCGACGCGCTGGGCGGAGTGGGCCGGCGGATGCCGCTGACGGCGGCGGCCTTCCTGCTGGGCTCGGTGGCGATCGTGGGGCTGCCGCCGCTCAACGGCTTCGTCAGCGAATGGGTCGTATTCCAGGCCCTCCTCCGCACCGGCGAGACCACCGGCGCGCTGCGGCTGGCGAGTGTGGCCGCGTCGGGATTGGCGGTGATCGGAGGGCTGGCGCTCGCCTGCTTCACGAAGGTCGACGGGGTCGTCTTCCTGGGCCACGCTCGCTCGAGGGCCGGCGGCGAGGCGGCCGAGCGCGGACTCGCGTCGGTCGGCCCGATGGTGGCGCTGGCCGCGGCCTGCCTCGCCATCGGCGTCTATCCTACGCTCGCCGTCGCGCCGGCCATCGCCGTCGGCACGTCGGTCGCCGCGGGAAGCGGGATACCTGCCGTGGAGCTGGCCGAGCTCGGCACGGCACTCCCGGCGGTGACGCTCTTGGCGCTCGCCTTGATCCTGCTCTGCGGGATGCTCTGGCTCGCCCGCGGCTACCGCCTCGCCCGGATCTCGGCCCCGACGGCGAGCACGTGGGCATGTGCCGGCGCGCCGCTCACGCCGCGAATGCAGTACACCGCGTCTTCCTACGCCGCCCCGCTCCTCAACTCATTCCGACCCCTGTCCGGAGTGCGCGAGCACGCGGACGCGACCGGCTTTCACAGTCACCCGATCGACCTCGTGCTCGACGGCGTGGTGTCTCCCGCGTGGCGGCAGGTCGGCCGCGTGGCCCGCGAGGCCCGGCTGCTCCAGGCCGGGCGGCTTCGCTGGTATCTCCTCTACGTGATTCTCACGGTGCTCGCCCTGCTCCTGTACATGGGTTACACCCCGGGGGTGCGATGACCGCTGCGCGGGTCGTGACGCTGCTCGCGGTGCTGCTGCTGGCCCCGGCGCTGCCAGGGATCGCCACCCGGACGAAGGCCCTGCTTACGGGGCGCCGCGGCGCGCCCGTGCTCCAGCTCTACGCCGACCTGGCCAAGCTCGTCCGGAAGGGCGTCGTCTACAGCCGGACGGTCACGATCGTGTTCCGCGCGGCGCCCGTCGTCCTGACCGCGAGCGTGCTGGTGGCCGCGCTACTGCTGCCGCTCGACGGCCGCGCGCCGATCTTCGGATTCACCGGCGACCTCGTGGCGTTTGCGGGGCTGCTCGGGCTGGGGCGGTTCGCGCTGGTGCTGGCGGGGCTCGACACCGGATCGAGCTTCGAGGGGATGGGCACGAGCCGCGAGGTCACGGTCGCCGCGTTCGCGGAGCCGGCGCTCCTCCTTTCCTTCACCGTCCTGGTGCTCGCGACCGGCAGCCTCTCACTTGGCGGAATGCTGGGGGTGCCGCTCGCCGCCGCCTGGCCTTCCGTGGCGCCCTCCCTCGTGCTCGCCGGGGCGAGCCTCTTCATGCTCCTGCTGGCCGAGAACGCGCGGGTTCCGATCGACGACCCCGCAACCCATCTCGAGCTCACGATGATTCACGAGGTGATGATCCTCGACCACAGCGGGCCCGATCTCGCCCTCATCCTTTTCGCGGGCGCGGTGAAGTTCGCCCTCTTCTCCGCCCTGGTCGTCAGCGTGCTGGTGCCCCTCGCGCTGTTCGACCCGTGGGTGGCCGCGGGACTGCTCCTCGCCGGCCTCGCCGTCATGGCGGTGCTCGTCGGAATCATCGAGGCCTCCATGGCGCGCCTGCGCATGGATCGCATTCCACAGTTCCTGGTGGCGGCCTCCGCCCTCGCCGGCTTCGGCGTGATTCTCCTGCTGCGGTGACGCCATGATGGATTTCTCGGGCCTCCTGCTGCTGCTCGTCGTGCTCACCGATTTCTGGGTCCTCGGCACGACGCGAATGAGCTCGGTGATCCGCGCCGCGGCTCTCCAGGGCGCCATTCTCGCCGCGCTGCCCGTCGCCCTCCACCCCGCGCTCTCGCTCCACACCGTCGGCCTGGCCGCGGGCACGTTCCTCGTCAAGGCGATCCTTCTGCCGGCCTTCCTGCACCGCGCGATCCGCGAGGCCTCGGTCCGGCGCGAGGTGGAGCCGGTCATCGGATTCACCGCCTCCCTGTGCGTCGGCGCCGTCGCGGTGGCGCTGTCCTTCGCCATCGCCCAGCGGCTGCCGCTGCCCGAGGCGCAGACCGCCCTCCTCGTGCCGGTGGCGCTGGCGACGGTGATCGTCGGTCTGATCGTGCTGACGACCCGGAGCAAGGCGCTGACCCAGGTGGTGGGCTACCTGATCCTCGAGAACGGGATCTACGTGTTCGGCTTGAGCCAGGCCGAGCGGGTCCCGTTCCTGGTGGAGGTCGGCGTGCTGCTCGACGTCTTCGTCGGCGTGTTCATCATGGGAATCGTCGTGTTCCACATCAATCGCGAGTTCGATTCGCTCAGCTCCGCCCACCTGACGGAGCTCAAGGACTGATGCGCCTCCTCGCGCTCCTGCTGGTGCCGCTCGTCGCCGCCGCGGCGGCGTACGCTCATCGCTCAGCCGGCTTCCGGAACGTCTGGCTGCTCGCCGCCGCCGCCGCGCACCTCGCCCTCGTCGGGTCGCTCTGGGCAATGCCCAGCGCCCCCGTCTTCGGCGACTGGCTCGCGCTCGACGCGCTCGGTCTCGTCGTCCTCTCCGTCGTGACGATCCTGTTCGCCGTCGTCGCGGTCTATGCGGTCGGCTACCTGCGCACCGAGAGCCCGCGAGGCGGGCGCGCGTTCGTGAGTTGTCTCCTGGCGTTCCTGGCCTCGACGTCGCTCGTCACGCTGAGCCATCACCTCGCCCTGCTGTGGGTTGGGATGGAGGCCACGACGCTCGCAGTGGCCCCGCTGGTGTTCCACCGGCACGACCGTCGCTCGCTCGAGGCCGTCTGGAAATACCTCGTCCTGTCGTCAGTGGGCATCGCCCTGGCACTGTTCGGCACGTTTTTCCTCGCGGCGGCGCAGGTGGAAGGACGCCCGCTGCTGGTCGAAGACCTGGTGCTGACGGCCGGGACCATGCAGCCGAGTCTGCTGCGGGCCGCATTCGTCTTTCTGCTCGTCGGATTCGGGACGAAGATGGGGCTCGCGCCGCTCCATGCCTGGAAGCCGGACACCTATGGCGAGGCGCCCAGCCTGGTGGCCGCCCTGATGGCGGGCGCCCTGACGAGCTGCGCCTTCCTGGGGCTCGCCCGCATCGCGCAGGTGATGTCGGCGGCCGGGCAGACCGCCTTCATGCAGCCCCTGCTCTTCGCATTCGGCCTCTTCTCGCTGGTCGTGGCGGCGGCGTTCATGATCGGGCAGACGGACCTCAAGCGCCTGCTGGCCTACTCGAGCGTGGAGCACATGGGACTCCTCGTGCTCGGGCTCGGGCTCGGGGGAAGCGGCACCTATGGCACCGTGCTGCACGTGCTCAACAACGGTCTCACGAAAGGCCTGATGTTCCTGACCGTCGGGAACATCGTCCTGGTCACCGGCACCTCCCATGTCCCTTCGATGCGCGGGGTACTCCGGCGCGCGCCCGCCTCCGGCGTCCTGTTGCTGGCGGGGCTCTTCGCGGTCACCGGCTCGCCGCCCTTCGGCCCGTTCGTGAGCGAGTTCACCATTCTCGGCGCCGCCATCGGGCAGGGGCATCCGTGGATCGGGGCGATCACGGTCGTCCTGCTCGCGGTCATCTTCGTCGGCATGGCTCGGCCAATTCTGGACGTGCTGTACGGCGAGCCTGCGGGAACAGGCGCGGATCCGCGAGCCGGCGGGCTGCGTCTCGCCGGTCCCGTGGTCCTCACGCTGCTGGTGCTGCTCCTCGGCGTCTACCTCCCCCTCCACCTGCGCGACGTGCTCGCCAGGGCCACCGTCTCACTCGGCGGTGCGGTGCCGTGAGGGGACTGGACGAGCTGGAGCTGCGCAACCGGCGCGCGGTGCCGCTGGCCGCCGTGCCGCGCGAGCCGCCGGACCGGTTCCGCGATACTGTGATCGCCGCGGTCGCACGGGGACGGCGCCTCATCGCGTTCTTCGGCATGCCCGAGACGGCCGGCCGGACGCTCCTCCTCGCCGTGCTCGCGGACGACGAGGCCGGCGCGCTCGGCGCCTGCGCCACCGTCGTCGCCGACTCCTATCCGGCGCTCACGCCGGAGTGTTCCGAGGCGCATCTCTTCGAGCGCGAGATCGCCGAGCAGTGCGCCGTGACCCCCGAGGGCCATCCGTGGCTCAAGCCGGTTCGCCGGCACCCGCCCGATCACCGGGCGCGGGCGGACGGACCCGGCCCGTTCGACCGGGAGCGGTACCCGTTCTTTCAGATGGCGGGCGAGGAGGTCCACGAGGTCGCTGTCGGCCCCGTCCACGCCGGCATCATCGAGCCGGGGCACTTCCGGTTTCAGGCCCACGGAGAGCAGGTCCTCTTTCTCGAGATCATGCTCGGCTACCAGCATCGGGGTGTCGAGACGCTGCTCGAGACGCGGGGCCGGACGCAGTCCGTGCTCGTCGCCGAAGCGATCGCGGGAGACACGGTGATCGGGCACGGCGAGGCATACTGTGCCGCGATCGAGGCGCTGGCCCGCAGCCGCAAGACGCCGCGGGCGCAGACGATCCGGGGCATCGCCCTCGAGCTCGAGCGGCTGGCCAATCACATCGGTGACCTCGGAGCGATCGCGGGAGACGTGGCCTACCAGCCGGCGGCGGCGTACTTCGGGCGCATGCGCGGCGAGTGCCTCAACCTCCTCATGACGCTCTCGGGCAATCGCTACGGCCGTGGCCTCATCCGGCCGGGTGGCGTCGCGTTCGACATCACGCCGGCCATGGCCGACGAGGTTCGAGACCACCTCACCCGGCTGCGCGAGGAGCTCCTCCCGGCCGCCGACATGATGCTCGGAAACGCGTCGGTGCAGGCCCGCTTGGAGGGAGCCGGCGGGCTCTCGCCGGCCAAGTGCATGGAACTGGGGCTCGTCGGGCCCCCCGCCCGGGCGTGCGGCATCCACCGCGACGTGAGACACGATCATCCCTACGGCGTCTTCCGGTTCGCCCACATTCCGGTCTCCACCGCATGGGCCGGCGACGTGCTTGCGCGCTGCCTGGTCCGCCGGCTGGAGATTCTGCGCTCGCTCGAGTTCGTGGTCGAGCAGCTGGAGCGCCTGCCTGGCGGCGCCGCGCAAGTCGAGTGCGGCCCGCTCCGGCCCGAGGAATTGGCGGTGGCCATGACGGAGGGTTGGCGGGGGGAGATCGTGCACGTGGGGGTCACCGATCCCGTCGGCGCCATCCGCCGGTACAAGGTGGTGGACCCCTCCTTCCACAACTGGAGCGGCCTGGCCGCCGCCCTGCCGGGGAACCAGATCTCCGACTTCCCGCTCTGCAACAAGAGCTTCAACCTGTCCTACGCGGGGCACGATCTCTGATGCTCGAGTTTCTTCGTGTGCGGCTACAGCAGGGAACGCGCACCTCGCCGTTTCCCGCCAGGGGCGCCGAGTTTCCCGCCCGATTCCGCGGACGACCCTCGTTCGATCCGGCCAAGTGCGACGGCACGTGCCCCGGCTGCGTCGAAGGGACGCCATCCGCCGTGCTGACCCGAGGGCCCGGGGGCGTCGAGGTGGACGTGGGCGCCTCGCTCTTCGCCCCGGAGGAGGCCGCTGCCTGCGTCAAGGGCGCGCTCACCTTCACGCAGGATCACCGAATGGCCTCCCGGACGCGCACCGGGCTCGTGAGCACGGACGGCGAGGTCGAGCTCGCGACGGCGCTCGAGGCCAGGATGCGGCGGCTGTTCGGCCGCTCGTTGCGCTTGCGGTCGGTCGCGGCGGGAAGCTGCAACGGCTGCGAGGCAGAGCTGGTCGCCCTCGGCAACGTGGTCTTCGATATGGCGCGATTCGGGGTCCAGTTCGTGGCGTCGCCGCGACATGCCGACGGCCTGGTGGTCACGGGAGCCGTGAGCGCCAACATGAGGCGCGCACTCTTCGAGACATGGGAGGCCACCCCCGCCCCCCGGCTGGTGATCGCCGTCGGCGCGTGCGCCATCAACGGGGGCCCGTTCCGTGGGAGCTCCGAGGTATCCGACGGCGTCCCCGCCGAGCTGCCCGTCGACCTGTGGATTCCGGGATGCCCGCCGCATCCGCTCACCGTGTTGGACGGGATACTGCGGCTGCTCGGGCGCCTCGAAGCGGGATCATGATCGAGGACCGGCGGGGTCAGGTGCAGGACCGGAGACTCCCGCACGGGGTGCACATCCTGCACGATCCGCGGCTCAACAAGGGAACGGCGTTCACCGAGGGCGAGCGGGACTCGCTCGGGCTTCGAGGACTGCTGCCGCACCGGGTCTTCACCCAGGAGGAGCAGGAGCACCGCGCCATCGCGAACCTCCGCCGCCTCGCCTCCCCGCTCGACAAGTACCTGTTCCTCGTCGCGCTGCTCGATCGCAACGAGGGACTCTTCTACCGGACGGTCGTCGACAACCTGGCCGAGCTGCTTCCCATCCTCTACACGCCGACCGTCGGCGAGGCCTGCCGCCAGTTCGGCCTCATCTTCCGCAGACCGAGAGGGCTGTACGTGTCGGCGAGGGATCGCGGCCGCGTCCGCGACATCCTCCGGAATTGGCCGGAGCGGCGAGTGGCGTTCGTCGTGGTGACCGACGGAGAGCGGATCCTCGGTCTCGGCGATCTCGGGGCGCACGGGATGGGAATCCCGATTGGGAAGCTCACGCTCTACACCGCGTGTGGCGGCCTCGACCCCGGCCTTGGGCTGCCGGTGATGCTGGACGTGGGAACGGAAAACGAGCCACTCCGCTCGGACCCGCTCTACATCGGCCTGCCCGAGCCGCGCCTCCGCGGCCCCGCCTATTACGAGCTGCTCGACGAATTCATCGAGGCCGTGGAGGAGGTCTTCCCCGGGGCGCTGGTCCAGTTCGAGGACTTCGCCACGGCCAACGCCTTCCATCTGCTGGCCCGCTACCGGACGCGTGCCTGCGTCTTCAACGATGACATCCAGGGCACCGCGGCCGTGGTGCTGGCCGGGCTCCTGAACGCCGGGCGCCTGACCGGCGTGCCGCTCGCCCAGCAGCGGATCCTCTTCGCCGGCGCCGGCGTCGGAGTCGGCGCGGCCGATCTGATCGTCGCCGCCCTCCGCGCTCGGGGAATCGGCGAGGCCGAGGCCCGGGGCCGCTGCTGGTTCTTCGACCGCGACGGGCTCATCGTCCAGGGGCGGCCCGGGCTCACCGCCCAGCAGCAGGCGTACGCGCATCCGCACGGCGCCGTGGCCGAGCTGACCGCGGCCGTCCGGGCGCTACGCCCGACCGCGCTGGTCGGCCTATCCGGCCAGGGTGGGCTTTTCACCGAGGCGGTCCTCGCGGCGATGGCCGACGTGAACGAGCGACCCGTCGTGTTCGCGATGTCCAACCCCACCTCCCAAGCCGAATGCACCGCCGAACAGGCCTACAGGGCGACGCGCGGCCGAGCTGTCTTCGCCAGCGGCAGTCCGTTCGGGGCGGTGGAGTGGGATGGGCGGCGCCGTGCCGTCTCCCAGGCGAACAATGCCTACGTCTTTCCGGGGCTCGGGCTCGGGGTCGTCGCCTGCCGCATTCGTCGCGTCACCGACGCGATGTTCCTGGCCGCGGCGGAAGCGCTCGCCGCCGCGACGACCCGGGTAGAGCTCGAGCAGGGTGCAGTCTATCCAGAGATCTCACGGATGCCGGAGGTGTCGCTGCAGGTGGCCGAGGCGGTGGCCCGGACGGGATACGGTGAAGGTCTGGCCGCGGTGCCGGAGCCGGCGGACCTGCGAAGCTACCTTCGCGCGGCGCTCTACGAGCCCACGTACCCGGCGTACCCTTGAGGGTCAGGGAAACGCGGTGCTGATCGGTCAGCTCAGGCGTCGTCGAGGTCGCTGACCGCCTGAGGCAGTGTAGCCAGCCCGGCCAACTCGCGTTCCGTCGAATCCCTTTCCGCCGCCGCGCCCAGCTCTCCGAACGTCAACGCGGCCTCCTTGAAGGCGGCTTGAGCCTGACCCAGCCGGCTCAGTGATCGGCAGCGGGAGCGGGAGCGCGACGACGCCGACGATCACGCCCGCGACCGCGTCGGCCGCGAATTGGTCGCGGGTATACGTCTTGAGCGTGGTGACCAGCTTGGGAACGAGCACGCGGAGTATCCCTCCTCAGGGACCCGGCCACTTGCGCCGGAAACGAAGTGGATTCTGGAAGAGGTGCGCCGGCAGGAGAAAGATCACCAGGAACATCCCGAACGAGAGCAGCAGCCCCGGCACCAGGATGGCGAGCCGGCGCGTCGCAAGGTAGAGCACGCTGGTGATGAGGGCGACCGTGAAGGCGAAGAGGGCCAGCAGCGCCCGCCGGACCTGCTGGGCGAGAAAGCGCTGCAGCTCGAGCGTGTCGCGGGGGTGTGAGCGGACTCTCAGCTCGTCGCGCTCCACCCGCCGCACGAGGTCGCGCACCGTGCGCACCGCCGCGATGGCCTCCTGGGTCCAGTCGGTGATCCGGGCCCGGGGGTCCTGCTCCAGCACTCCCTGCATCAGCCGGGTGGCCGATCGCGCCACCACCGGCCGGGCCGCCGCGAGCGCGTTGAAATCGGGGTCGTAGCGGAGCCCGATCCCTTCGACCAGCACCGCCGCGCGGCCGAAGTAGACCAGGTTCGAGGGGAGCACGAGCGGCCATTCGTAGAAGGTCTGGAGCACCTGCTCGACGAGCTGCTGGATCTGTCGCGAGGAGACGTCGTCGCGGATCGTGATCGCCATCAGGCTCCGGGCCGCGTCACGGACCGTGCCCCGGTCCACGTCGGGATCCAGGATCCCGAGCTCGTAGAAGGCGTTGATGAGGCCGTCCACGTCCTGCCGGGCGGCGGCGAGGACGGCCTCCACCAGCCGGCGCCGGGTCTCGCGCTCCACCTGGAGCACCATGCCGAAGTCGAGGAGCACCAGCCGGCCCTCGGCGTCCACCAGCAGGTTGCCGGCGTGCGGGTCGGCGTGAAAGACCCCGTCCTCCAGCATCATCTTGATGTACATCTCGGCCAGCGTGGCCATCAGCGTGTCGAGCCGGAGCTCCCCCGACGCCAGCCGCTGCTGGAGCCGGTCGATCCGGGTGCCCTCGACGTACTCGAGCACCAGCACCCGCCGCCTCACCAGGTCGGCCACGACCTCGGGCACCACCACCTTCGGCTCGGCGGCGAAATTCCGCTTCAGCGTGGCCGCGTTGCGGGCTTCCTCGCGGAAGTCCAGCTCGTCGGAGATCCGCTTGGAGAACTCGCTCACGATCGCGGTGATCGCCCGGACCTGATGGCCGGGGAACAGCAGGTTGAGGAGGAAGAGGATCCGGAAGGAGACGTCGAGGTCGCGGCGCACCACCTCCTCGACGCCGGGCCGCAGCACCTTGACGACGACCTCGCGCCCGCGATACGACGCGCGATGGACCTGGCCCAGCGATGCCGCGGCGAGCGGCTCGGGGTCGAACCGCTCGAAGATTCGCGCGGCGTCCTCGCCCAGCTCGGCGCGGATCACCGCCTCCGCGACGCCCGGCGGCAGCGGCGGCACCTGGTCGGTGAGCGTCCCGATAGACGAGAGATAGGGCTCGGGCAGGATGTCGGCGCGCGCGGCGAAGACCTGGGCCAGCTTGATGAACGCGGGGCCGAGGTCGGCGACGGTCCGCGTGAGCCGCGCCGCCCGCCGCCGATGCCGCTCGTCGTTCCTCCGCGGCGGGCGGCCGAACAGGATGAAGCGCCGACGATCCCGGAGGAAGGCGAGGACGAAGGGAAAGAGCCTGGCGAAGACGGTGAGGACGCGCATTCAGCGCGACGTCAAAGCAGCAGCCATCCCGCCAGGCCGAGGAGCAGAAGAAAGCCGAACGTGTCGGTGAAGGTGGTGACGAAGATCGAGGAGGCGATCGCGGGATCGATCCCCAGCCGCTCGAGCACCAAGGGGATGAACGCGCCGGCGAACCCGGCGACGAACAGGTTCACCGTCATGGCGAGGAACACGACGAGACCGAGGGTGGGCTGTTCCCCCATGAGCGCGGCGACTCCGCCGACGACGATGCCGATCGCGAAGCCGTTGGTGACCCCGACGAGCATTTCCTTTCCGACGACCCGCACGAACCGGTGCCGGGGGATCAGGCCGAGCGCCAATCGCCGGACGGTCACCGCGAGCGCCTGAGTCCCCGCGTTCCCCCCCATGCCGGCGATGATGGGCATCCACACTGCCAGGACGACGGTACGCTGCACCGTCTCCCGAAACAGGTAGACCACGCCCCCGGCCAGAAAGGCGGTCAGCAGGTTGACATAGAGCCAGGGAAGCCTGCTTCGGACGGACGCCGTCCATTCGGCGGCCAGCTCCTCGTCCGGCGAGACGCCGCCGAACTTGAGCAGGTCCTCCGTGGTCTCCGCCTCGACCACGTCGATCACGTCGTCGAACGTGACTCGGCCGAGCAGGCGCCCGCTGTCGTCCACCACGGCAACGCTCGGCAAATTGTACCGCGCCATGAGGCGCGCGACCTCTTCCTGGTCGAGATCCGGCTTGACCGAGATGTCGGCAGCGGCCATGAACTCGCCGATCCGGCGGTCGGGCCGGCTCACCACCAGGCTCTTGAACGGCAGGATGCCGACGAGGCGCCGGTCGCCGTCCACCACGAAGACCTGGTAAAAGTCCTCCACCTCCTCCGACTGCCGCCGGATCTCATCGAGCGCCTCGGCCACGGTGGCCGTGTCGCGCACGGTGACGAGATGGGTGGTCATCCGGCCGCCCGCCGTCTCCTCGTCGTAGCGCAGCAGGCGCTCGACTTCGGCGCGGTCCTCGACCCCCTGGAGGATGCGCTCCTGCGTGTCCGGCTCCATCTCGCGGAGGATGCCGGCCGCGTCGTCGTCCTCCAGCTCCTCGACGATCTGCGCCGCCCGCTCCGGACTCAGCGCGGCGAGCGTATCCTCGGCGTGGGCGTCCTCGGGCAGCTCGGCCAGCGCCTGGCTGGAGAGCTCGGGCGGGAGCGCCTGCACCACCGCCAGCCGCTCGTCCTCGTCGAGGGCGGCGAGGACGTCGGCCAGGTCGGCCGGCTCGAAGTCGTGCGCGCGGCGCACGAAGACGGGGATCTCGCCGTTCCGGACGAGATCCACCATCCATTCGACCCTGTCGGGAGACGCGCTCATGAGGTGCCGGTGCCGGATGGCAGCGTGATGGGCGGCGCGCCGCCCGCGCGGATGAGGAGGCGCTCGATCCGGGTCGGCGACGCCTCGAGGATGTCGAGCTCGAGCCCGCGGACGAGGAATCGCTCGCCCCGGTTGGGAATGCGGCCGGCCCACTCGACGATCCGCCCCGCCACGGTGGTGGACCGGCCCGCGGGAAGCGCCACCCCGAACCGCTCCTCGATCGCCTCCGGCGACAGGTTGCCGTCGGTCTCGAGGACGGTCGGCCCGCCGGCCGGCTCGGGCCGCACTTCCTCGTCGTGCTCGTCGAAGATCTCGCCCACCAGCTCTTCGAGCAGGTCCTCGAGCGTCGCGATGCCGAGCGTGCCGCCGAACTCGTCCAGCACCACGGCGAGGTGCCGCCGCTCGCGCTGCATGTCGAGCAGCAGGTCGCCACAGGTCCGGCTGGCCGGCGTCACGGCCACCGGGCGCACCGGGAGCGGATCGCCCGGGCGCAGCTTGAACAGATCGAACGCGTGCAGCATCCCGACGATCTCGTCGAGCGTGCCGCGGTAGACCGGGATCCGGCTGTAGCCGCTCTGGGCGAAGACCAGGCGGATGTCCTCCAGGGCCGCGTGCTCGTCCACCGCCACCAGGTCGGTCCGGGGCGTCATCACCTCGCGCACCGGCCGGACGCTGAACGCCATCACGCCGCCGACCATGACCAGCTCGTCATCGGCGCGAAGGCCGACGGCCGCTCCCTCTCGCCAGATGGAGCGGAGGTCGGTGGGCCGCTTCGCCGCGCGGGCGGGGAGCACCAGTCCGAGCACCCGGCTCCACGGCCGGAGGAGCGGCATCACCCGGTCGGCGACTCCCTGCGCCCTCGGCAGCGTCAGCCATCGCGGCACCAGATACGCGGCGAGGAGCACGAGCGGAACGCCGACCAGCGCCAGGAGGACGACGGGCAGCCGCCTGCCCGAGCCGGCCAGAAGCGCCGGCAGCGCCGCTCCGACGATCAGCACGCCGAGCGATGTCGTCGCCGAGGCGGCGGTCAGATCGGCGTCCACCTCGGCGAGCCACGACAGCGACGGCGTCGCGCCGCGGAGCCGCCGGCCCACCGCGCGCGTCAGCTCCGCGCGGCTCACCGTGATGAGCGCGGCGCCCGCGGTGGCCCCGAACACGGCGATCAGGAGCCCGATCG
>Ga0184615_10001579_pt1 | contig 12284 bp, 10 predicted proteins | sample PLM4_65_coex_FD_133134 | JGI IMG/M metagenome (GOLD analysis project Ga0184615, IMG submission 133134) | Groundwater sediment microbial communities from an aquifer in East River, Colorado, USA - PLM4_65_coex | ecosystem: Environmental > Terrestrial > Soil > Riparian zone | place: USA: East... | reverse complement strand
CATCTTGCACACCCTGGCGGAGGATCTCTACCAACGCGGCGGCATCGACCTCCGCGAGGCCTTCATCGATGGCACCTTCGCAGGGACCAAAAAGGGGGGCCCTGCGTCGGGGAAACCAAGCGGGGCAAGGGGACCAAGATCATGGCAATCGCAGACCGCGCTGGTCTTCCTATCGCCTGTGGGATTGCAAGTGCTTCGCCGCATGAGGTCACGCTCGTCGAAGAGACGATCGACAATGGCTTTCTCGAGCACGCACCCGATTGCCTTGTTGGAGACCGAGCTTATGACAGCGATCCGCTCGACGCGCGGCTCCGCGAAGAGCGCGGGATCGAGCTGATCGCTCCGCATCCGCTCGAACCGCAAGCGAGCCAAGACCCAGGACGGACGAACTCTACGCCGCTACGTGCGGCGCTGGAAGATCGAGCGCCTGTTCGCTTGGCTGCTCAACTACCGCCGGCTCACGAATCGCTGGGAGCGCCACGCGACCAACTTCCTGGGCTTCGTCCAGCTCGGATGCATCTGCATCCTGTTGCGGCAATTCTGAGATGGGTTCTAGTCGAAGAGCACGCCGGGATTCATCACGCCGGACGGGTCGAGCTCGCGCTTGACGGCGCGCAGCGCCCGTGCGAAGCCGTCCGGCCGCTCGCGGTCGTACCAGGGCCGATGGTCGCGCCCGACGGCGTGGTGATGGGTGATGGTGCCGCCCGCGGCGAGCAGCGCCTCGCTGGCGGCCGCCTTGATCTCCGCCCACTGCTCGATCTCGCTGCCGCGCCGGCCGGGCGCGAGCACGGTGTAGTAGGGCGCCGGCCCGTCGGGGTAGACGTGCGTGAAGCGGCACGCCACGCTCCCGCTCCCACACACGCGAGTGACGGCGTCGCGTGTCGCCTGCATCACCTCGGCGTGGAATTTCTCGAAGCGGTCCCAGGTGATCGCGGTCTCGAAGGTCTCGGAGATCACGGCGGCGCGCACCAGCACGTCGCGCAGGTAGGGGGCGTTCAGGAAGGCGCTGCGCCAGGCGCCGGCGGCGCCTTCGCGGGCTCCCTCCTCCCCGCTGCGCGTCCCGCCGGCTCCTTCCGGCACCTGGCCGCCGCCGTCGCGGCAGAGCTCGAGGGCGCGCGCCATCGCCGCGTCGGGCGCGTGATCTGCGGATTCGAAGCCCAGCACCAGGAGGGCGGCGTCGCCGCTTCCGGCGCCGGAGCTCGCCGCCTCCAGCGGGTCGAGCAGCCGGCAGTTCGCGGGGTGCAGGCCCGACTGCGAGAGCGCGCGCACCACCGCCGCCCCGCGCGCAAATCCCTCCGGGCCCGGGAAGCCGACGCTCGCCGAGGCCCGGAAGCGGGGTCGCTGCTGGAGCCGCATCCAGCTCTCTACCAGGATCCCGAGCGTACCCTCGGAGCCGATCCAGAGGCGATCCGGGCTCGGCCCCGCGCCCGAGCCGGGCAGGCGGCGCGTCTCGATGATCCCCGTCGGTGTCACCACGCGCAGCGATTCCACGAACTCGTCGATGTGGGTGTGCAGCGTCGCGTAGTGCCCGCCCGAGCGGGTGGCGATCCAGCCGCCCAGGCTCGAGAACTCGAAGGACTGCGGGAAGTGGCGAAGCGTGAGCCCGTGAGGGCGCAGCTGGCTCTCGAGGGCGGGGCCGAGGATGCCCGCCTGGATGCGCGCCGCGCGCGAGACCGCGTCGATCTCCAGCACGCGATCCAACCTTCCGAGGTCGATCGAGACGGCGCCGCGCAGGTCGCCGAGGGCGCGCGCCTCGACGCCGCCCACCACGCTCGAGCCTCCGCCGTACGGAATCGCCGCGAGGCGCTCGCCCGCGCACCAGTCGAGGAGCCGCACGACGTCGGCTTCGGTGCGCGGGAAGGCGACCTGGTCGGGCGGGTGCGGGAACTCGCCGCGCGCACCGCGCACGACGTCCCGATAGGACTTCCCGTAGCTATGGGCGGCGCGGTCGTAGGGCGCGGCCGAGAGCAGCTCGGCGAGCGCGGCCGGCGCCGTCACGCGGGGCGGCGGCAGCGCGATCTGCTCGAGGCGGGGCACGGGCGCGACGCGCAGCTCGGACTGCCCGAAGCGCGTGGCGAGCGTGCGGCCGATCCCGGCCGCCTGCTCCTCGCTCGGCCCCGCGCCCTCGAGCCCCCAGCCCCAGAAGCTACGGCGCGCGGGCACCGCCCTCAGCTCCGGCGCGGCGCGAGCGCTTCGAGCACGCGCAGATCCGGGCCGGGCTTGCCGTCCGGTCGGAAGGGCTGGATGCAGACGTGATCGGCGCCCGCGTCGTGATGCGCCTGGATGCGCGCCGCGATCGCCTTTTCATCGCCCCAGGCGACGATCGCGTCGACCAGCCGGTCGCTGCCGCCGCCCGCGAAGTCCGTGTCGCCGAAGCCGAGCTCGCGCAGGTTGTTCTGGTAGTTCGGGAGCCCGGTGTAGATCGCCATGTTGCGTCGCGCGATCTCGCGCGCCTTCGACGGATTCGTCTCGAGCAGCACCATCTGCTCGGGGCACAGCCACGGCCCGCGGCCCAGGATCTCTCTCGCGCGCGCCGTGTGCTCCGGCGGCACGAAGTAGGGGTGCGCACCGCGCGCCTTCTGCGCCGCGAGCGCCAGCATCTTGGGGCGCAGCGCCGCGAGCAGGATCGGGGCGTCTTCCTTGGGCTGCGGGCCCAGGTAGAGCGCCTTCTCCATCGCCTCGAGGTAGGCCCGCATGGTCGCGACCGGCTTCTCGTACGCATGCCCGCGCACGCGGGTGACCAGGTGCTCGTGCGAGACGCCGAGCCCGAGCACCAGCCGTCCGCCCGAGAGCTCCGCCAGCGTCTTCTGGGCGGCGCGCATGCTCATGGCGTCGCGCGCATAGATGTTCGCGATGCCGGTCGCCAGCAGGAGCGTGCGCGTGTTCGCCGCCAGGTAGGCGAGGAAGCTGAACGGATCGCGGCCGACCGCCTCCGGGACCCAGAGAGCCGAGTAGCCCCAGGTCTCGATGCGCCGGGCGAACTCCGCGGCCTCCGGGCTGGGCAGGTTGTCGAGATGCGTCCACACGCCGAGCGGTCCGATCTGCATGCCGCCTCTCATGGTTTAGGGCCGCACGGCAGAGTACCCTACGGAGCCTGCGGATGGGACGTCCCCGCCTCGCGATCTTCGCGCTCGCCGCCGCGGTGCTGGGCGCGTCGCTTGGCGCCGTGGGCTGGGCCGTGACCGATCACTTGGAGCAGGACGACGACTTCTGCAACGCTTGTCACGTGAGCGCCGACCTGCCGCTGCATGTCGAGATCCGACGCGACTACGACGCGCGCCCGGCGGCGTCGCTCGCGAGCCGGCACGCGGCGGCCCGGCTCCCGGATCGCGATGGCGGCGCGTTCCGCTGCATCGACTGTCATGGCGGCAAGAGCCCCGCGGGTCGCGTGCGCGTCAAGGCGCTCGCCGCGAAGGACGCCCTGGCGTACGCGACCGGTCGTTTCGAGGAGCCGGAGCAGATGCGCTGGCCGCTCTGGGACGAGGATTGCCTCGCGTGTCACGCGAGCTTCGAGGCGGCGGGCGATGACGCCCGGGGCTCGCCGGGCTTCCACGATCTCGCAGTCCACAACGTCGATCTCGGCGTCGCCTGCGTCGAGTGCCACTCCGCACACGAGGCCGGGGGGGATCCCGGCGCGTTCTTCCTGCACGCGACGGACGTTCGCGCGCAGTGCGCCCGTTGTCATTCGGAGTTCGAAGAGGGAGGTTGAGCATGCGTCGATTCCGTTGCTTCCTGGCCGCCGCCGCGCTCGCGGCGCCCGCCGTCTCGGTCGCCTATCCGGGCGGAACGCCCGACTTCCAGACCGACGCGGCTCCCTACTGCGCCGGCTGTCACTCGTCGCGCAGCGAGACCGCGCTCGCCGGCGCGGGCGAGCGCGCGGCGAAGGAGCTCGCCGAGCGCAAGCATCTCGCCGTGGTGCTCTCCGGCCAGAAGGGCTACGCGAGCCTCACGGAGGTCGACCGGCGCATGCTCGCCGACCAGATCCGCGCGCTCGACGAGGCGTCGACGGTGACGCTCGCCGCGCCCGCCAGCCTGCTGCCCGGCCAGAGCTTCGACGTGAGGGTCGATGTCACCGGCGGAGCCGGCCCCGTGGTGGGGGTCGCGCTCGTCGATCGGGATCACCGCTGGTTCGCGCGGCCGGCGGCGTCGGCCGGCTGGCACGTGATCGCGCCGCCGAAGATCACCGGCCCCGACGGCCAGCCCCAGACGGACTGGATCGCGCGCCGTCCGGAGGAGCTCGACCGCAACCTCTCCTTCGTGAACATCGAGAAGATCGCCTCGGACTCGTCGACGAAGAGCTGGTCCAAGGGAAGCGTCGTGTTCACGCTGCGCGCGCCCGAACGTCCTGGGGTGTATCCTCTGGCGGCCGTCTTCTTGTATGGCACCGAGAAGTCCACCGTGCTCGGCTACACCACCAACCCGGTTGGCAAGCAGGAGCCGCGCGGCGGCATCACGGGGGGCTCGGGGCGGGTGCTCTTCACGCCGGTGCAGAGGATCACCGTCAAGTGAGGAGGAGGCGACCATGGCGCTCAAGCTCTTCGAGCACCCGCTCTCGCCGTATGCCCGCAAGCTCAAGCTGGTGATCTACGAGAAGGGAATCCCGGTCCAGCGCGTCTTCGTGAACCCGAATGCGCGGAGCGACGATCCCAGCTTCCAGGAATTCGTGCTGGCGAGTCCGCGGCTCGAGGTGCCGGTGCTCACCGACGGCGACCTGCGGATCTTCGACTCGACGATCGCACTGGAATACCTGGAGGAGCGTTGGCCGCGGCCGGCCATGATGCCCACCACGCCGGCCGATCGCGCCCGGATCCGGATGCTCGAGGAGATGTGCGACACGCAGCTCGAGGCGATCAACTGGGGGCTGATGGAGCTGCACTACTTCAAGCGCGCCGAGGCGAAGCAGGCTGCCGAGATGACGGCGCGCGCGGGCGAGCAGCTGCGGCGCATCTGGCGGCGCCTCGAGCGCGAGCTCGAGGGCCGCGAGTTCATGAACGGCGCGGGCTTCGGGCGCGGCGACGCGTCGGTCCTGCCCCATCTGGGAACCTCGGAGCTCTTTGGCATGCCGCTCGGCGACCGCTTTCCGAAGCTCAGCGCCTGGCTGGCTCGCTGCCGCGAGCGCGCGAGCGTGCAGCAGGAGGGGCGCGAGCTCGCGGAGTGCCTGAAGACGGAGCTCGCGGGCGGCCCTGCGAGCGGACGCATGCCGATCGTGCGTCAGTACCGCGACTACCGCCTGGAGTGGATGATGAAGAGCGGCGGCACCAACATCGTGCTCGAGGGCCTCGCGAAGGGCACGATCCGCTTTGCGCAGGAGTTCGAGTAGGGCAGCGGTCGAGCATGCTGGCCGAGAGTCAGATCAGCTTCGCGACGTCCAGTATGGGTCGCGTGGAACGTCGGATCCGCGAGAGGATCAGCGCGCCTTCCATCGCGGCGAGGATCAGCTGGGCCCGGCTGCGGGCTTCGCGTGGCTCGATTCCCCCTTTCGCGAGCACGCCGGCGACCACGTCGATCCACTCGTCGATGGCGCGTTGCCCGGCCGCAGTGATCGTGGGGGACTGCGGCGCCGTCTCGAGCAGCGTGGTGGCGACCGGGCAGCCCGAGCGGAAGCCCGACTCCTGCATCCAGCCCGCCATGACCTTGCAGTAGGCCTTTAGAAACGCCTTCGGCTCGCGGTGGCGAGCGGCGAGGTCCGCGAGCATCTCGCGGATCAGCCCGCCCGCCAGGACGATCGCGGCCTCCCCGAGCGCTTCCTTTCCGCTCGGGAAGTAGTGGTAGAGCGAGCCCTTGGGAGCGCCGCTCTCGGCGACGATCTGCTGCAGGCCCGTCGATGCGTACCCCTGCCGCCGGAACAGGCGCATGGCCGTGCGGACCAGGTTCTGCTTGTGCCGGGCAGCCTTTCCCACGGCGCTGCGCCTCCCTTGAAATTATAACGATCGGTCTATATAGTGCCAGGAGCGCCCGCCGGACAGGAGGCCCCCATGAGCCAGAAGACGCGGGTCGGGATCGAGGACGGGATCGCGTGGATCACGATGGACGACGGCAAGGTGAACGCCCTGTCCACGGAGAGGATCGGCGAGATCGGAGAGGCGCTGGATGCGGCCGAGAAGGCGGGGGCGGTCACCGTCCTGCGCGGTCGCGAGGGCATCTTCTCGGCCGGCTTCGACCTCCCCCCCTTCAAGCGAGGCCTCGAGGCGAGCCGGGAGATGGTACGCGCGGGCGCGCAGCTGATCGAGCGCCTGCTCGCCTTCCCGCTTCCGGTGCTCACGGTCTGCACCGGTCACGCGTACCCGATGGGAGCCTTCCTCATGCTCTCGGCCGATGTGCGGCTTGGCGTCGCGGGCCCCTGGCGGATCGGGATGAACGAGGTCGCCATCGGATTGACGGTCCCGAAGTTCGCCGTCGAGCTGGCGCGCCATCGCCTGACTCCGCCCGGCTTCGCGCGGATCACCACGGCGCCCATGTTCACCCCGGAGGAGGCCCTGCGCCTCGGTTACCTGGACCGGGTCCTGGACGAGGGCCAGCTCGCGGGTGCCGTGCAGGAGGAAGCGTCGCGCCTGCGGGCGCTGGACATGCCCAGCTTCGCGGCGACCAAGGCCCGCATCAACGAACGCGCGCTCCAGGCCGTTCGCGCGGCCACGAACGACGAGATCCGGGCCAGCGACACGACTAGAAGTAGCGCGGAAACTCTCCCGCCCGCAGCTTCCGCCAGTAGACGTCGAGGTCGGCCTTGATCTGCCCCGAGAGCAGGATCACGCCGACCAGGTTCGGGAACGCCATGCCCAGGATCATCATGTCGCCAAAATTCGTGACGGCGGTCGCCTCGAAGATCGCGCCCAGCCAGGTGAAGATCAGGAAGATCGCCTTGTAGAACAGGATCGAGCGCACGCCGAACAGGTGCGCCCAGCACTGCTCGCCGTAATAGCTCCAGGAGATCATGGTGCTGTAGGCGAACAGGAACGCGATCAAAGAGAGCAGCACCGGAAACCACGGGAAGACCGTCGCGAAGGCCCAGGAAGTCATCGCGATGCCGGTGCCGGCCTCCGGGTGGAGGTAGGCCCCCGTCACGACGATCACGAGTCCCGTCACGTTGCACACGATCAGCGTGTCGACGAAGGGCTCGAGCAGGGCCACCATGCCTTCGCGCAGCGGCTGGTCGGTGCGGGCGGCGGAGTGCGCGATCGCGGCCGAGCCCGCGCCCGCCTCGTTGCTGAAGCAGGCGCGCCGGAAGCCCTGGATCAGCACGCCGACGAAGCCGCCCAGGCCGGCCTCGAACGAGAAGGCCTCGCGCACGATCGTGGCGAACGCACCGGGTATGGCGCCCGCGTGCGTCAGCAGGATCAGCAGCCCGCACAGCATGTAGGCGAGGCACATGAAGGGCACCAGCGCCGAGGCGACCTCGCCGATCCGCCGGATCCCGCCGATGATCACGGCGCCCACCAGCATCGCGAGCACCAGCCCGAAGAGGACCGCGCCGCTGCCGCCCGCGAGGAAGGGCAGCACGCTCGATGCCTGCGCGTACGACTGGTTCGCCTGGTACATGTTGCCGCCGCCGAAGCTCCCGCCGATGCACATCACGGCGAAGACCACCGAGAGCACGGCGCCGAGGCGCGGCAGACCCAGCGTCGCGAGCCCGTCGCGCAGGTAGTGCATGCCGCCGCCCGAGACGTGGCCGTCCGCGCGCTGCACGCGGTACTTGAGGCCGAGCGTGCACTCGGCGAACTTGGACGTCATCCCGAGGAAGCCCGCCACCGTCATCCAGAAGACGGCGCCCGGTCCGCCGATCCCCACGGCGAAGGCGACGCCCGCGATGTTGCCCAGCCCGACCGTCGCCGAGAGCGCGGCGGAGAGCGCCTGGAAGTGCGAGATCTCGCCGGCCTCGTCCGGCCGCGTGTAACGGCCGCGCACGCAGTCGACCGCGTGGCGGAAGCCGCGCAGGTTGATGAAGCGGAAGCGCAGCGTGAAGAAGGTCGCGCCGATCATCAGCCAGAGCACGACCAGCGGGAGCTTCACGTCGGGCTGGCCGGGTCCGCCGTCCCAGAACCAGACGTCGAAGAAGATCACGGACTCGAGCGCCGCCACCACGGTGCCCGTGAAGAACGCCTCGAGTCCGCTGATGAAACCGCCGGATCCGTCCATGCAGGGCCCCCGTGGCGGTTGGCCTCGGGGGGTGGGCCGGCCGTTCGAAGTCGGTAGCATAGGTGGATCGGCACGACACCCGAAGGAGCTGAACATGCGTGAAGCCGTCATCGTCGCGAACGCGAGGACCGCGCTCGCCAAGTCGAACCGGGGCTCGTTCAACCTGACGCGTCCCGACGATCTGGCCGCCTTTGCCATCCGGTCGGCGCTCTCCCAGGTGCCGGACCTCGATCCAGCCGAGATCGAGGACGTGATCCTCGGCTGCGGATTGCCCGAGGGCCCGTCCGGCCACAACGTCGCGCGCGTGGCGCTGCTGGCGGCGGGGCTGCCCGCTTCGGTGTCCGGCACCACCGTGAACCGCTACTGCTCCTCGGGTCTCCAGGCGATTGCGATGGCCGCGCACCGGATCCTGGTCGACGGCGCCGACGTCGCGATCGGCGGCGGCACCGAGTCGATCACGCTGGTGCAGAACGACAAGATGCGCTTCCAGGACATGGTGAACCCGGAGATGAACGCGAAGCTGCCCGGGCTCTACATGGGGATGGGCATCACCGCCGAGATCGTGGCCGAGCGCTACAAGGTCTCGCGCGAGGACCAGGACGCCTACGCCCTCGAGAGTCAGAAGCGCGTCGGGCTGGCCCAGGACAAGGGCTGGTTCGACGAGTGCATCGCGCCGATCACCGTGAAGCGCGCCGTCAAGGCCAAGGATGGCTCGACCCAGATCGAACAAAACGTGGTGGTGCGCAAGGACGAGTGCAACCGTCCCGACACGACGCTCGAGGGCCTGGCCAAGCTCAAGCCGTCCTTCAAGCCCGACGGAACCGTCACCGCCGGCAACGCCTCCCAGCTCTCGGATGGCGCCTCGGCGACGGTCCTGATGGAGGCTGGCTACGCCAAGCGACGTGGGATCCAGCCGCTCGGTATCTTCCGCGGCTTCCAGGTGGCGGGCTGCAACCCCGACGAGATGGGGATCGGCCCCGTCTTCGCCGTGCCGAAGCTGCTCGCTAAAACGGGAGTGAAGCTCGCGGACATCGACATTGTCGAGCTGAACGAAGCCTTCGCCTCGCAGCTGCTCTATTGCCAGCGCCGGCTCGGGATCCCGGACGAGAAGCTGAATCCGCTCGGCGGCTCGATCTCGATCGGGCATCCCTACGGCATGACCGGATCCCGCCAGACCGGCCAGCTGCTCCGCCATCTGCGGCGCACCGGCAAGCGCTTCGGGATCGTCACCATGTGCGTGGGCGGCGGCATGGGCGCTGCGGGGCTGTTCGAGGCAAGCTGACGGGTCCCGGCGCGCGGGCGGCCGCGCGCCACCCGTTCTTCGCTCGCCTTCGGCTCGCTGCGCGCTTCGCTTGCCGAAGAGGCCTTACTCTTCGCGGACGCGGCCGGCGCGGTCGACGGAGAAGCGGGCGGCCTCGCGGCTCGGCCCGAGCCAGCGGAGCGCTGCGGCGGGTACGCGCATCAGCGTCACCACCAGCCGCTGCGCCTCCCCGTCGCCCATCAGGTCGACGCGCGCGTAGCCCGCGGCGGCGAAGCCTGCGCGACGGCGCGGGTTCGCATCGTGCAGGCTGCGCGCGCCCGAGCCGCCGCCGGCAATCACGTGGAGCGGCGGCGCGGGCGGCTCCATCACCAGGGCCTGAAGGTTGTGCTCGTGGCCCGAGAGATAGAGCTGCACGGGAACGCCGGCCGCCGCGATCTCCGCCACCACGCGCGCGCGGAAGCTCGCATATGCCTCTCGCTCGCTGGTGCCGACGACGGCGATCGGCTGATGCGCGACCAGGATGCGCCAGGGCCCGACCGCCTCGCGCAGCGCGCGCGCGAGTCCCTCGGGAGCCGCGCCCCGGAAAACGGGGTCGGAGTCGAAGAGCACGAGGGAGACGCCGTGGCCGAGCTCGGCGACGGCGACCGGCGGCTCGGGCATCCGCCAGTTGGCGAGAAACAGCGGCAGGCTCTCGCGCTGGAGCCTGTCACTACCGGGTGTCATGTAGTCGTGATTTCCGAGCACGGCGTAGAGCGGCACCGGGTGCCGCTCGGCGCCCGGCGTCTGGCAGGCGCTCTCCACCTCGGACGAGCGCGGCGCCGTGAGCGCGAGGAAGCGGCAATAGGGGCGCACCAGGTTCGCGCGCACGCGCGCCAGCAGCTCGTCCTCACGCAGACCCACGTCGTAGAAGTGGTCGCCGAGCAGCAGGAGCGCGTCGATCGGAAGCTGGCGGTCCTCGGCCTCGAGCGCCGAGGCGACCGCGAGCTGCGCTCGCACGCGCGGCGGATCGTCCGGGCGCGCGCCGGTATCGCCGAGCGCGAGCAGCGAGAGGGTGACCGGCTCGCGCAGGTCCGGCGCGTCGCAGCCGAGGACGAGCCACAGCACGCCGGCCGCTGCGAGCGCGCGGATGACGCCCCCCGCGCGGTTGCGTATGCTGCCTCGCCCCATGCCCGAGCTCCCTCCCACGCGAGCGGGCGCCCCTGGCGCGACGCTCTCCGAGCACGAATCGAAGCGGCTGCTCGCCGGCTACGGCCTGGTCGCCGCTCGCGAGGCGCTGGTCGACGGCGTGGACGCCGCGGTCCGCGCCGCCGCGACGCTCGGCCATCCCGTGGTCCTGAAGCTATGTGGAGCGCAGATCGCCCACAAGACGGAGCGCGGGCTGGTGCGCCTCGGCCTCGCCGACGACGCGGCGGTGCGCCAGGCAGCGGGGGATCTGCTCTCCCGCGCGCGCCCCGAGGACGGCGAGGTGCGCCTGCTGGTGGGCGAGATGGTGCGCGGCAGTCGAGAGCTGATCGCGGGCCTCGTTCAGGATCCGCAGCTCGGCCCCTGCGTGATGCTCGGGCTCGGCGGCGTGCTGGCCGAGGCGCTCGGCGACGTGGTCTTCGCCGCGGCCCCGGTCTCGGCATCCGAGGCGCGGCGGATGCTGCGCGGCCTGCGCGCGAGCCGGCTCTTGCTCGAGCCCTTCCGCGGCGAGCCCCCGGTGGATGCCGTGGCGCTGGTGGCGCTGCTCGTGGGCCTGGGCCGCCTTGCCGCCGAACGCCCGGACGTGCGCAGCGTCGATCTGAATCCCCTGATCGTGCGCGGCGCTACGCCGATCGCCGTCGACGCGCTGGTGGAGCTCGGAGCTCCCGCCGAGAAGAGCGCGCCCGTGTCCGTGCGCAGCCCGGACGAGATCCTCGCCCGATTCGCTCCGCTCTTCCACCCGCGCGGCATCATCGTCGCCGGCGCGTCCTCGCACCCCGGCAAGTTCGGCTTCGTGGTGCTCCACAACCTGCTGCGCTTCGGCTATCCGGGCGAGGTCTTTCCGGTCAATCGCGATGGCGCCGAGGTGCTCGGCCGCAAGAGCTTCCGCGACATCTCAGACGTACCGGACGGCGCCGCCGATCTCGTCTTCGTCTGCACGCCGAACTCGGCGAACGTGGAGCTGTTGCGCGCCTGCGCCCGCAAGGGCGTGCGCGCGGCCTTCATCGCGAGCGCGGGCTACGGCGAGGCCGGCGCCGAAGGCCGGGCGCTCGAGCGCGAGCTGGTGGCGGTGGCGGACGAGCTCGGCATGCTGGTCGCCGGGCCGAACGGGCAGGGCGTGATCTCGACGCCGCGTTCGATGTGCGCGCAGATCGTCGCGCCCTACCCGCCGTCCGGCCGGATCTCGATCGCGAGCCAGAGCGGAAACCTGGTCTCCTCGTTCCTCAACTACGCCGTCGAAAGCGGGATCGGCGTCAGCAAGGCCATCTCCTGCGGCAACTCCGCGCAGACCTCGCTCGCCGACTACCTCGCATACTTCGGCGTGGATCCCGAGACGGCCGTCGCGCTCGGCTACCTGGAAGGCATCGGCGACGGCCCGGCCTTTCTCGCCGCCGTGCGCGGCCTCACTGCGCGCAAGCCCCTGGTGCTCGTGAAGGGAGGCGTCGCCGCCGAGGGCAAGCGCGCCGCTGCGAGCCACACGGGCTCGCTCGCGAGCGACGACCGCGTCTTCGACGGCGTCTGTCGCCAGCTCGGTGTGCTGCGCGCGGCGACGGTCGAGGAGGCCTTCGAGTGGGCGGCGACCTTCGTTACGCAGCCCCTGCCGCGCGGCCGTCGCGTGGCGGTGTTCACCACCGCGGGCGGCTGGGGAGTGCTCGCCGCCGACGCCTGCGCGGCGGCGGGTCTCGAGCTGGTGGCGCTCCCCGAGGAT
>Ga0184615_10001575_pt1 | contig 12301 bp, 12 predicted proteins | sample PLM4_65_coex_FD_133134 | JGI IMG/M metagenome (GOLD analysis project Ga0184615, IMG submission 133134) | Groundwater sediment microbial communities from an aquifer in East River, Colorado, USA - PLM4_65_coex | ecosystem: Environmental > Terrestrial > Soil > Riparian zone | place: USA: East... | reverse complement strand
CTGCCCCGCAGCACGAGCATCAGCATCATTGGGGGAACCGAGCCGGTAGCCGCGACCAAGAGCACGGCCGGTGAAGCCGCGCCCGCCGCCTCCAGCGCGGATGCTGCAAAGGCCGAAGAGCAAACGTGGAAGGCCAAGTTTGCCAAGGCCCGTGCGGACGTGGCGAGCGAAGAACGCCGGTTGGACACTCTGCAGCGCGAGCTGAACCTGGCGCAGATCCAGGCTTACACCGATCCCAACCAAGCCAACCGGGAAGCTTTCAGCCGCAACGAACTTAACACCCGAACCGCCGAAATCGATAAGCAGAAGCAGTTGGTCGAAGCCGGCAAGAAGGCCATCGCCGACCTGGAAGAAGAACTGCGTAAGAAGGGACTCCCGTCAGGCTGGGCGCAGCCTTGACCGCCCCTAGTGCCGTTCCAACTTGATGCACCTAACCAGAGCAAGCTTTCGAGGACAGAGCGGCTTCACGACTGGCTGTAGCCCGTTTGGCGCGAATAGTTGGAACGGCACTAGATGCCCGATCATCTGCTCCTGGTAGAGGACAAGGCCGAACTCCGGCAGATGCTCAAGTTGGCCTTGAGCAAGGCCGGTTATGTGGTTACCGAGGCTGCAGATGGTACGGAGGGCGTCCGGCTCATCCAATCGCATCCCTTTTCTATTATCCTGACCGATCTGAAGCTGCCCGGGTGCTCCGGCCTCGATATTCTCAAGAAAGTTCAGGAAGTCGACGCCGGGATCCCCGTGGTGGTCATGACCGCGTATGGGTCCATTGAGGAAGCCGTGCGGGCGATGAAGGAAGGCGCCTACGACTTCATCCAGAAACCCGTGGATCTGGAACACCTGCGGCTGCTCCTGGAACGCGCGGTGTTTCAGCAGCAACTGGTCCGCGAGAATCTGCTGCTCAAGGAGGAAGTGGCCGCGAAGCTGGGCTTTCCGCGCATCCTCGCGGAAGATCCTGCGATGGTAGCTGTGGCTCGGGAGGTCCAGAAAGTTGCCAGTGCCGATACCACGGTATTGCTCCTGGGCGAAAGCGGAACCGGCAAGGAGCTGTTTGCACGGGCTCTGCATTCCCTGAGCCCGCGCCAGAAGATGCCCTTTGTGGCTATTAACTGCGCGGCGATTCCCGAAGGTCTGGTGGAGAACGAGCTATTCGGTCACGAGAAGGGGGCCTACACCGGGGCGGGAACCCGCAAGATCGGCAAGTTCGAGCTAGCCCATCGCGGCACCATCTTCCTCGACGAAATCGGCGAACTGCCCTTGGCGGTGCAGTCCAAGATCCTGCGGGTGCTCGAGGAGCACGCCTTCGAGCGGGTCGGCGGCCTGCAGACCATTGAAGTGGACGTGCGAGTGGTGGCGGCCACCAACCGCGATCTGCAAGCCGCCGTCCAGCAGAAGGGCTTTCGCGACGACCTGTATTTCCGGATCGCCGCGGTGCCTGTGACGATTCCGGCGTTGCGCGACCGCGGCAACGACATCCTCATGCTAGCCCGTCATTTCGTCAAAAGCTTCGCCCGCGAGTTCAAGAAGAAAGAAATTCAGCTTTCCCAGGAGGCCGAGGACCTGCTGATGAGCTATCACTGGCCCGGCAACGTCCGCGAACTTCAGAACGCGGTGGAGCCTGCGGTGATCCTCTGTGAAGGGTCCGTGATTCAAGCCGCCGACTTCAACCTGCGGACCGGACCTGCGCCCTCCGCGCCCGCCCCAGAGTTCGGACCGGAACCCTTCGGGTGGGACGGCAGTCTCGAAGAAGTCACCCAGCGAGCCGTGACTTTGGTGGAGCGCACCAAGATCCTGGAGGCGCTGCGGGAAGTGCGCTGGAACAAGATGCGCGCCGCGGAGAAGCTGGGCATCGCTTATAAGACACTGTTAGCGAAGTCTCGGGCGCTGGGGATCTAGCCCTTGCTACCGGTGTGCAAACACGCCACCCCAAAAGTGAAGCGCTCGAAAGCTACCTCCTGAAAGCCCGCCTCGCGCATCCGCTGGGCCAGTTCGTCCGGAGAAGGGAAGCGGCGGACTGAGGCCGGCAAATAGGTATAGGCGTGAGGATCGCCGGAGATGGCTCCACCCAGGTGCGGTAAGACGTGCCGGAAGTAGAAACGGTAAAGCTGCGCGAAGACCGGCGTCTCCGGCTCGGAGAACTCCAGGATTCCCACTTGGCCGCCCGGCCGCAGCAGTCGCAGCATTTCCCGTAAGCCGCCGTCGTAGTCGGCCAGATTGCGGAAGCCGAAGGCAACTGTGATCAAGTCGACGCTGTTGTTGGCGAAGGGCAGGCCGAGCGCATCGGCTTCGACAAGCATCGGAACCTGCTTGGTCGCCGCGCGAGTGAGCATGGGATGGCAGAAATCGCTGGCAATAATTTGGGCGACCCCCTCACGCTGCAAAGCCAGCGCCAGATCGCCGGTCCCGCAACAGAGGTCCAGGACCCGTGCCTCGGGCTGCGCCAGCACGTTGCGAAAACGCCGGGCGACTCTCCGCCGCCAGTGGCGATCGATGTTCAGGCTCAGAAGATGATTCAGCAGGTCGTAACGCGGGGCCACCCGGCCAAACATCTCCCGCACGTAGCCCGCGCCGGTTTCCGTTCCTGAGACGCGGCCGCTCATTTCTTGAGTGATGCCAGAGCCTGGGCGGCGTCTTGGGCGGGGATTCCCGGGACGATGCGTACTTGTCCGATGCGCGTGGGGAGCACGAAGTGGAGCACGCCCTGGCGAGTCTTCTTGTCGGCCAGCATCCGCTTAGTTAAACGCGCTGCGGAAACGGCAGGTAGCTTCGGAAGTGGGCCGTAAGCCTGGATCAGTGAATGAATACGGCCAGCGTGTTGAGCGTCGAGCAGACTTCGATCTTCCGCCAAGCGTGTGGCCACACGCATTCCCCAAGCTACGGCTTCGCCGTGCAGGAAGTATCGATAGCCGCCCTCAGCCTCCAGTGCGTGACCGGCGGTATGGCCAAAATTCAGGATCCGTCGCAGCCCGCCTTCCTTCTCGTCCTTCTCCACGACGCGGGCCTTAATGGCCAGGCTCTCGTGGATCACGCGGGCCAGAGCCGCGGGCTTGCGGCTCAGGATGGCCGCCCGACGGCGCTCCAGAAAGTCAAACAGCGACGGGCTGCGAATAATTCCGCACTTGATCACTTCAAAGAGTCCGGCGTGCAACTCGCGGTCCGGCAAAGTCCGCAAGACGTTAGTGTCCACGACCACCAACCGCGGATGGTGGAAACTGCCGACCAGGTTCTTGCCCGCCCTGAGGTTCACCCCGGTCTTGCCGCCGACGGAGCTGTCCACCATGGCCAGCAGTGTTGTCGGGACCTGTACGTAGGCGACGCCTCGCAAGTAAGTAGCTGCCACGAAGCCGGCGATGTCGCCGACCACGCCGCCGCCGACGGCAACCAGCATCGCGCCCCGGTCGGCGCCGCCGCGTACCAGTCGCTCAGCAATCGATTCCACGGTCCGCAGGCGTTTGAATTGTTCGCCGTCTTCAATGGAGATGACGAGCGGATCCCACTGCCGCAAGCTGCGCGTCACCTTGGCGCCCCAGTGCCGCCAGACTGTGTGGTTGGTAATGATGGCGATGCGGCTGGGCGCGAACGGTGTGAGTTGCCGGTCCAGACGGTCCAGCAGGCCCGGCTGGATCACCACCCGATAAGGAGCGCCGGGGATGTGGATTTTGAGTTCCATGAGAATACCGGGCTCCCGTCCGAATCCGTGGAATCCGTGGAATCCGTGGTTCCCTCCGGACTCTACATTCTGCTTACTTCCTTTTGGCGATGGCGTCAATCGTGCCCAGAACGATCTTCCCCACGGTTTCCAGGCTCACGGCGCTGAGCTTGTCGGTGGTGTCCTTTTCGGTGTGCCAGTAGGAGTTGTCCGGCCCGTAGTTGAGATCGATCAAATCCACCGCCGGGATTCCGCTGGCCAGAAAGGGCATGTGGTCGTCGTCCATCTCCGTGCGAAACGTGCCAAAGGCTTTGGCCAATCCCAGCTTGGCGGCCACGTCGCGGACCATGGTGTTCAGCCAGCCTGAAGAATTGGTGTCGTACAGAATGTCCAGGTTCTTGTCCCCGATCATGTCCAGATTGATCACCGCTGCGACCTTGGGCGCCTCTCCGGATTCGCGAAGGCTGCGGGCCAGGTACTTGCTGCCGTAGAGAGAATCCGCGGCGGTCCACTCGCCGGCGTAGGCTTCCTCTCCGTCGAGGAAGACCACCCACACCGTGAGGTCTTGCTTGGGTCCCGTACCCAGGACGCGGGCCAGCTCCAACAACAATCCGGCGGAGGCGCCGCCATCGTTGGCTCCTACAAACTTCAGATTCGACATGCGCTTGGTGTCGTAGTGTCCGGAGACGATCACCACGCGATCCGTCGCGCCGGGGATCTTGACGATGATGTTGTGCATCTGGACCTTGCCCAGCGGGGTCTGGGCGTCGAAGGTCTGGAAGTCGGGCTTCAGATTCGAACTGGCCAGCGCGGCACGGATGTAGTTGCGCATCTTCAGATGCGCGGGCGATCCGGACGGCCGGGGACCCATTTGAGTGAGGGCTTCGGTGTGACCAAGGGCAGCCTTGCCGCTCAACGGACGGGCCTCGGGCGACGCCGCAACCGCGAGCAGAGTCAGACTAACGGAGGCCGCCAATAGCGCGGTCCGCCTCACGACTCCGCCTCGCGCTTCTTCCGACCACGCCAGACCACCCAGGCCAAGAGCGTCCCCAGCAGATAAAGGCCGAGCATGGGCACGGTAAACAACACCAGGTTGGTGACATCGGTGGTGGGAGTGATCAGGGCCGCAATAATCGTGATCACCAACACGGCGTAGCGGAAATTGCGCAGCAGGAAGCCCGGCGTGACGATACCCAGCAATGCCAGGAACAGGATCAGCACGGGCATCTCAAAGACGATCGCCAGACCCAGAATGATGGTGGTGAAGAGGTCCAGATACTCTTTGGCGGTGATGAATGGAGTCATGTTCTCCCCACCCATCCTCAGCAAGAATTCCAGCGCGTACGGAAAGGCGATGAAATAGGCGAACGCCCCTCCGGCCATGAACAGGCTGGAACAAAAGAAGATGAAGGGAACCGCGTACTTCCGTTCCTTTTGGTAGAGTCCTGGAGCGATGAAGGCCCACACTTGATAGAGCACCCAGGGCGACGCCAGGAACAGGCCCGCCACCAGCCCCAGTTGGAGGTAGACGTTGAAGGCGTCTCCGGGGGCGGTGAAGATCAGCTTCGGTGACATCTTCATCTTCAGCAGGACGTCCGTCACGGGCTTGGAAACTTGGGAGAAGATTTCTTCAGAGAAGTACAAGCCGACGGCACAGCCCGCGGCCACTCCAATCAGTGCGCGGATGATGCGGTCACGCAGTTCCTGGAGGTGGTCCAGGAACGACATCTTGGCCATGCCTTCTTCTTCATCGTCGCCGTCACCGGTAGGCCCTTCGGGAGGCGGACCATCCTCACCGGGAGGGGCGGCCTGTTGCAGGACGGGAGGCGGACTGACCGGCGCTTCGTCGCCGTCACGCGTTACGGTCAGGGCCTGCTCCGGCGCTTCGGGATCGGGCTCAGTTGGATATCCGTCACCGAAAGCGGCGGACTCGTCTGCGTCTTCCGAAACGGAGGTCCCCGTTTCCGGCTCGGCGGGTGTCGCAGGCTGGTCTTTGGGGTCTTCCATTACCCGCGTGGCTCGTGATCGGCCGTCTTGGACTCAGCGGCCTGGACTTCCTGATCGAGGTTCTGGATCTCGCGTTCCAGGTTGCCCCGCAGTTCGGAGGAAGCTCGGCGGAACTCGGACAGACCTTTACCGATCTGCCGGCCCAGCTCCGGCAGTTTCTTTGGGCCGAAGACCAGCAGGGCCACGACAAAGATGAACATCATCTCCGTGAAGCCGAGATTTCCCATATGGCTAGGATGATAGCACGCCCAGAAGGGACGTGTTATACTTTTGGGAGAAGCGGGCTTCTGGAAGCTCGAAGGAGGAGTGTACTCCAGTCCATGGGCGAACGGCGGCTGTACATGAGCGCATGCCTTGTGGTTCTGGCTTGCGCGCTTCTGGGCGGGTGGTTTGGCGGGCCAAGCCGGGCGGCCTCGGCGTTTTCCGATGCCGAGATCGAGAGCAGCCTGCGCCTGTTCACCAAGGTCCTCAGCGCGGTGGAGGCCAACTACGCCGATCCCGTCAACGAGGACAAGGCCATCTACAACGGGGCCATTCCAGGAATGTTACGGACCCTGGATCCCCACTCCAACTTCTTCGATCCCAAGATGTTCTCGTTGCTGCGTGAAGAGCAGCAGGGAAAGTACTACGGCGTAGGCATGACCGTAGGGCCGCGCAGCGGCAAGACCATTGTCATGGCGCCGTTTGTCGGCTCCCCCGCCTATCGCGCCGGAATCCGGCCAGGCGACGTGATCGCCGAAGTGGATCGCAAGCCCACCGACAACCTTTCCACCACGGAAGTGGCGGAGATGCTCAAGGGTCCCAAGGGCACCAAGGTCGTGATCACCATCCTGCGCGAGGGGAGTCCGCAGCCCCTGATCTTCGACATCATCCGCGACGAGATCCCGCGCCACAGCGTGGAACAAGCCTTCGAGCTGGCGCCGGGCATCGGATACATCAATGTGGTCAACTTCAATGAGACCACCGGCAGGGAACTGAACGCGGCTCTCCAGAAACTCAATCCCAGCGAATTGCGCGGGCTGATTCTGGATTTGCGCTTCAATCCAGGCGGATTGCTGAACGAAGGCGTCGCGGTGGCCGATATGTTCCTGGAACGGGGCCAAGTGGTGGTCAGCCATCGCGGGCGGTCCTCGCCGGAGAAGGTCTACAAGGCCAACAACGGCAATCGCGGCGCGAAGTATCCGCTGGTGGTGTTGATGAATCGCTATAGCGCCAGCGCTTCGGAGATCGTCGCCGGCGCCATTCAGGACCACGACCGCGGTTTGGTGGTGGGAGAAAACAGCTTCGGCAAGGGCTTGGTCCAGACCGTTTATCCGCTCAGCGAGAACACCGGCCTGGCCCTGACCACCGCCAAGTACGACACCCCCAGCGGGCGGCTGATCCAGCGGGATTTCACCAGCGTCTCCCTCTACGACTACTACAACGACCGGGCCCGCAACAATACGCCGCAAAACAACCAAGACGTCCGCAACACCGACAGCGGGCGGCTGGTCTACGGTGGCGGCGGCATCGCCCCCGACGTCCGGGTGGAGGTTCCCAAGCTGGGCCAGTTCCTGTCGCTTCTGGAGACCAAGTTCGCCTTCTTCAACTTCGCCAGGTATTACCTGGGCATCCATAACACCATCACCCGCGAATTCGAGATGAACGACGCGGTGATGTCCGAGTTCCGCACCTTCCTCGACCGGGAGAAGATCGCCTTCACCGAGGACAACCTGCGGGAGAACCGGGAAGTGGTGGCGCGGCGCGTGAAGCAGGAGCTATTCATTTCCATCTTCGGCAAGATCGAAGGGGACCGCATTCAAATCCGAAGCGATCCGGCAGTGCAGAAGGGGCTCGAAGTGATGCCGAAGGCCCGCGAACTGGCGGAGAATGCCCGCCGGATGCTGGCCCAGCGGATGGGCCGATAGCGCCGCCAGTGTGTGTTTTCCCTTGAACGGCTTAGTATGAAGGAGTGTAAGCGATTGAAAGTCCTCGAACCTCGGTCCGCCTTGTTTGCTCTGCCCTTGGTCCTTGTTTGTTCCCTGCTCGGAGGCCAATATGGCGCCGCAGCCAAGCGTCCCAACGCGGGCTCCGACACCGACTTGCTGGACAGCGTGCGCATCTTCACCCGCGTGCTGAGCGCGATCGAGGATAACTACGCCGACCCCGTGGACGTGGACAAGGCCATTTATAACGGGGCCATTCCAGGGATGCTGCGAACCTTGGACCCGCACTCCAATTTCTTCGATCCCAAGCTGTACAAGCTGATGCGCGAAGATACCGCCGGCCGTTACTACGGCGTGGGCATGACCGTGCAACAGCGCGGCGGCAGGATCCTGGTGATCGAACCCTTTGTGGGCTCTCCCGCCTTCCGCGCCGGGATTCGCCCCGGCGACGTGGTGGATCAGGTGGCCGGGCAGAGCACTGTGAACATGACCACCAGTGATGTGGCCGACCGGCTCAAGGGGCCGCGCGGTACCCCCGTGAAGGTGGTGTTCTTGCGTGAGGGCAGTCCCAAGCCGTTGGAACTGGTCTTAACGCGGGATGAGATTCCCCGTCACAGCGTGGACCAGGCCTTCGACGTCGCTCCGGGATTCGGGTACATCAAGCTCTCCACGTTCAATGAAACCACTAGCCGGGAACTGGGCGAGGCCCTCCGGAAACTGGACTCGACCGGCCTGCAAGCAGTGATTCTGGACCTGCGCGGGAATCTCGGCGGCCTATTGAACGAAGGCATCAGCGTTGCCGACATGTTCCTGGACAAGGGCCAAGTGGTGGTCAGCCATCGCGGACGTTCCTCGCCGGAGCGCGTCTACCGCGTATCTGCCGGCAACCGTGGGGTGACCTATCCTCTCGTGGTATTGATTGATCGCTCCAGCGCCAGCGCCTCGGAAATCGTTGCTGGAGCCATCCAGGACCATGACCGCGGTCTGGTCCTCGGAGAAACCAGTTTCGGCAAAGGACTGGTCCAGAATGTTTATCCCTTGAGCGAAAACACCGGGCTGGCCCTGACCATCGCGCGCTACTACACGCCCAGCGGCCGATTGATCCAGCGCGACTTCGCCCGCCTCTCCCTGTACGACTACTACTACACCAGCCAGGAGCGCGAGCGGAACAACGAATCTCACGCCGGACAGGAAGTGCGCACCACCGACGGCGGACGGCTCGTCTACGGCGGCGGTGGGATCACTCCCGACGTGAAATTCCAGTCGCCGCGCATGGGGCGAGTCCGGCAGACGCTGGAGTCGCGTTTGGCCTTCTTCAACTTCGCCAAAGCCTACCTGGCAGTCCATAACACTGTGCCCCGCGATTTCCAGGTCACCGAGGAAGTGATGACAGAGTTCCGCTCCTTCTTGGAGCGCGAAAAGATCGCCGTCACCGAGGAAGATCTGCGCGCTGAGCAGGAACTGGTGGCCCGGCGCATCCAGCGGGAGTTGCTCGTCTTTCTCTACGGGCGCCCCGAAGGCGACCGCGTCCAGATCAAGGCCGATCCCTTGGTGCTCAAGGCCATGGAGTTGACCCCCAAGGCCAAGGAGCTGGCCGAGAACGCCCGTCGAATCATCGCCCAGCGAAGGGCGCAATAGGCTGGAATTTGGTGGACCGCGCGGGGTTCGAACCCGCGACCTCGGCGTTGCGAACGCCGCGCTCTCCCAGCTGAGCTAGCGGCCCAAACTCTTCAATTATAGCATGCCGGATTACCGGGACCGGGGTGCGTTGCCGGCGTCGAACTCCCGCGCGTTGCGAGTCCAGGCCAGGTGCTCGATCAGGCTTTCCGGCGATTCAAACACCCGCTGCCACTCACGCCCGTGTTCGCGGGCGCGTTCCTCCAGACTGTTGACCAGCTTGTAGAACTTCTTCAGGCTCAGAACGTCGGTGACGCCGCGCAATTCAAGTTTAGGTTGAAACGCCACATCGACGGCGTAGCTGTAGTCGTGATCGGTACACTCCAGGAAGATGCGCACCACGTCGCCGTCGCGAAGATATCCGATGAAACCCACCGCCCGATTGTAGACTTGCCGCCACAGGACCGCAACTTCAGGCCCGGTCCTGGGTATAAGGGAGTGGGAGGTTATTCATGAAGAAGTTGATCTTCTTGGCAATTGTACTGATGGCGACACTGGCGGTGGCTCAACCTCAGCAGCCGGCCCCGGGGCCAGGCGGCCCAGGTCCTGACCAGCGGTGGCAAGGGCCACAAGGTGGTGGACCCGGTCCCGGCTGGGGTCCAGGTTGGGGACAAGGACAGATGTGGGGTCCGCAAGCGCGCGGACGGCGCATGGGCCCGGGACCTCAGGGTTTTGGTCCGCAGGGTTTTGGTCCTCGCGGCAGGGGACCCGGCATGATGGGACCCGGCCCCGGCATGGGTATGGGTCAGGGCCGTGGCTTCGGTCGCGGTCAGGGATTCGGCGCCGGTCAGGGACAAGGACAAAGAATGATGGGACGTCGCGGACGCCCCGGTTTCGGCGGGCCTGGAGGCTTCGAGCAGTTGGGCCTGACCGACGATCAGCGCACCAAGATGCGCCAGCAGAGGCTGGAGCACCGCAAGGTGAATGAGAAATTCGGTTCCGACCTGCGCATCAAGCGCTGGGACCTTCAGGAACTCATGAGCGCGCCGACCCAGGATCGGGTCAAGATCGACGCGAAGTTGAAAGAGCTTTCGGATCTGCGTCTGGCTCGTACCAAGGCAGGCCTCGATCAGCGCGACGCGAGGTTGAAGATTCTCACGCCGGAGCAGCGCGAGAAGTTAAAGCAGATTGGTCCCGCCGGTGGTCCGCGCGTGGGCGCCCGACGCCGCGCTCCCGGCCGCGGGGATATGTAGGAACTTTCGGAGTAGGGGCGGGCCCCCGCGCCCGCCCGACTCTCACCCTAGTAGCATCTTGGCGATCGTCTGCAACTGCATGTTGGTCGTGCCTTCGTAGATCCGCCCGATCTTGGAATCCCGCCACAACTTCTCCACCGGACACTCCTTGGTGAATCCCACGCCGCCGTGGACCTCGATGGCCAATGACGCCACCTGTTCGGCGATCTGGGAGACGAAGTACTTGGTCATGGCCGCTTCCTTGGCGAAGGGCAGGTGGGCGTCCTTCAGGCGTGCGGCGTTGTAGGTCATCAGGCGCGCCGCCTCGACGTCCGTAGCCATGCGCGCCAGCTCAAACCCTACACCTTGGAACTCGCCGATGGTCTTGCCGAACTGCTTGCGCTGCTTGGCGTAGGCGATGGCGTAATCGAGCGCCGCGCGTGCCAGGCCGGTCATCTGTGCGCCGATGCCGATGCGTCCTTCGTTCAGTGTCTCGATGGCGATCTTGTAACCTTTGCCGACTTCGCCGAGCACGTTCTCGCGATCCACATTGCAGTCTTCAAAGATCAGTTCGCACGTCGATGACGCCCGGATCCCCAGTTTGTCTTCTTTCTTCCCGACGCGGAAACCCGGCGTGTCTTTCTCGACGATAAACGCGGTGATGCCGCGGTATCCGGCCTCCACGTTGGCGTTGGCGAAGACGATGAACAGGCCGGCTTCCTTGCTGTTGGTGATCCACAGCTTTTGGCCGTTCAAGACGAAGTGGTCGTCCTGCTCCTTGGCCCGGCAGGCCAGGGAAAAGGCGTCGCTGCCCGACCCGGCTTCGGAGAGGGCGAAGGCGCCCAAAGTGTCGGCGCACAAACGCGGGAAGTAGCGGCGTTTCTGCTCCGGATTAGCCCAGCGCAGAAAGATGTTGTTGACCAGGGTGTTCTGCACGTCCACGACCACGCCGGCGGACGGATCGGCGTAGGATAGTTCCTCAATGGCCAGGATGCTCTGGAAGAAGTTGCCTCCAGCGCCTCCGTACTCCTCAGGGACTTCAATGCCCATCAGGCCCAAGCGGAAGAATTCTTGAATCAGGGCGGGATCGAAATGGGCGCTCTCGTCCATTTCCTTGGCCCGGGGCAGAACTTGTTCACGGGCAAAATCACGCACGCTCTTGCGGAACATCTCCTCTTCTTCGCTGAGGACCGTGAGCGGCGTGGGATGAAAGTCGGTGCTTAGGATGGTGTCTGGCATGGGGCTATTCTAACGCCGGGAGGGCTAAGGGCCTAGGGATTAGGACTTGGGTAGATAATGAGGGCCATGCGAGACCCACACAAGCTCGAAGTGCTTTCTCTGGCCGACGAATTGACACTGAAGATCTATCAGGCCACAGAGAGTTTTCCGAGGGACGAACTCTTCGGACTATCAGCCCAAATGCGGCGCGCCGCGGTCTCCGCAGTCTGCAACATTTGTGGAGGGATGGCGCCCGCAACACGTCTGCCGACTATCTTCGCTTTTTAGACATACGGTCCCTACGCCCTAAGCCCTGGGCCCTCAGCCCCTTTTCCCTTGACATACGGAGGACCTGTCTTTATGATGTCATGAGTTTCTATAGACTAGGACATGATTGACCGTGCTCTCCCCGTTCCGCTCTACCATCAGTTCAAAACCATCCTCCTGGACAAGATCAAGCGGGGAAGTTTGAAGCCCGACGACCAACTGCCGTCAGAGAACGAGCTGGCCGAGCACTACGGAGTCAGTAAGGCCACCATCCGCCAGGCGCTCAACGACCTGGTGATCGCCGGGTTCGTACGGCGGGAACAGGGTCGGGGAACGTTTGTCTCCGGCGCCACGGTAAACGTAGGCCCTCGCGAGCTGACCAGCTT
>Ga0184615_10001574_pt1 | contig 12302 bp, 10 predicted proteins | sample PLM4_65_coex_FD_133134 | JGI IMG/M metagenome (GOLD analysis project Ga0184615, IMG submission 133134) | Groundwater sediment microbial communities from an aquifer in East River, Colorado, USA - PLM4_65_coex | ecosystem: Environmental > Terrestrial > Soil > Riparian zone | place: USA: East... | reverse complement strand
CGCTCTGGAGTTGCGGATCGTGCGCGCGATAGACCGCACCCATCGCTCCGCGGCCGATCTCGCCGGTGAGACGGTAACGACCGATTCTCTCGGGGGGGACCACGACGCTGATTCTACGGGAGTCGGGGTGCAATGGAGTCCTTCGCACCGCATTGGCCTCGGGATTCGCGTAAGATCGGGTCTGAGGTGCCGATGCTCGCCAACGGAATTGTCGAGATTCAAGCCGCCCTCGTGGATGCCGAGCTCGACGGCTGGTTCTTCGCCGTTTTCCAGGCGAACGATCCGATCAGCCTCGACCTGCTCGGCCTTTCGAGCAAAGCCCTGGTGACCCGGCGGTGCTATTACGTCGTGCCGAGTCACGGCGAGCCGAGGAAGCTCGTTTCGACTCTCGAACCCGCGATGCTCGATCATCTGCCCGGCACCAAGGCGCTCTACACGACCTGGCAGCAGCACCGCCAGCAGTTGGAGCTCCTCGTCCGCGACTGCGGACGTCTCGCCGCCCAGTACAGCCCCAGAAACGAGATCCCCACCATCTCGCGACTCGACGCCGGAACCGCGGAGCTCCTGGCCTCGTTCGGTTGCGAGCTTCGGTCCGCCGCCGATCTCGCCCAGCGCTTCGCGGCGGTCTGGACCTCGGACCAGCTCGCCGGACATCGCCGCGCCAACGTTCATCTGCATCAAATCGCGCTCGAGGCCTTCTCCCTCGTCTCGGCAAACCTCGGGGCCGACCGGGAGATCGACGAATACCGCGTGCAGCGCTTCATTCTCGAGGCCTTCGATCAGGCGGGACTGCACACCGAAGCCGACCCGATCATCGGCGTGAACGCCCACAGCGCCGATCCGCACTTCGAGCCGACCCCGGAGACCTCGAGCCGAATTCGTCGCGGCGACTTTCTGCTCATCGACCTGTGGGCCAAGGAGAAGGGTCCCGAGAGCGTCTACGCCGACATCACCTGGTGCGGCGTCTGCGCCGACGCCCCCACCGACCGGCAGGAGGAGATCTGGCGCATCGTTCGCGATGCCCGGGACGCCGGCATCCGGATCGTCCAGGAGCGCTGGCCGGCGACACCTATCCACGGCTTCGAGGTGGACGATGCCACGCGCGAAGTGATCCGCAGGGCCGGCTACGGTGACGCCTTCTTCCATCGCACCGGACATTCGATCGGCATCAAGGATCACGGCCAGGGCGCCAACATGGACAACCTCGAAACCCACGATACGCGCCGACTCATCGCGATGACCGGCTTTTCGATCGAACCCGGGATCTACCTTTCCGGAGAGTTCGGCGTCCGCAGCGAGGTCAACATCGCGCTCACTCCGACCGCTGCTGAGATCACCGGTGGCGCGCCGCAGCGCGAGCTCCTCCGCCTTCTCCCCTGATGCTCGCGGCCCCCGTGAAGGCGACGGAGGCCGTCGCCGGCGAACACCGTTCCGGCCAGCGCCCGGCGCTCTTCGATCGTCCCAACTGGAGCGCCGAGAGTCCCGCCGGCCGGTTGTTCTCGCCGACGATCTCCGCGGCGGGCGAAGTTGCGCTGCTGCGCACCTGCGACCGGATCGCGGGCGAACGCCTCGGCGCCTTCGCGCGCGCGCTCACTTTGCTTCCGGAACGCGAACAGGAGCGCGCCGTGCTGCTGCTCGCGCTCGCCGATGTTCTCTTCGCAACGGTGACGGGGCCCGCGGCCGCGGAATCCAACGTCGACGATCTCGACCGCATCGCCTTCTCGCTCGCCCGCGCGCTGCGCGGCGAAGCCACCGAGGAGCTCTTCGCGCGCCGCCTCGCCGCCGAGTCGCGGCGCCGTGGATTCACGCGCCAGGCACTCGACAACCTGTTCGATGCGGCGCGTCGGACCGCCCGCAGGCGCCGGCCCGAATCCTGCGAAGCGCTCGCGTTGCGCGCGCATCGGATAGCGGAGGCCTTTGCGACCGCGCTTTTTGGCACCGAGCCGACGGCGGCGGTCATCGAGCTCGGCGCCGGACTGCTACGGCTCCAGGCTCTGCAGTCGCTGGCGGCCGATCTGCGCGTGCACCATTGCGCGTTGCCCGAAAGCGCGGTGGCGGAACCCGTGCAGTACCGGACGCCCGTGGAGATCGGTGCCGCCGTCGAGCGCGAATGCGCCGAGCTGCGCAAGCTCTTGCTCAAGGGCGCCCGCGCAGCGGGCGAGGTCCCGCTCTCCTTCCGCCGGCCGACCGCCTTTCTGCTGCCGGTCGCGCTCTCGCTCTTGGGACTCGTCGAAGTCCGTCCCGCGGAGCTCGCGCGCCGCGCCCCGACGATCGGCAAGTGGACCATCCGCCGCGCCTACTGGCGCGCCCGCTTCACCCCGCTCACCTAGGACGTCGACGCTGCCAACTGCTTGGACTTCCGATAGAGTCGATTCCCGCCGAGAGGAGCTGTCATGCCGGAGATTCCGCTTCACCGCTTTCGGCCCGCCCTGCTGGCCTGTCTCGCCGCAACCTCCACGGCTCTCGCGCAATGCGAAGCCGGAAACCTCATCTCGAACTGCGGCTTCGAAGTCGACACCGCTGGCTGGACGACGACCTGGGTCGACTCGCTGGTGAGGACGACTAGCGCTGCCCATGGCGGTATCGCAAGCGCCGAGACCGATGCCCGCTTCTCCGCCACGTCGAATCTCTTTCTCTCGCAGATCACGACCTGTGTTCCGGTGAATCCGGAGACGAACTACGGGGTCCAGACTTTCTTCAAGCTCGTCTCCGGAGCGATTCCGAGCTGTTCCGTCGGCACGGTGTTCATCGATGCCTTGAAGTGCGCGGGCTTTCTCGTCGGGAACCAGAGCACGCTCCCCGCGGCGATCGACGACCAGTCCTGGACCCGCGCGAGCGGCATCGCGGCGTCACCCGCCGACGCGCTGAGCGTGGCCGTGATCTTGACCTGCCAGGCTTCACTGGACTTCCTCGTCCGCCAGGACGACGCCTTTCTCGCGCCGGCGATCTTCCTCGACGGCTTCGAGAGCTCCGACCTCTCCGAGTGGAGCTCCTCCAGCCCCTGAATGGCCGCCGCGCCCCGATCAGGGACGGATCTCATCGGTATCTGGTTCAGCGCAGCAAGACTCACGGGGAGGTACCGAAGACTACGCCCGCTCGACGAAGATCTTGCCGGCGGCACGCAGCCCCAGGCTCGCGCGGCGACCGCGATCGAGCTCGATCTCCAAGGTGTCGGCGGCTTCGTCGCGGTCGGCGAGGCGGACCTTCTTTCCCGGGCGCAAGCCCACCTTCTCCACCAGGCGCAGGAACTCCGTCGACTGGTCAGCGATCCGCGCCACGCGGTAGCGCACGCCCACCTCGGCGGCGGCGAGCGTCGAGTAGTCGAGGGTGCGGACCTTCAAGCTCGCCGTCGGGATCGGGTCGCCGTGCGGATCGACCGCCGGGTGGCCGAGCATCTCGTCCATGCGCTCGATGAGGCGTTCCGAAACCGCATGCTCGAGGCGTTCCGCTTCGTCGTGCACTTCGCTCCAGTCGAGACCGGCGATCTTCACCAGAAAGAGCTCGATCAGCCGGTGGCGGCGGAGCACGTGCAGCGCGAGCCGCCGGCCCGCCGTCGTCAGCTGCGCGCCGGCGTAGGGCTCGTAAGCGACGAGACCGCTGTCCGCGAGCGTCTTCAGCATCGCGGTGACCGAGCCCGGGGTCACCGCGACCAGCGCCGCAAGCCGCCCGGTCGACACCGGAGACCCCGGTTCCCGCTCCTCTTCGAGCAGCATCGCCTTCAGGTAGTCCTCGACGGTGGAGGTCGCCACCCCTGAACTCTAGACCGGATCCGGCGCCGGCGCGTCGGCCGAGAACCCCAGCCACCTTGCCCCGTATAGAATTCGGGACGGACTCTAGCCGCTCAACCCCAACGCGAGGTCTGCCGCCGATGCCTTCGACGCCTGCTTCCCCTTCGCTCTCCCGAATCACGGTTCCCGCCGGCACGCGCGGCCTGGGCGCCATCGCCGCCATCGGCGTGGCGCTCACGCTGCTCGGTTGCGGCCCGCCAGCGGGCCCCCCGGCGTTCACCCCGCCGCCGACCGCGGTCGAAGTCGCCACCGTCGACTCGGGAGTCCTGCGCGAGACCTTCACCTCCCTCGGCACCGTCGAAGCCGCCGAACAGGTGAGGGTCTCCTCCGAGCTCGACGCCGTCGTCGAGTCGCTCCCCTTCACCGAGGGCATCGCGGTCCGCAAGGGACAGATCCTGGCGACGTTGCGCGACTCCGATGTCGTCGCCCAGGTCCAACGCGCCAAGGCGCTCGCGGACGAAGCTCGCGCCGCCTTCGAGCGCCTGAGCCGGCTCTCCGCCGAGGACCTGCTCTCGCGGCAAGAGCAGGACAGCGCCGCCGCCAGGCTCGCGGTCACCCAGGCCGACCTCGAGCTCGCCCAGGTGCGACTCGCTAGGACCCGGATCGCGGCGCCTTTCGCCGGCCTCGTGAGCCGGCGCCTGGTCTCCCCCGGCGCCTTCCTGCGCATCGGCGACCCGGTCGTCGAGCTGGCGCAGATCGAAACCGTGAAAGTCGCCTTCGCAGCGCCTGAGCGCCTGCTCGGGACCCTGGCCGTCGGTTCGCCGGTGACGGTCGCGAGCGTGGTCTATCCGGGCCGGACCTTCGTCGGCCGGATCAGCGTGGTCGATCCCATTCTCGACGCCGGCACGCGCTCGGCGCGACTCGTCGCCGAGGTCCCGAATGCCGACGGCGCGCTCAAGCCCGGCATGTCCGCCGAAGTCACGGCGGTCCTCGCCGAGCGCCCCGTGACGCTCACGGTGCCGGAAGAGGCGGTCTTCGCCGAGGGCGAGCGCAACTTCGTCTACGCTGTGACCCCGGACTCCCACGTCGAGAAGCGCCCGGTCTTCCTCGGCGTGCGCCAGGCCGGCCGCGTGGAGGTGGTCTCGGGCCTGGCCGCCGGTGAAACCGTCGTGCGCGCCGGCCACCAGAAGCTCTTTCCGGGAGCCCAGGTGACCCCGACCTCCTCGGCCGAGGCCGGCGAAGCGGCGCTGGCTCCGGTCGCTCCGGAGTCCGGGACGCAGGCGCCATGAAGCTCTCGGAGCTCTCGATCCGCCGGCCGGTCCTCTCGACGGTGATGAGCGTCACGATCGTCCTTTTCGGCGTGATCTCCTATCTGCGCACGCCGGTCCGGGAGTATCCCAATATCGACCCGCCGATCGTCTCGATCGTCACGCTCTACCGCGGCGCCGACGCTGCAGTCATCGAATCGGAGATCACCGAGCCGATCGAAGAGCAGCTCGCGACGCTCGAAGGGGTGAAGCTCCTGCGCTCCCAGTCGCGCGAGGAGGTTTCCGCGATCACCGTCGAATTCGTGCTCACGCGCGACGTCGACAAGGCGGCCAACGACGTGCGCGACCGGCTGTCGCGGATCCGCGGTGTCTTGCCGCGGGAGGCCGAGGATCCGATCGTCGCGAAGATCGACACCAATGCCGACGCCATCATGTGGCTGGCGCTCTTCGGCGAGGGCTACAACAACCTCGAGGTCTCTGACATTGCGAGCCTCGTGCTCAAGGAGCGCCTGCAACGAATGGATGGCATCGGCGCGGTGATTCTGGGCGGCGAACGGCGCTACGCGATGCGGATTTGGCTCGACCCGCAGCGGCTCGCCGCCTACGGCCTGACGGTCACCGACGTCGATCTCGCGATCCGCACCCAGAATGCCGAGATCCCGGCCGGACGCGTCGAGGGCACCGAACGCGAGTTCTCCGTGCGCACGCGCGGCGATCTCAGCACGGCCGAGCAGTTCGGCGCCATCTTCCTCGCCCAACGCGGCGACCAGACGGTGCGGCTCGAGGACGTCGCCGACGTGCGCGTCGGCGCCGAGGACGAGCGTTCCGTCGTGCGCTACGACGGCGAGCCGGCGATCGGTCTCGGTATCGTCAAGCAGGCGAGCGCCTCGACGCTCGAGGTCGCCGAGGGCGTCAAGCGGAGCCTCGCGGAGCTCCGCCTGCAGTTGCCGCCCGGGATGAAGCTCGAGATCGCTTACGACAGTTCGGAGTTCATTCGCGACTCGATCTCGGAGGTGCGCTCCACCATCCTGCTGGCGATCGTCCTCGTGGTGGCGGTCATTTTCCTCTTCCTCGGCAGCGCCTCGGCGACGCTCATCCCGACCCTCGCGATTCCGGTCTCGATCATCGGCGTCTTCACCATGGTCTTCTTCGCCGGCTTCACGGTCAACATCCTCACCCTGCTCGCGCTGGTGCTGGCGATCGGCCTGGTCGTCGACGACGCCATCGTGATGCTCGAGAACATCTACCGCCACCTCGAGATGGGCAAGCCGCGGATGGAAGCGGCGTACGCTGGCGCGAAGGAGATCGCCTTCGCGATCGTCGCGACGACGGTCGCGCTGGTCGCCATTTTCGTGCCGGTCGCCTTTCTGACCGGCAACGTCGGCCGGCTGTTCAACGAGTTCGGCATGACGGTGGCCGTGGCGGTGCTGATCTCCGGCTTCGTCGCCCTGACGCTCACGCCGATGCTGTGCTCACTGATGCTGCGTCGCCACGAGGAACAGGGCTTCCTGGCGCGGCAGTTCGGGCGCGGTTTCGCCCTCGTCGAGCGGTTTTTCGAGCTCACCATGGGTGTCGTCATGCGCCACCGCAAGGCGATCGTCCTGGCGACCGCGCTCTGCCTGGTGGCGATCTTCGGACTCCTGAGAACGCTCCCCTCCGAGCTCGCGCCGAGTGAGGATCGCGGCTTCCTCGTCGGACTCGCCTTCGCCCCCGAGGGCGCGACGCTCAACTATACCGACCGTTACCTCAGGCAGATCGAGACGATCTTCCGCAGGACGCCGGAGGTCAATTCCGTCTTCTCCGCGATCGGGCTCGGGATCGAAGGCCCCGGTCGCGTCACCGACGGTCTGCTCTTCGCCAACATGCACGGCCTCGATGAACGCAAACGAAGCGCGCAGGAGGTCGCCGGCGCGCTCTTCCCGCAGCTCATCTCGATCCCTGGAGTGCTCGCCTTTCCGATCAATCCGCCTTCGCTGGGCGGCCAGTTCTCGGCAACGCCGGTGCAGTACGTGCTGCAGGCAGCGACCTACGAAGAGCTCCGGCAGGCGGTCGAGATCCTGATGGCGGAGGCCGCGAAGCTCCCATACCTGCTCAACCTCGACAGCGACCTGAAGCTCAACAAGCCCCAGCTCGAGCTCGCCATCGATCGCGGCCGCGCCTCGAGCCTGGGGGTTTCGGTGGCCGACATCGGGACGACTCTGCAGACCCTGCTGGGCGGCAGGGAGTCGACCCGCTTCAAGCGCGGCGACAAGCAGTACGACGTCATCCTGCAGGTGCGCCCCGAGCAGCGGTCGACCCCCGAGGCGATCGGCGGGCTCTATCTGCGCGGCCGGGACGGCCTCTTCCAGATGGCCAACGTCGTCGCGGCGCGCGAGACGGTGGCGCCGCGTGAGCTGAATCACTTCAACCGCGTGCGTTCGGCCCAGATCTCCGCCAATCTCGTGCCCGGAACGACGTTGGGTACGGCGCTCGACGCCCTGGACGGCATCGTGGCGGCGAAGCTCCCGCCCGGGATCCGCACCGATCTCGATGGGCAGTCGCGGGAGTTCCGCGCTTCGAGCGGCAGCCTCGCATTCCTTTTCGGCATCTCGCTGGTGTTCATCTATCTCGTCCTCGCCGCCCAGTTCGAGAGTTTCATCCACCCGCTCACGATCCTCCTCACGGTGCCGCTCGCCGTGCTCGGCGCCCTGCTCACGCTGTGGATCTTCGGCATGACGTTGAATATCTACTCACAGATCGGTCTGGTGTTGCTCATCGGCCTGGTGACCAAGAACGCGATCCTGATCGTCGAGTACGCCAATCAGCTGCGCGAGCGGGAGGACCTCGATCCGATCTCCGCCGCGGTGCGCGCGGCGCGGATCCGTCTGCGCCCGATCTTCATGACGTCGCTGGCGTCGATCTTCGGCATCCTGCCGATCGCCCTGGGCCTCGGCGCCGGTGCCGACAGCCGCAAGCCTCTCGGAGCGGCGGTGGTCGGGGGACTCCTGCTCTCGACCTTCCTGACGGTCATCGTCGTGCCCGTGGTCTACACCTTCCTGCCCGGGTCCCGGCGTCGCGCCCGCGATTCGCACACTCTCGATACCACGGTCGCTCCGTCGCGGCCGGCGAACGCGTCGCCCGGCGACTGACCCACCCCCTCTCTTGACAGAGGGACCGGCTCGGGAGATAATTTGGAGTGCTCAAACTTTAGAGCCCACACACCTCCAACTCTCGACCTTCGACGCGATGACTCGCCCAACTCTCGCTTCTACTCCATCCGCCCCCGCCCCATCCGGCCCGGCCGCTTCCGGCCCGCCCCCTTCCGCATCGGCCCCTTCCACCCCCCCGGTCGATCCGCACCGGTCGTTGCCGGAAGTGCACGGCAGCATTCCGTTCGCCCATCACCGCACCTGGTGGCGGCGGTTCCTGGCTTTCGCCGGCCCCGGCTATCTGGTCAGCGTGGGCTACATGGACCCGGGCAACTGGGCGACCGACCTCGCCGGCGGCGCGAAGTTCGGCTACGCGCTCATCTGGGTCATCCTGCTCTCGAACCTGATGGCGATGTTCCTGCAGTCGCTGTGCGTCAAGCTCGGCGTGGTGACCGGGCGGGATCTCGCACAGGCCTGCCGCGAGCACTACTCGAAACCGGTCTCGATCGTGCTTTGGCTGCTGTGCGAGATCGCGATCATCGCCTGCGATCTCGCCGAGGTGATCGGCTCGGCGGTCGCACTGAACCTGCTCTTCGGTGTACCGCTGGTCTGGGGCGTGATCCTCACCGGCTTCGACGTCATGCTGCTCCTCGCCGCGATGCACTTCGGCTTCCGCAAGATCGAGGCGATCGTCCTCACCCTGGTGAGCACCGTCGCGCTCTGCTTCTTGCTCCAGATCTTCCTCGCCCAGCCCGACTGGGGGGGTGTTGCCCTCGGCATGCTGGTGCCGACGATGCCGGGAGCGGAAGCTTTCTACATCGCGCTCGGGATCCTCGGCGCGACCGTCATGCCGCACAACCTCTACCTTCACACCGCGCTCGTGCAGACGCGCGACATCGGTCCGACCGCCGCCGACAAGCGCCAGGCCGTGCGCTACAACATCACCGACACGGTGATCGCCCTCGGCGCGGCCTTTTTCGTCAACGCGGCGATCCTGATCGTCGCGGCTGCGGTCTTCCATCGCAACGGCCAGTACGGCGTCAGCGAGCTGCAGGAGGCGCACCGGCTGCTCGCGCCGCTCCTGGGCGCGCCGATCGCCTCGACCGCCTTCGCGGTCGCGCTGCTCGCCTCCGGCCAGTCTTCGACGATCACCGGCACGCTCGCTGGCCAGATTGTCATGGAGGGCTTCCTGCAGATCCGCATCCGTCCCTGGCTGCGGCGGCTCATCACCCGCCTCCTCGCCATCGTGCCGGCGGTGATCCTGATCTCGATCTCGGGAGGCAAGGACACCGTGGGCCTCCTGGTTTTCTCCCAGGTCGTGCTCTCGATGCAGCTCTCGTTCGCCATCTTCCCGCTCTTGAGCTTCACCTCCAATCGCCGGATGATGGGCGAGTTCGTCAATTCGACGGCGGTGAAGGTCGTGGGCTACGCTGTCTGTACGCTCATCGCGGGGCTCAATCTCTCGTTGCTCTGGCAGGCTCTGGGCACCGGGTGGATGGCACTGCTCGCCGGCGTGGCGCTCGCCTTCACGCTCTGGGTCCGCTACGGCTACGGTAGGAGGCATCGTGTACAAGAAGATCCTGGTCACGCTGGAGAATAGCCGTACCGACGAGGCGATCCTCCGGCACATCGAGCGGCTCGCGAAGCCGCTCGGCAGCAACCTGCTGTTGGTGCACGTCGCCGACGGCTGGATGGCGCGACATCGCGAGCTCCTGAATCTCGCCGAATCGGAGGAGATGCGGATCGACCGCGCCTATCTCGAGGCCGTGCGGGCCCGCTTCGAGGCCGCCGGAATCGCCGCCGAAGCCCAGCTGCTCTGGGGGGAGCCGGCCGACGAGATCGTCAAGATCGCCGAAGCGGCGGGTGTCGACCTCATCGCCATGAGCACCCACGGCCACCGCTTTCTCGCCGATCTGCTCTATGGCTCGACGGCCAACAAAGTCCGCCACACGGTCGACATCCCCGTCCTCCTGCTCAAGGCGCCGCACGGCAGCTGACGCCTCACCTCTCCTGACACAACGCTGTCAGGAGGACCGCGAGAGACTCTGCGGACGCCGCGGGCAGTTCCGCCCGCGCTCAGGCCTCACCCAAGGAGTGCACCCGATGAGCCTCAAGGCCGAAGCGCTGAACGAGATCCAGGACACCCGCCGCTTCTTCGACCGCACCACCCGCTGCCTGACCGAGGACGAGGCCGGTTGCCGCGCGACGCCGGAGACGATGACCGTCGCCCAGCAGGTGGCGCATGCCGCGCAGGTCATCGACTGGCTTCGCGAGGGCGGATTCGAAGACCGTTGGGAGATGGATTTCGAAGCCTCCCTGGCGGCGACCAACGCCGTCGCCTCGCTCGCCGAGGCGCGGCTCTGGCTCGCGAATGCCTGGGAGCGGATGCGCGACCGCATCGAGGCTTCGAGCGACACCGAGCTCGGCGAAGCGATGGCCGAGAACCCGATCCTGGGCACCCGCCGGCGCTATCACGTCATCGAGGCACTGGTCGACCACACCGGGCATCACCGCGGAGCGCTCGCGGTCTACGCCCGACTCGCCGGCAAGGTGCCGGAGATGCCCTACTCCGACGACTGAGGCGGTGAACCCTTGGCCGCCATCGCTTCCATCTCGGCCATGCGACGCAGAAAATCGGCGAGGGTCTTTCCCGGCTCCTCGCCGAAGGTCTCGCCGGGCAGGTCGCAGCTGGCGATCCGGTCGAGGCGGAAGTTGCGGAAGTCGCGGCGGAGCTCACACCAGCTGATGAGCAGCCAGACCGGCGGATAGAAGGCGAGGGCGAGCGGGCGTACCGTGCGCTCGCTCGCGCGATCGCTCTCGTCGGCGTAGCCGAGGTGGACCTTGCGCCGTTCGCGGATCGCCAGCCGCAGGCGGTGGAGCGGCAGCCGGTCAGCGCGGCGCTCGCCGTGCTGAGGCACGTAGAGCCGGGTCTCCTCGACCAGATGGGCGCGGGTGCGCGGCAGCGCCGCCTCGATCTTGGCGATCGCCGTCGTCGCCGCGGCGGCGAGCTCGCCGTCGCCCCAGGCTTCGACGACGCGCGCGCCGAGCACCATCGCCTCGACCTCTTCGCGCTCGAACATGAGCGGCGGCAGGTCGAAGCCGCGCAGCTGGTAGCCGACGCCGGCCTCGCCGGCGATCGGAACACCGGAAGCCTGGAGGGCGGCGATGTCGCGGTAGATCGTGCGCTCGGAGACCTCCAGCCGCTCCGCCAGCCGCCGCGCGGTCACCACGCGCGACCGCCGCAGCTCGAGCAACAACGAAAACAGCCGGTCCGCGCGCCTCATGCCGGAGGCCCCCAGAGCAAGAAGTCCCGCCAGGTCTGGAAGTGCACCCCGGCGGCTGCCGCCACCGCTCGGGCTCGCGCCTCGCCCACCAGCAACGGGCGAAAGCCGCGGTGGAGCTCGCCGAAGCGCAAGAGGCCAGCAAGATCCTTCACTGCTACGGAACCCGTCTTGATCTCCACGGCCCAGCGGCCCCAATCGCCGGTGAGCACGAGATCGACCTCATACGGCTCCTGGCGCCAATAGTTGACTGACTGGCCGGCGTTCCAGGCGTGCGCAATGCAGGCGTTCTCGATCGAGCGCCCACGGGAGGACCCATCCTCGACCTGTGGAAGCGGCTCACCAAACTGCGCCGCGGCGAGGAGCCCTTGGTTGAGGACGATGAGCTTGGGCGGCGCGGCGCGGCGGCGCAATTTGTGGAGCGAGAACTTCTCGATGGGAGCGACGAGATAGGCCGCTTCGAGCAGCGCGAGGTAGTGGGCGATGGTAGCGAGCGCGCCCGGATCGCTGAGCCTGCCTTGGAGTTTTTGCAGGGAGACGATCTCGGCCGGTTGCCCAGCGGCGACAGCGAAGATCTGGCGCAGCAGCGCCGGCCGGCGAATCGACTCGAGGGCAAGCAGGTCGCGCCCGAGCGCCGGTTCGAGAATCGCGTCCCTGAGATAAGCACGCAGGCGATCGGGTTCCGCCCGGAGGGACACCGCTCCCGGATAGGTTCCGAAACGCACCGCATGGTCGACGGCTTCACTGTCTTCCAGGCCGAGCTCCCTGGCGAGATCTCTAGCCGACCAGTGGAGCAGGCGCAACTGCTCGAAACGCCCCGCCATCGATTCGCGCGTTCCGCGACCGAGCTCCAGGCTGGACGATCCCGTCGCAATGACATGGATCGGCAGCCGCTCG
>Ga0184615_10001573_pt1 | contig 12306 bp, 9 predicted proteins | sample PLM4_65_coex_FD_133134 | JGI IMG/M metagenome (GOLD analysis project Ga0184615, IMG submission 133134) | Groundwater sediment microbial communities from an aquifer in East River, Colorado, USA - PLM4_65_coex | ecosystem: Environmental > Terrestrial > Soil > Riparian zone | place: USA: East... | reverse complement strand
CGGAAAACTGGCTACAGTATCTGGCAGATAAACGAGGTCAATGGAATGAATTTAGAATGAGCCGAGGCATGCGGACGGGGAAGAATTGAAAATACGAGTTTGACACTTATCCTCCGCAGGGAAAATTCTCTGGGAGCGTATAAGCAATCAAGAGTGTGTGGGCTTCGGATTAAGAGAATTCATCGGAGGCTTCAAAAGATGCCGGGAATCGTCGGGATAATAGGAAATGACAATGTAACGAAGAATGCATTTGTGCTTCAGAAAATGGTGAAATGCATGATGCACGAACCATTCTATACCTCAGGTATGTACATCAATGAAAAGCAAGGCCTGTGTGTCGGATGGGTGAATCGCGAAGGGTCCTTTGCTGATTGTATGCCGGTATGGAACGAAACAAAGGAAATCTGTCTGGTTTTCTATGGCGAGAACTTTCCTGATAAAAATAGGATCGATGAGCTACGGACAAAGGGGCACCAGTTTAATTCGAAAAATGCCAGCTATTTGATTCATCTTTATGAGGAAATCGGGCTTAAATTCATCGAGAGCCTTAACGGATGGTTTAATGGCGTTCTGGTCGACCTTCGAAAGAAGATCATTGTGTTGTTCAATGACCGGTATGGATTCGGTCGTATCTGCTACCATGAAAACACATCAGGATTTTACTTTGCATCAGAAGCCAAGGCGCTGCTCAAGGTTTTGCCGGAACTACGTCGATTGAGCCTCACCAGTTTGGGGGAGACATTCTCCTGCGGGTGCGTGCTGCAAAACAGGACCCTTTTCCCCGACATTTCGTTGCTTCCTGGCGGCTCGCAATGGATCTTCAACGGATCGCATAGTATCAAAAAAGGGAGCTACTTCAATTATAAGAGTTGGGAACAACAGCCGGCACTAAACGGTTCGGAGTATTACGAAAAACTGAAGGAAACGTTTGTGCGCATTCTGCCGAGATATTTCGATAGTGAGCAGCAGATGGCCATTTCGCTCACCGGCGGCGTTGACAGCCGCATGGTCATGGCATGGGCGCAAAGCGCGCCGGGAAGCTTGCCTTGTTTTACGTTCGGTGGCACCTATCGGGATTGTACTGACGTCATAATTGCCCGCCAGGTAGCAAGAATATGTAAGCAGCCACATCAGGTTATTTCGGTAGATCAAGCTTTTCTCTCCCAGTTTCCCGCCCTTGCAGAAAAGACCGTCTACCTCTCAGACGGGACCATGGATGTGAGCGGATCGACTGATCTATTCGTCAATCGTGTGGCCAGAGAGATTGCACCAGTCCGCCTCACGGGGAACTACGGTGGGGAAATCCTCCGGAGCCTTGTAGCCTTCAAGCCCGTGAGGCTCTTTGATGATATCTATGAGCCGGAATTCAAAAAGATCGTACAGACTGGTGCGCAGACCTACCGAAGCGAGCTTGCCGATCGCACGCTATCGTTTATCGCCTTTAAACAAGTACCCTGGCACCACTATTCACGGATGGCTCTAGAAATGACCCAGCTCACGCTTCGGTCTCCTTATTTGGATAATGATCTTGTAGCTCTTATCTTCCGGGCTCCTGCAGAATTGGCAACAAGTATGGATATCTCCCTACGCCTTATTGCTGATGGAAATCCTCTCCTCAGCAAGATCGGAACAGATCGTGCTGTTCTCTATGAGCCTGTTCCCGTCATAACTAAATTCAATCATTTATATCAGCAATTTGCTTTTAAAGCGGAATACGCATACGACTATGGAATGCCGCAGTGGCTGGCGCGGATCGATCGCCTGCTCTCACCATTGCACCCGGAAAGGTTGTTTCTCGGGAGGCACAAATTCTCGCACTTCCGTGTTTGGTACCGTGACAAGTTAGCTGCGTATTTGAAGGAGATTTTGCTGGATTCGCGGACTCTCGCAAGACCGTACGTTAACGGTCGTCGACTTGAAGAGATCGTACGAGATCATACTGAAGGCAGACGAAATTATACGAGCGAGATGCATAGGCTTCTCACGAGCGAGCTGATACAGCGGCAATTGATAGAAATGCAATGAAACACAGAAGCTATATCTGCGAAATAACCTAAAGATGCGGCTCTAAAATTGCGCGGACATGCTTCACGGCGAACAATACAAACGATTCAATTTATATTCATAGAGAAGCATGTATAAAATCAAATGAGTGGTGACATTAAGCACATTACCGTATGTATCTGCACTTTTAAGAGAACGGATTTCCTGAGGCGACTATTAACTGAACTGGATTGTCAGAAAACCGAGGGACTCATAAGCTATTCGGTCATTGTAGTGGACAATGACCGTTCGCTCTCGGCTCAGAACGTTGTTCAGTCATTTCAGCAGACGTCTAAGCTTGAAGTGTGGTATTTTGTCGAGTCGGAACAAAGCATAGCGCTCGCACGGAACAAGGCAGTTGAAAATGCACAGGGTGATTTTATAGCATTTATTGATGATGATGAATTTCCTAGCAGAGATTGGCTGCTGAATCTTTTCAAAGCATATCGCAGGTTCAAGGCACATGGTATTTTAGGGCCGGTTTTACCCCACTATGAAGCAAAACCACCTGCATGGATAATCAAGGGTAGATTCCACGAAAGACCATCGCACAAATCCGGAACAGTCCTCCCTTGGACTCTTACGCGGACAGGCAATGTGCTCCTCAGAAGAGATCTCTTTGACGGCAAAGATAATATGTTCAGGCCGGAGTTCGGCAGCGGAGGAGAAGATAGGGATTTCTTCAGGAGAAAGATCGGCCAGGGATGCAAATTTGTGTGGTGTGCCGAAGCGCCGGTCTATGAAACCGTACCTCCTGAACGATACACCAGATCGTTCATGCTGCGACGGGCGCTTTTGCGGGGAAAGACCCCATACAATCAAAGCGTGCTACCGCTTGTTAAATCCGGCTTGGCCATTCCTGCATATACGATCCTGTTGCCGTTCCTACTATTCACACGACATCATATATTCATGAAATATTTGGTCAGCTATTTTGATCATATTGGACGCATGCTTGCTCTGCTGGGAATTGATGTTATCAGACAAAAATATGTCGTGAAATGAACCGAATGGACTGGCGGAAATCATCCTTTTGTTACGAGGGAGAGCGATATGGAGGAACAGGATTTCATCATCGAACGTTCAGATCCCATACTGGTAACCGGAGCCAATGGATTCATTGGTTCCCGGGTCGTCAAGACGCTGCTTGATTACGGCTTCGAAAAAATCAGATGCTTTGTAAGGCCGTCCAGCAATCTGGCCGCGCTGGAAAATATCGTAAGCTCCCATCCAAGCGCATTGATTGACATCGTCAAGGGTAACCTGCTCTCACGGGAAGATTGTAATCGCGCAGCCGATGGTATGTTACTGGTGTATCATTTGGCAGCAGGCAGAGGAGAAAAGTCATATCCTGATGCATATATGAATTCAGTCATCACAACGCGTAATTTGCTCGATGCGGTGAAGCAGACCAAGAGTTTCAAACGATTCGTTAATATCAGCTCTTTCACTGTCTATTCGAACCGGAGCATACCCCGCGGAGGATTGTTAGATGAATCGTGTGAGTTGGAGCCCAAGCCGCATTTGACAGGAGAGGCCTATTGTTATGCCAAACTCAGGCAGGAAGATATGGTGAGGGAGTACGGGAACAGGGATAAGGTCCCCTACGTGATTATGAGGCCGGGTGTTGTGTATGGTCCCGGCAACAAGGGCTTGACGGGACGGGTCGGCATCGGGACATTTGGTATATTTCTTCATTTGGGAGGTTCCAATAGAATACCGCTGTCCTATGTTGATAACTGCGCTGAGGCGATAGTCCTTGCTGGCATCAAGAAGGGTGTTGACAATGAAATATTCAATATTGTCGACGACGACCTGCCGACGAGCAGGGAATTTTTGAGAATGTATAAAAAGCATGTACGATCTTTTGCATCTCTATATGTCCCCCATGCAATAAGTCATTTTTTGTCTTATGCATGGGAACAATACTCGATATGGTCGGAGGGTCAATTACCACCGGTATTCAATCGTAGAAAATGGTCAAATTACTGGAAGGGGAACAGGTATACGAATGCAAAGCTGAAGCGATTGCTGGGTTGGCAGCCGCGAATCGGATACCGGGAAGCAGCGAGCCGGTATGTTGAATATCAGAGGCAAATAGGGAGCTCCAAATGATTAAAGTCGGGATAATTGGATGCGGAAAGATCGCTGACTCCCATGCAGAACAGATACAGCGGATCCCATTTGCCGAAATTGTGTCCGCTTGCGATCAAGAAGAACTGATGGCAAAGCAGCTGTATGAACGGTATAACATCGGGAATTATTACAGTACCGTAGAGCAAATGTTAGAGAACGCCCGACCAGACGTGGTTCATATCACCACGCCACCCCAAAGCCACTTTGCACTCGGCAAATTATGTTTGGAGGCAGGTTGCCACGTCTATATGGAAAAGCCTTTTACCGTTAACACGGAGGAGGCTAGAAACCTGATTGCCTTTGCCGACGAAAGAAGGCTGAAAATCACCGTTGGCCATGATTACCAGTTTACCCATGCAAAGAGGCGCATGCGCGAGCTCATAAGAAACGGTTACTTGGGCGGGCCTCCCGTGCATATGGAAAGCTATCATTGCTATGAGCTCGGATCGGAAAGTTATGCAAGGGCGCTCCTGGGCGATAAAAAGCACTGGGTGCGCATGCTTCCGGGAACCTTGATGCATAATAATATCAATCATGGCATCAGCAGCATCGCCGAATACCTAACCGAGCCTGATCCCAAGATCATAGCGTACGGATATTCGAGCCCTTTATTAAGGAAGATGAACGAACCTGACATTATGGATGAGGCGCGGGTCATTATCAGCGAAAAAGAGAGTACCACGGCTTATTTCACATTTTCATCGCAGATGCGTCCGGTGCTGCACCAGTTCCGGATTTATGGACCACAAAATGCATTAATGGTCGATCACGATCAACAGACATGCATCAAAATACGGGGGGCAAGATACAAAAGCTACTTAGAGAAATTCGTGGCTCCGGCCACATTCGCAAAGCAGTATGCCGGAGATACGGTGCGAAATATCGGGCTTTTTATAAAGAAGGATTTCCATATGAAATCGGGGATGAAATACCTCATAGAAGCGTTTTACCGATCAATTCTTGAGGATGCGCCGCCGCCCATTCCTTATAGGGAGATTCTATTGACAACTAGGATAATGGACGATGTTTTTGCTCAGCTGAAACCCATCCCTAGAACATAAGAATTTATTGTCATGCCAGGACAGTTAGCATTATTTATCTGTGTTCTCGGTATTCTATGGCTGTTTTCCAGAGATCAGAAATTGCGTCCCATGACCTCGTGGTCGCTCTGGATACCATTGCTATGGATAACGATTATTGGAACGAAGCCCGTTTCGACCTGGCTCGGCAGTCGATGGGAGTTGGAGATGCCCGATGGATACCTGGAAGGGAGTCCTCTGGATCGGAATATATTACTTATCTTTTTCGTTTTGGGATTGATAGTTCTCTTGAAACGCGGAGTGAATTGGAGAGAGAGTTTCGCATCGAACCGCTGGCTCTTTGTTTTTTTTATCTATTGCGGCATAAGTGTTCTTTGGTCGGACTACCCCTTTGTCGGGTTGAAGAGGTGGATCAAGGATTTCGGCAATCTGCTTATGGTGATGATCATCCTTACAGAAAGGGATCCTATCCTGGCGGTTCGAGCTGTGTTCGCCCGATATACTTACATTGCCATTCCGCTCTCCGTCGTATTCATAAAGTATTTCCCGGATATCGGCAGATACTATAATAAGTGGACATGGGAGCCGGGATATTGTGGTATTACGTTGGAGAAAAATACCCTGGGAGCGATCGCGTTCATCTGTGGGCTGTTTTTAGTATGGGATTTGATCGATATGCGAAGCACTGGCGCGAGAAAGACGGACCAGGCAAGCCGTATCGTATTGCTGCTGATGGTGCTTTATTTGACAATTTTGTCCGACAGCTCGACCTCTCTAGTCTGTCTAATTCTGGGAGCAAGTATTCTTTTCCTGATAAGATTCCCTCTTGTGAAGCGACAGGTCAGATATCTGGGAACATACAGTGCGGTGTTCGCACTATGTATTTTATTGCTGTATTCGGTTCCGGGTATCCTGGAAGCAATCGTCGATATGGTGGGAAGAAACGTAACTTTCACAGGACGAACCGATCTTTGGGCAGACCTGCTGAGGGAGCCCATAAATCCTGTTCTTGGAACAGGATATCAAAGCTTCTGGCTTGGAGAACGTATTGAGCACATGTGGGCTTTGTATTCCTTTCGTCCGAATCAGGCGCATAATGGCTTTCTTGAAATTTACTTGAACGGAGGATACATTGGCGTTTGCCTGATTGCGGCAATGATTGTCTCAACCGGTAGAACGTTGAAGCCTGAACTACTTCTCGGGAACAACTATGGAGTACTGCGATTTATATTTCTCGTTGTCGTGTTATTTTCTAACTGGACAGAGGCGACCTTTAATAAGCAAACCCTTGTTTGGATTATTATGATACTGGCAGCCATGAACTATCCACGTTTGCCGCGTTCTATGCCTAGGAATGTTGAGAAAAGTCTAAATAGCGGCTTCAAACAATATCAATTCGGTAGGCAGCGCTCCATAATGCCGCCAGCCATTCATAAATCGAATTGAGGAACCTCATGTCACTTTCACAAATCTGGTCACGCGCTCACGGTCGCTATATCCGAACGGTCACCGACTTGTTCTTTAAACGACCGTTCAAAGTGATTACTACAGTCCCATTTATCTCTTTTACCTTTGATGATTTCCCAAGAACGGCTTTATACGCAGGCGGTAGCATTCTTATGAAGCACGGACTGCGGGCCACGTATTATGCGTCTTTAGGGCTGATGGGTAAAGAGAATGCAACAGGGGAAATATTTACGCGCGATGACCTTAAAGAGCTGTTTGCTCAGGGGCACGAGCTTGGCTGTCACACGTTTGCCCACTGCCACTCGTGGAATACGCGTCCTCGTGCATTTGAAGATTCTATAAAGAAAAATATGCTTGTTCTGGATGAGCTTGTTCCCGGGGCCGTTTTTAGATCATTCTCTTATCCTATCATCGGTCCACGCCCCGACTCAAAGCGAAGAGCAAGCCGATATTTCCGTTGTTGCCGGGGCGGAGGCCAGACATACAATATCGGTACGATTGACTTAAATTTCCTGAAAGCATACTTCCTGGAGAAGACGCATAATAATTCACGTTTAGTACGCGAGATAATTGATCGAAATGGTCAGGACCGTGGATGGCTGATATTCGCCACCCACGACATCAGTGAGACTCATACGAAATATGGATGCAATCCCTCTTTTTTTGAGGACACTGTAAAGTACGCACTGGCTTCGGGTGCCACAATCTTGCCAGTCACGGAAGCACTTGACGCCATCGCTCTGCATTCCGGGATCAAAGCGAATTCAAAAGGATAGGTTAATAAAAAAATCAACACCGGCTGCAGTGTTGCTATCAACGATCTGAAAAGGAAGAACGAAACGATAGTGACTGAGTATCATTACGTCGATTTGTCGGCTAATTGAAGTGCAGAGAAAGGTGAAAATATGTGGAATGAAAATCGGCTGCCAAAGCCACAAAAGCTAAGCACCTGGCAGGATGAAATGGATACAATGTCTCATCACATCATGCGAAAAGCCTTGAGTAGTAATGGGAAGCTTAATATATTGGAGGCAGGGTGTGGCAACATGACGGGGCTCAGCTTGGACGGAATTCAATATACAATTACAGGCGTTGACATCGATAAAGATGCTTTGGACATCCGAAATACACAAGAAAGGAGCCTTGATATTAGTATCATTGGAGACTTGCGTGATGTAAAAATAGAGGAAAACAGGTTTGATGTAATTTATAACTCGTACGTCCTGGAACATATTGACGGAGCTGAAGGAGTACTAAGTAATTTCGTGCGATGGCTAAAGCCAGGTGGCATCCTTGTCCTCAGGATCCCGAATAGAGATTCTGTCCGAGGCTTTCTGACAAGGATAACACCGTTTTGGTTTCATGTGTTTTATGCAAAGCATATGCAAGGATACAAGGATGCAGGTAAACCAGGATTTGCTCCTTACCCAACTTACTATGATAAGGTAGTTTCGAGAAGAGGTATTTACGAATTCTGTACCATGTACGGTATTAAGGTCAAAGCAGAATATAGTGGCGGTCACGGACGAAAGAATCGACAGATATCTGTGATTGCAGATAAAATGGCTGACTGGATATTGCATGCAGCAACCTTAAATCTATTATTCTCGAAGCATACCATACTTATATATTCTATTGAAAAGTCATCCAATGCAGGGTAATTGGCGAGCGACCGGCAAAAGGATGAAAAGGATTAAGCCATCCAGACAGAAAAGTATCGAGAACCGTGGGAATAATCTCCAGCCGTCATCGTGATATAAAGAACTGTATGCTTTCCTTGGTAAAAGGAGTCGATGACTCGACCGTCTCCATGACTGAGTAGGTAAAAATATGCCCTATTCATTATCATAAGCTTGACGACCGTTACCAGAAAGAGCGCGTTTGCCACGTTAAAATAGAATTATGATCAAGTCGAATTCCTCAATTCCTCAAAAAGATTATTTTAGCACAGAGCACTTAAAAGCTGGTTTAAAGACGCGGGCTCTCAGAGGAGCGAGTCTTACTGTAATTGGCCAGCTTGCATCCTTTATCATCGAAACAACAGGGACGATTATACTTGCACGACTTCTTACTCCCCATGATTTTGGATTAGTTACCATGGTGGTTTCTTTAAGCTTGCTTTTGCAGAGTTTTGGCGCTAATGGTTTCGTTGAGGCCGTTGTTCAAAGCAAACAAATAGATCACAAGCAGATCAGCACACTATTTTGGATTAACGCCGGTTTAAGCTTCATGCTTATGCTGTTTTTCATGGCATCGGCACCAATTATTGTATGGTTCTACAAGGAGCCACTTCTAAAACCGATTACTGTTGTGATGGCAGTTTCAATCCTGTTTGGTGGTCTATCGAATCAACATATGAGTCTCCTGACTCGGAATATGCATTTTATGAAAATAACATCGACTGAGTTCGTGGCAAGATTAATTAGTATTTCTACTGCGGTAGCATTGGCATGGTGGGGATGGGAGTATTGGGCTCTTGTGGCGAAGTGGGTGCTTTCCCCACTGATTATTACTGTGGGCGTCTGGATCATATGTGGATGGCGTCCCGGCCCACCGGCCAGAGGCACAGGGGTTAGACCTATGCTGAAATTTGCGTTCCATACATATGGAAACTTCATTATGAGCTATTTTCGAAGAAATATTGACAAGATGCTTGTTGGAAGGTCTTTTGGCACTCAAGAACTGGGCTATTATGATCGGGCTTACCATCTGTCAAATATGGTCCCTGTTCAGATACTAAGTCCGTTGAATAGCGTGTCGGTCGCTACATTCAGCAGATTATCCGATGAACCAGAGAAATATCGACGTCACTATTTAACGGTGCTTTCAATTCTCGCCTTTGTCGGTATGCCCGCAAGCGCTGTTTTGACGATAAATTCTCATGATATAATATTCTTGCTTTTAGGGCCGCGGTGGGATCAAACCGGCCAGATATTCAGTATTTTTGGGCTATCCATAGGAGTAGCAATTATCTATATTACCCATGGATGGCTCCATCTTTCTCTTGGCACACCTGACCGGTGGTTTAAATGGAGCATAATTGAATTCATCGTTACTATGCTGTGCATCACAATTGGGCTTAAATACGGAGCAATGGGGATTGCTGCTGCCTTCACAGTATCTTTCTATATATTACTAGGTCCGGCATTATGGTATGCTGGCAAGACGGTAAAGCTAGAAATATCATCTGTATTATCAACAGTATGGAAGTACTTTGCTTCTGCCCTTGTTGCGGGCCTATTATCCTGGTTTTTCTTGTACTCATTCGGCTTATCATCTGATATTTTCCTTTCTCTAGAAACTCCGTGGAGAATTGCTATTTCTTCAACGATATGTATATTAATATATTTAATTCTGCTTGTTTCTGCCTTCGGTAGTTTAAGGCCTTTATCGCAGTTCATTTCAATTATTCGTGAGACAATCCAGAGCAAGCAATCAGCGGCGTGAATCTATATCACTTGCTATAGCACAAAGCTTATGATCTAGATTATGAATAGTCTTCTTTGAGATACACCTATTTTATATAATACTTAAAGAATATGCCTTTTTGTTTATCTTGTGCTTGTGATTGTAATCACATCAGAAAACCTATCCTCCGTGGTATCGTTTGGCTAAATACGAATCAGAATTATGACTTCTTGAGGGTGTTTGCGTTAAGAGGAGGAAAGAATATGGAATCAGGACGCATTTGTATAAAAAGTGAAAGACGTGGGAACTGGCTCTTGGCTCTTGCGTGTTTCGTCGCTCTGACGGGATTCGCATCAGCGGCCAGTGCATACGATTTACCTCAAGACCGTGTCATTACATGGATGGGGAACGTCGGTGTCAAGGGAGGTATCCCTGCCAGGACCACAGAGATCAACTGCACTCAGTCTCCGTATAATGTGCCCACCGATGGGGTTACTGCTGCACAGACTGCGATTAATAGCTGTCTCAATGGGATTTCGGCAGAACAGGCCGCATATCTTCCGGCAGGAACTTATACAATCACCGCATCAATTAATGTCCCGTCTTATAAAACATTGCGAGGCGCTGGCCCTGGGGTTACTATCATTCGCGCAAATTCGAGCTTTGGGAACTATTTATCCAATGGGCTGATAACCATGTCAGGCGGTTTTACCACAAGGACAGCCACTACCGTTGTGAATATTACGTCCATGACAAAAGGAAGCCCAACAGTGGTTCTCTCGGATGCGAGTGCCTTTTCTCTAGGTGATTATATGTTCATAGATGTATTGAATGGCTCATGGGCAAATGTCACGGAAAATTGCGGTGTGTATGGAGGTGGTCAGACCAGATGTTTCAATACCATGCATAAAATAACAAATAAGGTTGGAAATACTTTGACCATTGATCCTCCCGTCATTCATCCATCGTATCAGTCAGACACACCACAGGCAGTACGAGTCAGTCATACCATGAGAACGAGAGCGGGGGTTGAAAATATAACAATCAAGAACGACTCAGGCGTAACAAGCGCCTCAAATAATAACAATGTGTTTATGCAAGGGACATCGGAATGTTGGGTCAAAAACGTAAAGATAGAGCGATGCGGACGCTACTGCATCCTGACATTTTTTGATAATTATAAGCCCGAGATCAGAGATTCTTGGATTACTGGATGTATAAATCCAGTTCCGAGCGACTACTGTTATGGTACAGCGTACTACCATGCCTGGTTCGGTTTGATAGAGAACAACATATATCAAAGCACGTCGGAAGGTCCGATCATCGGCAACTCAAGCGGGAATGTTATTGCTTACAATTATGGGAAAGACGTTCAGAGAGAAGACCCGTCTGCCGCTGGCTGGTTCATGGGTGGCGATTGGTCACATATGCTTCATTCATCGTATAACTTATGGGAAGGGGAATATGGAGAAGGAATAATGCTCGATAATATACACGGAAGCAGTGGGCATCAGACAATATTCAGATCAAGGTATCTAGCAAAGAAGGAAAATAATATTTGCATGGGTCCGGCAACATGCAATTTTGCCTATGCTATAGCCCTTGGCAGGTATCAGTATTATCAAAACATCATAGGCAGTGTTTTAGGAACAGATGGATATAACACCAAATATGACGAGGCAACATTTGCGAGCGGAGACTTCAATATTTACAGCACAGGTTATGACGGTGCATCAGGCAGTCAAGATGCAACCGTTGTTTCTACATTACTGCGCCATGCAAATTTTGACTATGTAACTGATTCAGTAAAGTTATGCAATGGGGCAGGGGAGCCAGGGTGTCAGGGAGGAACTTCAGACACGACGCTTCCCGCATCCCTTTATCTTACTGCAAAACCTTCATGGTGGGGAAGCCAGCCTTGGCCTCCCATCGGTCCGGATGTACCGGGATATGCTTCAAGCATTCCGGCCAAGGACCGTTTCGATGGTGCGCCGCCTCCTGTTTCGTACATCGTCACGCCGTCCGCGGGCCCGAACGGCATCATCAGCCCGAATACGCCACGGACCGTGAATGTCGGAACGACGGCGACCTTCACCGTGATACCGAATGCCGGCTATACTGCGAGTGTCGGTGGATCCTGCGGCGGGACACTTACCGGATCGACCTATACTACGAGTTCGGTCACTGCGAACTGTACTGTCACGGCAACGTT
>Ga0184615_10001572_pt1 | contig 12313 bp, 14 predicted proteins | sample PLM4_65_coex_FD_133134 | JGI IMG/M metagenome (GOLD analysis project Ga0184615, IMG submission 133134) | Groundwater sediment microbial communities from an aquifer in East River, Colorado, USA - PLM4_65_coex | ecosystem: Environmental > Terrestrial > Soil > Riparian zone | place: USA: East... | reverse complement strand
CCCGCCCTCCCATCCGAGGGCGCGCGTCACCCGCACCACCACCTCGCCCCGCTCGGTGAACTTGACGGCATTGCCCACCAGGTTCATCAGCACCTGCCGCAGGCGGCTGGGGTCGCCGATGAGGGCGTCGGGCACGTCGGGCGTCACGTGACAGGCCAGCTCGAGCCCCTTCGACTGGGCCCGCAGCGCCAATCCCTTCATGGTCTCGCCGAGGCTGTCGCGCAGGCGGAACTCGATCGGGTCGAGGTCGAGGCGGCCGGCCTCGATCTTCGAGAAGTCGAGGATGTCGTTGATCACCGCCAGCAGCGATTCGCCGGAGGTGTGCACCATCTCGAGGTAGTCGCGCTGCTCGGAGGTCAGGTCGGACTCGCGCAGCAGCTCGGTCATGCCGATCACGCCGTTGAGCGGGGTGCGGATCTCGTGGCTCATGTTGGCCAGGAATTCGCTCTTGGCACGGCTCGCCGTCTCGGCGGCCTCCTTGGCCTTCTGCCGCTCTATCTCCGAGCGGCGCCTCTCGGTCGCATCCTCGACGACGTAGCAGAAGCGCGCCGGGCCGTCGGCGTCCTGCGGGATGCGGCAGATGGTCGCCGACAACCAGCGGCCGCCGTCCTTCGCGTCGTGGGCGTATTCGAAGCGCACCGGACTGCCGGTGCGCTCGGCCTCCTCGTAGCGCTCCTCCCACAGGCGGCGGTGCGCCTCCGGGAAACCGATCTCGGCCGGGCGGCGGCCGCGCATCAGGGCGGCGGTCAGGCCGTAGAAGGCGGCGCTGGCGGCGTTGTCGGAGATGTGCACCACGCTCCCGTGACGGTCGCGCTCGACCACCCCCATCATCAGCGGAATGCTGTCGTAGAAGCTGCGCAGCACCATCTCGCTCTCGCGCAGCTCGCGGGTGCGTTCCTGCACGCGCGCCTCGAGCGCGTCGTGGGCCGACTTCAGCGCCACGTCGCGCTTCTGGATCTGCGCCAGCATCTCGTTGAAGGCGTCGATCAGCAGGCCGATGTCGTCGCGCCCGAAGCGCCGGGCGCGGACCGCGAAGTTCTTCTCCTCGGCGATCTGCCGGGCGATCTCGGCGAGGTGGCCGACGGGCCTCGTGATGAAGCGCTGCAGGCGGGCGCTCAGCACCATGGCGATCGCCGCCGCCGCCAGCACGATGGCGGTGATGATCAGGGCGTAGCGCGCGAAGCGCGCCTGCAACTCCTGCAGGTCGGCCTCGAGCCAGAGGATGCCGACATGCTCGCCGTCCAGGACGACGGCGCGCGCCAGGGTGAGGCGCCCGCCGCCCCACTGCGGCGCGCCGCCGGGCGGGGCCACCGCCGGCACGAGGTTGCGGTCGCCGTCGCGGCGATAGGCCGCGAACAGGCGGCCGTCGCGGCCGTACAGCGCCGCGGCGGTGATCTGCCTTTGCGCCGTGAGGGTGGCGAGCGTCTCGTCGGCGCTCTTGCGGTCGTTGAACGCCAGGGGCGCCGTGGTGTTGGCGCCGATGATCTCGGCGAGGGTGGCGATCTCGCGCCCGAGGACCGATCGGGTGGCGTTCCATTCGTAGGTGATGACGGCGGCGCTGGCGACCAAAAGCGCGGCGCCCGAGGTGATCAGGACGATGATGGTGAGCTTCTGCTTGATGGAGCGATCGCGGAAGGGGATCATCGCCGCCCCTCCGCCGCCGGCTGCACACCACCGACGACCCTCCCGAGACGCAGGATCTTCGAGCTGATGACGAGGCCGGCCTTCTGCGCCGCCTCGATGTTCACCTCGAACTGCACCATGCTCTCCTGGAGCGTCAGGCTCAGGATGCCGCCGTCCCGCGCGAAGGTCCGTCCCTCGCCGACCGTCAGCACACCGGGCGCCGCGACCAGGCCGAGGATGCCCGGATCGGTGGCCCCCCTGCCGCCGCCGACGTAGAGGATCTGGCAGTGGCCGGCGCGGCGCGCGTCGGGGATGTGCCGCACCACGAGGGCGCGGTCATGCACCCGCTTGCCCTTGAGGGCGGCGGCAATCGCGTTGCTGACCGCCTCATCGTCCGCCAGTACTCCGAGGATCAGGGGCGCCCCGGCCGAAGGGAAGACGCCCTGCGGCCAGTCGACGAACTTGGCGACGGTATAAACGAAGGAGGCCTTGATCTGATACTCGATCTCGGCCGGCAGCTGGCCATCGGCGGCCGGTGACGGGACCACCGGCGCCACCAGGGTCAGGGCAAGGAGAAAGACCACGGCGGCGCGCGAAGGGACCGCCCGCCGGACCGCGCGCGCGCCACGCGCGAACGCTCCCCCATCATCAGGAAGCAACCCAGACCCCTCCCGGTCCGGACCATTGGCGACCACCCGGACGGCGGCGCGAAATATAGTGTCCAGGGGATGGTCGATCCACCGCGCGGACCCGGCGGAACAGGCCAGCGGCCGCCCGGCGATATGACACCCCTCATGCCCCGGGGTGCGCAATATCTGGACTCCGGCATGCTGGTTCTCCTAATATGTGGCCCGGAGGTGAAGGGCGCATGCATAAACCTGTCTTCATCACCCGCGCGACGCCGCGCTTGACCCTGCAGGGCGCCCGTCTCATCCTGGCAGCGGCCTCCCGCCGCTCGGCCGCGCTCGGCATCCCGATGGACATCGCGGTCGTCGACGACGGCGGCCACCTGATCGCCTTCAACCGCATGGATGGCGCCAAGCTCAGCAGCATCGACATCGCCATCAGCAAGGCCTGGACCGCCGCCTGTGCGCGGCGGCCGACGCACGACTACGCCGAGATCGCCGGTCCCGGCAAACCCGCCTTTGGCATCCATGTGAGCAACAACGGCCGGTTCATGATCGTCGGCGGCGGACTGCCAATCGTCGTTGACGGCCACGTGGTCGGCGGGATCGGCTGCAGCAGCGGGACGATTCAGCAGGACCGCGAGGTGGCCAGCGCCGGCATCCAGGCGCTCCTGGCGCGTCTGCGATCGCCCTCATCGCGACCGGCGGGCAGGGTCGCGACGGCGCGCACCCGCGCGCGCCCCCCCCGCCGCCGGCCGCGGCTCACCCTCGTGACCCGGCGCGGCCCGCGCCGCGCCGGCCGCTGACCCGGCCGGCCACCTCCCGCCGACCGGCCGGCCCGCGCTCCTCATCCGGCCGATGGCGCGCCCGGCGCCGCTTCAACGGCCCACATCTCCCGGAAGAGCCGGATCGATCCGACCGCGCAACCGGCGTAGTGGTTGTTGAAGTAGCCGTACACCGTCCGGTTCTCGGCCATGAGGCTGCGCAGCGCCGGGATCCAGCGGCCCATCTCGCGCGCGCGGTCGACGATGAGCCGGTCCCAGGTGGTGGTGACCTTCTCGATCCCGTGCCGATCGCCGAGCCAGCGGACATAGGCGAAATCGGTCGTGCGCGCCTCGGGACGGCGCATCAGCTCGTCGATGCGGGCGAACCACGGATGGTCGATGAACGCGAGGGCCACCCGGTGGCGCGACAGTATGTCAAAGAGACGCCCGGTGAGCAGGTTGCGGTTGCGCACCTCGACCGCGTAGCGCGGCCCCGCCGGCAGCGACGGCAGGAAGCGTTCGAGGCGATCGAGGAACGGCGCGGGATCGGGCATCTCCGCCTTGCGGAAGTAGCGGAACTGCAGGAGGAGCGGGCCGAGCCGGTCGCCGAGCCCCTCCATCACGCGCACGAATGCCGCCATCTCGCCGGCGCACCCCTCGAGCATTCTCTCGTGGGTGATCGCCTGGGGGACCTTGGCGGCGAACAGGAAACCGGGTGGCGTGCGCTCGCGCCACTGCGCGACCGTCTTCGGGTCGGGGACGCGGTAGAAGGTGGCGTCGATCTCTACGGTGTCGAACTCGGTGGCGTAGTGGGTGATCCACTGCCCGGGCGGCAGTCCCTGCGGGTAGAACACCCCTTCCCAGGAGGGCGCCGACCAGCTCGAGGCGCCGATGCGCGGCTCCACCCCGACCGACTCCGACCCGCCCGCCTCCGGCACCAGCTTGCTCACGTCCGCCATCCTCCTTTAAGATGCAGCCCTTTCCCCGGGAGGCCGCATGAAAGGTGATGCGAAGGTCATCGCGCTGCTCAACCAGGTGCTCCGCAAGGAGCTCACCGGGATCAACCAGTACTTCGTGCACGCGAAGATGTGCCAGAACTGGGGGTACGACACCCTGGCCCGCCACGCCCGCCACGAGTCGATCGACGAGATGAAGCACGCCGACAAAGTCATCGAGCGCATTCTCTTCCTCGAGGGCACGCCGAACATGGCGGCACTCGACAAGCTGATGATCGGCGCCGACGTCAGGCAGCAGCTCGAGAACGACCTCGCCCTCGAGATGGCGGCGCTGACGGTCCTGCGGCCGGGCATCGAGACCTGTCTCAAGGCCGGCGATCACGCCACCCGCGAGCTCCTCGAGCACATCCTCGAGGAGGAGGAGGGCCACGTCGACTGGATCGAGGCCCAGCTGCACCAGATCGGCGAGATGGGCTACGAGAACTACCTCACCACCACGATCGCCGGCGGCGAGGAGAAGTCCTAGGAGTGTGTCCGAGTAATGGCATGGGTCGCGTTCGCGGCGCCGCGGGGCCGTATGCGAGGCGCCGTGACGAACGCGATGCGGGACATCGCCGAGGCGCGGCAACGACGCAGACGGCCCCGCGCCGCCGCGAACCCGAAGGGCGCATGGGGGTTGCGGCCCCACGCTTCCCACATCGATTCCTCCTCGCGCCTCGCCTGGGACCCGCAAGCCCCATGCGCGCGACCCATGCCATTACTCGGACACACTCCTAGGCCCGCGCCGGCCGGTGCGGTATCGGACGACCCTCGAACCGCCGGATCGCCTCCTTGACCTGCTCGTCGAGCGGCCGGCTTCTGCCGGCCTCGTAGTCGAACATCGCCTGCACCGTGCGCGCAGAGGCGACAGTCCGCCCGTCGCGCCGGTCGACCAACAGATACTCCATGGTGAACGAGCGGCCGCCGAACGAGGCGACCCTCACATGACACACCAGGTCGTCGTCGAGCGCCGCCGGGCTGCGATAGTCGATCTCGGCGCGCGCCACGACGTAGGTCCGCAGGCGCGGCCACTCGCTCTCGCCGAGGGTCCGCCAGTAATGCGCGCGCGCGACTTCGAGGTAGGTCAGGTAGACGGCGTTGTTGACGTGACCCATGCCGTCGAGATCGCGGAAGCGGACCTCGATCGGCGCCGCCACGGGAAACTCGCCGGGGCCCGGCGGCGCGCTCACCACATCGCCGCCCCGCCGTCCAGGTTGATCGCCTGTCCGGTCATGCCGGCGCCCGCGTCCGACGCGAGGAAGACGGCCAGCCGCGCCACTTCCTCGGCGCGGATGAAGCGGCCCAGGGGGACGGCGGCCTCGGCGCGGCGGCGGTACTCCTCGACCGAGACGCCGCTCTGCGCCGCCAGGGCGGCGATGCTGTCCTTCGCCATGCTGGTGTCGACCCAGCCGGGGCACAGGGCGTTGACGGTGATCTGCCGCGGCGCCAGCTCGAGGGCCAGCGCCTTGGTGAGCCCGATGAGGCCGTGCTTGCTGGCGCAATAGGCGGCGTAGCCGGGTGCTCCGAACTTGCCGAGCACCGAGGCGATGTTGATGACGCGGCCGCGGCCGTCGGCGGGCATCCGCGGCACCGCCTCGCGGACGCAGGCGAAGGCGCCGGTGAGATTGGTGTCGAGGATCTGGCGCCAGCGCGCGTCGCCGCCATCGGCGGGCGCACCCTCGGCGTCGAGCACCGGGGTGGGGGCGTTCACCCCGGCGTTGTTGACCAGGATGTCGACCCGCTCCCACACCTCGACGACGTTGCCGATCATCACCTCGACCTCGTCGCGGTTGGTGACGTCGCAGCGGAACGGGACGATCCGGTGATCGCCGCGGTTCATCTCCATCGCCACCGTCTGGAGGGTCTTGGCGTTGCGCGACACGATCGCCACCCGCGCGCCCTCCTGGTAGAACATCTCGGCGATGGCGCGGCCGATCCCGCGTCCTCCGCCCGTGATCACCGCCACTCTCCCCTGCAGCTGCATCAGCCTCTCCTCCCGCCGCCCGCCAGGAATTCCCGCAACGCCTCCGCGGTGCTGCGGAAGGCCAGGTCGTCCCAGGGTATGGAATCGGGCGGGAAGACGCGCACCTCGAGCGCCTCGCCCCCGCCGCGCAACGTGCCGCCGACCACGTCGGCGGCGTAGACGACGACGATCACCGGGCGCCCCGTGTAGGAGTACGCGTTGACCAGGCCGGTGATGCGGATGTCGGCGTTGACTTCCTCGCGCGCCTCGCGTCGCGCCGCATCCTCGAGCCGCTCGCCCCGGTCGACATACCCGCCCGGGTAGACCCAGCGGCCGTACCCCGGCTCGATGCCGCGCCGCAGGAGCACGATGCCCCCCTCGGTGCGGCAGATCGCCCCGACCGCGACCTTGGGGTCGATGTAGAAGACGAACCCGCAGGCGGCGCAGACGAGCCGGGGCGGATCGTGCTCCATGACGACGCGCTCCTCGAGCCGGCCGCCGCAGCACGGGCAATGACGGTACGCGACGGTGCCGTCGTCGTGGAACACCTCCATCGATCCGCTCACGGGCGCACCGCCCGGAGCAGGATGCCGGGGCGATCGAAGACCAGGCGACCCTCGGCGACGAAGGCGCGCACACCCGATGTCGCCCCGATGCGGGCCTCCAGCAGCTGTCGGGCGCGCGCGCGGGCGGCGGGCGGCGGGGCGGGGCGGTCGATCCACTCGTCGAAGTCGATCGTCAGCGGCCTCGGCTCCTCGCCCTCGCAGCGCAGGCCGGCGCCGGCGACCAGCGCCAGCATCTCGCTTCTCGGCAGGGTTCGGGCGTGCGCCTTGTCGCGCAGGCGTTCGATCACCTCCTGGTCGTCGCGCTCGCGCAGATCCTCGGCGGCCACCATGTCCTCGATGATCAGGCGGCCGCCCGGCTTGAGGACCCGGGCGATCCCGGCCGCGATCGGCGCCGGATCGTCGAAGTGATGGAATGAGTTGCGGCAGACGACGAGATCGAAGAGGCGATCGGCGAACGGCAGCCGCTCGGCGGCGGCGCAGGCGCGCAACGCGATCGACGACGGGAACTGCCGCAGCATCGCCGGCGTCAGATCGACGGCGGCCATGACGACCCCCTCGGCGGCCAGCGCCCCGGCCACGATCCCCGGCCCGCAGGCGACGTCGAGGCCGCGCTCACCCGGACGCGGCCGGGCGAAGGCCACCAGGCGCGCCAGCCGGACCGGGTCGCGGTGCATCGGGCTGGCCGCGAAGGCCGCCGCCTCGGCGCTGAAGCGCTCCACAATGGGGTGCCTGCGGTCGGGGTTCAGAGGATCCTCCGGAAGGGCGCCATTCTACCGCATGGTATAGTGGCGGCCATGCGCTCGAGACTCGCCGTTCTCGTTCTCGCGGCCATCCTCGCCGGCGCGGGCGCGCCGATGCGCGCCGCCGAACCGGATGCGGCGCGGCCCGCCCCGAAGCCCGCCCCCGCCGCCAAACCGGCGGCGGTCGTCATGAACCAGGGCGTCCCGGGCGTCGTCTTCCTCGGTCAGCCGCTCGCCGCATTCATCGCCGCATTCCCGTCCGCCACCACGTCGCCGTTCGCGGGGCAGGCCGATGTCGTGCGCTTGCAAGTTGCCAAGGAAGGGATCTCGGCCCTGGCGATGGGTCTCACACCCGCCTCGATGACCATCGAGTCGATCGGCTTCAACTTCGCCGGCGTCTACGAGGGGGTCGAGGCGAGCAAGCGGCGCACCGTCGAGGGGATCGGCGCCGGGTCGACGGTGAACGAGCTCCTCGAGGCGTACGGCCGGCCGGCCGAGACCGCGCCGGAAGGGCGGCGCGGCACCCTGACACCGCAAACGCCGGCCCCCGATCGCCAAGCCCCGGTGCGCTACCTCTACCGCAGCGCCGACGCCACGATCGCCACCTACTTCATCGTCGATGGGGTCCAGGTGGTGCGGATGGCGATGAGCCGGCCGGCTTCGGTCGAACGCTGGATCCTCAAGCGGGCCGAACCGGGCCCGGCGGCGCCTGGGGGCGCCCCGGCGCCGCAGCATCCGGGTTCGGCCCCGCAGCCGGGCCCGCACCCGGGGGCGGGCTCATCGCCGGATCCCGCGGCGCCACCCGATCGGGCCCCGGATCCCGGTCCGGCCGCCCCGGCCCGACGCGACCGCTCCTGAGCGCCAGCAGCCCGAGACCGGCCATGAGCACCCCGGCCGAAACGACGTACGGCAGCCGGGCCTCGGCGGCATAGACCGAGCCGGCCAGAAGCGGCCCGAGGATCCTGCCGAGCGAATCGAACGAGTCCATCACCCCGATCGCCGCCCCCTGCCCGCCGACCGTCCGCTTGGTGATGAGCGAGGCGTTCGTGGGCCGCATCACCTGGTTGCCGACCCCGCTGACCACGAGCGCCGCCGTCATCGAGACCGGATCGCGCGCCACCGGCACCATCAGGAAGCCGAAGGCGTTCACGATCAGGCCACCCCGCAGGACGCACTCCTCGCCGAAGGCGTTGATCAGCCGCCCCAGAAAGAACCCCTGCACGAGGAAGACGGCGGTCCCCATGAACAGGAACATCGTCCCCATCTCCCGCGCCCCCATCCCGAGACGGTCGCGCAGCAGGAGCGGGAAGGTGGTCTCGAGCGCCGCCATCGCGAACGGCACGCAGAACGCCACGCCGTAGAACGGCACGAGCGGGCTGCCGGCGGCCTTCCAGGGTGCGGGGAGCCGGAGCCACGGACCACCCGCCGCGGCGCGGCGTGCCTCGCGCCCGAGGCTCTCGCGCAGCAGCACCAGCGCGGCCAGTCCGGTGACCAGGTTGAGGGCCCCGGCCACGATAAACGGGGCGTCGTGCCCGAAGCGCGCCAGGAAGCCGCCGATACCGGGGCCGAAGATGAACCCCAGGCCCATCGCCGCCCCCATCGCCCCCATGCCGCGGCCGCGGTGGGTCTCGTCGGTGACGTCGGCGACGTAAGCCATCGCCGTCGGCAGCGCCGCCGACGACATCAGTCCCGAGAGGGCGCGCGCCGCGTACAGCATCGGCAGGCTGGTCGCGAGGCCGAAGAGGACGAGACCGACGGCGCTGCCGAAGAGCCCCGCGAGCATGATCGGTTTGCGCCCGATCCGATCGGACCAGTGACCCCAGATCGGCGCGAACAGGAACTGCATCAGCGAGTAGAGGGCGAACAGCAGGCTGATCTCGACCGGCGACGCGTCGAGCTCGGCGGCGCGATAGGCGATGTTCGGGATGATGATGCCGACCCCGAGCATGACCAGGAACAGGGTGAAGAACAGGATCGCGAGCGCCTTCCGGTCGAGCATCGTCCTCCCCGCGCGGCCGTCGTCGCGAGGGGGCGATGATAGGGAGCCACTCCCCGGGTGTCAACGCCGCGCGGTTGTGGCAGACTGCCGGTCATGAACCGCGCGGTGGATGTCGTGGTGGTCGGCGGTGGTGTGATCGGCCTCGCGATCGCGCGGGAGGCGGCGCGCGCCGGGATGTCGGTGCGGCTTTTCGATCGCGGCGAGCCGGGGGGCGAGGCGAGCGGCGCCTCGGCCGGAATCCTGGCGGCGCAGCTCGAGGCGCACCACCCGGGGCCCGTCCTGCCGCTGGCGCTCGCCAGCCGCGCTCTCTACCCCGACCTGGTCGCGGCGCTGCGTGAAGAGACCGGCGTCGATGTCGATCTGCGGCGCGACGGAGCGCTGGTCGTGGCGCGCGGCGCCGCCATGGCCGACGAGCTCGAGCGGACCTTCCACTTCCAGCGCGGCCAGGGCCTGCCGATCGAGCGGCTCGATGCCGCCGCCCTGCGGCGCGCCGAGCCGGCGCTCACCGAGGCGGCGGTCCTCGGCCTGCGCCTGCCGGACGAGGCGAGTCTCGACCCGGTGCTGCTGGTGCGCGCGCTGCGGCTGGCGGCGGAGCGGGCCGGCGTGGAGCTCACGACGGGGACCGAGGTCGCCGGGATCAGCGTCGCGGATGGTCGCGTGACCGGTGTCCGGTCGGCCGATGGCGCCGAGCATCCCGCCGGCGCCGTCGTGGTCGCGGCGGGCGCCTGGTCGGGGGCGCTGGCCGGCCCGGGGATCGACCCGCCCCCTTCGGAGCCGGTGCGCGGGCAGATCGTCGCCTTCGCGGCGCCCAATCTCATCCGACACGTGCTGCATGGCGGCACCTGCTATATCGTGCCGCGCTCCGACGGCCGGGTGCTCGCCGGCAGCACGATGGAGCGCGCCGGCTTCGACCGGCGGGTCACGGCCGAAGCGCTGGCGCATCTCGCGGCCGCGGCGCTGGCGCTCGTCCCCGGCCTGGCGCCGGCGTCATTTCATCGCGCCTGGGCCGGGCTGCGCCCGGCCGCTCCCGACAGCCTGCCGATCATCGGAACGGCCGCCGTCCCGGGCCTGCTCTACGCCTGCGGACACCTGCGCAACGGCATCGTCCTGGCGCCGCTGACGGCGCGGGCGATCGTCGGCATGCTGCGCGGGGAAGCGGCGGTGGTTGACGGGATCGATCTCGGACCGTTCAGCCCGCTGCGGTTCGGGGGCGCGCGGACCGGCGCCTGACCCTCGCGCGCGGCGCCGGGGCGCCTTTCACTTCTTCGCTTTGCGGCGGCGCTCCTGCTCGGCGAGGTAATCGGCCTTCAGCTTCTCGACCAGCGCCTCGCGCCGATCGTAGAGCCGGCGCGGCCGGCGCGGCTTGACACGCGCCAGCGCGTAGGCGGTCATCAGGGGCGCTGCGATCGTCGAGTCGGTGTAGACCACGACCGAGTCGCCGAGCGTGTCGGGATCGACCTTTCCCCACGACACCGCCTCGGACGGGGTCGCGCCCGACAGGCCGCCGGTGTCGGGGCGCGCGTCGGTGACCTGCACGTAGTAGTCGTGGCCGCGGTCGGTGAGGCCGAGGATCTCCTGGATCTGCGGCTCGGTCTGCAGGACGAAGTTCTTCGGCGATCCGCCGCCGAACATCAGGATGCCGCTCTTGCCGCCATTGCCGGTCTTGGCGGCGTAGACGATCGCCGCGGTCTCGTTGACGTCGCGCGACACGTCGATGCGCGGACCGCAGCCGCGCATCGCCAGCTCGGCGACGTTCATGCCGATCGACGAGTCGCCGGGCGAGGAGACGTAGCACGGCACCCCGGCGCGGTAGGCGGCGGTGAGAACGCAGGTGTCCTCGACGCCGAGCTCCTTCTCGCGCGCCGCCAGGTACTTCCCGAGCAGGTAATGCAGCTCGGCGGTGCTCATCTCCTTCGTGAACTCCTTGCCGGCCATGACGGTGCGCAGGTAGTTGTCGGTGTCGAGCAGGACCTTGTAGTCGAACAGGACGTCGTAGATACGGATGACGCCCTCGCGGCGCAGGACCGCGTCGTCGATCTGGTGCGTGCCGCGGTGCAGCGACATGCCGAGGCCGAAATGCGAATCGTGGTAGAGGTTCGCGCCGGTGCTGGCGATCCAGTCGATGAAGCCGGCCTTGATGAGCGGGATGAGGCACGAGCGGCCGACGCCGGCCGGCGTGAGCGCGCCCGACAGGCTCACGCCCAGGGTGACGTCCTCCTTGAGCATCTTCTCGGTGAGGAGCCGGCAGGCCTTCTGCAGGCGGCCGCCGTTGTACGCCAGGAAGGTCTCGTCGATCAGGCGATCGACCGACTCGTCGCCCCGTATCGGGGCCGGCCAGATGCGCTGCCCCGAGAGGAATTCCTTCTTGTGCGCCATCGCACGCCCCCATGAGAACGGTGTCGATGCGCGCCGCGCGCGCGAGTGGCGCATCATAACAAAGTCGTTCGCGCAGGCGCAACGCGACGGCGGGGGAACTACTCCTTCCAGACCTCTTCGCGCGGCAGTGGCGGGGTCCATCCGGCGGCGCGCGCCGCGACCAGCTTGTCGCGCACGCGCACGAAGGCATGGAGGAACTCGGCTTGCAGATCGGGCGGCATCGGCAGGCGCCGATCGCGCAGGTCGCGGCAGACGTTCCAGGCCTGCTGCAGGAGATCGGGTTCCGATTCGGCCGCAGCGGCCGCTTCATAGGCCTCGATCAGGGCGAGCCAGGGGCGCGGGTCGGCGGGATCGGCGTCCTTCGCCCAGGAGAGCGACTGGATTGCGCCGACCCAGTCGCCCTCGAGGATGAGGCGCCGGCCTTCCTCGAGAAAAGCGCTTTCCATGCAGCGGGATGGGGCCGCGGGCGGCAGGGGCGCCGGGGCCGCACTTTCAGCTCGAGAACGACGAGCCGCACCCACACGTTGATTTCGCGTTCGGGTTCTGGAACACGAACCCCGCGCCCTGCAACCCGTCGGTGTAGTCGAGCGTGGTGCCGTTGAGGGCGATGTAGCTCTTCTTGTCGACCAGGATGCGGACGCCCTGCTCCTCGTAGATCTTG
>Ga0184615_10001571_pt1 | contig 12314 bp, 8 predicted proteins | sample PLM4_65_coex_FD_133134 | JGI IMG/M metagenome (GOLD analysis project Ga0184615, IMG submission 133134) | Groundwater sediment microbial communities from an aquifer in East River, Colorado, USA - PLM4_65_coex | ecosystem: Environmental > Terrestrial > Soil > Riparian zone | place: USA: East... | reverse complement strand
GCTCGCACACAGCGCTCGGCAACGGCCGGCGACAGATCGAAGACGTTCTTTGGGTCGACCCGGCGCGCTTCGAGGCGGGCGCCACGCCTGCCATCGCGCTCGAGCTCGAGCGCCTCAACCGCTCGCTGGTCGAGCAGGGTCGTCCTTGCCTCCTGATCGGCTTCGGGCGCTGGGGGAGCTCCGACCCGTGGCTCGGCATTCCCGTGCGCTGGGACCAGATTTCGTCGGCGCGGGCGATTGTCGAGGCGGCGCTCCCGGGCATGAGCCCCGAGCCCAGCCAGGGCTCGCACTTCTTCCACAACTTGTCGAGCTTCTCCGTGCTCTACCTGACGGTGCCCATGAACACGAGCGAAGCGGTCGACTGGGAGTATCTGGCGGCGCAGCAGGAGGTCAGCGCCACCGACCACGTGCGCCACGTGCGGTGCACCGCGCCGCTGGTCGTCGAGGTCGACGGTCGTAGCCGGCTCGGCGTCGTGCGAAGATCGGAACCGGTATGAATCGCGGCGCGGGCTCTCCCTTCGGACGCGTTCTGCACGCTCTGCAGGAACGGGCGAAGGAGCTCGCCTGTCTCTACCGCGTCGACGAGATTCTCGCGCGCCATGGCGTTTCGACCGACGAGGCGATGCACGCCATCCTGAGCGCGCTGCCCCCGGGCTGGCAATTCCCGGATGCGTGCGTTGCGCGGGCGACGCTGGGACAGCGGATCTTCGAGCCCGACGACTTCCGCGCCACGCCCTGGTGTCAGACGGCGACGATCGAGCGCCACGGCCAGGTCATCGGCCGCCTCGAGATCTACTACACGCGCGACTTTCCAGGTTCCGACGAAGGCCCGTTCCTTCGGGAAGAGCGCAAGCTGCTCGACACGGTCGCGGGGCGGATTTCGAACTTTCTGTTGCGCAGCGAGAGTCTGAGCGTCGCGAGCGCGCCCTCCGAGCTGGGAGCCTCCGGCTGGTGGGTCATCCTCGAGTTCCTGCGCCAGACCGACCGCGTGCTGTTTGGGCGGCTCGGGCGCAAGATGATCAACCATCTTTGCGCGAGTGGTGTCGAGGAGGCGAAACTCCTGCTGCGCCAGAGCGGCCCCGCCGCGGCGGCGCTCCAGGACGGAGACGAGAACCGGCCACTGCCCCGCTCGAGCGGCGTGACCGACGCCGAGACCGCGGAAGCCGCGTTCCGCCTGGCGTCGGCGCACCAAAGCGACGACGAGATCCTGGCGCTCGTCGAAGGTTGGATTTACGAGGAGAAGACCACTTTCCTGAAGAATGCGGTCGAGCGGGTCGACACGCCGCTGCCCGATCTGTTCGAAGCGCTCGACCGGTTCCGGCAAGGTGGCATCGAGGAGTCCGACCTCTCGCTCGCCACCCAGCTTGGTTTGCGCGCTTCGCTGGTCCGGCGCTTCCTCACCGACCAGCGCGGCTACGTCAACACCGCGAAGCAGATCCTGCGCGTCGCGGACTTCGACGAGCTGGTGAACCGCATCGTCGCGCCGGCGAAGAGCCACGGCCGCCTCGGCGGCAAGTCGGCGGGCCTATTCCTGGCGGCGAAAATCGTCCAGCGAGCAAGCGGTTCTTCGGATCTGCTGGGTGACATCCGGATTCCACGCAGCTGGTACATCCCGTCGGACGGCATTCTCGACTTCATCGCCCACAACGACCTCTCCGATGTCCACAACCGCAAGTACCTCGAGCCTGAGCGCATCCGCCTGGAGTACCCGCACCTGGTACAGCTGTTCAAGAGCTCCTACTTTTCGCAGGAGGTGCTGCGCGGTCTGGCGGCGGTCCTGGACGACCTCGAGGGCGGGCCGATCATCGTGCGCAGCTCGTCGCTGCTCGAGGACCGAGCCGGCTCGGCGTTCTCGGGCAAGTACAAGAGCCTCTTTCTCGCCAACGCCGGCGCCAAGCGCGAACGACTGAACGCGCTCACCGACGCCATTGCCGAGGTCTACGCCTCGGTCTTCTCGCCCGATCCGCTCGAGTACCGCGCGCGCCGGGGTTTCCTCGACATGCACGAGGAAATGGGCATCCTGATCCAGGAAGTGGTGGGGCAGCGAATCGGCTCTTACTTCATGCCGGTGTTCTCGGGAGTGGCGTTCTCCAACAACGAGTTCCGCTGGTCTCCCCGGATCCGGCGCGAGGACGGCCTGTTGCGTCTGGTGCCAGGCCTCGGCACGCGGGCGGTCGACCGCCTTGCCGACGACTACCCGGTGCTGGTGGCGCCCGGACAGCCGGGATTGCGCATCAACCAGACGGCGAGCGAGTCGGTGCGCTACGCACCGAAGAAGATGGACGTGATCAATCTCGAGACCGGCTCGTTCGAGACCGTCGACCTGCGTTCCTTTCTAACGGCGAACGGCGAGCGCATGCCGATCGTGCGGCAACTACTGTCGGTGGTCGAGCACGACCGGGTGCGGCCCGTTGCCGGGCTGATCGACTTCGAGCACGATGAGCTGATCGTCAACTTCGAGGGGCTGATCTCAGGGACCCCGTTCGTGGCGCGAATGGCGGCGTTGCTGCGAGTGTTGCGTGAGCGCCTCGAGACGCCCGTCGACGTCGAATTCGCCTGCGACGGCGAGCAGATTTACCTGCTGCAATGCAGGCCGCAGGGATCTACCCTCGGAGGCGCGCCGGCCGCGATCCCGGTCGACCCGCCGCGTGAACGGAGCTTGTTCACCGCCAACCGCTACGTCTCGAACGGCAGCGTCGGCGACGTCACTCATGTCGTCTACATCGCCCCGGAGGCCTATAGTCGACTCGATCCGCAGCAGATGAGGGAGGTCAGCCGGGTCGTCGGCCGCCTCAACCGGCTGCTGCCCAAACGCCAGTTCGTGCTCATGGGACCGGGGCGTTGGGGGAGCCGCGGCGACATACGGCTCGGCGTGCCGGTCACCTATTCCGACATCAGCAACGCGGCGGTGCTGATCGAGATCGCGCGTCAACTCGGTGGCTACGTTCCCGACTTGTCCTTCGGCACCCACTTCTTCCAGGACCTGGTCGAGTCCGCGATCCGCTACCTGCCGCTCTATCCTGACGATCCGGGCGTGGTCTTTGCCGAGGCTTTTTTCCTCGAATCGCCCAACGTACTGGCGGATCTGCTGCCCGAGCTCGCGGTTCTGGCCGATGTCGTGCACGTTCTCGACATTCCCCGCATTACCGGCGGTAAGGTGCTGCACGTGCTGATGAACGGTGAGTTGGATCAGGCCATGGGGCTTCTCGGCAGCGCCGAGGGCGCCTCCGGGATCGAGGCGTTGGTGCCGTCGCCGGCGCGGACGCCGACATCAACCTCCTGATCCACGTGCGAGACGAGCCCGAACACCGGCGCTGGCTCGAGGTCCGGGCGGGCAGCGACTCGTAATTCGGACTTCGATTTCCAATACGATTCGGCACGTGGAGAGTTCTTCCGACCCGCGCGCGATCGATCCGGCGGAGCTCGTCTTCCGCGACGACCTGACCGGCGCCTGGAACCGCCGCTACCTGCGCCGGTTGCTGGACGAGGAATGGGCGGGGCTCGCCGCGACGGAGGGGACGATCACGCTGCTCGTCCTGGACCTCGACTTCTTCAAGGAGATCAACGACACCTACGGTCACCTGGTCGGGGACGACGTCCTGCTGCGGGCTGCGAACCAGCTGCGCAGCAGCTTTCGCGCCGAAGATCGCCTGATTCGCTACGGTGGCGACGAGTTCGTGGTGGCGCTCTGTGGAGTCGGCAGCGCGGAGGCGCGGGCGCTCGGCGAGCGCGCGCGCAATGCTCTGCGCACCGTCGACGTTGCCGCTTCCAATACCGGCGGGATGATCACTCTGCCGCTGTCGTTCAGCATGGGAGTGGCGAGCTTTCCCGCTGACGGCGCCGCGGGCACGGAGATTCTCGCGGTCGCGGATCGCCGGCTCTACGACGAGAAGCGCGCGCGGCTGACGGCTGCGACGTCCGCCGACCGGGGCCGGCGAAGGATTCTGACGGTGGCCGCCCTGGCCCTCGTGATGTTGGTGGCCTCGGCGTGGGTCGAGTGGCGCCTCCTGCACCGGAAGCCGCCACCGCCGGCCGATGTCTCCCTGGCCACTGCCGCCGATGCAGCGCCACCGACGGAGATCGTCGTGCGCGACGAGCAGGAGCTCAGCCGCCTGCGAGACGAGGTCCGGCGCCTGCAAGCGGCGCTCGCGGAGCCTCGTCCAGCGGACACTCGCGACCGCTACGAGGCCCGGATCCGGGAGCTCGAGGCGCGCCTGACCGAGGCCGGCGACCAGGCAGCGGGCGCGACCGGCGTGTCCGGCGTCGGCAGCGGGGGCGTTGGAGCCGAAGACGTCAGCGGAGCCCGCGACGCCGGCACCGGGATGCGGATCGGCGAGCGCCGGACACGCGCGGACCTCGAGCTCTCGCCGCTGCCGCTTGCGCCGGCAGCGGGCCCATCGCCGGTGGCGCCATCGGGGTCTGCTGCGACGGCGACATCCCGGCCGGTGAATTCGCCCCGAGTCGAACCGGGCAGCGAACGTCCTCAGCTCCTGCGGGCGATTCGTCCCGCTTACCCGCGGCTGGCGCGCGAGCGCCGGAGAATGGCGACGGTGGAGCTCAAAGTGCGCGTGGATGCGACGGGTAGGGTGCTCTCCGCTGAGCCGATCGGGCCTCCGGCGGGCTTTGGGTTCGACGAGTCGGCGCGCGACGCGGCGATGTCGGCGCAGTTCCGTCCGGGGCGGCGCGACGGCGTGGCGGTCGAAATGGAGACCCGCCTGGCCATCCGCTTCCTCCTCGAAGGCCCGCCGCTCTAGCTAGGGGCTAAATCACCGCGCCGAGCTCGCCGGGCACGATGGTCCGGCACTTCGGGCAGACCAGGACCCGGCCGCTGCGCGGCAGCGAGGACATGAAGTTCACGCGCGCGCGGAAGAGGCGGACGACGAAAAGCTGATCGATCTCGGCGCGACAGGCGGGGCAGAGCAGCGGATGTTCAAGGCCGTAGACCGCGGCGGGCAAGCTCCGCCATCCATTCGGCGCAGTATTCCTCACGGCGTCGCCGACGGGTGGCCAATCGGAGTCCGCCTTCGGGTCGTCGCTCATCGAGAGTGAATCCTACGTCCGAGGGCTCTCGCGCGGCAATCGGGAGTCGCCACCGACGTCGCCTAACCGTCCCAGTCCCAGAACAGGTCCTTGTTGGTGAGCGCCTCTTCGTCTTCCGCGGCGGCGGGCGCCTCGACCGAGCCGCCGCGCTCGACGCGCGCCACGACGATGGCCTGCTCTTCGAGATCGATCGTCTCGCGTTCCCAGCTCTCCTCGGTGCCGAAGTGCGGCCAGTTCTTGGGGAAGATCGGATCGTGCCAGCGGCGCGCCAGCCAAGCGGCGTAGTGCGCCATGCGCATGCCACGCAGCGGCTCGATGAGGCGGAGCTCGGCGCGATCGAAACGGCGGAACTGCTCGTAGCTCTCGAGGAAGATCTCCCTGAGCGCGGCGGTCGCGGCATCGCGTCCACCGAGCGCGAGCCAGAGATCCTGTACCGCCGGACCGATCATGCAGTCGTCGAAGTCGAGGAGACGCAGCTCACCGTCGCGGTCGAGGACATTGCCCAGGTGCAGATCGCCGTGCAGGCGGAGCACTGCGACGCCCGGGGACATCCGGTCGTAGGCATCGGCGATCGCGCGGGCCGCGGCGAAAAAGCGCGCTGCGAGGCGGCGCGGAACGATCTCGCGATGCTCCAGCCAGTCGAGATCGCGCCGCACGTAGGCGGCGCTCGTCAAGGGCAGGCGATCGGCGGCGCTGCGCCGGGCTCCGACCACGTGCAGACGTCCGGCGAGCATGCCGAGCCGCGCCGCCCCGCGCTCGTCGAGCTCGTCCGGGGCGCGCCCACCCTTGCGATCGAACAGGGTGTAGAAGATGCCGCGGGCGGCGTCGCCGGAGTTGCGCGCGTCCTTCGTGACCGCGAGCGTCGAACCGTCGGGAAAGGCGCGCGCCGGACAGACCGGAATCTCCTCGGCGTCGAGCTCGGTGAGGAAGCGGTGCTCCTCGAGAATCTGCGCCGCCGTCCAGCGCCCAGGGCGATAGAACTTCGCCACCACCCGCGAGCGGTCGGCGAGCTCGACTTCGTAGACCCGGTTCTCGAACGAGTTCAGCGGATAGCACAGCGGCCGCACCGCCACCCCGGCCGCCTCCACCGCATCGAGCACACGTTCGGGGGTGAGCGCGAGGAAGAGATCGGATTCGTCGACCGGCTGGGACACCGGTGCATTCTGTCAGGCGCGCCCGGCTGGGGATACACCGTTCGCCCTCCGAGCGAGAGGCACGGAGTGGGGCGTCGACCGCCCGTGCCCCGTCCAGATGCCGCGCCGTCGACGCTTTCGGCTCAACCGCCGTCGGAGCTGCGCGCGGCGTCGGCCACCAGCCAGAGGCGGAAGGAGCGCTCCAGCGCACCGATGTCGCCGAGATTCTCCGCCAGGGCAGACTCGAGGTCGAGCTCCGCCTGATCGATCGCCGAGCGCAGCGAACTGCGCACCTTCAGGGCCCGGCGCGGATCGGCCTCGAACAGAAAGCGCACGAAGGAGCCGGCGAGCGCGTAGCGCTCGGCGCGCGCCGCCGGCGCCACGAACTCCTGCCAGCCGAGGGCGGTCCACTCCGGCAGCTTCGGCAGAGCTCGGCGGTCGACCGCGTCCGCGAGGTTGGCGAGATCGGCGATCGGCCCGCTTCGATGCCTGAAACGGTCGCGGCCGACTGTCGCCTCGCGCGCCAACCCGCGCAGCGTCCGTGCGATCGGCCGGCCGTCGGCGTCGACCTTCTCCCTGGCCAGCCACTCCGCGATCCCCTCTTCGAGCCAGACCGGAATCGGCCGCGCGAAGCTCCGTTCGTTCGCGAGGTGCGCGAGCTCGTGCACCAGCAGCGCCTCGGTCTCCTCGCCGGAGGAGGCGACGACCACAGCCACTCCGCCGCCGGCGTGCCCGCGCGCCGACAGCTCCTCGAGCGCGGGATCGAACACGGCAGCGGCTCGGTCCGGAGGAACCACAACCACCAGGGTGCCGTCGAGCCGAGGCAGCGGCAGGCCGAGCTGTTCGCTCCAGGCCGTCGCGAAGCGTTCGCCGATCGAGCTCCAACGCGCCAACGACGCAGCGAGCGCCGGCACGGTCCGGAGCTCGATGCCGCCGGCGAACTGTCGCGGGGCTCCAGTTCCGACCGCGTCGAGCGCGCGCTGCCGCCGCGCGGAAGCAACCAGGAGGGGATCGAGCTTCGGCTCGGCCGCTTCCTGCCTGTCCAGCGCATCGCCGGCTTCCAGGGTTTGCAGGGATTCCGGAGTCTCCGGCGTCGAGCCCGCCGATGGGTCTCCAGTGGGCTCGCGCGGCGCGTCCACGGAGATCTCCGACGGGAGCAGTGAGCCTTCGACCCAGGCAATCCGCTGGCGCCTCAGATCCTCGATCAGGCGCCGATGCGCCTTGTCGAGACTTGGCAGGCTCTGCAAGGCCGCGACTCCCTCGCCCCACGGATCAGGCCCCTCTCCCTTTCTCTGCCCGAGGCGCCAGACGTGCAACGGAACCCGGATCCGTTCGAGGTAGTGGCGCGCCTCGGCCGGCAAAAGTCGACTGCCGTCGCGATCCTCGGCGTCGAGCAGCAGAACGATCGCTCGTCGCCGCTCCAGGCCGAGGAGCGCCATCCCCGCCACGGTCGCGGCGTCGGCCAGATGCGGCGGACCCTCGCCGGGCGCCGGCAGTCGATCGTGGGCGAGGAGCCACGGGATCCCCCCGGAGCTCGAGAGGAACGCCGGCGAAGGGAAGAAGTGCTGGTACGTACCGCCGCCCCCGGTGAGGGTCTCGGGCCAGGGCCAGAGGATGCGCAGCCGATCGCCGCTGTCGAGGCTCGCCAGCGCTCGCCAATTCAGTCCGCCGAGCCCGTTCAGGACCCGCTGGTCGGGCGTGGCGCCGACGCGCCCGGGGTCGCGGAACGCCTGGTTCCGGCTCTTCGCCAAGCGGCCGAGTCGAGGAAAGCTCCGAGGGTCGCCGAGCAGCCAGACCTCGGCGGCGCCGTACTCGACGGTGGCGATCCGAAGCGGGCGTCCGTTCTGGCGGATCGTCCCGGCCAACGAACCCGGCGAGGGGATACCCTTGCCAGCGGTCGGCACGGGCACCGCGGTCAGCTCCGCGGCGATGTGGTCTCCGAACTCCCCGCCGAAGACCGCCTCGGCGTCGGCCCGTGCGCGACCCTCCCACTCCGCTTCGACGCGAACCAGGTGCGGCTCGGCGAGATTCAGCGCCGGCAGTGGCGCCGAGTCGGCGCCGACCCCTGCGAGCTCGTCGCCGTCGAGCGTCGCGGTGACGCGGCTCGGCGGTCCGCCGAGCGCGCTCCGAGCGACGAATCGGAGCACCCGCCCGCGGACCGGGTCGGTATCGATCAGCAGGGAGATCTCCGCGGACGGCCGGTAGACGTTGAGCAGCTGGACCGCGAGGGCGATCGAATGGCCGCCGGTATCGAAGCCGACCGCGGTCATCCGGCGCGGCTCGAGCCGCTCGCCGAGGTCGCAGGTCGCCCGCCAGGGCGGAGCCTCGAGCTGCGCGCAGACGGCGTCGTTCACCCGCAGCTCGACGCGAGCGATTCCGCTTCCAACCAGGAGCTCGACCGTCTGCTCGCCCAGGACCAGACCGAGGAAGAGCGTCGCGAATGCGACCATCGACACGATTATCTCCCGATCGCCCGAGTAAGGTGGCGGAGTAAGGTGCCAGGCGAAGGGTCCTGCAACTTGCGGCCTAGGCCGGCGCGACCAGTGCCCAGGCGGCGGCCCCACCCGAGGCGAGCGCTGTAAGGAGGCTCAGCCGGGGTGCGGACCACTCGCCTCCCGTCCAGGGGGCCAGTTCGAGCTCCGGATCGACCGTAGAGAATCCGGCCGTCGGTCCCGGGCGCTCGCCCGATGCCGCCAGGAGGCCGGCGGCGAGGAATCCGCCGCCATACTCCCCCGTCGTCCCCTTCGGAGCGACGACCGGCGGCAACGGTCGAGTCTCCCAGGCCGCCCGCAAGGTGAGCGCTTCGAGCCGGTCTCCGTGTCGCGAACCGGAGGCTCCGGAGACGATGAGGTCGATCTCTCCTGGGGCAAGACCGGCACGGTCGAGAAAGCGGCGCAGCGATCGCCCGAGCCCGGCTGCGCCGCGGCCCCAGTCGTGCGCTGCGGCGCTGGGGTCAAAGGCCGCGCCGTTGGCGTACAAGCGACAGATCGGCCGGGCGCCGCGCGCGGCGGCCGCTGCCGCGCTCTCCAGGACCGCGACCGCGGCGCCCTCGGCAGCCGTAACGCCGTTGCGGTGGCGATCGAAGGGGCGCGCGCGCTCCGGCCCGAAAGGACTGGCGCGCGCCAGGGCGTGAAAGCGATCGAGCACGGCATGGAGAACCGGCACGCCCTCTTCGACGACGCCGACGAGGACGCGCTCGGCGCGTCCGTCGCGAATCCACCGCGCCGCCTCGCCGAGCGCCAGCAGATCGCTCGCCTCCCTCTGGGTCAGCGTCTGATTCGGTCCCCGGGCGCGAATCGCGAGCGCCATCTGCGCCGCGCTCGCGCTCGCCACCGACTCGGTGAAGAGCGCCGGCGAGGCCTGATCAGGTCCCTGAGCGAAGATCTGCTTGAGGAGCTGTTCGGTCACCCAGGCGGGACCAAAGGCGGTGCCGGTGACGATGCCGGTCGTCGCGTGATCGGTACCTTCTCCGATTCCGGCGTCGCGCAAGGCAAGTTGCATCGCCGCGACCGCCATCCGGGCGGGGGGGCTCATGCGTCGGGAGAGGGCGGGCGGCAGGAGCGCGCCGAGGCCGGAGAGGTCGGCGAGCGCGGCGAGTCGCGCGCCGCCGGGCCGGTGGTAACCGGCGCCGCGATCGACCTCCGTGAGGCGCGGGACCCCTGCTTGCAGGCCTTCGAGCAGGAGCGTTCGGCCGGCGCCGAAGGCGCCGATCACGCCGAGCCCGGTCACCACGACGTCGGCGCTCATGCCGGTTCGGCGCCGAGGATGACCGCGGCGTTGGTGCCGCCAAAAGCGAGGTTCGTCGACAGCGCGAAGCGAGCGCCGGGAAGGGCCCGCGGGCTGCCGGTCACCAGATCGAGGCCCAGGGCGGGATCGACCGTGCCCTCGCCCGGCGTCGGGTGCACCACACCGTGAAGGAGGCAGAGCAGGGTCGCAACCGCCTCGATGGCGCCGGCGGCGCCCAGGTAGTGCCCGATGGCGCCCTTCGTCGAGGTCAGGGGAAGGGCGGGTAACCGGTCGCCGAAAATCGACCGCAGCATGCCAGCCTCGGCGGCATCGTTGTGGGGCGTTCCGGTGCCATGGACGTTGACGAAGTCGATGTCGGTGGCCGCGAGACCCGAATCCGCGAGCGCTGCCGCGACGGCGCGGGCAATGCCGGCGCCCTGGGGATCGGGCGCGGTCATGTGATGCGCGTCGCAGGAGGCTCCGGCGCCCAGCAGCCAGCCGAGAATTCGCGCTCCCCGCGCCGCGGCGGAAACCGCCGATTCGAGAACAAGCACCGCGGCGCCCTCGCCGATCGACATCCCTTCGCGCTCGGAGCGAAAGGGCCGGCAGGCTTTTGGATCCACGGCGCGCAGCGAGTTGAAGCCGGCGTAGGTGAGCCGGCAGAGTGAATCGCTGCCGCCGGCGAGGGCGATCTCGATCTCGCCGGCGCGCAGCGCGGCGAGCGCAATGCCCATGGCAAGGGTTGCCGAGGCGCAGGCCGAGGCCACGGTCTGGACCGGGCCGTGGACGCCGTGCGCGCGGGCGACGCTCTCGCCCGGCGAACAGGTCGGCTGGGCGGTGAGCCGACCGATGCCGGAGGCGCGATGCGGCTGGCCCAGGAGGTCGGCAAAGTAGCTCTCGGACTCGAACATGCCGCCGGTCGAGCTGCCGAAGTAGATTCCACAGCCGAGATCGTCGAGCCGGGACGGCAGTCCAGCCTGGGCGAGCGCCTCGCGCGCCGCCCCGAGCGCGAAGCGATCGGCGATCGAGCTGCGGCGGCCGCCCTTCTGGGATGGCGCAGCGCGGACTTCCGAGGCGAGCTGGGTGCGGAATTTCGCATGCTCGAAGCGCCGGAAGGGACCGATCGCCGCCGCGCCCGATGCCAGACCCGCCCAGAGGGCGGCAGTGCCTTCGCCGTAGCCGCTCACCGCGCCGAGGCCGGTGATCGCGACCGCCCCGTCGCGTCCGGACCGCTGGGCGCTGCTCATGGCGCCGGGTTCACGAAGCGCTGCCGGGAGCGCGCTGGGCTACGCGTTCCGCGATCCAGAGCGCGAGCGTGCGAACGGAGCGGAAGACGTCGTGGTCGACCTTGCCCTCCGGAATCGCGACGACGAACTCACGTTCGATCGCCACCACGAGCTCGAGGGCATCGATCGAGTCGAGGCCCAAGCCCTCGCCGAACAGCGGCTGGTCGTCGCCGATCGCCTCCGGATCGAGGCCCTCGATGTGGAGCGTGGCGACGATGAGTCGCTTCAAGCGGAGCAGGAGATCTGGCGTGATCCTGTCAGCGTCGGTCAGCGGGCTCACGCTGGATCTTCGGTCGGATAGCCGGCAGCGGCGTCGCGGCGGAAGAGCCGCGTGGAGTGCGAGAAGCGTTTCTGCAGCGCGACGATGACGAAGAAGACGCGATTCAACGTGCGCGTCCAGAGGCTCGGGTTCCAATTGCCGGCGAGGATCGTCACGATGGCGCGGAAGAGGATCGCCGGTGCGTCGGGAGAAAAGAACAGGTCACGGAATTGCGGTGTGTAGAAACCGATGACGAAGCGCCGGAAGACCTCGAAACGCTTCTTCTGGCGGCGCGAGAAGGCGGCGAAGCCCTGGGTGGAGAAATCGTCGTGGACGAGCGCGCGATCGAGCTCAGCCGCGGCTTCGATGCCCGACTCCATGGCGATCGAGACGCCGGTGGAGAAGACCGGATCGAGAAACGACCCGGCATCGCCGGCGAGAATCCAGCGATCGCCGGCGTAGGCAGAGGCGCTGTAGGAGAAGTCCTGCTCGACGCGCACCGGCCATTCCCGTCGTGCGTCGCGCATGAGCTGGGCGACCACGGGTGTTTCGGCGATCGCCGCATTCAGCATCTCCTCCGGCGAGCCGTGAGGCAGCTGCATGTAGCGCTTCTTCGGCACGACCACGCCGACGCTCATGAGCTCCTGCGAAATCGGAATCAGCCAGAACCAGCCGGCGTCGGAGCGGGCGATCAGGCGGATGTCGTCCGGACGGTCGTCCGGGAGGCGCGGCACACCGGAGAAGTGCGCGTAGATCGCGATGTTCGCGAGCCGCGGTTCGTCCTTGCGCAGCCCGAGTTTCCGTGCCACCAGCCCCTGCCTCCCCGAAGCGTCGACCAATGCCCGAACGCGCACCTGCCCGGTGCCACCT
>Ga0184615_10001570_pt1 | contig 12314 bp, 8 predicted proteins | sample PLM4_65_coex_FD_133134 | JGI IMG/M metagenome (GOLD analysis project Ga0184615, IMG submission 133134) | Groundwater sediment microbial communities from an aquifer in East River, Colorado, USA - PLM4_65_coex | ecosystem: Environmental > Terrestrial > Soil > Riparian zone | place: USA: East... | reverse complement strand
CGGAGAAGGACCCGCTCGACAAGAAGGACTGGCTGGGACTTGCGGGTTCCATCGCGCAGATCCTCGCCAGCCTGACTGCGGTGGTGGTGGTGGTGCTGCGGCCGTAGGGCAGGCGGTCAGGCGGTCAGGCGGTCAGGCGGTCCGAATGGGTAATCCGAGTGGACGCAGGCACGACGGCCACCGGGATGCACGATAACCTGCCGGCATGAGGCCTCCGCCCCCTGCAGGGGAATATCCCACCGGTCCGCGCCCAGCCTGGTACCGGATTGCTGCGCGCAGGACCAAGGAATCTCAAACCTTCCCCGGCCCAACCGCCTGTGCCATGAGTGCATCGAGGCGTAACCACCCTTCGGGAGTCAACCGAACCGTGCCCTCCACGACGGTCGCCCAGTGCTCGCGGACCCAGGAGTCTGTAGTGGCCTGCGAGAGAGCGCCGGTCGGGAGCCCCGCGTCGGTTCGCAAACCCAGGTACAACTCCTCGAGCTCCAGCGCGCCCGGATCCAGACACTCCTCGCCCACCACGGTCGACACACCGTGCAAGATGGCTTCGGCCCATGCGCTCCATTCGCGCACGTTCCACCAGCGAAGGTCACCAAGCCCGCTGTGGGCCGATGGCCCGAGACCGAGATAGGGGGAGCGGCGCCAGTAGGCGGAGTTGTGCACCGCCTCGCGGCCGGGCCTGGCGTAGTTGGAGACCTCGTAATGCCGATACCCTGACCGGGTGAGCCGCGAATGGGCCGACAGGAATTCGTCGGCATAGCGCTCCTCCGGCGCGGGATGGGCCTCGCCCCGGGTCACCCAGCGCGACAGCGGCGTGTGCTGCTCTACGGTGAGCCCGTACAGCGAGAGGTGGTCGGGCTCGAGTGCCAGCGCCCGCTCCAGGTCATCGGCCCAGCTCCGGGGAACTTCCGGCGGCAGGGCATAGATCAGGTCGAGCGAGATCTGCGGAATGCCGCCGGCACGGAGGGACTCCACCGCCCTGCCGGCATCGGCGGCGGTGTGCGTTCGGTGCATCCACTCCAGCACCGTCGGCTCGAACGACTGAACCCCCAGCGAAACCCGATTGATGCCGGCGGCGCGCCAGGAGCGGGCCCGCTCGAGTGTCACGTCCTCGGGATTCGCCTCGAGGGTAATCTCGGCGCCGGTCGCAATCCGGCGGTCGTGTGCCAGTCGGGTCAAGATCTGCGCGAGCGTGCCGGGATCGAGCCGCGAGGGGGTGCCGCCACCGAAGTAGATGGTGGCCACCTCGGGGAACCCCGACCACCGGGGCTCGCTCCGCCACCGGTCCCACTCGGTCAGCAGCGCCTCGGCATAGCGGGCCGAAGGGACGTCCTTTCTAACCGCGATGGCGAAATCGCAGTAGGAGCAGCGCCGGGCGCAGAAGGGGACGTGAATGTAGAGGTGCATCGCAACCGAAGGTAATCCAAACGGTGACGCGAGACGTGGAACCTGAGAGCGGGCCGTCCGGGCGCCGCGGTTGACGGCCCCCAGAACGCCGGGCATCGTAAGGCGTTTCGCCAATCAGAACCTGTTCCGCCTGTTACGAGGAGGGGCTTCTTGTCCCGTTCAGAACCGCCGTTTCGCCGCTGGCGTCCCGCCGGGCCGAGGGTCCTGGCCCTCGTCTCTCTCCTCTGCTCACCGGCCGGTGCCGCCGCCCAGACGCGGGTGACTGTCACACCCTATTTCACCACCCACTTCCCACTCCAGTCCTACGACCGGGCCTACGGGCCGGGCGGGATCTTCCTGGGTGAGTTCAAGCAGACCAACGCTCCGGGCGTGGGCGCCAAGATCTCGATCTGGCTGAGTCCTGACTTCGCCCTCGAAAGCGACTTCAACTACGTACTCAGCGGGACGCGGGTCACACCCAAGTCGGAGGAAGTGGCGCAGTTCGAAGACGACGGGCATCAGATCCACCTCGCCGGTCTGCTGGCGTACCGGCCCAACCGCTGGCTGGTTGTGAGCGGCGGGGGCGGGTTCATGCTGCGCGGCGGCGATGCCTGGCGGGACGAGCTGGCGCCGGGCAGCCTGAGGTTCAAGCGGAGCAACTTCACCACGGTGTTTTCCCTCGGAGCGTTCCTCCCGCTGGCGAAGGGCTTCACCCCCCGGCTGTCCGTGGACGCCCTGGTGTACTGGGCGGAAAAGCTGGACACGGAGCTGAACCCCTTCCACAAACGGACCTGGATGCAGGAGGACATCGAGGTGAAGCTGGGCGTGCCGATCGGGCTGTGAATGCGCGCCCCCGGGGTCACCGCGACCCCGGGTTGACAGGTACACCGTCCCCGGCCATTCTAGGCCGTCCAGCGGCCAGCCCCGGAGGGCGTGCCGCCTCATCCCCCACCAAGCCGGGAGGTCGTGTGAGACGTTCGTGGACGGTTGCTACGTGTGCCCTGGCCCTTGGGGCAGTCGCGCTGGTTCCCGGCGCGGTCACGGCTCAGCAGCGCACTGAAATCACGCCGTTCGTGGCGAGTTACTATCACCTGACTCACCTGGGCGAGGGCGATGCCGGCCTCATCACCGGGAATCCATTCACCATCGACCAGAAGAACGCCTTTGCCTTCGGCGGCCGGATCACGGTACCGATCGGCGCCCGGGTCTCGGTGGAAGGCGAGTTTGCCTACTCGATGAGCGGCGTCACTATCGAGGAAGAGGACATCGGCGGCAACGGCATCAACGGCGGCATCTCCCAGGACGGCAGCATCATCTACGGCAGCCTCCGGGCCGTGATCAACCCCCGGCGAAGCAACCTGTTCCTGCTGGCCGGCCCGGCGGTCATCGCGCGGGGCGGGGATGCGTGGGACGGCGTCGATGGAACCACCGACTTCGGTGGCGTGGTCGGCTTCGGCTTCCGGGCCAACGTGACCCCGCGGTTCCGGGTCAACTTCACCGCCGAATCCTATCTGTATTCGTTCTCCACCGAAGGCAGCGATTCCAAGTTCCAGTCCGACATCCTGGTGTCGCTGGGCATCCCGATCTCGCTGGGCGGGCACTAGCGGTCAGGCGGTCAGGCGGTCAGGCGGTCAGGCGGTCAGGCGGTCAGGCGGTCAGGCGGTCAGGCCGAGTGTAACAGAGGCGATGTCGCGGGAGGAGGGGCGGCGCGTGCGCCGCGAAGCGGTCCGGCCATTTCTCTGCGGCCACGCGACGCCGCGACCACGCGACATCGCCGAACCGGCCAGAGCAACAAATAGCAAGAGAGGGACCTACTCCTGATGGAGTGGGTCCCTCGTTTCGCTCACTCGGGATGAGGTGCCCCTGACCGCCGCTCCCGCCCCTACGGCTTCATCACCGTCGGTGTCCCCTGAGACGCCGTTCCCCCGTCGCCCAGCTGGCCCTTTTCGTTCCGGCCCCAGCACACCGGGCCCTCGCTCCGGCTGAGACCGCAGGTCATGCCGTCGCCGGCCGAGATGCTGGTGAAGGTGAGCCCACCCCCCACCGCGACCGGATGGTCGCGATTGACCTTGGAGCCGTCGCCCAGCTGGGTGGTCTTGTTCTCGCCCCAGCAATAGGCCTCACCCCCGGGCGCCAGCGCACAGGTGTGTGAATTGCCGGCGCTGATCTGCTCGAAAGCCACCTTGGTGTCCACCGCCACCGGCGAGCCCCGGTCGTTTTTCGACCCGTCTCCCACCTGCCCCGCTTCATTGGCTCCCCAGCACCATGCCTTGCCGGCCGCCGTCAGGCCGCAGGTGTGCTGACCGCCGGCCGCGATCCGGGTGAACTTGGCATTCCCGCGAACGTCGATCGGCTCGTGCTGCGATTCCTGGGGGCCAAAGCCGAGCTGCCCGGAGAAGCCGTCACCCCAGCAGTAGGCCTGCCCGGAGGCGGTGATACCACACGTATGCTTGCCGCCGGCACTGAGGGCGATGAACGTCCTCCCACCCTTTACCGCCGTGGGCTTCTTCCTGTCGGTGCTGCTGCCGTCGCCGAGCTGACCGTCCTTGTTCCGGCCCCAGCAGTAAGCCTTGCCCCCGGCCAGACCGCAGGTGTGAGCGGCGCCGCTGGTAACTTCGGAAAAGCTGAGGTCACCGGAAACGCTGACGGCGTCGGTGCTGCTGGTCAGCGTTCCATCTCCCAGCTGGCCCAGGTGATTGTCACCCCAGCACACGGCCCGCCCGCCGCTCACCAGGCCGCAGGCGTGGGCCTTTCCCACGGCGAGCCCGGTGAGGCCGGTGGTGTTGCTCACCGAGGCGAGTCCCTCGAACCCCGCCCCCCAGCACACCGCGCCTCCCTGGTTGACGCCGCAGGCAAAGGTGGTCCCCGCCTCCAGCGCGCGGCGCGGCAGGAGCGCGGCGTTTCCGCCGCCGGCGGGCGGGGTGACCGGCGGCGGCAGCTGGGCCACGGGCGCGGCGGTGATGCTGATCGGTGCGCTCGCCGTCTTGCCTTCGGCGGTCACCCGGATCTCGGCGGTGCCGGGAGCGAGAGCGGTGATGAGCCCGTTGCCGTTGACGCCGGCCACCTGCGGGGCGGTGGAGCTCCAGCTCACCGTGCGATCGGCCAGCTCCTTCCCACGTGCGTCACGGGCCGAGGCGCTCCAGGTGGTGGTCTCACCGACCTTGAGCGTGCGAGCAGCGGGGACGAGAGTCACGGCGGCTACCGGCACCGTGGCTTCGATCACCGTGACGCGGGTCGAGGAGGACTTCCCCTCGGCGGTGGCCGTGATCGTCGCGGAGCCCTTCGCCACTCCGGTCACGGTGCCGTCGCTTGCCACCCGGGCGATGTCCTCGTCGCTCGAGCTCCAGCTCACCCGCCGGTCGGCCAGCGGCTTCCCCTGCCCGTCCTGTGCCTGTCCAGTGAGTTGCAGTGTCTGGCCGGCGGTGACGCTGGGATTGGCGGGAGCTATTGCCACCGCCGCCACAGCGATCGGAGCCGGCGGCTGCTCTATTTCCTTCGGACGGTTCACCGTCACCCGCGCCTCAGCGCTCTTCCCCTCGCTGCTCGCGGTGATGACCGTCTGGCCCGGGGCCAGCGCGGTGATCACGCCGCTGGAGGAAACGGTGGCGACCTTGGGATCGGCGCTGGACCAGACCACCGTCCGGTCGGTCAGCACATTGCTCTTCGCGTCCTTTACCGTCGCGACCAGATCGATCGTCTCGCCCGGATCGACGCTCCGGCCGCCACCGGTGAGCGCCAGCTGGGCCACGGCCGCGGGCTGATCCACCGCGCTTTCCTCGACCACGACGCCGAACTCGTCGCGCTTGCCCTCGCTGACGGCAATGATCGTCGCCGTGCCCGCCTTGCGCGCGGTGACCGCGCCGATCGGTGACACCTCGGCCACCGCCGGATCGCTCGAGCTCCACACCACGGTGCGATCGCCCAGATCACCGCCGCGGGCGTCCTTGAGAAGCGCCGCGAGCTGCCGGGTCCGGCCGACCGAGATCGGCGTGGTTTCCCCCGCGATGGTGATCGACGCAACCGGGCTGGAGAGATTGCTGACAGGTAGAGGCGGCGCGGGGAGGACATCGGCCCCAGGCTTCGGGCGAAGCGCGAAATAGCCCGCGGCGGCGAGCACCGCGACGACCACCACCGCGCCGATCAGCTTTCCCTTCCCGCCCGACGGCGCCGCGGCAACCCGGCGCTCGGCGGTGTCGGGGAGGGCGGGTGGCTCGGCGATCCGCTCCTTCGAGGCAACTGGTCCCGCCACCGGTGGCGCCGGCGGGACGATTTCAGCGGCTCTCCCCCGCGCGGCCGGCGCTATCGGCACGGCGGGCGGGCGCTCGACCGTCACCTCCGCCACCGGCGCGGGCCGCACCGTCACCGCGACCGTGCCGCTCTTCCCCTCCGACTCCGCCGCGATGCGGGCGGTACCGGCCCCCACCGCCGAGAGTTGTCCCGACGGCGTGACGGTGGCGATCGACGGCGACGACGACGTCCACTTCACTTCCCGCCCGGTCAGGACGTTGCCCCTGGCATCCTTGAGGACAACCATCAACTGGATTTGTCCGCCGGCGTCGAGGGGATCGGGCTGCTGAATCGCCAGCGAGGCGACGGCTGCCGGCTTGATCCGCACCCGCGCCCTGGCCTCCTGGCCCTCGGAGCGCACCACGATCCCGGCGGTCCCCTGGGCCAGGCCAGTCACGATGCCGCGGGGCGACACCGCGACGATCTCCGGCGCCTCCGAACTCCACGCGAGCGCGCGATCGCTGAGCACCTTGCCGTTCACGTCGGTCAGGCGCGCGCTCAGGGCCGCGGTATCGCCGACGCTGACCGTCCGCTCCGGCGGCGTAATCGCGATGGCGGCGACCCGCGGCAGGGTCACCTCCAGCCGCGCCGTCCCCCGCACGCCTTCGCACTCGGCCGTGATCTCCGTCGTTCCGGCCTTGAGCGCGGTGACCACGCCGGTGTCGGAGATCCTGGCGATTCCGCCCGCGGCAACGGTCCACCTGATGCCGCGGCCGGCGAGCTCGGCTCCCTTCGCGTCGCGCGCGGAGGCGCGGAGGGCGAGGGTGTCTTCGGCCAGGAGCCGGGGCTCACCGGGCTCGATCACCACCGCCGCCACGGGGACCGGACGAACCTCGATCGTTGCCGTTCCGCTCGCGCCGTCGGCCCGGGCCGTGATCGTGGTCTGCCCGGCGGCCACCGCCGTGACCAGGCCGCTTCCGGAGACGCTGGCGATCGCCGGGTCGGCCGAATGCCAGGTGACCGCCACGGTGGCGGCGGTGCCGCTGGCCACCCTGGGCGTGCCAACGAGCTGACGGGTCTCTCCCGGGTGGAGCTCCAGCGTCGCGGGATTGACCGCCACCCCGACGATGCGGGCCGCGGGAATCGGCGTGGTGGCCGCATCCGATACCGCCGAGCGCTTGACCGGTGGAACCGGGCTGGTCGGCGGGGGCGTGAGGTTGTCGAGAATGGCGCGATTGGACTTGGCGCGGACCGCCTTGACCAGCTCGATCCGCATCGGATCGTCGTGCGACAGCGGCTGGGCCCCCATGGCGCCCAGCGCCTCCTCGAGGCTGTGCCACCGCTTCTCCGGGGGCTTCTCCAGCATCCGCATGACGGCGGCGGCCACATCATTCGGGACATCGGGACGATGTTCCTTGATCGGCCGGGGCGCCTCGTGGAAATGGGCGAACATGATCGCCATCGCCGAGTCGCCCTCGAACGGCTGCTTGCCGCTGAGCATCTCGTAGGCGACCACGCCGAGGGAGTACTGGTCCGACTTGCCGGTGATCTCCTTGGCCGCACACTGCTCCGGGCTCATGTAGGATGGGGTGCCGACCGCGATGCCGGTCATGGTCAGGCCCCGGTTCTCCGCCACCTTGGCGATGCCGAAGTCGGTGACCACCGACCACCCTTCCTCGTCGACCATGATGTTGGCCGGCTTCACATCGCGATGGACTATGCCGTGGCGGTGGGCGTAGCCCAGCGCGGTGCCCACCTGCTGCAGCAGGTCGAGCGCCATCTCCACCGGCATGGGACCCAGATCCTTGATCAGCGACTCGAGCGAACGGCCGGCAATGAACTTCATCACGAAGAAGAGCGTCTTGCCATGGCTCTTCACCGCGAAGATCGGGATGATGTTGGGATGACTGAGGCTGGCGGCGGTGCGGGCCTCGCGCTTGAACCGCTCGGCCATCCCCTCGCCCATGAGGGCGAGGGCGGGAGACATGACCTTGAGAGCGACCTTCCGGTCCAGCGCGATGTCGTGCGCCAGGTACACGGTCGCCATGCCGCCCCGGCCCAGCTCCCGGAGAATCTCGTAGTCGCCCAGGGTGGCCTGACGGAGCATTTCCAGCAACTCGTCGTTCTCGTCCCGCGCCGCCGGCAGCATCGCGGTCGCCACGCCTCCCTGCTCGCCCGACACGTCGGAGCCGCACTTCATGCAGAAGCGCGCCCCGGCGGTAATCGGCTCACCGCAACGGGCACAGGAGGGACTAGTGGTCGGACCGGTCATTCGACAAGTTGGGGGAAGTGAAAGCCGGGTGGGAATTTAGCGTGCAGATGGACGGACGGACAGGCGGACCGGGGAAGATTGTCATTCCGAGCGCAGCGAGGAATCCCTGATTCTCCTCCTCGCCTAGAATCCGATTAGCCGCACAACTCCTCGTTCCTGGCTGACCACCCCGCTCAGCTCCAGCCCGCTCAGAGCCACGAGCGCCTCCTGCGCTGAAAGCTCGGCTGAGACAATCAGCTCATCGGTTCTGCAGGGCCCCGATGCCAGGACCCTGAAGATCCGGGCTTCCGCTGCACCCAGTCCCGCCGGAATCCCCGGTAACACTGGAGACAGAGCCGGCACCGCTTCGGCTGACCCGCTGCCCGCGGCCTCGGGGTAGTGCGCGAGCAGGTCGCCCAGCACCAGCAGCGGTTCCGCCCCGTCCCGGATGAGCCGGTTGGTCCCTGCCGAGGTCGGGCTGTCGATGTTGCCCGGGACGGCCATCACGTCCCTGCCCTGGGCGAGGGCAGTGCCGACCGTGATCATGGCTCCCGAGTCGATCGCCGCCTCGATCACCACCGTGACGCGGGCGAGCGCGCTGATCAGCCGGTTCCTCCGCGGAAACGACGCGATCATCGGCCGCTCGCCGGGCGGAAACTCGGTGAGCAGCAGGCCCTGCTCGGCTACCCGCTGATAGAGATTGCGATTGGCGGCGGGGTAGATCACGCCGAGACCGTTGCCCAGTACCCCGATCGTCGCGCCCCCGGCATCGAGCGCCGCCGCGTGCGCCACCGCGTCCAGGCCGCGGGCCATTCCGCTCACCACCACGAGACCGCTCGACGCCGCGCCGAACGCCATCTCCCGGCCCACGGTGGCGCCGTACCCCGAGTGATCCCGGCTCCCCACGATGGCCACCGCGGGCCGCTCGAGGAGCGTGAGGTCTCCCATCGCAAAGAGCAGCGTGGGCCGGTCGGGGATCTCGCGGCACGCCGCGGGGAACCGGGCATCACCCGGCAGGAGGCAGCCGGCACCGAGCCGGGCGACTTCGTGCAGCACCTGGGCGGCGCCGGTGCGGCGTGATTCACCGATTGCGGTGGCAGCGGCGGGAGAAATGCCCGGCAGGGCGCACAAAAACTCGAACGGCGCCGAGAGGGCGCCGAGGGCTGAGCCAGCCTGCTGGAGCAGTGTGTCGAGTCGCGCGGCGCCGATGCCCGGGGTCAGCGCGAGGGCGATGTACGCCTCGCGCTCGTCTAGGGCCACGTTTCCTCCATCTCGTCGCCGGCGCTCTCCGCCGCGACGGCCTCCTCCTGCCTTGCCCGGGTGACCGCCTTCCAGAGGTACTCCTTGAGATCGTCGAGTCCGGTGCCGGCCACCGAGGAAAACGCCAGGGTGCCCATGGCCCCGGGTGTCTCCAACGCCGGCAGCTTGTCTCCCGCAGGCACCAGGTCCCGCTTGGACAGCAGCACCACGTGCGGCTTCTGGAAGAGCGGCTCGCTGTGGGCCTGGATTTCGAGCCGCAGTTGATCGTAGACCTTCTGCGGCTCGGGACTGTCCAGGGGAATAAGGAAAGCGAGCACCCGGGTGCGCTCCACATGCTGCAGGAAGCGGAGCCCGAGCCCCTTCCCGGTGTGGGCGCCCTCGATGATGCCTGGAATGTCCGCCACCACGAAGGTGCGGTTCTCGGAGAGCCCCACCACACCCAGGTTCGGCTCCAGCGTGGTGAAGGGATAGTCGGCGATCTTGGGACGCGCCGCCGAAATCACCGACAGCAGCGTGCTCTTCCCCGCGTTCGGCTCTCCCACCAGGCCGACATCGGCGATGAGCTTGAGGACCAGATCGATCTCGCGATTCTCGCCCTCCTCTCCCGGCTCCCACTCCCGTGGCGTCCGGTGGGTCGGCGTGGCAAAGTGCTGGTTGCCCCGGCCCCCCCTGCCCCCCTTCGCCACCCGAAGGACGTCTCCCGCGTGGAGCAGCTCTCCGAGCGTGTCGTCGGTGCCGGCGGCCTTCACCACCGTGCCGGGCGGCACCGGGAGATAGAGATCCTCGCCCGAGGCGCCGGTCATGTTCTTGCCCTTGCCATGCCGGCCGCGCTCCGCGATCCACGCCGTCTTGTAGCGGTAGTCGAGGAGGGTGGCCAGGTTGGGATCGGCCTTGAGGTACACCGACCCGCCGTGGCCGCCGTCGCCGCCGTCCGGCCCGCCCTTGGGCTTGAACTTGAAGCGCGCCAGCGACGACGCACCGCTGCCTCCGGTGCCGGCCGTGACCCGGATGGTGACGTGGTCTACGAACATGGGCCTGGAGTTCGGGGTAACCGGGTCATGGTGCTATGGGCTATGGGCTATGAGCTAAGGGCTATGGGCTATGAGCTATGAGCTAAGGGCTATGGGAAGTCTGGTGGAGGCCTCTCGGGGTGACGCCGGCGGCCCTCCGATTCCTCAAGCCTCATAGCTCATAGCTCATAGCTACTCCTCCGGCTCCCATGCTTCTTTGACGCTGGTCCACAGTTCCTTCACTCGCTTCCATTGATCGTAGGACAAGAGCGGATTCACCACCGAGAGCACTCCCTCCACCTGCCCGAACGAGGCCCCGGCGTGGAGCGACCCGCGGAGATGCGAATGGAGCTGACGGGGTACCTCGAGCACCGCCGTCTGGCCCACGACGCAGAGCTCCCGCCGGAGCAGATCCAGGCCGGGCCGCGACATGGTGCGGCCGTAGCCCTCGGTGATCATCCACAGGTCCAGCGCTGGGTGCAGGTCCTGCACGTTCTCCCGAAGGCGCCGGTAGTTGGCGCCGTACACGATCCCGCAGGTCTCTTCGCCCCGGGTGGTCCAGTCGCCCACGTGGCCGTACTCGGCCTGGGCGTCGCTCTCCGGCGCGGGCAGCCGGCTCGCCTTCCGCCAGATCCCGAACGCCACCAGCGTCCGCGGGTAGCCCACCATCAGGGCGGACTGCAGCAACATCTCCTCTACCCACGGCACCGGGACCTGGCCGGTCCTGCAGCCCGCGGCCCGCTCCCGCAGCTCCGGCTCATACCCCTGGGCGATCGCCGCGGCGAATCGCACCAGATTGAGCGTGGGAGCATCGAGGTGATCCTGCTTCGACATGAGACTATGTCCCTTCCTGGTTGTCACCCGGCGCCGGGCGACGCAACGCTAGACCAAAAACCGCGGATGCCCCGCCGAGCGAAGCGAGCCCGTCACGGCCCCGCGCGTATTCACCGTCACCAGCTCGGCATGCCGCAGAACCGACTCGGGTAATCTGGCGGGATCGAAGCCCAGCGGCACCCGGTCGCCGATCGCCCGGAGCAGGGCGACCAGTGCCGGCGTCAGGCTCCGCATGTCGCCGTCCTCCACCTTGAGGGCGAGCCCCAGTCCGGCCTGCGGTAGCATAGCGCAGTACACGCCGTCCGCGCCCAGTTTGGCGAAGGCCGTGCCGCCGGTGGCGACGAGCAGGTCGGTACAGAGCCGGCCCTCTCCCGCGATCATCACCGGATGCGCCGCCACCGCCGCCCTGAGGCGCACCGCCGAGGGGTGGTCGGAGACTCCGAAGCGGGCGTAGGCCAGCGCCATCGCCCGGAGCGGCAGGGCGACCGATACGGCGGTACAGCCGTCGACGCCGAGCCCGAGATCTGCCGCCGCGACACCGGTCCAGCGCTCCACCTCGGCCAGGATCCGCCGTTGCACCGGATGTTCCAGCTTCTCATACCCCGCGGTGGGCCACCCGTGCGCCAGGGCGAGCGCCAGCATGCCGGCGTGCTTGCCGGAGCAGTTGCTCCACCTCGGCGTCATCACAATGCCCTGCCGCAGCACCTGTTCCGCCACCGCCGGCGACAACGGCGGATGCGGCCCGCAGGCCAGCGCCGCCTCGGTCAGCCCCAGCTTCTGCAACAGCCGCCCGGCTGCCTCCAGGTGTACCGGCTCACTGGAGTGCGAGGCACAGGCCAGCGCGAGTTCGCGTGGCTCGAACCGGAAGTGGTCCGCGGCGCCATCGGCGACCACCGGCATCGCCTGGAACGGCTTGGCGGCGGACCGCCAGAAGGTGACCAGATCCGGATCTCCCGCCTCGGCCACCAGGCGTCCCGTCTGGTCCACCACGGCCAGCGACACCCGATGCACCGTTTCCACCAGGCTGCCCCGCGTGGATTCGACCCGGAAATCCGAATTCATGGCGGGGCAAGATAACCGATCGGTTCCGCGTTCCGCGTTCCGAGGTGGGGGCCGCACAGCAGTGCGGCCCCCACGGAACTCGGAACGCGGAACGCGGAACGCTATCTTAGTCCGATGCTCCGACCCGTACTCATCAATGCCATTGCTCTGTGCCTCGCAGGGCCGGTCCTGGCCCAGGCCTCCCCCTACATCTCCCGTGACGACCCCCGGCTCCCGGCCTTCGAGCACCTGATTGCCCTGGGCGACGTGGACGATCCCAGCCCCATGGTCCGGCCGATCCGGCG
>Ga0184615_10001569_pt1 | contig 12320 bp, 9 predicted proteins | sample PLM4_65_coex_FD_133134 | JGI IMG/M metagenome (GOLD analysis project Ga0184615, IMG submission 133134) | Groundwater sediment microbial communities from an aquifer in East River, Colorado, USA - PLM4_65_coex | ecosystem: Environmental > Terrestrial > Soil > Riparian zone | place: USA: East... | reverse complement strand
CTGGTTGACCGCGGCCGCCACCTGCTGCTTGACCGCAGCCGTGACCTTCTCCTCGACCGCCGCGGCGAGGCGCGCATCGACATGGGCGCCGACGCGATCCTCGATATAGGGGCCGAGATTGGCCTCGACGTTCTGGTGAATGCGCTGATCGACCGCCTGCGGCAGACTGGCGGCGACGGTTTCGTTGACGCGGTCCTGCACCAGCGTCGCGAGCTGCTGCTCGATCATCCCGGCGAGATTGGCGTCGAGCCAGGAGCGGACGATCGGCTCGGCGGCGGAGGCCACCGTGGCGCGCATCTGCTCTTCGCTCAGCGCGGGCGGTGCCGGCGGTGGCGGCGCGTAGGCGGCTGGCACATAGGGATCGGACGCTACATAGGACGGCGGCGCGGGTGGCGCTTGCGGCACCGGCGGCGGGCTCATGTCGAGTTCGGTGGCGATGGCGCCGGCCGGAACCTTGCCGAAATTGCTGTTGGGATACTGCGGCTGCGGCGTGAAGCCGGATTGCGCCAACTCGGCGAAGGCGGAGCCGGCGGTGTGGCGGCGCTTGAAGACGCGCCGGCTCGGCGAATCCTCGGAAAGATTGGGCGGCAGTGGAATGGCGCCATTGCCGCGCACGCCGCGCGACGGCGAGTCCATGGTGCCGATGCCGGCTTGCGGCGCGGCCGCCGGCGGTGGCGGCGCAGACTGCGGGAAGCTCGGGGCGCGGGGCTCGGCGCCCGGACCGGGTGGCGGCGCGCGGCGCGGGAAACCGCCATAGGCGACCGTCTGCTGCTCGTTGCCCTGCGGACCGAAGCCCGAAGGCAGCGGCGGCGGCGCTGCGCGGCTGACTGGCGGAAACGTGGGCGCGATCGTCACGACCGAACCATCGGCCGCGACCATGTTGGTGAGGTCGAGGACCATATCGCCGGCTTCGCCGCGCGGCGCGGTGCGGACCGGCGGCGGTTCATGGACGCCGTCGCGCGCCGGCGGACGTGGCGGTGTCCGGCTGTGGCTGTCGGTCGAACCGCGCGGCGCCATGGGCGCGGCTCCGGCTCGCGCTCGGCCAGCCTCGTCTTCGGCGATGATCCGGCGGATAGAGGCGAGGATCTCCTCCATCGACGGCTCTTGGCTCTTTCCCGCGTCGTTCATGGTGCAATTCCTGGACGAACCCGAAGTCCCTCAACTTATTGGGGATCGGTTCAGGCACGCTAGACAGGTTCAGTAAATGAACAGTTAAGGGGCGGGTCCTGGTCCTCGCCATACCTCCTTACGACCGTCAAATCCAGGTCGTTCATTTGACCGGGGCGGCCGGGGGCGCGGAGGTGGTCACCCCGGGCTTGGGCGGCGCCGGACCGGTCGAGGGGCCGGTGCCGAAGGGCAGATACTTGATGGCGCGATAATAGGCAGTGGCGTCATAAATAGGTACCTGCAGCTTGAGGTCCATCGCCGTCAGCTTGCCCATGGCCTGTATGAGCTGGTAGCTGGCGACGACGACGTCGCGCCGCGACGATATGAGGTTGACCTGCGAGTCCAGGAGGGTCTGCTGTGCCGTGAGGACGTCGAGCACGGTGCGCAGGCCCGCCTGGTTTTCCTGGCGCACGCCCTCCAAGGCCACGTTGTTCGCGCGCGACTGCGCCTCGAACGAGCGCACGCTCGCCCGCGCCGCCTGCAAGGTATGCCAGGCCCGCGTGGCCGTTTCCTCGACCGTGCGGCGGGTCTGAGCCAGATCGTTGCCGCGCTGGAATACGGTTTGCTTGGCCTGGCGCACGCGCGAATAGACCGAGCCGGATTCGTAGAGCGGCACCGTGATCTGGACGGTGAGCGAGGCGCTGTCCAAGCGCCTGTCGGGACCGCCCGAGTCGTAGCTCCGGCTCACCGAGCCGTTGAGGCTGACCTGCGGCAGCAGCTGGCCGGCGAGCGAGCGGACATTGTGCCGCGCCGCGAACTCGTCGTACGTGGCCGCGATGATCGTGGGGTTGCTCGTCTTGGCCGTCTGCACGGCGAGGCCGAGCTGGGCCGGGAGAAACCCGTACGGGCGCGGCTCGACCAGCCGCGCCGGCGGATGCCCGACGAGATTGGTGTAGTTGGCGCGCGAGCTTTCCAGATTGCCCACCGCGAGGATCCGCTGCGCTTCGGCGCCCGCGAGCGCCGCCTCGGCCTGGGCCACGTCGGTGCGTGTCACCTCGCCCACGTTGAAGCGATCGCGGACCGCCTGGAGCTGGCGCTGCAGCACTCCGACGTTATTGGCGCGCAGCCGCGCGATGGCCTCATCGCGCACGACGTTCATGTAAGCGGTGACCACCTGAAAGAACACGTCCTGCTCGGTGCTGTGCAGCCGCGCGCGCTGGGCGCGGATCGCCGCGTTGGCACGCTTGATCTCGGCGTATTCGGTGCCGCCTTGGTAGACGGGCTGGGTAAGCGTCAGCGTCGCCGAGGCCGGGCGGTTGCGCGACCCGGTACGGCTCACATCATCCACCACGGACCGGCTGGTCGCGAAGCCGCCGTTCAACGTGCCGGTGACGGTGGGCCGCAACAGCGAGATCGCCTGGGCGATCTGCTCGTCGACCGAGCGCAGCTGGTCGCGCGCGGCCAGGATGGTCGGATTGTTCTGATAGGCGTGGATGATCGCCTGAGTTAGGGTCTCGGCGCCGGCATCGCCGGCGGCGAGAAGCGTGATCGCGGCGCCCATTGCGACGGCGGATTTGCGAAACTGACGGCCTCGATTCATGAGCGGCGATCCCCTCTTCCGATTGCAGCCGACTCTCTTACGCAGCGACGCGCTGGCCCCGTCGCCCCGGCGGTGGTCAAAAAACGAAACGCGGCCGGGGCGCCAATCCCGGCAGATACGGCGTGGCGGCCTCGAACAGCGCGCGCCCGGCGACTGCGCCGTGCCGCTTCAGCATCAGCATCGCGGCACCCGGTCCCTGACCCGGGCGCCGCACGCCGACCAGACGCCCGCCCTCGGCGAGCTGATCCAACAGCGCGGGCGGAAATTCGGCCACCGCCCCGTTCACCAGAATTATGTCGTAAGGCCCGTGCTTGGGATACCCGTCGGCGAGCTTGCCTTCGACCACGATGGCGTTGTCGATCGCGAGCCGCCCCAGCGTCTCGGCCGCCTGCAGCAGCCGCGCCAGCACCATCGGCTCCATCATGAAGCGTTCGCCGGACAGGCGCAAATCCTCGTCGATATAGGCGGTGCCGCGCCGCTCGGCCGGCACGAACAGCTCGCGCGGCAGCGCCGCGAGCGCGTCCAACAGCGCGGGGTCCGTCACCCGATTGGTGCGGATCTGGCTCTCGACCATGTTGTGCCGGGCCACCGCGAAGTCCGTCATTAGCCCCCTCCGCACCGAACGCCCGGCTGCGCGGCCACTTTTCGCGGCGCACGGCGCGCCTCCGGCGTCATCGGCGAACGCGCCGAGTTATAGTCGTCGCAACCGGGCGAGGCAATTCATCGCCGGGTCGGTAAATGCGCGAGCATCGTCGCAGGTCGTTCACGCCGGCCATGGCCCTCGCTTGACCGGCCCAAGCCCGCTCCCTAGATTTCCGCGGCTTCGCCGCAATCGCGTCACCGGGGCCCGGTGGTCGAGTGGCTAGGCAGCGGACTGCAAATCCGTCAACGTCGGTTCAATTCCGGCCCGGGCCTCCACCTTCCAATCTCTGTCCGCATCGCGCTCGTTTTCGCCGCGCATCGGCGTGCGCTCACGCCGCCGCGGGAATCGGCTTGGCCGCGTCGAGAGTCGCGCGATCGTAGAGCAGCAGCGTCTTTTCGGCGCCGGTCAGCGCCTGTCCGTTGGCGAGCTTGCGCCGAGCCACGAACAGTTCGGCGCTTTCCGCCGGCGGACCTTCGTTCGTCACGGCGAGCACGAGCTTGTGCACGGCATTGGCCACCGGATCGGTGAGCACGCGGCGCAACCCGTCTTCCGCGCCGCGCGGCGCCGTCTCCATTTCGAGGAATATCCGGCGCGCGCGCTCCAGCACGGGCGGCGGCGCGGTTTCCTCGGGAATGAGGAACAGGCGGCGCTGGCGGAGCCAGGCGCCGAAGTCGCGCCGCGAGCTCAGCTGCGCGATCGGCACGGCCAAGACGAGGCCCGCCACCAGCGGCGAGAGCCAGAGCAGCAGATTGGGGTCGATCGCGAAGGCGAGCAATCCCACCGTCACGCCGAGCAGCATGTGGCCGAGATGCGCGCGGAACGCCACCGGCCACGGAATGCCGCCGTCGTCGCGGTTCTGCGGCATCCACCCGATGCTGCCGCCGAGCAGCGTCTTCACGACGAACTTGCTCTGGAACAGCATCATCGCCGGCGCCAGCAGCGTCGAGTAGACGAGCTCGATCGCCGTTCCGACGACGATGCGCGCGGCGCCGCCCGCTCCGCGCCGCGCCGGCCCATCGAGCAGGAACAGCACGACGCCGAGCAGCCGCGGCAACAGCAGGAACCCCAGCGCCAGGAAGAACAGGCTCTTCGCCAGCGTGGCGTCGAAGATGGGCCAATCCGGGAAAAGCTGCTTCTGCTCGCCGAAATACGCGCGCGGGAAGAGCGTGTTGACCGTGGCGACGGCGAGGCCCAGCCCCAGGAACGCCAGCCACAACGGCGAGGCGACGTACGACATGATGCCGCCGATCAGATGGAACCGGCTCACCGCCTTGAGCCCGCGCGCCATCAGGATGCGCGCATGCTGAAGATTGCCCTGGCACCAGCGGTGATCGCGCTTGGCGTAGTCGAGCAGCGTCGGCGGCACTTCCTCGTAGGAGCCGCCCAATTCGGGCACGAGCCATACCGACCAGCCGGCGCGCACCAGCAGCGCCGCCTCGACGAAATCGTGGCTCATGATGTGGCCGCCGAAGGGCGGCCGGCCGGGCAGCTCGGGCAGCCCGCAATTCTCGATGAAGGCGCGGGTGCGCAGGATGGCGTTGTGGCCCCAGTAATTCCCCTCGCCCATCTGCCAGAACGCCTGGCCGGCGGCGAAGACGGGCCCGTAGACGCGCCCGGCGAATTGCAGCATGCGGGCGAACAGCGTGTTGCGATTGACGCAGACCGGCGGCGCCTGGATCAGGCCGGTGCCCGGATTGGCGTCCATCAGCCGCGCCATCGCGACGAGCGTCGCACCCTCCATCAGGCTGTCGGCGTCGAGCACCACCATGTATTCGTAGTGGCGGCCCCAGCGCTGGCAGAAATCCGCGACGTTGCCGGCCTTGCGCGCGGTGTTCTTGCGGCGGCGGCGATAGAAGAGACGCGCGCCGGGTCCGAGCTCGCGCGTCAGCCGGTGCCAAGCCAGCTCCTCCGCCACCCAGATGTCGGGATCGGTGGTGTCGCTCAGCATGTAGAATTCGAAGGCGTCGCCCTGGCCGGTGGCCGCGACGGAATCGTAGACCGCCCGCATATTGGCGAAGACCCGCGCCGGATCCTCGTTGTAGATCGCCATGACGACGGCCGTGCGGGTCGGCAGCCGCCCTGCTCCCGGCGGCGGCTGGACCAGGCCCGGCTGGCGCGAGCGCGCGACCAGCATCGCGAAGCCCGCGATCGCGGCCCAGAACGAAAACGCGATCCAGAGGAAGCAGCCGACGAACAGCGCGAGCAGCACGATCTCAAGCGTGCCCAGTCCGTGATTGCCGGCGAGCACGATCGAGAGTTGGGCCGCGGCCCAGCCGGTCGTGGCCAGCGTCAGCAGGGCCAACGCGCCCCGGCGCAACCAGGCCTGGGCGCGGTATTGCTGCGGCCGATGCAGCATCGGTCAGCTTATGCGGTGCGGGTGCGCAGCCGTGCCGGCTTCAACACCAGGCCGCGCAGGCGTGGCGGCGCAAGCTCCGCCGGCGGCATTGCATGGGCGAGATCCGCGGGCGGCAGCGCCGGCAGGTTGCGGCGCAGTTGCTCGGCCAGCGCCAGCGGCGGCGAATCGGCAAAGAGCGCGACCGGCCAGCGCTTGCCGGCCTCGGCGGAGAGCCACGCCACGCGTCCGGCCGCCAACGCCTTGTCCGCCTCGATCTCGGGCCGTCCGAGCAGATTCGCGAACCAGCGGCCGGCCGCTCCAGCGAGCGCGTCCGCGCCGCCGCCCGGCGCCAGGCGCGTAAGCCGTCGCGCCAGCTCGCGCAGCGCATATTCGTCTTCCACCCCGACCCCGCGCAGGAACGTGCGCGCGCGGCGCTCGGCGTCGGCGGAGAATGCGCGTGGGCGGCTGCGTGAGGGGCTTCTTAGCCGGTCCATTGGAAGCTCCAGGTTTCGGTCAGCGCTTCGGCGCCGTGTCTGAGGAAGGCGCGCAGCTCCTGCGGCCGCGACCCTTCGGGACGGAAATCGAAGGTCAGCCGCCAGCCTGCGGGGCCCGGCAATCGCTGCACCAGGTTGCTCGCGATCTTGCCTTCGGAGACGGTGATGACGGGCTCGATTTGCGCCGGATCGGTGATCTTGTCGAGCGCGCCGCCGCGAAAATCGATCACGAATTTGCGCAGGCCGTCGGCCGGACGCCCGGAAGTGCCGCCGCGGCCCGTGCGGGTCGTGGCCACGGTCGCGAGCGCCGGCCGGTGCGGCGGTTCGCCCCAGTGCAGGCGATAGGCGAGGTCGACGCGCTGGCCCGGCTCGGGCGAGGCCGCGGGCATCCAGAACGCGACGATGTTGTCGTGGATCTCGGCGTCCGCGGGAATCTCGACCAGCCACACCGCGCCTTGACCGAAGCCCTGGACCGGCTCGACCCAGCAGCTCGGACGGCGCTCGTACCGCGCCTCGAGGTCCTGGTATTCGCGGAAATCGCGGCTGCGCTGCAACAGGCCGAAGCCGCGCACATCGGGCTCGGCGAACACGCTCAAGCGCAGGCGCTTGGGGTTGGCGAGCGGACGCCAGAGCCAATCGCCCGACGCCGCCCAGACCGAGAGACCTTCGGAGTCGTGCACGTTGGGACGGAAATCTTCGGCGCGCGGCGGCGTGGTGTCGCCGTGCAGGAACATCGAGGTGAGCGGCGCGAGGCCCAGGCGCTCGACCTTGCGGCGCGGAAACAGCGTCGCGCTGACGTCCATGACCGTCGACTTGCCCGGCGTGATCGCGAAGCTGTAGGCGCCGGTCATGCTCCGGCTGTCGAGCAGCGCATGGACGACGATGCGCGAAGCCCCCGGGCGCGGCCGCTCGACGAAGAAGTCGCGGAAGAACGGGAATTCCTCGCCGGTGGGAACGCCGGTGTCGATCGCGAGGCCGCGCGCCGACAGGCCGTAGATCTGGCCGCGGCCGAGCGAGCGGAAATAGCTGGCGCCCAAGAAGGTGACCAGCTCGTCCTGATAATCGGGCCGGTTGAGCGGATGGTGCAGGCGGAAGCCGGCGAAGCCGAGCGTGTCCGGAACCGCCTCGTCGAAACGGTTCTTGCCGTAGTCGAAGAGCTGGGTCTCGTAGAGAACCTCGCGGGCGGCGCCGTCGGCGACTTCGTAGACATGCACCGGGCGCTTGTAGACCGAGCCGAGGTGGAAGAACTGCCCCGTGAACGGAAGGTTCTGCTCGCGCCACAGCGCTTGATCGGCGCGGAAGCGCACGTCGCGATAGGCGTCGTAGTCGAGCTTGTCGATGAAGGCGGGAAGCTTGGGCGCGGCGGTATCGAACGGCTTCTTCGCCGCAGCTTGGGCCTGCTGCACCAGCCATTGCGGGCTGAAGGGCTGGGTCTTGTCGCCGAGCCGCGCCGCGTGGCCGAAGCCGGGAAAGCCGAGACCCGCCGCAAACGCGAGCGCCGCGGAGCCAGACAACATCTGCCTGCGGGTGCTTTTCACCATAATCTAGCCGGACCGTCCCGCCTTACGTGCTGCGCGCCTCTGCGCCGGCGCTCGTTCGAACCCACCCGTGGGGGGAAAGAAATACAGGCGCCATGCAGTTCGAGAGGGGCGCTAGGGAATATTACACATAGCATGCTGCGCTGCAAAGACACGCTTTTGCGATGCAGCATAGACCGAAAGAGAGGGGCCGCACGCGCCCGCACGCGGTCAATGCGGGCATATACCCGCTTGACCGCCCCCGCGCCTACGCTCAGGGTGGCGCACCGGGCGGAGCTAGGGCATGGCATCGCGGGCAATTCTCGTCATTGGCGCGGGCGACTACACGGGCGGCGCGATCGCGCGGCGTTTTGCCCGAGAGGGCTATGTCGCATGCGTCTCGCGCCGGAACGGCGAAAAGCTTGTTCCGTTGATCGAGCAGATCCGCGCCGAAGGCGGCCAAGCGCACGCTTTCGGCAGCGACGCACGCCGCGAAGAGCAGGTGGTCGAATTGTTCGGGCGGATCGAACGCGACATCGGCCCCATCGAGGTCTGCGTCTACAACGTCGGCGGCAATGTCCGGTTCCCGATCCTGGAAACTACGTCGCGCGTGTATCTGAAGGTCTGGGAAATGTGCGCGTTTGGCGCATTCCTGGCCGGTCGCGAGGCGGCGAAGCACATGGTCCCGCGCGGCCGCGGCACCATTATTTTCACCGGAGCGACCGCGAGCCTGCGCGGCGGCGCCGGCTATGCCGCATTCGCCGGCGGCAAGCATGCGAAGCGAGCGCTCGCGCAGTCGATGGCGCGCGAACTCGGGCCCCAAGGCATCCATGTCGCCCATATAGTGATCGATGGCGCGATCGACACCGCCTTCATCCGCGACAATAGGCCCGACCTCTATGAGCAGCGGAAGGGCGCCGATGGACTGCTGGCGCCCGACGCCATCGCCGAAACATATTGGCACATCCACCAGCAGCCGCGCGTGGCCTGGACCTTCGAGACCGACCTCCGCCCCTGGGCCGAGACGTGGTGATCCTATTGCCCGCGCCCGGGCGCGCGCAGCAGCGCCAGCACCGCCTCGGGGCGGGGGATGGGTGCGACCGCGCCGTAACCCGTCGTCTTGAGTGCCGCCGCAGCATTGGCGTAGCGCGCGGCCGCAAACACATCGTCGTCGGCGAGGCGGCGCGCGAGAAAGGCGCCGGCAAAGGTATCGCCCGCGCCCGTGGCATCGACGGCCTCGACCTCGTGCCCCGGAATGCGCTCGCGCCTGGCCGGCGTCGCGGCCAGCACGCCCTCCCTGCCCCGCTTGACGATCACGACCGAGGGGCCGAGCGCCAGCAGCGCATCGGCGACCGCCTCGGGGTCCGTGTGACCCCACAGCGTCTCGGCCTCCTCATCGCTGGTGAACACGATATCGGCGCGGCGGCAGGCTTCTTCGATCGCCGGCCGCGCGCGCTCAACAGGCCACAGGCGCAGGCGCAAATTCGTGTCGTAGGCGATGGTTACACGAGACTTCTTCGCCAGCGTCATCGCGTGCAGCACGGCGGCATTGGCGCTGCCGCTGATCGCCTGGCTGATGGCCGAGGCCTCGAAGGTCTTCGCGCTCGCGATGTAGTGCTCGGGAATCTCCGCCGGCGCAAGGCGACTCGCCGCCGAGCCGGCGCGGGCGAACGTGAACTGATGCCCCTTCTCCGTGTGCGTGACGAAATAAATCCCGGTCGGCGCATCGTCGCGGCGGATGACGGCGGAAGCGTCGACGCCCTCGGCCGACCAGAGCCGCATCAATTCGTCGCCGAACGGATCGCTGCCCACAGCCGTGATGTAGCCCGCCGACGCGCCCTGCCGCGCCGCCGCGATCGCGCAGTTCGACGTGTCGCCGCCATGCCCCTCGAGCCAATAGACGCGCCCGTCCTTACCCGGCTTCTGCCGGTTGAACTCGATCATCGGCTCGCCGAGACAGACGATGTCGGGCACGTCACCCTCCGCTTCGCCGCGCCAGCATAGCGCGCAGGAAAGGACGCGAAATGCAGAAATCCGTCGAGTTCTATTTCGACTACGGCAGCCCGACCTCGCATCTCGCCTTCTTCGAGCTGCGCAAGATGGCGCGCGAGGCCGGCGCCGAGATCTTGTGGCGGCCGATCCTGCTCGGCGCCGTGTTCAAATCGATCAACAGCCATTCGCCGGTCGACATCGCCGCCAAGGGCAAATGGATGATGTGGGACCTCGCCAACTACGCCGAGCGCTACGGCGTGCCGTTCGTGCACAATCCCTATTTCGTCATCAACACGCTGCCGCTGATGCGCGGCGCGCTGGTGGCCGAGCGGCGCGGCGAGCTCGAGCGCTATTCCGAGGCGATGTTCAACGCCATCTGGCGCGACGCGCTCGACATGGGCGAACCCGCCGTGATCGGCGCGGCGCTCCACAAGAACGGCTTCGACACCAAGGCCTATTTCGCCGGCACGCAGGAGCAGGCGATCAAGGACGAGCTGAGGGCGCGCACCGACGCCGCCGTGGCGCGCGGCATCTTCGGCCTGCCGACGTTCTTCGTCGGCGAGAAGATGTGGTGGGGCCAGGACCGATTGGAGTGGGTAAAGGAGGCGTTGGCGGCGTAGCGCTACATCGGATCAATCACCGGCGCGCCGGCGCGACGCGGAGCCTCGACCGGCGGAGTGCCGTAGGTGGCGAAGCTTTCGGGCAGCTTGGCACCCCAATAGACGCCGGTGCCGCGCTCCTCCTCGTTCCAGACGACGGGCTGCCAGTCCGGCGCAAAAATCAGGTAACTGCCGGAATAGACCTCTATTCGGTTTCCTCCGGGCTCGTAGGAATAGAGATAAAAGCCCTGGGAATTGTTGTGCTTCGAGGGCCCGGCCTCGATGAAGATGCCGTTCTCGGCGAAGATGTCGGCCGCCCGCAGCACGTCGTCGCGATTGTCCACCCAAAGCGAGAAATGATGCAGCCGGCCATGCGCGCCGGCGGCATCGGCGACATAGGCCACTTGATGATGCAGCGGCGAGGGGCTGAGCCACGAGCCGATCTCATCGCGGCCGTCGTTGAACATCACCTGCTCGGACAAGCGGAAGCCGAGCGTCTCCTGGGCGAAGCGGCGATTCTCGGGCACGGAGTTGCAGAAGAGGGCCAAGTGATCGATGCGACGGGCGTTGACGCCGCGGCCGGTGTATTTCATCGGCAGGTTTTTGAGCGTCGAGCGCAGCGCGGGCGGCGCGAGATAGCGCTCCTCCTCGAAATAAATCTCCATGCGGTGCCCGTCGGGATCGCGGAAGCGGAACGAGCGGCCGCGGCCGAAATCGCCATTGCTCCAGCCAAGGCCGAGCCCCGTCGCCTCGATTGCCGCGACACGGCGCTCGAGGGCCTCGGGGCTGGCGGCGCGCCAGGCGATGGTGCCTACGCCCGCGGCTTTCGCGGCGGTGAGCTTCAGCGTTGCGGCGGCATAGTCGCCATAGCCGCGAAGAAATCGTGAGGCTCCTTCCTCGTGCACGACTTCCATGCCGAGTAGTTCGCGGAAATACCAAACGGTGCGCTCGGGCTTGGGCGTAAACAATTCGACCGAGCCCAAATGCGCCACGTCTTGAATTCGCTTGCCGTCCGCTGACACGACGTTCGCCTCCCAGCATGAGGCGGCAAAGCGACCGCCTCGGCCCTGCATCGATCAGAATGCGGACCGCAATCGGGTCAGGCTTTGATTTGGGTCAAACGGAGGCCGGCGGAAGCGGGAGGTGAGCGGCTTACTGCGCCTCGCCTTCGGCGTTCTGCGTCTTCCAGGTGGACAGGCGGGCATCGGCGGCTTGGCGCTGGGCGGCGGTGAGCTGCGCGCCGAGCACGGTGCGGAAGCGCTGCGCGCCCTCGACGGCGCTCCGCGCCGCCACGCCGTACCAGAAATAGGCCTCGACCGGATCGGCGGCGATGCCGAGCCCTTGCTCGTAGAGATGCGCCAGACCCATCGCCGCGCGCGGGTGGCCCTGATCGGCGGCGGCGCGATACCATTTCAGCGCCTCGCGATAATCGGCCGTGGCGCCGACGCCGTCGGCCAGCATCTGGCCGAGATTGTATTGGCCCGCCGCATCGCCGCGCTCGGCGGCGCGCCGGAACCAGTTGCGCGCTTCGACGAAGTTCTGTTCGACGCCGAGGCCGTGGCGGTGCATGTAGCCGATCTTGTTGAGGGCGCCGCCGTGATTTTGCGCCGCAGCCTTTTGATACCACGCCATCGCACGGGCATAGTCTTGCGCGACGCCGAAGCCGTGGCGGTACATGTAGCCGAGATAGTTCTGCGCCGGAGCGTGGCCGGCGGCGGCGGCGCGGCCGAAGGCCGCGAGCGCGGCGTTGTAGCTCTTTTGCCGGAACTGCTTGACGCCCTCGGCAAAATCCGCGGCCGGCGTCGGGCTGGTCGCCGTCGTGCGCTCGTCGTCGCGCCCGTTGCGGCGCGCGGTGTCGCCGGGCTGCGGGCGGTCGGTGCGCGTCGCGGGCGGATTGCCGGTCCCAGGCGCCTGCTTGGCCAGGGCGATCTTGGCCTTGGCGACGTCGAGCAGGCGGCGCGTCTCGGCCAGCACCGGCGAATCGGGTTCGAGCTTTTCGGCCGCTGCAAGGAAGCGCTCGGCCTCGCGGATCT
>Ga0184615_10001566_pt1 | contig 12344 bp, 8 predicted proteins | sample PLM4_65_coex_FD_133134 | JGI IMG/M metagenome (GOLD analysis project Ga0184615, IMG submission 133134) | Groundwater sediment microbial communities from an aquifer in East River, Colorado, USA - PLM4_65_coex | ecosystem: Environmental > Terrestrial > Soil > Riparian zone | place: USA: East... | reverse complement strand
TGACGCGCTGCGCTTGACAGGCTGTGCCGTGACCCCCAAAATTCGTGCAACGCTTGTCTACGGGTGGTCGCTCTTGGCCGGTCCAACCGTTCGGGGGAGGTTTTCATGCGACACGTGAGCCGCCGTCAGTTCCTCGCTAGCAGCGCCACCGGCTTGGCCGGCATCCTGGCCACCAAGACGCCGCCGGCGCTGGGCCAGCAGCGGGAGATCAGCTATCTCTGCTGGAACAATTTCGCCCCGCTCATGGACAAGAAGCTGGCGGAGATCGCGGTGCGCTTCACCAAGGACACCGGCATCAAGGTCCGCATCGACCACATCAACGCCGAGCAGCAGCCGGCGAAGTACGCCTCCGAGGTCCAGACCCAGGCCGGCCACGATCTCGTGGAGATGCGCATGCACTTCCCGTGGCTCTACGAGCCCCAGCTCCTGGATGTCGGCGACCTCGTCGCCGATCTCGAGAAGAAGTACGGAAAGGTCATCTCCTCGGCCGAGGAGACGGCCCGGGTCAAGGGCACGTGGCGCGCCGTGCCCCAGTACCACGCGATGTTCGTGGCGACCTACCGCGAGGACCTCTTCAAGAAGGCCGGGCTCAAGATCCCGGACACCTGGGAAGACCTCTACGTCGCCGGCAAGGAGCTGAAGAAGATGGGGAACCCGGTGGGGATCCCCATCAACCAGAACCTCGACTCCATCTCCACCGCGGGGCCCGTGCTCTGGTCGCTCGGGGGCATGGAGGTCGACAAGGACGGCAAGACCGTCCGCATCAACTCCCCGGCCACCGAGCAGATGGTCGAGTGGTACAAGAAGCTCTATCGCGACTGCATGGAGGCGGAGGTCCTCTCCTGGACCAACGCGAGTAACAACGAGTCGATCCAGCAGGGCAAGGCCGGCTGGATCCACAACCCGATCAGCGCGTACATCATCGCCAAGCAGAAGAAGCTGCCGACCGCCGACACCATCAACCACCACCGGACGCCCGGCGGCCCCAACGGGCGCCACGAGACGGACGTCCCGCGCCACATCGGGATCTGGAAGTTCTCGAAGAACGTCGAGCCGGCCAAGGAGTTCATCCGCTACCATTTGGGCCGGCCCGAGATCTACAACGAGTACATCACGTCCGCGGACGCGTTCAACCTGCCCGTGTTCGAGAAGCTTCAGGAGCACCCGGTGCTCAAGACCGACGCCAAGTATGCCGCGCTCAAGGCGGAGGGTGTCCAGTACCACTGCTACGGGTGGCCGGCCCCGCCGAGCGACAAGGTGCAGCTCATCACCAACTCCTTCATCCTGCCCATCATGCTCGCCAAGGCGGTCACCGGCACCTCGACCAAGGAGGCGGTGGCCTGGGCGGACAAGGAGATGAAGAAGATCATGGCGGGCTGAGGCTGACGTGGCGATCGGCAACGTCGGCGTCGTCCCCGCGGCCTCGCGCGCCTCGCTGAGAGACCGGATGTGGGGGCTGTTCGACCGTGAGCGGTTCCTCGGGCCCCTCTTCGTCACGCCCGCGCTCATCCTCATCACGCTGCTGGTCGCCTACCCGTTCTGCATGGCGCTCTACTTCTCCCTGTCGAACGCCTTCATCGGGCGGCCGAGTCACCTGGTCGGACTGCGCAACTTCGTCAACCTCTGGGACAGCGACGCCTTCCGGCAGACGTTCCAGAACGCGTTCGTCTTCACCGGCGCGGCGGTGGCCATCAAGCTCGTGTGCGGCATCTCGCTGGCGCTGCTGCTCAACCAGCAGCTCTGGTTCAAGCGCCTCATCCGGGGCGCCGTGCTCCTGCCCTGGGTCATTCCCACGGCGTTGTCCACGCTCGGCTGGACGTGGATGTTCAACTCGCTCTACAGCGTCGTGAACTGGACCGGTATCGCGCTGGGCGTCATGGACCCCCCGGGACCGAACTGGCTGGGGCAGAAGTACTACGCGATGACGGCGGTGGTGGCCGTCAACGTCTGGCGCGGGCTGCCGTTCTTCGCGATCACCATCCTGGCCGGGCTGGTGTCCATCCCGAAGGAGCTGTACGAGGCCGCCGAGGCCGACGGGGCGGGCCCGGTCGCGCGCTTCTGGTACGTGACGTTGCCGCTGCTCCGCCCGGTGCTGGCGATCGTCATGCTCTTCTCGACCATCTTCACCTTCAGCGACTTCAACATCGTGTACGTCCTGACGCACGGCGGCCCCATCAACTCCACGCACCTGTTCGCCACGCTCTCCCGGCAGATCGGCCTCGAGTCCGGTCGCATCGGCGAGGGCGCGGCGATTTCCCTCTACCTGTTCCCCGTCCTCGCCTTCGTGGTCTACGCGCAGCTCAAGTTCGTGCGAAAGGAGGTGTAGGTGGGCTCGCGGAAGATCAGAAGCAAGATCCTGTCGCACCTCCTGCTGCTGCCGTTCCTGCTCTTCGCGGTGTTCCCCTTCTATCACATGACGCTCACGTCGCTGAAACAGGACCGGGAGCTGTACGACCGCCATGCCGTGCCGTTGCTCATCACGCAGGGCCCGACGCTCGAGCACTACCAGAAGCTCTTATGGGACACCCCCTTCCTGACCTGGACGAAGAACAGCCTCCTCGTGACCTTCCTGGCCACGGCCGTGTCGCTCGTGATCGGCACGATCGCCGCCTACGCGCTGGCGCGGCTGAAGTTCTTCGCGGTGGCGAGCTTCGGCACCGGCATCTTCGTGACGTACCTGGTGCCGACCTCGCTGCTCTTCCTGCCCCTGGCCCAGGTCGTCAACTGGCTCGGCCTGGGGGATTCCAAGTGGGCGCTCGTCGTGACGTACCCCACGTTCCTCGTGCCCTTCTGCACCTGGCTCCTGATGGGATACTTCCGGACGGTGCCCAAGGAAGTCGAGGAGTGCGCGATGGTCGACGGGGCGACGCGCGTCCAGGCGCTCCTGCGCATCGTGCTGCCGATCGCCGTGCCGGGGCTCGTCTGCGCCGCCCTCTTCGCGTTCACCCTGTCCTGGAACGAGTTCATCTACGCGCTGACGTTCACGTCCACCTCGGACCAGATCACCGCCAGCGTCGGTATCACCAGCGAGCTGATCCGGGGGGACATCTACTTCTGGGGCCCGCTGATGGCGGGCGCCGTGCTCGGCTCGGTGCCGATCGTCATCCTCTACGTCTTCTTCCTCGACTACTACGTCTCGGGCCTCACCGCCGGCGCCGTGAAGTAGCCGCCCGCGCCGGCGGGCGGCCAGCTCACAGTCGGCGCCGCAGCAGGATCACCACGGCAATCACCCGGCGCCGTCCTTGACAAGCCCGGCGGGGCCGGGCAGAGTCACGCCAGGCCCCCTCACCGGGCCGGACCGGGAGGACTGGGTGCGCATTCCCGCATTAGCCTTGAAGCGTCGCCAGTGGGAGCCGTTCGCGTTCGCGACGCCGGCGCTCGTCCTCATCGCGATCGTGATCGTGTTCCCCCTCATCTACTCGTTCTACCTCTCGCTGCGCGACTTCGACCTGTCGGTGGGGCCGGATTCGGCGTTCGTCGGCGCCCGGAACTACGGCGAGGCGCTCCTGCGCGACGAGCGGTTCATCGCCTCCGTGTGGAACACGATCGTCCTCATCGTGCCGGCGCTGGTGTGCGAGCTGCTCCTGGGCCTCGGCATCGCGCTGCTGCTCAACCGCGTCACCCGGGGCCGCCCGATCATCACCGCGCTCCTGGCCATCCCGGCCATGGTGTCGCCGGTCATGGCCGGCATGGCGTGGCGGATGATGTTCGGCGTCAAGTACGGCGCCATCAACAATCTCGGCCGCCAGTTCGGCCTCCTCGACGTGTACTTCGACTGGTTCTCCAGCCCGTTCATGTCGATCGTGTCGGTGGTCCTGGTCGAGGTCTGGCAGAACACCCCGTTCATGATGCTGGTGCTGCTGGCGGGGCTGCAGTCGATCCCCCAGGAGCTGTACGAGAGCGTCCGGGTCGACGGGGCGTCGCCTTGGCAGAGCTTCTGGCACCTCACCCTGCCCCTGCTGAAGTTCACGATGATGGTCGGCATCATGATCCGCATGATCGACCTCACCAAGCTCTTCGGCCTGATCTTCGTGCTGACGTTCGGCGGCCCCGGCGGCGCCACCGAGACGGTGGCCTTCAACACGTACCTGGTGGGCTTCAAGGACTTCCGCATGAGCTATGCGGCGGCGCTCTCCTACGTGATCGTCGGGGGCGTGCTGATCCTGACTCTGGTCTTCCAGCTGGTCCAGCGGTGGCGGGAAGCGAGGGCGGCGTGAGCACCCTCGTCGGCACCAGCCAGGCGGTCGCCGTCCGGCGGGTCAACCGCCATCGGGCTCGCCGGTGGCTGGCCGACGTGCTCACCTATCTGGGGCTGGCCGCCACGCTGGTGTTCTTCCTGGGGCCGTTCTTCTGGATCGTGACGACCTCGCTGAAGGGCAACAACGACTTCTTCGCCTTTCCGCCGGTGTGGATCCCCAGCGACCCGTCGCTGGCGCACTACGCCGCGCTGTTCACGCGCGCCAGCGGGCTGCGTTACTTCCTGAACAGCCTGACCATCTCCTCCATGAGCATGGTCGCCGCGCTGCTGGTCAGCCTGCCCACCGCCTACGCCATCGCCCGCTGGCGCTTCGGCGGCACCATCTTCGGCACGTTCCTGCTCGTGCTGCGAATGCTCCCGGCCATCGCGCTCATCATCCCGGTCTACCTGATGTACAAGCAGCTCGGCTTGACCAACTCCTACTTCGGCCTGGTCATGCTCTACACCGTCGTCTACATCCCCTTCGCGGTCTGGCTCCTCGTCGGCTTCCTGCGCGACTTCCCGGTCGAGATCGAGGAGGCGGCGATGATCGACGGCTGCTCGCGGGTGGGCGCGCTGGTCCGGGTGGTGGTGCCGATCATCGCGCCAGGCATGGCGGTGGTGGCGCTGTTCGCCTTCATCGCCACCTGGAACGAATTTTTGTTCGCGGTCGTCCTCACCGGCATCGAGACCAAGACCATGATGGTCCTGGTCACCACGTACACCAGCGGTGGCACCGACATGTTCTACGGCGAGGCGTCGGCGTCGGTGGTGCTCGGCGTGCTGCCGGCGTTCGCGGTAGCGTTCATACTGCAGCGGTATCTCGTCAAAGGCCTCGCGCTCGGCGGCACCAAAGGGTAAGCAGGCCGATGAAAAGCGGCCATCTCCGTCGTTGGCTCGTCGTTCCTCGCCGCCTAGGATCTGGCCACTTTTGATCGGCCTGCGCGGTCGTTCCGAACCCGTGACAGATCGAAGAGGAGACTCGCTCATGAAGCGATTCGTGCTCGTTGCCATCGCACTTGTCGTCGGCGCGGTCGTCGCGGTCGGGGTGCTCCCGGAGCGCGTGCCGGCCCAGGGGGCTAAGCCGTACGAGGGGACGACGATCCGGGCGGTGGTCAACGCGGAGTACGTGAAGTATTCGCTGTCGCTGGTGGAGAAGGATCTGTACGACAAGCTGGGGATCAAGCTGGACATCGAGGTGATCCCGCTCGACGCGTTCGTGCCGAAGACGCTGCTGGAGTTCAACAGCGGCAGCAGCCCGTGGGACCTCATCATGTTCGGGCCCAGCAACATGCCGGACTACGGGCGGCACTTCGAGCCGCTCGACCCGTGGATCGCCAAGCTGAAGCTCGACTTCCAGTTCGACGACATCGCCGACGTCTACAAGAAGCTCATGCTGCGCCACGCCGGCAAGATCGTGAGCATGCCCTACGACGGCGACGTGCACATGATGTTCTGGAACAAGGTCGCCTTCGAGCGCGCGGACAACAAGAAGAAGTTCAAGGCGCGCTACAACTCCGACCTGGTGGCGCCCAAGACGTGGAAGCAGTGGGACGAGATGGCCGAGTTCTTCCACGGCTGGGGCTGGGACGGCACCGACAACAAGCTGTTCGGGGCCGGCGCCTCCTACAAGCCCTCGGGCAGCGGCTACTCGTACCACTGGTGGCGGTCGCGCTTCTTCTCCTACGGTGGCCAGTACTTCGACGCCGACATGAAGCCGCTCATCAACACGGCCCCCGCCCTGCGCGCGCTGGAGGAGATGGTGCGCACGATGCCCTACTACCCGCCCGGCGTCCTCCTCTTCGAGTCGGAGGAGCCCAAGACCTTGCTGATCAAGGGCGAGATCCCGCTGCTGTACTCGTGGACCAGCACCGGCAAGCGGGTGGGCGACGCGCGGGAGTCGGTCATCGTCGGCAAGGCCGGGTTCGGGCTGGTGCCCGGCGCCGAGATCGACGGCAAGATCATCCACCGGCCGGCCATCACGCCGGGCCGGGCCATGGCCGTGTCGAAGTACTCCAAGAAGGTCGAGGCCACGATGAAGGTCCTGGAGTTCATCTCGCTCCCCGACCAGAGCCTCAAGATCGTCATGGATCCCAAGACCATCATGGACCCCTGGCGCGTCTCCCACTTCCGCTCCGAGAAGTTCCGCAAGGCCTTCCCGGGCGCGCCCGAGTACCTGGACGCCATCGAGAAGACCTTCCCGCTGGTGGTCCCGGACCCGGTGATCCCCGGCGCCGACGAGTACCAGCGCAAGCTCTCGTTCGAGATCACCGAGGCGCTGGCCAAGCGCAAGCAGCCCAAGGACGCGCTCGACGCCGCCGCCCGCGAGTGGGAGAAGATCACCGACCGCCGCAACCGCGACAAGCAGAAGGCGGCCTGGGGCGAGAAGCTCGCGGAAATGAAGGCGATCGGCATCGAGTACCACCCGGACTGGGCCGCCAAGGCCAAGTAGCCCCGGCATCCGCTTGACCGGATCCGGCGCCGGTGGCCCACACCAGGGTCACCGGCGCCGGAAGCCCCCCTCAACCCCCGCTCGACGCCTTAGTGGTCGCCATTTTTCCCGCCGGAGATTTCGGGGGCGGGTGTCGATCGCCGCCACGGACGACGCAGGCGCTGGCGCCAGGCGCGGCGTTCGCCGCGGCGGACCAGGCGTCGCCAGGGCGCGAGCGAGGGGGCCGACAACCGGAGCGCGCGGGCCGCGTCCTCGAACAGCGAGTAGGCGACCGGCGTCACCAGCAGGGTCAGGAGCAGGCAGAGGGTCTGGCCACCGATGACGACGACGGCGATGGCGCGACGCTCCTCGGCGCCGGGGCCGGTGCCGACCCAGAGCGGGAGCATGCCGGCCACCAGCGCCAGCGTCGTCATCAAGATCGGGCGGAGCCGGTCCCGGTTGCCTTGCATGATCGCCTCCGCGCGGGCCATTCCGTGGGCGCGGAGATTGTTCATGTGGTCGATCTGGAGGATGGCGTTCTTCTTGACGACGCCGAACAGCACGAGGATGCCGAGCGCGGAGTAGAGGTTGAGCGTGTTGCCGCTGTACCAGAGCGACAGCATGGCGAACGGCACCGACAGCGGCAGCGACAACAAGATCGTGAGCGGGTGGATCAGGCTCTCGAACTGCGAGGCCAGGATCATGTACATGAAGACGAACGACAGCAGGAAGACCCACAGGAACTCCCTGAAGGTCTTCTCCATCTCCCTGGCCTTGCCGGTGACGCTGGTCGTGTAGGCAATCGGCAGGTTCATGTCGACCACGGCCTGCTTGACCGCGTCGATGCGGTCGGCCTGGCCGAAGCCGGCGGTCACCTGGGCCCGCAGCCGTACCTCCCGCTGGCGATCGGTGCGGTCGATGCGGGAGGCGGTCGCCGCCCGCTCGATGCGGACGACGTTGTCGAGCCGCACGAGGCCGCCGGCCGGCGCCATGCCCACCTGGGCGGCGGCGCCCGTCGCAGGATTGTTCGACCCCGAGTCGCGCGAGACGTACAGGCGGGAGATCGTCCCCAGATCGCCCCGGTAGGCGCCCATGAGCCGGATCTGCACATCGTAGTCGTCGTTGACGCTGGGGTCGCGGAAGCGCGACACCTGATCGTCGCCGCCCACCATCAGGCGCAGGGCGGTGGCGATCTGCGAGGTGTCCACGCGCAGGTCGGCCGCGCGCTCGCGGTCGATGACGACCCGCAGCTCGGGCTTGTCGAGCTGCAGCGTGGTGTCGGCGTCCACGATGCCGGGGATCGCCTTCGCCTTCTCCTTGAGCGCCGCTCCGTATTCCGCGAGCTTCTCGAGCTCCGGGCCGCGCAGCGCCAGATCGATGTCGAACGTGCCACCGCCGATGTTGAAGCCGGCGATGTTGCGGACCTGGGTCCGGATGTCGCGGAACTTGCGGAAGCGGCGGCGCAGCTCCATCATCACGTCCCGCTGGGAGTAGTTGCCGCGGAAGGCGGCCAGCGGATCGCCGTGCCGCACGCCGTCCCAGAGGCGATGCAGGCTCACCGTGCGCTCGGTGTGCGGCATCGTGCGGACGTACATGTAACCCTGGTTGACGCGGGCCAGGAAGCTGCCGCCCGCCGAGGCCAGGGTGAGGGCCACGCCCTTGGTCGACTGCGCCTCCTTGGCCAGGGCCTGCATCGCCTCGTCCATGGCGGCCATGCTCATGCCCTCGGGGCCGAACACCAGCACCTCGAACTCGGACTCGTCCACGTCCGTGGGGATGTACTCCTGCTTGACCTGGCGGTAGATCGGCACCGTGGAGGCCAGCGCGACCACGCTGACGACGACCACCACCCACCGATGCCGCATCGCCAGCCGCAGCGACCACGTATAGCCGCGGTCCAACCACGCGTAGAAGCCGCCTCGGGAGCCGGCGCGGCCGCCGTGCTCGCCACCGGCCGTCGCGTCCTCGGCGCGCAGCAGCCGCGCGCACATCATCGGCGTCAGGGTGAACGACACCAGCAGCGAGACCAGCACGGCGACGGCGGCGGTGAGGCCGAACTGGTAGAGGAAGCGGCCGGAGATCGACGACATGAACGACACCGGCACGAAGATGACGACCAGCGAGAAGGTGGTCGCCATGACGGCCAGCCCGATGTCGGCCGTCGCCTCCCGCGCGGCCTCGAACGGCCGCATCTTCTTCTCCTCGACGAACCGGAAGACGTTCTCCAGCACGACGATGGCGTCGTCGATCACGATGCCGACCATCAGCACCAGGGCCAGCATGGTGACGCTGTTCAGGGTGAAGTTGAGCGCCCACATCATCCCGAACGCCGAGATCACCGAGGTCGGGATGGCGATGCCCGCGATGAACGTCGAGCGCCACGACCGCATGAAGGCCAGCACCACCAGCGAGGCCAGGATGGAGCCCAGGATCAGGTGCAGGTTGATCTCGTGCAGCGCCGCGTAGATGTAGCGGGACTGGTCGCGGATGACCTCCATCTTCACGTCGGGCGGCACAAGCTGGCGCAGGAGCGCCAGCTTGGCCCTCACGCCCTCGATCACGGCCACCGTGTTCTCGCCCGACTGGCGGCGCACCTCGAGGATCACCGTGGGGGCGCCGTTGAGGCGAGCGGCCGAGCGCTGCTCCTTGGTGCCGTCCTCGGCGAAGCCGACGTCCCGTACTCGGATCGGCGTGCCGCCGATGGTCGCCACGACGAGGTCGTTGAACCCTTTGGGATCGGCGACCCGTCCCATCGTGCGCAGCGAGGCCTCGTTGAGGCCGGCGGTGACGTTGCCGCCCGGCAGGTCGGCGTTCTGGCGCACCAGGCTGTCGCGGACCGCAGTGATCGGCATCTGATAGGCGGCCATGCGGTCGGCGTCGACCCAGATGTTCACCGATCGCGAGAGGCCGCCCACGAGCCGGACCTCGCCGACGCCGGTCGAGCGCTCCAGCGAGACCTTGACGGTCTTGTCGGCGATCTCGGTCAGCTCGCGCATCGAGCGGTCGCCGGAGAGCGCGATGGTGATGACCGGCGCCTGGTCGTTGTCGGTCTTGGAGATGATCGGCGGCCGGATGTCGCGCGGCAGGTTGCGCTGGGCGATGGAGACCTTGTCGCGCACGTCCTGGGCGGCCACGTCGATCTGGCGGCTGAGCACGAAGGTGACGATGAGCAGGCAGTTGCCGGGGCTGGAGATCGAGCGCAGCTCCTGGATGCCCTGGATGGCGTTGATCTGCTCCTCGAGCTTCTGGGCGACCGTCGTCTCCATCTCCTCGGTCGAGGCGCCGGGCAGCTCCACGCGGACGGTCACCGTGGGCAGGTCGACCGACGGGAAGCGGTCCACGCCGAGCCGGAACCAGGAGGCGGCGCCGACGACCACCAGGGCCATGACGATCATCGTCGCGAAGACCGGACGCTTGATGCAGACTTCGGCAAGCTTCTGCATGGGCTAGGGTCGGACGCTGACGGCCTGACCGCCGGTGAGGTTGCCGGGCTTGTCGACGACGGGCTCACCCCGCTTGAGCCCCTCCACGATCTCGATCTCCTCGCCCAGGCGGCGGCCGGTCTGCACGCGGACCTCGGCGGTCTTGCCGCCGCGCACGACCAGCACCTTCTCGACGCCGGCGAACACGATCAGCGCGCTGGCCGGCACCGTGACGATCGGCTGGGACGCGTCGGTAACGATGTCGGCCCGCGCGAAGGCGCCGGCCCGCAGCACGCCGCGCTCGTTGGGCACCTCGGCCTCCACGGCGAGCGTGCGGTTCAGCTCCTGCACGATCGGCGCGAGGCGAACCACCCGGCCGCTGTACACGGTCTGGTCGCCGTCGATCGTCAGGCGCACCATCTGGCCGATCCGCACGCCGCTGGCCTCCCGCTCGGGCACCGACACCCGCAGCCGCAACGGATGGATGCGCACCAGCGTGGCCATCGGCGCGCCCGCGGCCAGGTATTCGCCCCGCGAGGTGAGGCGCTGGCTCACCGCGCCGTCCACGGGCGCCAGTACGACGGTGTCGGTGAGCTGCTGGCGGGCCAGATCGAGCTCCGAGCGCCGCTGCGCCAGGACCGCCTGGCGGTTGCGGACCTCCTCCAGCGAGTCCTGGTAGCGCGCCTCGGCCACCTGCAGATTCGCCTCGGCCGTGTCGAGCTGGGCCCGGGCGATGAGCTGCTGCTCCAGGAGCTTGACGCTGCGGTCCCGGGTCAGGCGCGCCTCGTCGAGCACGGCGCGAGCCTGGCGCACGACGGAAGTCTGCTCCGGGTCGACCCGCTCATCCTTGCCGGCCGGCACCAGGCCCAGCCGGGCCCGGGCCTGCTGCAGGGCCGCCTCGGCCTGCTCGATGCGCAGCTTGAAGTCGGTCTGATCGAGCTGGGCGATCGCCTGCCCACGGCGGACCCGGCTGCCCAGATCGATGTCAATTATTTCGACACGGCCGGCGACCTTGGCGCTGAGGGTGAGCTGATCCTCGGCGGCCAGCGTCCCCGTCGCCACGATCGTCTTTGCCAGCGTCCGTTCGGCGGCCGGGACCACGCGGACCTCACGGGCAGGGGGTCCCTGGAGCTTGGGCTTCTCCTGCGCCGCGGCCGGATGCTCACCCCGGCAACCCACGAGCCCCAGGGCGACCAGGGTGACCACGATCAAGGGTCGGACGGACATGCGATTCATGATAGCCCGGCGCGGGGCGACGAGTCCGACGAAGATGCAGATGGCGGAGACGAGCTCCAGGACCTCCTCGGCGAAGTGCGGCGGCAGCGAGCGGAGGTGACCGAGCGGGCGCTCGAAGATCTCGACGGCGACGAAGAGCGCCATGCCGAACGCCGCGAGCTGGCCCCACGGCTGGCGCAGCCCGTCCACGCCCGACCGCCATAGGTGTTGGACGTGAACGAGCAGCCAGACGCCGAGCGCGAGCGGAGCGCCGACGACCACGGCCACCGCCAGTGCGCGCGCGGCCAGCGAGTGCTTCGGGTTCACGAAGAAGCGCGTGGAGATCACCTTGGTGCCGAAGAATATCCGGTCGAGATCGATCTCGCCGATGCAGATGATGACCATCGCCGCCACGATGGCCACCTCCAGCGTCGCCGGCTGTCCCGCGCGCCGCGCGGCCCGGCCCTGGCGGAACGCCAGCACGCCGGCGCCGGCCGCCAGCACGACCTGCAGCCACTCCACCACGCTGTCCTCGTCCACCAGCTTGCCTCCCAGCACGGGGTCACGGACGCTGATCGCGCACAGGACGGCGACCACGACGAGACTCAGGATCACGGCGACGGCCCGGCAGTCGAGACGGCCGGGCGAGGGCGCGGGCATGGGCGCCAGTCTACGCCAGCGCGCCGGCCATCACGCCATTGGGCGGCGGCCGAGGTAGGCATCGGCCACGCGCTGTCATACGCCAATTTCGTGGAGGAAGCGGGCGATCGTCGCCTGCACCTCGGCCCGGTGGGACCGGTTGGGAAAGTGACCGCCGCCCTGGACCACGTGCAGCCGCGCCCCCGCGATCGTCTCCGCCACGCGGCGCGACATCGCGGCCGTCGGAAAATGATCCTCGCTGCCGGCAATGATCAGCACCGGGCACCGGATGCGCGCGCAGTCGCCGAGCCACTCCCGGCGCGAGTAGGTCTCGTCCAGCAGCGCCAGGAGCGACGCGGCCGAATGCCGGCGCAGCCGCTCGATCGTCTCCGCGTAGCGC
>Ga0184615_10001565_pt1 | contig 12345 bp, 10 predicted proteins | sample PLM4_65_coex_FD_133134 | JGI IMG/M metagenome (GOLD analysis project Ga0184615, IMG submission 133134) | Groundwater sediment microbial communities from an aquifer in East River, Colorado, USA - PLM4_65_coex | ecosystem: Environmental > Terrestrial > Soil > Riparian zone | place: USA: East... | reverse complement strand
TTCCGGGCGTCGAAGGCCATTCGGCGCCCGACCGGGAACGCCTCGACGCCCTGATTGGCGCCGAGGTTCGCATGGCAGTGCAGGCAGGTGGTGTACATGGGGCCCGGTCTCCTGACGAGGAAGATAGGGCCCGGGTGTCCGGGAGACCCGGCTCTACTCCTCCCGCAGGGCCGAAATCGGGTCCACCCGGGTGGCGCGATGCGCCGGCACCAGGCTTGCCCCAAGGGCCACCGCCAGCAGACAGAGCGGGATGATCAGGAAGGTCTGGGGGTCCATCGGCTTCACACCGAACAGGAGGGAACCGAGAAACCGGCTGAGGGCTGCTGCGGCGCCGAGGCCGACGCCGACTCCCAGCAGGGCGGGGCGCATCCCCTGGCTCACCACCAGCCGGCGTACCAGTCCGCCATCGGCGCCCAGTGCCAGCCGGATCCCGATCTCGCGGGTACGCTGGCTCACCGAATAGGAGATGACGGCGTAGACCCCGATCGCGGCCAGGGCCAGCGCCAGCAGGGCGAACCCGGCCATGAGCGAGGTGGTGAAGCGCTGCTCCCGCACCGCGCTCGCCATGACTTCGTTCATGGTGGCGATACGGGAGAGGGGGAGATTGGGGTCCTTCGCCGCGATCAGGGCCTTGATCGGGTGCAGGAGGGTGATCGGCTCGGCCGTGGTGAGCGCCACCAGAGTCATCGCCCGGCGGGTAGCGCCCCACGAGTTGGCGAACTGATTATGCGGGACGAACCACTCCCGCTTCACCGGGCCAGTGAGTCCGTGATGCCGGGTGTCCGCGATCACACCGACGACCGTCCGCCAGGGGGAGTCCGGGCCGCCAATCCTGATCCGCCTGCCCAGCGGCTCCTCGCCGGGGAAGAACTGATCGGCCAGCGCCTGATTGATGGCGATGACCTGCAACCCGTCCGGCGTGTCGGTATGATCGAAGAACCGGCCCTTGATCAGCCGCATCCCCTGGGCCTCGAAGTATCCCGGGGTCACCACCTGCCAGTCGGCCGAAAAGCCGGCCTGGGCGTGCGTGGGAGTCTTGCCTTCGATCATCATCCCCGCGTCGCCGATGTCATCGGCCAGCGGCAGGACCCGGACAAAGCCGGCCGCCTGCACTCCCGGCAGCCGGACAACCTCACTGCGCAGTTCCTCGTAGAACCGCACCAGATCGGCCGTCTGTGGGTAGGCCAGCTCCGGCAGGGCCAGCCTCACCGTCAGGGCGTTCCCCCCATCGAATCCGGGGTCGACGTTCACCAGGTTCCGGAAACTCTTGACCATCAGTCCGGCGCCGATCACCAGCATCACCGCCAGCGCCATTTCGCTCGCCACCAGCATCGCCCGGCCGCGGCGCTTGCCCACGCTCTCGCCGCCGCGGCCACCCTCCTTGAGGCCGGTAACGAGATTGGTCTGCGAGAGCCGGAGCGCGGGCACCGCGCCGAACAGGAGCCCGGTCACGAGCGACAGCGCCAGGGTAAACCCAAGCACCGTCCCGTCCAATGTGAGTTCGGAGGCGCGGGGAATGCTGGTCGCGGCGCCGGCCGCTATCAGTCGCACGCCGGCGAGGGCCAGCAGGAGACCCAGCGCCCCGCCAGACAGGGCCAGGGTCAGGCTTTCGGTGAGGGACATCCGGAGCAGGCGATGCCTGCCGGCTCCGAGCGCGGCCCTGACCGTCATCTCCCGGCTCTGGCTGTCGGCCCGGGTCAGCATGAGGTTGGCCACGTTGGCGCAGGTGATCAGGAGGAGCAGGGCAACCGCCCCAAGCAGGGTGAGAAGAGCGGTACGCACGCCGCCTCCCACTTCTTCGGCCACCGGCACCGCGAAGGCGCTGAACTGCATGGCCGGGGGATACTGACCCTCTGCCGTCCACCGGGTGGTGAGCGCCCGCAGTTCAGCGGTCACCTGGCCGGCGCTGATGCCCGACTGGAGCCGGGCGATGCCGTAGTAGTTGTGATTGCCGCTGACGTCAGCCGGATCCAGCCGCATCGGGCCAATGAGCTGTGCCGTGGTGCGCGATTGGAACTCGAGCGGCAGGCGAAACCCGAGCGGAAGAATACCGACCACGGTCTGTGCCGCGCCGTTGACCTGGATGGTCCGCCCCACCAGCCCGGGATCGCCGGCGAAGCGCCTCCGCCAGAGGTCGTGACCCACCAGCACCACTGCCGGCCCACCCGGCACATCCTCCGAGGCCGAGAAGCCACGGCCGATGGCGGGTGAGTTGCCCAGGACCTCGAGGAGGTTGGCCGTGGCGGTCACCAGGCCCACCATCTCCGGCTCCTGGTCGCCCGTCAGGCTCACGTCTTCCCCGGTGTCCCACAGGGCGATGTCCTGGAACAGGCGGGTCTCCTGCCGGTACCCGAAGTACTCCCGATCGGCCAGCCACGTCTTCTCGAAGTTGCTCCACCGGCTCCAGATCAACGCCAGGCTGGCCGGCTCGCTGTACGGCAGGGGCTTGATCAGGACCGCGTTGATCACGCTGAAGATCGCGGTATTCGCGCCGATGCCGAGGGCCAGCGTGAGCAGCACCCCGAGCGTGAACCGCGGACGGCGAACGAGCGAGCGGAGGGCGGGCCGGAGGTCGGCGAGAAGCTCTGGCATGGAAACACCTGGTCCGGGTTGGCTGGCGGCCGGGGCTGGCTGGGCCGCACCAGGGATCGGACAGTCCTGCCAGGCAAAAGGTTGCAGCCCAGGAGGGCTCAACCTTCGGTGTTGGGCCGGGTGGGGGTCGGGGGTCGGGGGCCTGATGATGCGGCCTTGTCGTGTTTCCTCCGCCATTCCCGTTCTCTAGATGTCGGCCTACACGGATACCGACCCCAAGGCCTGAGCAGGCCGCGACCAGCCCCCCGGTGGGGCGATATCAAGGTGGGAGGAACGTATGACCGCAACCTCGCCTTTTTACTTCGATGCAGCAGCCCGGGGCAGTCAGTTCTATCAGGACATCCCCACCTTTGCGATCCATGCAGGTCAGAATGTGAGCGGGGGGTGGATGAGTGCGGAGGTCAAGGACGCCGGCGGATTCTCCTTCATGATGGGGATCATCAACCCCCAGGTTCCGGTCCATCTGGCGATGCCTCGGTACTACGCCAATAAGTACTTCACCCCGCGCAGCACCTACTCCAGCATTACCCTGAATGCCTTCAAGCCGTTACGGGCGAACGGCTTCGAATCGGGTTCCGGGTACATGAACGGCGCCTCTATCACGATGGTGCTGGAAAACGTGATGGTGAATTCGGTTGTTCCGATCCTGCAGTGGAAGGGCCTGCCGATTCCGCCCCAGGTCCAGAAGAACTATCTGGAGAAGGCGATTGGCCGAGAGGCGTATGCGCCGGTGGAGATCACGCTGGGGGTCATGACGGGCAGGATTGCGTAGAACTCACGACTCACGACTGACTCCGCCTGGAAGGGGAGTCAGTCGTCACCTCGTGGCACTGATGACTGACGACTGACTGTCTCATGCAGCAAGAACGGCTCGAAACAGCCACACGCTGATCCCGTACGCCACCAGGCTTACCCCCACCAGCACCCCGATCAATCCCACGAAGAGTCCCACCCGTCACCCTCGCCTTGTCGTGGTTGGGAGGCCATTCCCGTTCTTCGGGTGTCGGCAATTAGCGGGCAGCCGACCCAGGGCCTGAAACCGGCCGCCACCGGCTCCCTGAAGGAGCCACAACAAGTGAGACGCGCGATGGCCACCACGTCACCGTTCTACTTCAGTGCGGCCGCACACGGCAGCAAGATGATCCAGGGGATTCCGATGTTCGCGGTCACCATCGGAGCGAGCTACGCCCAGGGTTGGCAGAGCGGCGAGATCAGCAACTTCGGTGGTTTCAAGGCCATGATGGACCGGGTGAATGTGCAGGTACCGGTGTACCTGGCCATGCCCCGACTGTACGCCGAGTCGACCTTCAAGGTGGGGCAGGAGTACGACAAGGTGTCGGTCATCGCTTTCAGGCCGATCAATTCCAGCGACTACATGTCCGGCGCCACCATCACCCTGGTGCTGAACCAGATCAAAGTCGTGAGCGCTGCGGCCATCTTCCAGTGGAAGGGGCTTCCGATTCCGCCGCAGGTCCAGAAGAACTACCTGGAAAAGAAAATCGGCAGGGAGACCTATATCCCGACGGCCGTGGCCCTCGAGGTTCTCGGCGTGGCCGAGGCGATTCAGTAGGAGTTGTCGTGCGGCAGGACCAGGGACACCGCCGGGGGCCTTCACATCAACACCCGAAGATGGGGAGGCACCGCGCATCAGGCGGCGGGCGATGGGCTACGCGTGAGAGGAGTGTGTCCAGGAACCGGAGACTGAACCAGAAGACGGTACCCGCAGGTCCGTTCCAGGAGCACGCAGGGCTACATGTGAAGGGCCGCCCTCAGTAACCACAGGGCGAACCACAAGGCCAGAGCGGCCAACCCCACGAGCACCGCAAAAAGCGCCAGAAGGAGCACAAGGCTTCGCGAGCGGGTCTCGTGGGGTTGCTCGAGCCACCGCTCCAACAGTGCGAGATTCCTGAGGTTCCCGCGCCAGGCGACATCGAAAATGTCTCCCGCCACCGGCACCGCACCCGCCACCAGATCCACCGCGAGATTGAGCAGCATGCGGGTCAGGATGATCCAGGGCACCCCGAGCCGGGCGCCGACGTACAGCCCATATCCGCCGAGCAGGCCCCCGATGGCGTCCCCCGCACCCGGCACCAGTCCGAGGAGTGCGTCCCACCCGAAGCGGAACGGGGTGCCGGGCACGCGAAAGCGGGCGTCGAGGGCGCGGGCGAGGGTTCGGTAGCGGGCGAGGTGGGGCTGCACGGCCCTCACGGCTTGAACCGCTCCACGCCCTCCGCCGGCGACCAGGGGTGCTTCGGTTCGAAATACCGCCAGAGCAGTGCAGACACCTTCCGGATCAGGACCCACCCTTCATTCGGTCGATCCCAGGAGGAGTCGGCCTGGTTCTTCGTGATGACCGCAAAGACGTAGTCGCCCGACGGCGCATTGACCAGCGCGACCTCCGAGCGGGAGCGGTCGACCGCGCCGACCTTGGACGCCACCTGCACCCACGGTGGCAGCGCCGACAGCGCTTCTCCGGTCCAGTAGCTGCGAGTCAGGTGCCGGTACATCTCCTGGCTGGCTGCCGGGCTCACCGCCTTCCCCTGGCGGATGAGGGTGAGCAGCCGGGTCATCTCGCGGGGTGTCGTCTGTCCCCAGCCGTACCGGGCCCGGTTCTCCTCCCGCCCCGGCGTGCGGCTGTTCACCCGGGTGGAGTCGAAGCCATGATCGGCCAGCCACTGATTAATGGCGGTTCCGGTGCCCGCGAGGGACTGCAGCCAGAGGGAGGCGGTGTTGTCGCTGGTGCTGATGCTGAGGAGGGTGACCTTGCTGAGGGGAATGGTGCTGGAGTCCTTGAAGCTGCCGAGGATATCGTCGCCCTCGTAAAGCAGGGAGTCGGTGTAGACCCGCGGCTGGCGGAAGTCGAGCCGGCCGTGCTCCATCGCATCGAAGACGCCGATCAGGATCGGCACCTTGACCATGCTGGCGGTGGGAAACACCGAGTCGCCGTTGATGGCCGCGCTTCTCCCGCTCGGCAGATGGCGGACGTAGATACCCACGGTGCCGTGGAAGCCGGCGGCGAGGCTGTCGAGCTGGTGCTGGAGGCGGTGGTCGGGGCGCTCGCGCTGGGCGGTCAGGCGGCCAGGCGGCCAGGCGGTCAGAAGTGCAGCGGCCAGCAGCAGGGCTGGGCGAGGCCAGCCGAGCAGCCACTGCCCGCCGGTCCGCCTGACCGCCGGTCCGCTCACTCCGGCGGCCTCGGATCCATGCCGGTGATCGCCCGGATCGCACGCCGCGCCATTGCGGCGACATCCTCGTTGCGATCCTCCAGTGCCGCGGTCAGGGCCGGCACTGCGTCTTTCGCATCGGGACCGATTTCCCGCAGCGCCACGCACACGGGGTACCGGACCGTTGGCGGATTCTCCTCATCCTTGAGCACGGCTACCAGCGCGGGCACCGCGGCCTTGGCGGCGGGACCCATGCTGCTGATAGCGTACGCCGCGGCGTTGCGGGTGGAGGGGGCGGCGGCGTTCAGGTCCGCGATCCATGAAGACAGGGTCCGGCCATCGAAGGTCGGTTCTTTCGCCTTCTGGGCCTGGGCCCCAGAGGCGAGAAGCATCATGAGCAGGCTGGCTCCGGTCAGTGAGCGGTGTATCATGTTTCTCCCTGGGACGGGGTTCGGCGTCGAAATCGGAAGCTAAACCACCGTCCGGCAGGCGGACAGGATTCCGCTGCTGCGCCCGGCGGGGGCCGAAACCAGGGCTTCGTGCGGCACGTATCTCAGCCTCACCAACCAACATCTCACACCAGGCGTTCCGGTGACCCTGTTTGCCATGCTGGCCCTCCTGCAGGCCTCCGCTGCGACAGTTCCCGCGGCGTCGTCGGCTCCGCACCCGTCTGTCCCTCCGGTCTCGGCGGGACGGACTCACGACGGGCGACTGGGACAGCTGCAGGTCCAGATTCCGCGGGTAGAAGCGGAGCTCGGCGTGGACGGCGTGCTGGACGAACCGGTCTGGGGCGAGGCCGCGCGGCTCACCGGCTTTTCCCACTTCCAGCCGATCGAGGGGACGGCCGCGGCCGACTCCACCGAGGTGCTGGTCTGGTACTCCGCTACCGCGATCCATTTCGGCATCCGAGCGCGTGAGCCGCACGGAGAGGTGCATGCCACCCTCGCCGACCGCGACCGGATTTTCTCCGACGACGTCATCCAGATCCTGCTCGGCACCTTCAACGACAGCCGCCAGGCCTTCATGTTCTCGGTGAATCCTCTGGGCGTACAGGGTGACGGCGTGATGGTCGAACGGGGCAACATTGCCGGCGGTGGCTTCAACAGCGGCACCGCCCAGGCGCGGGAGGGGTCGGATCTCTCCCCCGACTACGTCTTCCAGTCCAAGGGGCGCCTGGTGGATGGAGGCTACGAAGTCGAGCTCCGGATCCCCTTCAAGAGTCTCCGCTACCAGGCGAAGGACGTGCAGACCTGGCAGCTCCACGTCCTGCGCCAGGTGCAGCACTCGGGGTTCGAGGATTCCTGGGTTCCCGCACAGCGGGTCAGTGCGTCCTTCCTGGGACAGGCCGGGAGGCTGCAGGGCCTCGAGGGGCTCAAGCGCGGGCTCACCCTGGACCTGACCCCGGAAGTCACGGGGCGCTACGATGGCAGCCGGACCACGCGCGACACCTGGGACTACGACCGTTCCGGGCCCGAGCTCGGCGGCACCGTGCGCTGGGGCATCAGCAACAACCTGACGCTCAACGGCACCGCCAATCCCGATTTTTCGCAGGTGGAATCGGACGTATCCCAGATCCAGTTCGACCCGCGTGACGCGCTCTTCTTCCCCGAAAAGCGGCCCTTCTTCCTGGACGGCCTGGAGCAGTTCCAGACGCCGTTCAACCTGGTGTACACCCGGCGGATCGTACAGCCGGAGGGTGCGGTGAAGCTGACGGGCAAGGCTTTCGGCACCGACCTGGGGGTGATCTCCGCGGTGGACGACCGGGTGGCCGGCTTCGCCGAGGAACACCACCCGGTGGTGAACGTGCTGCGGGTGCAGAAGGACGTGGGCAGCAGGTCGCGGCTCGGCCTGGTGTACACCGACCGGATCGACGGTGACAACTGGAACCGGGTGGGCGCGGTCGACGGGCGCCTGGTGTTCGGAAAGAGCAGCTTGGTCTTCCAGGCCGGTGCCAGCAAGACCCACGAGTTCGACAACACCTACTCCGGCCCGATCTGGATGACCCGCTTCACCCACAACGGGAAGTGGTTCGGGGTGCGCTACACCTTCAATGGCATCGATCCGGATTTCCGGACCCGGAGCGGATTCGTCAACCGCGCGGGAGACGCGACTCTCTCGCTCACCAACCTGTTCACCATCAAGGGCAAGCCCGGATCGCTGGTCGAATCCTTCACCCCTGATGTCACGCTCAACGGTACCTGGACCTACGACCGGCTGATGGATGGCAAGGAAGTCCGCGATCCCAAGATCCACCTCAACCTGAATGCCCAGCTCCGCGGCGGCTGGCAGGCCGGCTTCTCCCTGCTGGTCGAGAAGTTCGGCTACGATCCGCGGATCTATACCAACTATGCCCTCGAGGTTCCCGGGGCAGGCGGCGTGGGCCTCGACACGGTGGCCTTCACCGGCGGCAATCAGACGATTCCCAATCGCGACTACGTCTTTTCGCTCTCCACCCCGGAGTGGCAGCGCTTCTCCGCCAACGGCTTCTTCCTGATCGGCCAGGACGAGAACTTCCTCGAGTGGGCCTCGAGCGAGATCATCTTTTCCGACTTCGGTCTCGCGTTCCGTCCCACCAACCAGCTCCGGATCGAGGCGCGCTACCGGCAGAACCAGTACAAGCGCCGGAGCGACCGCACTCTCGCCGGCCGCCAGCGGATTCCCCGGCTCAAAGTGGAATACCAGATCGCCCGGCCGCTGTTCGTCCGCCTGGTGGGCGAGTACAACACCTACGAGCAGGATGCCCTCCGCGACGAGCAGCGGACCCAGGCCCCGATCCTGATCTTCAACCCGGGCACCGGCCAGTACGAGCGGGCCACGGCGTTCAGCTCGAACACCTTCCGGGGCGATGTCCTCATCTCCTTCACCCCGGTGCCGGGCACGGTCTTCTTTGCCGGCTACGGCAGCACGCTGGACGAGCCCGAGTCGTTCAAGTTCCGCGACTTCACCCGGTCGAGCGACGGATTCTTCCTCAAGGCCAGCTACCTGTTCCGGCTGGGGGGCTGACGGCGTTCACCCCCACCGGCCAGCCGACCCCTTCACCCGGCCGTTCCGTCCAGTCCCCCTTCCTGCTCGCCCCTTCCCGTCCGACATTGGGACATGCGCTCAACGCTGTCACGCTGGGGTCTCGGCTTCCTCGCCTGGACCATCCTGGCCCTGCTCTCGGCCAGCCAATGGGCCGTGGCCATGGGCGCCGAGGGGAGGCCGTTCGAGTGGGGATGGTTGATCACCAACCGGCTGGTCGACTGGTACTCCTGCGCGATCTTCACCCCGCTCTTCTTCTGGCTGGCCCGGCGCTATCCGATCGACCGGGGGCGCTGGATCCGGCATCTCCCCCTGCATCTCCTCGCCGCCGCGCTGGCGACGCCCGCCAAGTTCGCCATTCAGCGCTGGGTCCTGATTGAGCTGGCGGGCCAGGACTTTCCGCCGCTCACCCAGATGCTGGCGCGCTCATTCATAACCGAGAACATCGCCTTCTGGTGCGTGATCCTGGCGGTGCACGCGATCGAATTTCATCAGCGGGTGCGCGAGCGTGAGATCCTCACCGCGCGACTGCAGGCCCGGCTCTCCGAGGCCCAGCTCGATGCGCTCACCTCCCGGCTGCATCCTCATTTTCTCTTCAACACCCTGCAGGGGATCTCCACTCTGGTCTATCGCGATCCCGCCGCGGCCGATGCGATGCTTGGTCACCTGAGCACGCTGCTCCGCCGGGCGCTGACCAGGGGGCAGGGGCACGAGGTGAGCCTGTCGGAAGAGCTGGGATTGCTGGAAGAGTACCTGGCGATCGTGCAGGTGCGTTTCGGCGACCGGGTGGCCGTCACGCGGGGGATCGACCCCACCGCACTCACCGGGCTGGTGCCGCAGCTCCTGCTGCAGCCGCTGGTCGAAAACGCCATCGAGCACGGAATTGCCCGGCGGGCCGGAGCGGGGCGCATCACCATTCAGGCGACGCGCGAAGGCGACCGCCTGCGGGTCGCCGTGACCGATGATGGCCCCGGTCTGGAGCGTTCGGCGCCGGAGGGCGTGGGGCTGGGCAGCACCCGCCTCCGGCTCGGCGAGCTCTACGGCGAGAAGGGCTCGCTCACGCTCGCGCCCGGGAGCCCCGGTGGGCTGGTTGCGACGGTCACGCTGCCATTCCACGAGCGGCCGGTGTCGCACGCCATGACGGAGCCGGCCGCGTGATCCGGGTTGTGATTGCGGACGACGAGCCGCTGGCGCGCGAGCGGATTCGCACGCTGCTCGCTCCGCACCCGGACCTGGAGCTGGTGGCGGAGTGCCAGGATGGCGAGGACGCCATTCGGGTGCTGGCGGCCGAGCGGCCGGACCTGCTCTTCCTCGACGTGCAGATGCCGGAACTGGATGGATTCGGCGTGATCAGCGCGATTCCCCCTTCCCAGCGGCCCTGGGTGGTCTTCATCACCGCCTTTGACGAGCATGCGGTCCGCGCCTTCGAGGTGAATGCCATCGACTACCTGCTCAAGCCGGTCGAGCCAAAACGGTTCGAGGCGGCGCTGGCCCGGGTGCGCGAGCGCCTGGCGCAACCGGCCTCGGTGCGTGATGCGGCACTCGAGGCGGTACTCGCCGAGCTCAGGAGGGCCCGGGGTCACACGACGCGACTGGTGGTGCGGGATGGCAGCAAGGTGAGCTTTGTCCGCCCCGAGGAGATCGACTGGATCGATGCCGCGGGCAACTACGCCCGGCTTCACGTGGCCGGCGCAACCCACCTGCTCCGTGAGCCGCTCAAGGCGCTCGAGGCACGGCTGGATCCCGAGCGATTCCTGCGGGTGCACCGGTCGGCGATCGTCAACCTGGAACGGATCGCCTCGGTGGAGCCCTATTTCCACGGGGAATACGTGCTCACCCTCCGGGACGGTACCCGGCTCACGTCGAGCCGGACGCACAGCGCGCGACTGCGCACGTTCTTGCGTTAGCGTTCCCGGTCCGCCGGGCCGCCATCCCCCCGTTCCACCTGCCCACCCCGCCGCACGGCCAGCTGGTCACCCTCCCGTTGTCCTGCCCCGGCTGCCACCGGACCTTTGCGGCATGCGCTCCGTATACCGATCCGGGCCCCTGGTGGCGTTCACCCTGCTCATCCTGGCCGGGTCAGGGCCGGCACAGGGCCAGGAGCTGCCCCGGGTCAGGTATCGAGACGCCGGGATGGATTCGGTTCGCGTCGCGGACCTGTTTGCGCGCATCGCGGACCGGACCTTCCCGGGCATCGACGCGGTGGTCATCCTGCGGCATGGCGGGCTGGTCGCGGAGGCCTATTTCAACGGCTACCGCGCGGATCGCCCGCACGATACCCGCTCGGCCACCAAGAGCGTCACCTCGCTGCTGATCGGGATCGCGATCGACCGTGGGCGCCTGACCCTGGACACGCCGGTAGTGTCGTTCTTTCCGGAGTATCGCCCGGCGAGCGGCTGGGATCCGGCCCGGGCGGCGCTCCGCCTTCACGCCCTCCTCACCATGCGTACCGGGCTGGCCTGCGACGACTTCGAGCCGGATTCACCGGGCAACGAGGAGCGGATGTATCCGCGGGCCGACTGGACCCGGTTCTTCTTTGGGATCCCGCCGGCGGCGGAGCCGCCGGGCCGCCGGTTCTCCTACTGTACCGCTGGTGTTGCGCTGCTGGGCGAGGTGCTGGCCCGGGCGGTGGGGCAATCGGTTTCTGCCTACGCCGACACGGCGCTCTGGCGGCCGCTCGGCATCCGGGATGTCCGCTGGCGGCGCACCCCGTCCGGCGAGGTGATGACCGGCGGCAATCTGGAACTCACCCCGCGTGACATGGCGAAGCTGGGCCAGCTCCTGCTGCAGCGCGGAGAATACGGTGGCACCCGCGTGGTCTCGGCGGCATGGCTGGAGCGTTCCTGCCGCGCGGAGGTCGACGAGCGGGACAGCGGCTATCGCTACGGCTTGCTGTGGTGGCTCGAGAATCCGCAGACCGCCTCCACCGCGATCCCGTCCTGCCACGCCTCGGGCAACGGTGGTCAGAAGATCTTCGTCTTTCCCTCGGCCGACCTCGTCGTGGTATTCACCGGAAGCAGTTACAACGTGGCCCGGCTGAGCCACCGGCAGCCGGTCACCATCCTCAACCAGTACATCCTGCCGGCGCTGACTCCATAGGCCGGGAGGTTCTCACTCCCACGGAGGTACCGACCAATGCGAGGCCGTATGATGTCTGTCCTGCTCCTGGCATTCGCGGCCGCACCGGCCCTGGCACAGACGCCAGCCGATTCGGCCGGCATCCGCTCGGCCGCGCTCGACTACGCCGAGGGGTGGTTCGAGGGGAACGCCGACCGCATGGCCCGGGCTGTGAGTCCCGAGCTGGTCAAGCGCATCGTAGTGCGGGACACCGCCTCGGGCAGGGACATGATCCAGGGGATGGGCAGCACGGTACTGGTCAACAGCACCAGGCGCGGCTTCGGCAAATCAACGCCGGCCGACAAGCAGGAGAAGGAGGTGCGGATCTACGACATCTACCGCGGCGCCGCTGTGGCCAAGGTGACGATGACCGACTGGATCGACTACCTCCAGCTCGCCCGGATCGACGGACGGTGGGTGATCGTGAATGTGCTGTGGGAGCGGAAGACGGGGC
>Ga0184615_10001564_pt1 | contig 12350 bp, 14 predicted proteins | sample PLM4_65_coex_FD_133134 | JGI IMG/M metagenome (GOLD analysis project Ga0184615, IMG submission 133134) | Groundwater sediment microbial communities from an aquifer in East River, Colorado, USA - PLM4_65_coex | ecosystem: Environmental > Terrestrial > Soil > Riparian zone | place: USA: East... | reverse complement strand
ATGAGGATGCCGCGATTCGCGAGCTCGTCGATCACCTGGCGTCCCTTCCATCGCCGGGTCGCCTCATGGCGGCTCATGCTGCGGCCCGCGCCGTGGCAGGCCGAACCGAACGCCCGGTCCATGCTCTCGCGCGTTCCAGCGAGAATGTAAGAGGCCGTGCCCATGGTGCCGCCGATGAGGACCGGCTGCCCCACGGCGCGGAACGCGGGCGGGATGTCGGGATGACCTGGGCCAAAAGCCCGCGTGGCGCCCTTTCGGTGAATGAAAAGCCGCGTGGGCTTCCCGCGGATGACGTGCTCCTCAACCTTGCAGGTGTTGTGGGACACATCGTAGAGCAGCGGCAGGCGGGCGCGAGGCACGACCTCGGCGAACACCTGCCTGACCAAGTGGGTGATGATCTGGCGGTTGGCCAGGGCGCAGTTGATGCCCGCTCGCATCGCGCCGAGGTACGACCGCCCGAGCGGGGATTCAATTGGCGCGCAGGCCAGTTCGCGGTCGGGCAGGGTGATGCCGTAGCCGGACGCTTCGACGACCATGCGCTTCAGAAATTCGGTGCCGATCTGGTGGCCGAGGCCGCGCGACCCGCAGTGGATGCTCACAAGGACGTCATCCCGGTGAATGCCGAAGGCGGCGGCGATCCCCTCATCGAGAATCTCGACGACGTGCTGCACTTCGAGGTAGTGATTGCCCGAGCCCAGCGTCCCCATCTCATCCCGCTGGCGGTTCTTGGCATACTGAGAGACCTCGTCGGGCTCGGCCCCCTCCGCCCGTCCTCCGGCCTCGATGCGTTCCAGATCCTCGCGGGTCCCGTAGCCCAGCTCCACCGCCCACCGGGCGCCGCCGGCGAGCATGGCGTTGATCTCCTGGTCCTTGAGGTGGAGGCGGCCGGTGCTGCCGACCCCGGCGGGGACGGTCCGATACAAGGCGTCGGCCAGCCGGTGTTTGATCGGCGGGATGTCCGCCTCGGTGAGGCCGGTGTATAACGTCCGCACGCCGCATGAAATATCGAACCCCACCCCGCCCGCGGAGATCACGCCGCCCTGCTCGGGGTCGAACGCGGCGACCCCTCCGATGGGGAAGCCGTACCCCCAGTGAGCGTCGGGCATGGCGTACGACGCGCCCACAATGCCGGGCAGCGCGGCCACGTTGACGACCTGCTCGTACACTTTGTCGTCCATGTCGCGGATCAACGCCTCGCTGGCGTAGATCACGCCGGGCACGCGCATCGCGCCGTGCGGCTCGATCCACCACTCCGTCTCGGATCGCTTCGTCAGCCGATTCGGATCCATCGCACGCCTCCGTTCTTCACACGTCGACCACGCATTCCGCGATCCACGCGCCGTCGGGACCCTGTCGCACCGACAGCGCGGTGTAGGTGGCCCCCTTCACCTCGACGGCCGGCTGGTGTTTGGTCCCGTCAACCCGCTCTCCCCACGCGACGGCTCGCAGGCGCAGGCCTTCGAGCTGGACGTCGAATCGGCCAAACAACATCTTCCGCGTCGCCATTTCGTACACGATCGCGTTCAGCCAATCGACCAAGAGCAGTTCGTCATCGGGCGCTTCGCACGACAGGGTCACCGGTTCTTTCGGCGCCACGGTCTGCAGCTCGGCAATCACGGCAGTCAAGGCAAGAGCCGCTTGGCTAAAGGCCTCCGCCTTAGTCGGGCCGATGCCGCGCACCCCCATATCGGCCTGATGGGGAAAGTGCTCCCAGCGCGCGGGGATCGTGATCGAGGCCACGATTGGATTCTGCGCGCGGGCACCGGAAGAAATCAAGACCGCCCCGATTCGCCGTTCGTAGGGGCGATGGCCAGACGCCCAGTAGGTTACGCGCGCTCGAGGCCCCAGCGTCTTCGAACCCGGTGTTCGAGGGGCGCGAACACGAACCGCTCCATGACCACACCAATGATGATGATCACAATCATCACCGCCATGACCTGCGCCATGTCCGACAGCTCGCGGCCCATGACCAGGAGGTGGCCCAGCCCCAAACTCACGAAGAGCATCTCGCCCGCGATCAGCGCGTGCCAGCCGAACGTCCAGCCGAGCTTGATCCCCGTCATGATCGACGGCAGCGCGGCGGGCAGGACCACATTGAGGTAGAGTGCGACACCATTGGCGCCCATCGTGCGCGCGGCGCGGCGGTACAACGGAGGGACATTGCGGATGCCGTCGGCGGTGGCCATCGCCACCGAGTTGATCACGCCCATGACAATGACAAACAGAATCGCGCCGTCGTTGAGCCCGAACCAAAGCAGACCCATCGGCAGCCAGGCGATGTTCGGCAGACTTTGGAGACCGACCAACAAGACGCCGACGGTCTCGCGCGCGACGCGAATGCTCCCGATAAACAGACCAAGCCCGATCCCGATCACCAACGACACTGAGAAACCGAGCACGAATCGACGAAGGCTGGTGGCGATGCCGTACAGGAGCGTGTGATCCTCGACGCCGAGCCTCAGGGCATCGAAGACCTGCAGCGGCCCGGGAAACAAATAGTCCGGCCAGATCCCGAGCCGCACGACCAGTTCCCAGAGGAGCAGGAGGGCGGCGAAGAACCCCAGGCGAAGCGCGTTTTCACGCATCGCCGAGTTCGGCTTTCACGGCCTTGTCGACTTCGGAGCGGAGGGCCTTGAGGATCAAGGCCGAGGTGTCGATGAGTCCCGGGTCCTCGAGATGCCGCGGGCGGTGGTGCGTGATCGAGAAGATCTCCTTGATCCGGCCCGGACGGTACGTCATCACCGCGATGCGGCTGCCCAGGCACACCGCCTCGCGCACGTTGTGCGTGATGAACAGGATCGTCTTGCTCGTCGCGGCCCAGATCTCCTGGAGCTCGACATGCAAGAGGTCCCGCGTTTGAGCGTCGAGCGCCCCGAAGGGCTCGTCCATCAACAGGATGTCGGGATCCATCGCGAGCCCGCGCGCGATCGCCACGCGCTGCCGCATCCCCCCGGACAGTTCATGGACGAGCGAATCGGCGAAGCGCGTGAGGTGGACCATCTTGAGGTAGTCCATCGCGAGGTCTCGCCGCACCTGCGGCTCCACCCCGTTGATCTTCAGGCCGAACTCAACGTTCTGCCGCACCGTGAGCCACGGAAAAAGGGCGCCGTCCTGGAAGATGACGACGCGATCGGCGCCGGCGCCGGTCACCGGGTGGCCCTTGATCCTCACGCTGCCGGCGTCGGGGAACTCCAGCCCGGCAATCAAATTCAGCAGTGTGGATTTCCCGCAGCCAGACGGCCCCACAATACAGACGAACTCGCCCTCGAGGATCTCGAGGCGGATGTCGTCGAGCGCCGTCACCATCCCGCCGCTGGACCGGTAGCGTTTGGTCACCCCGTCCAGGGTGACGCTCACGGGTTTGGGCGCTTCGCTCCCCTTGGTGATGATGAGTCGCCAGAGGCCCGGCTCCTCAAGGACTGAGAGCGCGTAGCCCATGTCGCGGCAAAACCGCGGCGTGGTCTCCCGCGCCGTCGGGAGATGGTCGGTCTGCGCCTCGAGCACGTCGCCCTCACCCAGCCCGTCCAGGGCTTTTTTGATCATCAGGAGCGGGTACGGGCACTGCTGGCGGCGGACATCCACCACCGCGGTGGGTATCATCTTCGTCACGGCCCGCGCTCCCCCGCCGCCACCGGCCGAACCGCCCCCTCCAGCCACGTGCGGTCGACGATCTGAGACACGTCGGGACGACGTCGCCCCAAGAATCCCTGATCGAACGCCCATCGGACCATTTGATTGATCGAGGCTTCGATGGGGTCCGTGGTGAATGCCACCCGGTTCCACGACTCATCCAGCACCGCCTGGGGCAGAGGCTTCCCGGTTTCCCGCTTCAACTCGCCGTTGACGACGGCCTTGGCCTCGCCGCCATGGCCCACGATCCACTGCGTCAGCTCGACGTGGGCGCGAACCCAGCGGGCGGCCAGGTCGGGATGCGCCGCCAAAAACTTGGGGTGCGCCACGAGCAGCGTGGTCGCGAACCGGCCGCCGGTCAGCTCCTTCCACACCTCGCGCTCATCCAGAAAAAGCACGCCGCCCCCTTGGTGGACGAGACGCGAGGCCCAGGGCTCGGGCGACCACGCGGCGTCGATCTCACCCTGGCGAAACATCGTGAGCTGATCGGGGTTGGCCATCGGCATGACGCGCACGTCCCCTCCCCGTTCCATCGGGATCAGGCCGTGATCGGCCAACCAGCCACGGAGCGCCACATCTTGCGTGTTGCCGAGCTGGGGCGACGCCACCCGCTTGCCATGAAAATCGGCCGCGGTGCGAATCCCGGCCTGAGGTCGCACGATCAACGCCGCCCCGCCATCCGCCGCCCCCGCAATCACCCGGAGCGCTTGGCCGCGTGATTTGACGTACCCCACCACCGCCGGCCCGGTCCCCAGGTACGCAAGATCGATCTCCCCCGCAAACAGGGCCTGCACCGCCGCGGGTCCGGCATTGAAGATCTTCCAGTCGATCACGACATCGGAACCCAGCGCCCGCGCAAACCACCCATTCGCGTGACCGACAAGCGCCTGGGCGTGGGTGACGTTCGGGAAATGGCCGACGCGAATTTTCAAGGGCTGGGCGGCATACGCCGCGGACGCCGCGAACAGCCACGCGACGCCAACGAAGGACAGCAAACCTAATCGATGATTCATGATGGAATCAGAATATAGGATTCCGGGAAACTGCGTCAAGAAACGCGGCGCGAATAGGGGAAGGCAACGTGGACAGGCGCGTATGGTGGGCTGCGTCGGAGAGTCAGACCGGCGTGTGGGACGGCAGGCAGTAAAAGGAGTCCGCTTCCCCCTTCTTCGTTCCTCAAGAGGGCCATACCTCACGGAGCACGTCTCGGAAAAGCTTGTTGAGAGAATCGAGGGGCGGCGCCGGACTCGGTTTCTCTCCGCCGGCATGCTCGTGGCGAGCGAGCTCGTCTTCGATAAAACGGCTGATCGGCTCGATCCGTGGCCCCCGGTCAAGCTCAGCGCCGGCCTTCTTCGCGGCAAGGAGCCGATCGATTTCCCGGATGAGAACGGCGTCTTGGATCGTCGCCTCCACGAGCCGGCCGAACTCAATGGGGACCGGACCAAGCCCGGCCTCGATCCATCGGATTGCCAAGAGCGGACGCAGGACGTAGAAGTACTTTTTCCGCCAGACGATTTCCCCCTTGAGGTATTCCCGAAAATTACCCTGGGCCATGTGCAGATAGTGATGGTAACTTGCGATCGGGGAGTAGTATGCCGGCAGCAGCGATCTGAGCCTTGAGGTCAGCGAAAAACGCTCGATGTAAATCAGCGGGCACTGCAACCATTCGAGAAGCGGCGGGTTCGACTTGCGAAACAGCTTCAGGGCTTTACGAATATCCCATCCGCTGATATCGAGACGAGCATCAAGAGGCCGCTCAATGACATCGCGGCGATCTTCAAGATCGATGGACAGGTACCAGTCAGGCCGGCGAAGGTAAACGAAGCGGACATCGTAATCGCTGTCCGTCGAGGCAAATCCCCAGGCGCGACTCCCGGACTCCACGGCCAAGCAGACGACCACGTCCTCCTCGCGCTCGATCGCAGCGAGCGCCCTGTCAATAGTCTGTCGAATGTGCTCACTCATGATGTAGAGAATGGGACCCAGCCGCGCCGCACGGGCTGGTCAAGGCTGACCACGAGCCCCCGAGCCTCGCCTTACCCTCGTCGTAGCGCCTTGAGGAAATCCTCGGGCGTAACGAACGTCGTTGCCTGGTAGCTCCCCAACGTCAAGAGGTCTTTATCGCGCGTGATGACATAGCCGGCGCTTGCCTTGACCGCGCAGGCGACCACCACGTCATCGTTCGGATCTCGGACGATGCCCGCTAACTTGGGCAGGTCCGTGACCCTGTGCGCCGCAGCACGAAGCCCGAGAACAAACGCTTCGACGCTCCTATCGGTATATTCGTAGCGCGTTCGGATGTGTGAGCGCTCGAGCAGGACGGTACCGGTTTCCTCCAGGATTTCGTCCGCCAGGTATAGCGCAAACGCACCGCCTGCCGCGTGTCGAAGGAGTGTCGCTGAAATACCGTTCTTGACCAAGAAGGCACTGACCAAAACGGTCGAATCCAGGACAACCCTAAGCATCCCGCTTCTTACGGGATGCCTTGATCTCGCGCGCGATGCTCTTTTCCTGCGCCTGGGGGCTCTTCGCCTTCTCGGCCCCGGGGCCCCGGACCGACGTCATCGCCGCGAAAACCTGTTTCCATGCCTTGCTCCGGGTCACGACGGCCACCGGCTTCAACAGAATGCCCTCCTTGACAGCCTCCGCCTCCACATAATCGCCTTCCCCGATATGAAACTGCTTGCGAAGCGACGCGGGCAGCGTGACTTGGGCAAATCGGCGGACTTTCAGGATCGCCATACATGCTCCTCCCCTCTCACATATCAAAGAAATTAAGAGATTCGCTGTTTATTATAATCGATCTCGCCACGCCGGTCGAGTGCCTGAGCCCTCGCCGAGTCCAGATCGATACCGGCTCCTCGGGTCGTCGGTGCTGATCGCGCGTGCGGCCAGGGCGGGGTGAGCTCTATGCCGTCATGGATAGTGTTGGCGGAGCGCCGCTTGGGCTCCGGGCGGCTCAGCACATCGCCGACCGCCTCGTGGATTCCTATCGTATTCCCGCCATCGGCCCCCGCCACGAATCGCTGCGCGATCTGCGGCTTGCAGCCAATCGGTCCCGAGCGGGACCGAGGCGTTTCATGCTAAGAACCGACAATTTGGTCAAACATGTTTCATCGGAAATTGTTCTCCGACCCCAATTTTTTCCTAGTTGCTTGTCTGCCCTGCTGACCCGTCTGCTCAACAGCGGTTTCAAGATCGTCAAGGAACTGCGGATCATACGTTTCGTCTACGTGGTTCAAGTTCCACAGGCTACTCCGCCGGATGTCGTGGCGTGGGCTGTGGTGCCCCAACCACCCCATGCTGGCTGACTCAATCGGGGCGAGGTGGTTTGAGAGAAGGGAAATGGCGTTCCGCTCAATGAGGGCGCGCTTGCTGTTGGGGCCTGGCTCATCAGGCACATCTACCCACAATACCGTCATGGCACCGATATATTCGGACACTTTCCGCTCCCAGGCAGCTTCTGCCGCCCGAGCTGTCGGACTTTCGCGAACGGCGGGCGGGGCTGATGAGCCGACACCCCAGGTGGGAAGGGACACCCGATCTCGGGCAAGCAGGGCAGCGCCAACGTGAAGGCGAAAGATAGACCCACGATGATTGCCTCCGCCGACCCGAGTCCCAAGGTGTGTCTTGAGCCGTCCCCACAAGGTCGATTTTGAAGCCGCACTCACCGCATGAGTGCCGACACGCACGATTCTCGCGACACTTGGCTTCGACGATCTGTACTCACCAGATTCTCGGAAAAAATAGACGCCCCGCACCGGGAATGTGGTTTCCCCGCTGTACGTGTCCAACCGCAGTCCTTGGCTTGCAAAGGATTCAAGCCGCGAAAGAAGCGAATAGAACCGATCAAGATCAGCGGCCGTGTCTCTCATTGCGTGTATGCCCGTTCAACCAGCTTATCTGAGGACCGAGTTTCAAACCCTCCATCGGAACTTCGACCGAGAATCCTTCGCTTTTCAGGAATGGAACGATCCCTTCTCGATAGCGTTCAGCTGCAAGGACGATCACTTTCGTGCCCGGCAGAAGCACCTTGAGCAGTTGTTGTCGAACCCGTTCGGCCCATACAAGTCGCTCGGCCTTCACCATCTTGTTGAGCGTCTTCTCGTAGGGGGCGACAAGTTGGTCTGGCGCCAAGACGCCGTGTTCCGCGGATAAAATGAACCAAGCATCGGCATGCTGTTCCGCGTACCTTCGCATCCCGACGAATAGCGGTGACGTGTACAGATCACGAGCGCGAGATTCGGACTCGCGCTTCGATTTGACGCAGGACACAAGAGCCACTCGAGTTGCCATCGCCTTCTCCGGTTGCCCCATCCGCCCAACGTGGAACTAAGGGGCGGCGCGCTTTTGCGCCGTCCCGCTTGAGCGCAGGGTTAGAGGTCACGGTTCAGTGCTCCTCGTACATACCGTGCTTTGGGAACAAGAGGCCCGTGACATAGCCTTCGATTGCGCCTCGCTCACGATGCCCCACCTGCTGTACCCAGCGAACGGCACAGTTTGCACGAATGAACTGCTTGGCAGCCGAAATGTCGGCGCACTCTCCCGAAGTTATTAAATGTTTTTTGAGACGAGCGTTGGATAAAGCACCCATTAGGTGATTGGTGTACAAGCGCTGACGCAAATTCTTTGTGCGACCGACATAGTACGGGTGCTCCTCCTCTGCAATTCGCGCAGTGATGACGTACACGCCCGGCTCCTCGGGTAATTGGCTCGGCGTTAGCAAGGAGAACGATAGCGGAACTGCGTTAACCAATGCGTTGAAGCGCTCCTCTAGGAATTGCAGTTGGGCGGCGGTTACACGGCGCAGCATATGTGACCTCTAACGGGGAACTAAGCCGCCGCGCACTGGTCCTACGAGCGACGGCGAGACGCGCTCCTACCGGCGGTCGGCTTCAGTGGATTGTTCGGCCTCCTTGCCGCTCGACCAAGTTACGCTCGCGTCGGATGCCCGCGCGATGGACACATGCAGAACGCGGAAAGTGCTTGATGGCGACACACCACCTTCGAGTCGTTGTTTTTCAATCGCTGCAAAGACGAGAAATCCATGTGCCGCAAGACTTTTAAAATCTTCATCGATGCTCTGACCTGCTCGGACTTGATCTAGTGGTTCGAGATCGGATGCGAGATCCACGAAGTCTTTCAGATTCTGCAGGAACCCGCCAACCAGTTCAACCTCATCACCAGAAAGGTTATCCGCATAGTGCTGATACATTCCGTGGCACGACGAAGCCAGCGAGAACATGTCGCGCCCTGACGAAACAAGCTGAAGCTGCGTAGGAATGTTTTCCTTGATGCGGCGGATGCGAACAGGCGGTAGTGAGGCCTCGTCCTTGAACTTCGACTCCACCCATTTCTCGTGATTGACCTTGATGTTGCGAAGGACATCAGAGGAGTAGGTCTCATACTGATCGTCAACCATCTTGTGGTGCATTCCGCACAGCAGCAGGAGATTGGCAGCCTCGTCGACGTCACCAAGCGAGAATAGGGGATCGCAGCGAGGCCCTTGCTGGGCTCGCGACACAATATGGCACTCCTCTCCGACAACCGACTCCGCATCCATCTCAGTTACACCGATCACGAGCCTCTGGCGACAAACCGCGCAGCGATTCCCTGATCTCCCCCAAAGGATCTTTCGTGTTTTATCCGTTATGGGCATGTGCTTTTACTGGGGCCGAAACTATAATTCGACGTCCCAATCATTTCTGCAAATCGAGCGTGGACCGCTTGGTAATCGCTCATGACGCGCAACCGAAATATAGCGAATTATCTCGTTCCGATCCAGCGCTTATGACAGGAATCTCAGGAAGGAATTCACGGGGACGTTGTTAAGTAATTAACTTTCCCGTGGCTCCCGCTCCCCTCCCCGTCTTCGCCGGCCTCATCTCCTATTCCCGCCCGCGCACCAACCATTCCAGCGCCCCAGGCGTCCGCTCCCACGCACCCCGATTCGCGCTCACGTACAAGATTGCTTCGTCCGGGCTGCCGTAGGCGTACAGATCGGGAAGCCGGCTGGGCAGGCGCTTGCGGCCGAGGAGGAAGGTCGGGGCGTGCGGGTTGTTTATGATCGCCTGGCTGAGCCGGCTCCGGGCAGCCTTATTGTCGCCGCCGCGCCGGAACGCCCAGAGCGCCCACGTGTAGAGCCACACGGCCGAGATATCTTCACCGTACCCCTTTAGCAGCCGTCCCAGCTCTTCGTCGCGCCCCAACTCGAGCAGGCACGTCGCGAGCAGATCACGAATGCCCTGGTTGTCATTGGGATTCAAGCGAAGCAGATCGCGGTAGTGGTCGACAGCGGCCTCCCGCTCCCCCAACGTCCAGAGGCATCCCGCAAGCCCCGCTCGCGCGCGCATGTACGGCCGGGTGTCCAGAATCCCCCAGAAGTGGCCGACGTCCTCCTTGAACGCCTTCCGCCCCAGCGACCGCTCGCCGGCGGCCACCCCTTGGGCGTACAGGTCCCGCGCCTGCTCCACGGTTCCGGCGGTCTCCTCCGCGAGAAGGACGTACGCGTCGGCGCAATTGGGATCCATCTCCAGCGCGCGCCGGGCCTTCCGCACCGCCTGCTGCCGGGTCGGCGCCTCCCACGCGTCGTACATGAGCATCTGGGCGTCGTGCGCGGCTTTCTTGCGCCCCGACCGGCCGGTCATGTCGCCGAGCAAGTCCGCCATCACGCCTTCCAACACCATCCGATCAGGAAGCTTGGATTTTGCCATCGTCTTTTCCTTATCGGGGCGGTTCCAACCTACCGCACTCCCTTACGTGAAAAGAGGTGCACCACGACGTCCATCGGGTTGCCATCCAGCGCCGTCACCGCCTCAGCCCCCGCCTGCTTCATCGCCGCGGCAGGATCGGGCACGTCCCTCATCCCGCCCTTCCCCAGCTCGATCATTTTGCCGGCGCCGGCAAAATGATGGTTGGGCTCATTGCCGGACTGTTGACACGAGGCCTTCGCCCGGGCGTGCTTCTCCGTGTCATGAAGGCTGGCCGACATCCGTTAGGCCCCGGGCGGGTGAAATTAGGCGCCAGCATAGACCTTCTGAGGGTGCCTGGTCAAGAAATCAGCCCGACAAGGCCACTGTCAACTGATCAAAGACCAGCACAGGGCTGGCAAGAACGGTTCTGTGAGACGAGCCGGAGGTTGGAAATGCTAAACGGCGGGTCGTCAGAACGACGAGGGCAGGTCGCGGCGCTGCATGGGACCCAACACGGTCAGGGCCATCGTGTCGGGGGCGAGACAGGTCTTCGCCACGCGCAGGAGGTCATCCGACGTGACGGTGTCGATGCCCTTGATCATTTCGGGGAGCGTGATGTAGCGGCCGCCGTAGAGCTCGTCCTTGGCCAGTCGGTTCATCCGGCTGCCGGTCCCTTCGAGGCTGAGCATCAAGCTGCCCTTGAGATGGTCCTTGGCGTGCGCCAGCTCGTCTTTGGCGACGACCTGCGAGCGCAGCTTCTTGCATTCCCGAAGACAGAGGTTGATCACCTTCTCCGCCACGGGTTTGCTCGTGGCGGCATAGATGGAGAACAGGCCCGCATCGTGGTACGAGGCCATCCCGGAGTAGATCGAGTACGCGAGGCCCCGTCGCTCCCGCACCTCTTGGAAGAGCCGCGAGCTGACGCTTCCGCCCAGGATCGCGTTCAGGACGTGGAGGGCGTACCGATCATCGTGAGTTTGCGAGAACCCCTCCGCTCCGAGACAGATGTGCACCTGCTCCAGCGCCTTTCGCTTGAGCAACACGCCGCCGCGGGTCTTGGGCGGCGTCCGGGGCACGAGCGGGTGCTCCGATCCTTCGAAGGGCGCAAAGGTCTTGGCGATCAGATCCTCCAGCCGCTCCGGATCGAAGCGCCCGGAGACGGCGACCACGGTCCGCGCGGGCTGATACTGACGGGCCAAGAAGCCGGTCAGACGCCGCCGGGTCATGGTTTCGATGGTCTTCAGCTCGCCGAGGATGGGCCGGCCGAGTGGGTGGTTGCGCCAGACGTAGTCGGTATGAAGATCGTAGAGAAATTCCTCGGGATCGTCCTCGATCATCTTGATCTCTTCGAGGACGACTTGCTTTTCGCGCTCCAACTCGGACGCGGCGAACGTGGACTCGAGGAAAATTTCGCCCAACAGGGCGACCGCGCGTGGCAGGTGCTCGTCCAGCGACTTGGTGTAGAACGTCGTCGTCTCGCGGGAGGTGAACGCGTTGAGTTCTCCCCCCAGGACGTCGATCTCCTTGGCCAGTTCCCGAGCCGAACGGCGACGGGTGCCTTTGAAAAACATGTGTTCGAGGAAGTGGGAGAGCCCTTCTTCGCCGGGACCCTCATCGCGCGAGCCCACGTCGACCCAGATCCCCACCGCCGCGGAACGCACCGAGGTCATGGGTTCGGTGACGACCCGCATTCCATTGGCCAAGACGATCTTGCGCGGCGTGGTTTTCACAACGTGGTTATTCGGTTCGAGACGTCAGGAAATGCCGGGGGGCACAACGTGTTGCGCCCCCCGCACATTACGCCTTCTCGGTTCCCTGCGGCGTCGCGCCCATCGCTTCCTTCCGCGAGAGGCGAATCTTGCCCTGGCGGTCGACCTCCAGCACCTTGACGAGAATCTCGTCGCCTTCCTTGACCTCGTCGGTGACGGATTTGACCCGGTGGGGCGCCAGTTGCGAGATGTGCACCAGTCCGTCGACGCCGGGGCCGATCTCCACGATCGCCCCGAACTCCATGATGCGTACCACCTT
>Ga0184615_10001563_pt1 | contig 12352 bp, 16 predicted proteins | sample PLM4_65_coex_FD_133134 | JGI IMG/M metagenome (GOLD analysis project Ga0184615, IMG submission 133134) | Groundwater sediment microbial communities from an aquifer in East River, Colorado, USA - PLM4_65_coex | ecosystem: Environmental > Terrestrial > Soil > Riparian zone | place: USA: East... | reverse complement strand
GCCGCTTCGCGCTGGTGCAGGCGGAAGCGGCCGAAGCGCCGCGCCGCCTGACAGGTCAGCGCAGTAAAAGAATAGGGAGCGCGATCGAAAACGGCAATCGGGACGAGGGTGAAAATCCGCGTCCAACCCTTCCACGCCGGCAGTTGCAGCAGGTTGTCCGCGCCCATTAACCACACGAATCGCGCCTGCGGGAATTCGCGGGTCAGCGCGCCCAGCGTATCGACGGTGTAGCTGGTGCCGAGCACGCGCTCGATGTCGGTTGCGACCATGCCGGGATGGCGCCGCGCGAGCCGCTCCGCGCCGGCCAGCCGCGCCTCGTAGGACGCCATGCCTTTGATCGGTTTCAGCGGGTTCTGTGGCGAGACCAGCCACCATACTGCGTCGAGGCGCAGCAGGCGCTTGGCGTGCAGCGACAAGTGTACGTGGCCCTCATGCGCCGGGTTGAACGATCCGCCGAGCAGGCCGATGCGCTTCCGCGGCCGCAGGCCGACGCCAAGCTGAAGGAGGGACGCAGCGCTCAGGAGCGGATCTGCCCGGCGCCGTGGATGACGTATTTGTAGGTCGTGAGCTGCTCCACCCCGACCGGCCCGCGCGCGTGCAGCCGACCGGTGGAGATGCCGATCTCCGCGCCCATGCCGAACTCGCCGCCATCGGCGAATTGCGTCGAGGCGTTGTGCAGCACGATCGCCGAGTCGACCCGCTCGAGGAAGCGCTTGGCCGTGGCCTCGTTCGCCGTGACGATGGAATCCGTATGGTGCGAGCCGTGGCGGTTGATGTGCGCGATCGCGCCGTCCACGCCGTCCACCGCCTTGATGGACACGATCGCATCCAGATATTCGGTTTCCCAGTCGGCGTCCGTCGCCGGCACCACCCGCTGGTCGAGCTTCTGCACGACATCGTCGCCGCGCACCTCGCAGCCGGCGCCGGAAAGCTCGGCGATGATCGCGGGAAGCTGCGCGCTCGCCACCGAACGGTCGACCAGGACGGTTTCGCAGGCGCCGCACACCCCGGTCCGCCGCATCTTGGCGTTGAACACGATCTTGCGCGCCATCGCCGGGTCGGCCTCGCGGTCGATATAGACGTGACAGATGCCTTCGAGGTGGGCGATGACCGGGATGCGGCTTTCGTTCTGCACGCGCTCGATCAGCGATTTGCCGCCGCGCGGCACGATGACGTCGATCAGATCGGGGCAGGTCAGCATGGCGCCGACCGCCGCGCGATCCCGCGTGGGCACGAGCTGGATCGCGGCTTCGGGCAACCCGGCGTCGCGTAGCCCGTCGCGCAGGCATTCCGCGATCGCGCTCGACGAATGAAGGCTTTCCGATCCGCCGCGCAGGATCGCGGCGTTGCCGGATTTGAGGCACAGCGCCCCCGCGTCGGCGGTCACGTTGGGGCGGGATTCGTAGATGATGCCGATGACGCCGAGCGGCACGCGCACGCGCGTGATGCGGAGCCCGTTGGGCCGAGTCCAGTCCGCCATCACCTCGCCAATCGGGTCGGGCAGGGCGGCGACATCTTCGATGCCCTTGGCCATCGCCTCGATCCGCGCGTCGTCCAGCATCAGCCGGTCGCTGAGGGCCGGCGACAGGCCCTTCGCCTCACTCATGTCGCGCGCATTGGCGGCGAGAATCTGGGCGCGGCGGCTCCGGATATGCGCCGCGGCGGCCTTGAGCGCAGCACTACGCGTCGCGCTGGCGGCCAGACCGAGGGTCTGTACCGCTTCGCGCGCTTCGCGCGCCATCGTCTCGACGATCTGGCGTGCGTCGACGGAGTCCTGGGTTCGTGTTGCGTTCACCCTTTCAAGGTAACGCAGCCAAGCCCGGATTCCTAGCGGCGGTCCAGCAACTTGCCGACGACAAAGCCCAGCCCGAACGCGATGGCGACGGCGGCAAACGGCCGCGCCTCCACCTCCTGACCGATGTGATTTACGAGCTCTTCGCCCTTCTCGGTCAGCTCCTCGGCCTTGTCGCGCAGCGCTTCGGTGGCGCGGTCCTTCTGTTCGGACGCGACGCTGGCCGCGGTGCGCGCAATCGCGGCCATATCTTCGCGCAAAGCGGCGAGGTCGTTGCGGATGGCGGCCATTTCGGCTTCGAACTCGCTGAAGGCTGTGGCCTCCTTGGCAGACGTTGCCATTGTGCTCTCCAATCGTTATCGAGACGCAGCATGCCGGGCTGGCCCCGACGGCGCCCGGCCTGTCGTGATTAACGCTCTTGCACGCAAAGAGTTACGGCGCGGCAGTCGATTTACGAGCTCGCGTCCCGCCAGGCGTGCTCGAGGTCGTTCCACGCCTTCTCGAAGTTCGACTTGGCGCGGTCCCAACCGTCGGCGGTGGCGTTCTTGAGATCGCCAAACTTGTCCTTGGTGGCAGCCCAGGCGTCGTCCAGCTTCCGGGAGGCCTGCGCGGACCGATCCTTCGCCGTCCGCTTCCAATTGGAGACGCGGTTGCCCCAATCGTTCATGCGCTTGTCGACTTCCTGCATGTATTCGTCGCGCGTGCCCGTCGTGTTGAGGGCTTCCTGGCGGTACCTGAACTCGGGTTGCGCCTTGAGTTGCTCGGCCGTGCGGTCGAACAGAACGGCGTTGCCCTGGCTCTTCACCTCGCCATAAGGCACGGCCACCAGCTTGTCGCCGATGCCGAGGAATCCGCCCACCGACAGCACCATGTGACTCACGCGACCGTCAGAGGCGATCAGGAGATCGTCAACCGTCCCGATCTTCTGGTCCAGGCGGTTGCTGACGGTCTTGCCGATCAACTCGCTGGCGCGCGCTTGATAGTAACTGGAGCTGATCACCGACTGTGCGTGGACGCCGGTGGTCAAGGCCAGTGCGAAAACCATGCCGAGCGCCGCCGCGCCGTGGTGTGCCGTGCGGATCATTGCCAAACCCTCCTATCGAAAGGGAATTAAGTCCCGTGCCCGTTAGATTGGGGCCGTGCTCGTCTTGAGAACCCTCGAAAGGGGTAGGCCCCACCAAAGCCCCGTCGGGTCACACCAAAGAGCGCGACTGCGTAAGGGCGAACAAACCCCCCGCCGCAGCCGTTCATCAAAGGTCGAATGTCGAGGCAACGCGTCGTGGTCGCGCCGGTTCCAAACGCGCCACGCCTTAGGAGGACACCGACATGCTTGGCTGGGCTTTGCTCTTTTTCCTGATCGCCATCGTGGCGGCCGTGTTCGGCTTCGGCGGCATTGCGATCGCCGCCGCGGGCATCGCGAAGATCCTGTTCTTCGTGTTCCTGGTGCTGTTCCTCGCGAGCCTGATCTTCCACCTGGTCAGGGGCGGACGCAGCGCGCCGCCGCCGGTCGTCTAGGAAGACGCGGTATCGAGCACCAGGTCGTCGCGGTGAATCATCTCATCGCGGCCGCGATACCCAAGCAGCGTGGCGATGTCCGCGCTCTTGTGCCCGACGATGAGGCGCGCATCGGCTGACGAATAGGCCGTGAGGCCGCAGCCGATGCGCCGTCCATCGCCGGTACGGACGAGCACGGCGTCGCCGCGCTCGAAGTTTCCTTCGACCGCGGTTATGCCCGCCGGCAACAGGCTCTTGCCGCCGGCCAGCGCTTTTTCCGCACCCGCATCGACGATCAAAGCGCCGGCGGGCGTGACATGCGCCGCGATCCAGCGCTTGCGCGCCGTGCGCGGATTGGCGGTGGCAAGGAACCAGGTGCAGCGCGCGCCGTCCTCGATGGCGGCAAGAGCGTGCTCTGCCTTGCCGTCGGCGATGACCATGCGGCAACCGGCCGCGATTGCGATCTTGGCGGCGGCGAGCTTGGTCACCATGCCGCCGGACGAATAGCCGGTGACCGCCGGCCCTGCCATGCGCTCGATCTCCGGCGTGATGGCTTCGACCACCGGAACGAATTCCGCCTGCGGGTTGCGGCGCGGATCCTCGCTGTAGAGGCCGTCGATGTCGGACAGCAACACCAGCGTGTCGGCGCTGATCATCTGGGCGACGCGCGCGGCGAGGCGGTCATTGTCGCCGAAGCGGATCTCCTCGGTCGCCACCGTATCGTTCTCGTTGATCAGCGGCACGGCGCCGCGCCGAAGCAGCGTTTCCATGGTGGAGCGCGCATTCAAATGCCGTCGGCGCTCCTCGGTGTCGGACGGCGTGAGCAGGATCTGGGCCACGGTCATGTCGTGCCGCCCGAGAACGTCCTGATAGGCGCGGGCCAGCTCGATCTGCCCGGCTGCGGCGGCGGCCTGCTTTTCCTCCAGCTTGGTCGCGCTGCGCCCCATGCCGAGCCGCTTGCGCCCGACGGCGACGGCGCCCGACGACACGATCGCCACCTGGACGCCGCCCTCGCGCAGCGCCGCCAGATCCTCGGCCAGGGCCTCGAGCCAGCGCCGGCGCACCCGCCCGGTCGCCTCCTCGATGAGCAGCGCCGAACCGATCTTGACGATCAGCCGTTTGGCGCTGCTCAGCCGATGGGTCGTCGAGATCATGCCCATCCTCCGCCAAGGTTTCGGAGGGCTTGAACCCGCAGAAGCGCGAATGCGCGTAGGTGGGTCATGCCGCCGCGCGTTCGGCCTGGACCGCATCGCGGATCGCGCGCAGCACGTCTTCCACGTTGAGCCCGGCCGCGCCGGAAATCGCGAAGATGCGGCGCCCGGCCGCTTCCTCGAGCGCCCAGCGCTTTTCCGCGATGGTGAGCTCGTCGAGCGCGTCGCACTTGTTGAGCGCGATGAACTCCGGCTTTTCGGCGAGGCCGTGACCGTAGGCTTCCAGCTCGGCGCGCACCTTGCGCCAATTGCCGACAGGGTCTTCCTCGGTCGCGTCGACCAGATGCAGCAGCACGCGGCAGCGCTCGATATGGCCGAGGAAGCGATCGCCCAGCCCGGCGCCTTCGTGCGCGCCCTCGATCAGACCGGGAATGTCGGCGATGACGAAATCGTCCTCGTCCACCGTGACGACGCCGAGATGTGGCTCCAGCGTGGTGAACGGATAGTCGGCGATCTTGGGCCGCGCGCGCGACACCGCCGAAATGAACGTGGATTTGCCGGCATTGGGCAGGCCGACCAGACCGGCATCGGCGATCAGCTTGAGGCGCAGCCACACCGAGAGCTCCTCGGCCTCCCCGCCGGGATCGGCGCGGCGCGGCGCCTGGTTGGTGGACGATTTGAATCTCGCATTGCCGCGCCCGCCCTTGCCGCCCTGGGCGAGCACGACGCGCTGCCCGACCTCCGTCAGGTCGGCGATCAGCGTCGTCTTGTCCTCGGCGAGCACCTGCGTGCCGACCGGAAGCTTCAGCACCACGTCCGCGCCGCCGGCGCCGGTACGGTTCGCGCCCATGCCGTGGCCGCCGGTCTTGGCCTTGAAATGCTGCTGATAGCGATAGTCGATCAGCGTGTTCAGCCCCTCGACCGCCTCGGCGATCACGTCGCCGCCGCGCCCGCCGTCGCCGCCGTCCGGCCCGCCGAACTCGATGAATTTCTCGCGCCGGAACGAGACGCACCCGGCGCCGCCGGTGCCCGACTTGAGATGGATCTTCGCTTCGTCGAGGAATTTCATGGCGTCTAAATCAAAAGGGGGAATGGCGAACCATTCCCCCCGAATTCCGTCCTGGCCTCGGGCGGCCTATTGCAGCGGGTCCACCGACACGAAGGTGCGTGCGCCCGAACGCTTGAAGCTGACCCGCCCTTCCACCAAAGCGTGCAGCGTGTGATCGCGCCCCATATCGACGTTCTTGCCGGCGTGGTAGGTGGTGCCGCGCTGGCGCACCAGGATGTTGCCGGGGAGCACGGATTCGCCGCCGTACTTCTTCACGCCGAGCCGACGCCCGGCGGAGTCGCGGCCGTTGCGTGACGAGCCGCCCGCTTTCTTGTGCGCCATTAGTCTTTCTCCTCGGTCTTCTTGCGCGTGCGGCGCTTGGGCGCCGCCGCGGCAACGGCTTCCTCCGCCCCCTCGGCGGCAGGTGCAGCCTGTTTCTTCCGCTTCGCCGGCGCGGCCGCCGCGCTGCGGCTCTGGCCCGCCGCGAGGATCTCGGTGATGCGCAGCACGGTCTGGAACTGGCGATGGCCGCGGGTGCGGTGATAGCCCTGGCGGCGCTTTTTCTTGAAGATAAGGACCTTCTCGCCCTTGCCCTGATCGAGCACCGTGGCGGCGACGCGCGCGCCATCGACCAGCGGCGTGCCCATGGTGAGCGACTTGCCGTCGCCCAGCATCAGCACTTCGCCGAGCTCGATCTCCGCGCCCGGCTCGCCCGTGATGCGCTCGATGGCGATCACGTCGTCGGGTGCGACCTTGTATTGCTTACCGCCGGTGCGGATGACTGCGAACATGACGGATCTATCGCCTTTGCGATGACATTATAATACTTAGGGGCTCGGTCGGATTGGAAGCGGGCGGACTATAGCCGGGAGGCCCGGAAAGTCAACGCTTTGGCCAGCCCCGGGCGGGGCTTAGGTTGCGCCGCCCCATGCCCTGGGCTAGGTTCGCCGCCCTGCGGAGGGGTGCCAGAGTGGTCGATTGGGACGGTCTCGAAAACCGTTGTACCCGCAAGGGTACCGTGAGTTCGAATCTCACCCCCTCCGCCAATTAGTCCTTGTCTCTGCTCACTTTTCGAGGAACTCACCGATGTGGCCCTATCTCACTGCGCGCGGTGCCGCGGCACGTCCCAACTGCGAAGAACGGATTTGAGTGCACGAGGTGAAACTTAATGATGAAAAGAGGCGGGCTTCTCGTGTCAGCGTGAACCGACCGAAGCAATGACGTACACGGCGCGGCCGTGACGGGCTTATCCCGGCGAGCGCCGCCGTCGCAATTCCTCCGCGGCCGCCCTCACTCAACGATGTGGTGCTTGCCGATCGGCGCGACGGTAGAGGCCTGCGGCCCGTGCTCGCTTTCGTCCTCGGCGACCACGAGCCGAACCTCGCCGCCTTCCTTGAGCGCCCCGAATTTCCCGTCCACGACGCTGTTCTGATGGAAATAGACCTCCTGCCCATCGGGCAGAGCGATGAACCCATAGCCTTCGCCCGCGTTCAGGCGCGCGATTTTGCCATGCAATGGCGCCTCGTGCGTCTTGACCTCAGCCCGTCCGCGACGCGCATGGTCTTCGAGCCGGCGCGATGCGGCATCGAAGGAATCGCGTATGGCAACATACACGTCCTCGTGGGCATGACTCTTAGGCCCGGTGCGTCCCACGACGATCTCGTGGCCCGGTATCGTGATGTCGACGAGGCAGCTATAAAGCGTGCCTTTTTGATGCGTCGTGTTCCGCGCCTCGACGACGACGCGGCAGCTCGTGATGCGATCGAAGAAGCGCTCGAGCCGATCGACTCTCTCGCGAATATTGGCCTCGATGGCCGGGGACGGACCGATCTCCCGAAACGTGATCTGAAGCGGGATCTGCATGGAGAGCTTCCTTCCTGTTGCGGTCGCGACGAAGCGGCATGGGCCAGCACTATCGACCAAAATATATTTTTGCCCCGAGAAGCCGCCGTGATCCAGATCAAATTCCAAGCATTTGCAACTTCGCGGGCTGGCTGCGCGCATATTTCGCATCGATGGCGCTCAGCCGCGGGCACGCAGCCATGCGACGATTTCCGGCCAAACCCGGCGGTGGGCTTGGCGCCCCACGAGCAGCGCGACGTGCTGCATGCCGACGCCGATCTCGCCGGGATATTCGATAAGCTGCCAACCGGCATGCGGCATTGCCGCGGCGACAGGTGCGACGGACGCAGGTGGCGCAAGCCGGTCGGCGATGTTGACGACCGCAAGGGCGGGGAGCCGAAGAGAGGAAGGTCGGACCGATTTGCCATTGATGCGCAGGGTTCCGACGCAGAAGCTGTTATCGCGATAGAGCCACTCGAGGATTTCGCGGAAAAGTCTGCCCGGCAGCGGCACCTCGTCGAGCGCCCAGCGCTCGACGAGGGCATGGACTGCCGACGCCCGACGATCGCTGAGGCTGAGGCCCGCGTCGATCAGCCTCGACCAAACGAAGGTATCGGGCGAGGCAAGCGCGCTGAACTGCGACAGCAGCGAGCCCGGAATGATGTTGGCGCTCAAATCGCAGCGCGACGCCATCGCAACGATGGCGTCGCGGAACGTGCTGCATCCGGGCTCGAAGGAGAGCGGCGCGGAGATGAGGGCGAGGCCACCGATGGCCTCGGTGCCCGAGGCCGCGAAAAGGGCCGCCAACGTGCCACCCAAGGAATGACCCAGAAGGAACGGTTTCGCTCCGTTTGCCGCCCGCGAGACAGCGGCAGCGGCCTCGCCGATCCAGCGGCCGGCGTAATCGCTCAGGCCACCGCTTTCCCGGCCAGGCCTCGGTGGCAGCCATTCGAGCAGGTAAACGCGGAAGTGCTGCGCTAAGCAGTAGCGGATCGGGCTGACATCGGGAGCAAGATCCCAAATGTACGGCTGCTTGATCGGCGCGGCGACGATAAGCAAAGGCGGCCCATCCCCGAGGCCGATATATTCGCGAACGCGCCAGTGCTCGGACGATACGAGAACGCGGTAATCGCACTCTTTTGGTGCAATTCCGAGTTGGCCGAGAGCATGTGCCTGCCAGCGGCGTAGTTGATCCGCCAGCCAAAACGTCGGCGCAAGCAGCCCCTCGGCGAACGCCGCGCTTGAGCCCATCATCGCCGGTGCTGTTTCGACCGACGCTGAGGACGCGCGAGTCATACGTGGTTTTCCCGGCCTCAACGCGACAGGCCCATAATCCTGAAGATCGCTTCCATGAAAGCCGGGATGTCGGCCGGCTGACGCGAAGTGACGAGGTTGCCGTCCACGACCACCTCGCGGTCCTGGTAATTCACGCCTGCCGCCTCCAACTCCTGCCTCATGTTGCGGTAGCATGTGGCGCTGCGGCCTGCGAGCAGACCGGTGGCCAGCAATAGCTGGGGCCCATGGCAGATCGCGGCCAGGGGCTTGCCGGCCTGAAGAAAATGCCGGGCGATGGCTACCGCCTCAGGGTTCTTCCGCAGGCTAGCCGGCGCTTTGCCGCCGGGCACGATCAGCAGGTCGTAATCATCCGGGCGCACGGCATTAAGGGCCAGCCCGACGGTCACCTTGTGACCATGCTTGCCCGTGATCAGTCCTTTTTGCGGCGCGGCTATGTCCACCGCCAGCCCTTTTGCCCGTAATTGGCGCAGCGGCCCGGCGAGCTCGCTGTCTTCAAAAAGGTCGGAGCTGATAATCAACGCTCGCATTCCAAGCATCAGCCTATGCCCAGCGTGCCGCAAATGGGTTGATTTGCATCAAGGACCAGCGTCGCTACCGCTGGCATGATTTTTTTGGATGCTCATCATCGCGACGGTCGAGGAGTGCCAGGAGGCTGCGGTGTGAGCGAGGGCGCAGTGTTGATCCCGGGCCTTTTCTTCGAGGGATGGTACTCGGGGGCGCGATGTGAAGCAGAGAGTGCGACTAATCTCATCTCGTCCACAGCGTTTCTGGAGTGCCTGAATGACCGTGATCGCTGCAATGTCCTCCACTCGATCGGGCTCAACCTGGGTTGGGAGCGACACGTTGCTTTTATCCGGCAATCTCCAGCTCGCGCTCAGACCAAAGTGGATCGTTAGCCACAACTGGGCCATCGGTATAGCGGGACACCTGCGTACGATGAATGTCTTCGTTCATCATGCAGACGATCTCTTGCAGCAGCTCCCAGACGCTTTTGAGTTCACTCGCAGGGCTCGCGACATTCTCAATGCGGAAGGCTTTCGCACCACCAAGGAGGAGGAAGGGCCGCCCAACTTCGGCCAAATGCTGATGCTTGCGAATCCGGGCAACATCTGGACGATAGGCCCCGATTTTTCCATAACGCCGCTTCCTGGCGACACCTTGTGGGCCGAAGGAAGTGGTCGCGAACTCGCGATCGGTGCCGCGCATGCGCTGCAGCTATCGCGCACCGAGATTTCATCCCAGGAAATCGTCCGATTGGCGATCGAAACGGCGATCACCTGCGATTCGCAATGCGGCGGAACCGTATGGATCACCGAGCTATTGGATACGATGCGTTGAGGGCGGAAAACTCCTCCTGGAACTCCAAAAGTACAGACTTTCGACAGGTCTTGATCCAGGTCAACGCGCTCGATCTCCTGATCGCCAGGATGAGCGGCAGTTCGCGATATCGGGGAGGTGTTCGATGTTGGAACGGATCGCAACGGTTAAGATAAGAGTCCTGGCCGCCAAGGCGCGCGCAGCGCGCGACGCCCGTGATCGCATGCTCACGCATATTGATGAGCGAGCGTTCCACGAACCGACGTCAGAACGCGAGGTCCGCGATCCAGCGGCCGATACCGGGGTGGATCTTCGTCCCGAATCTGGACCGGATCGGATGGCTTTAGCAGAGGAGCTGTCAACACTGCCCGTGCCGGCGCTTCGCGAGCTTTGGGCGCTCGTGCTCATCGGTCGAGGTGATTACGGGCTGAGGGATTGGGGGCGCGCGATGGCGGAGGCCAATCGCCTCCTGGAAATCGATGCAACTCTGTTCATGGAACAGCCCGATTTGCACGAGCATTTGATGCGGGCGGTTTACGAGCTCGAACGCACGTCCGGCGAGGCAGCCGTTTGAACAAATGAAGGTGAGCACCCGAAATGCGCGAAGTTCGCGAGAAACTGCGAAAGGCCATCGACCAGCAAAGGCATCTGGAGGTCGATCGGTCGCGTGTGCCGAGCAGCATCAAAGCCGAGAGTGCGTTTCGGCCGGTTCGCGAGGCTGCCGAGGAATTGCATGACGAACTGTCGGACATACCAGATCTGAAGATCTCCATCGGGTCCGACAGCATATGGATCGAGCTCTACGACAAGCACCTTTGGTTCGGTTACGACGTGGAGCAGCGCGCATTTGTCGGTGAAGAGCTGGACAGTCCTTGGATCGAAGGCGGACTGCGAGAGGAGATTCACAAATGGGATACTGCTGAAAAATGCATCGATGCGATGATTCTGGCATGCGCCCGCTATGTGTCCCTGGCGCATGCAATCACGCGACTTCGTTCCGGTGGAGGCGCGTGAGAAATGTCCCCTTCGCCGCAAGCCGGCCGACAAGGCGGATGCGTGGAATTCCTCCAATGGGCGTTGCCGAAGCTCGGCTATCAATGGACCGGTTTCCGCAGGGTGCATCGTCAAGTATGCAAACGCATTGGGCGCCGGCTGCGCGAACTCCACCTCGGCGATTTGACGGACTACTGTCGTCACCTCGAAGCCGAGCCGTCAGAGTGGCGCGTCCTGGACGGGTTTTGTTGGATCCCGATTTCGCGGTTCGGCCGGGACCGGGAGATATTCGAATGCTTGGGCCGCGAAGTGCTTCCACACCTCGCGCAGGCGGCCGTGACGCGGGGTGCGGCAAGTATCGAAGCGTGGAGCGTGGGCTGCGCGCGCGGCGAGGAGGTCTATACGCTCAACGCGGTGTGGCGATTCATGGTCGCGCCTGCGTGGCCACAACTGTCGATCGCAATCCTCGGGACGGATATCGACGGGGAGCAGCTCGATCGGGCGCAATCCGGATTATTCAAAGGAAGCAGTCTGGCGGAGTTGCCGCCAAGCTGGAGGGAAGCCATGTTCGCGAGGACCGATGTGGAGTACCGAATTCGGCCGGCATTCTGCTCGAACGTGCGTTTTCAGCAGCAAGACATCCGCGAGGTTGAACCGCCTACGACATTCGAGCTCATTCTCTGTCGCAACCTGGTGCTCACCTACTTTGAGCAGGACCTGCAGTGTCAGACCCTCAAGCGGCTGGTTAGTCATCTGCGACAGGACGGGGCATTTGTCATCGGCGCACGAGAGGCATTGCCACCCATCGAGCTCGGACTGGTTCCCTGGGGAACGGCGCAAGGAATCTACCGGCGCGTTGCCTAGGGCCGGCTCTCGTCCGGCTCGAGTTTTAGGGTGTATGCGCGCCCTCACGCCCAACCAAGTGCGAGAACGTCCTCGGCATCGAGACTTACGCGCGTTCCAAGTTTCCGTCCTTCTCGATCGAGCGTGTCCCGCAGCCACGTACAGTCGGCGTGCGAAGCTCGTCCCAACCTGAAATTTCGGACACAAAAAGGAATCATTTCGAGCCGCACGAGCCTGCGAGCTCCGGTATCTATGGTCGCAAGATACATGAGCGCAAGTTCGGGATGGTAAGCTTCGTATCCGCCAATGCCCTCATAGTCATTGAGGAAATCGCCGCACCCGTAAAGAATCGGCCGATTCTTATACACCTCGATGCCGATCGGATGGTGCGAGGAGTGTCCATGCACGATGTCGACGTCGCCTTCTTCAATCAACCTATGCGCAAAGTCGCGCTGCATGTCGGAAACGCCGTAGCCCCAATTCGGTCCCAAATGGATGGATACGATCACCAGGTCGCCGGCCCGCCGCACCGTGCGAAGTTGCCGAGACGTTCGGGGTGAGCGCGGCGAGCGTGGT
>Ga0184615_10001561_pt1 | contig 12360 bp, 8 predicted proteins | sample PLM4_65_coex_FD_133134 | JGI IMG/M metagenome (GOLD analysis project Ga0184615, IMG submission 133134) | Groundwater sediment microbial communities from an aquifer in East River, Colorado, USA - PLM4_65_coex | ecosystem: Environmental > Terrestrial > Soil > Riparian zone | place: USA: East... | reverse complement strand
TCCACCCACATGGTGCGGAACTTGTAGATGGTGAAGGGCCGGCCCCCGAGGTCGCGGGTGCGGCGGCGGTTGCGGGCGTCGGTGCCGGGGATGCGGCGGTCGAGGCCGACGCGCTCCTGGGTGCAAAGCACCGGGCCCCGGGAGGTCAGCTTGATCGCCACCGCGATCAGGAGCAGCAGCGGAAGGGCGACGAACAGGGCCAGGCAGGCGAGGATGACGTTCATCGCGCGATGAGCCGCGACATCCGCCTCTTCCTCGCCGGCAGCGTGCGCACCCAGAACGGCGGCATGCGCACCCGAGACGCGCACACGCGCCGGACTCGGCGACATCGAGCCCGTCAATAATTGGTGCGAAGGCTGTCGCCGAGGTCCCGAGGTGGCTATGCCCATTCGTTTCGTCCTTGAGGCACCCTATATGGCCGACCGCGGTCACGGTGGGACGATGGGCGCGTTGGCTCACGGTAACAGGGAACCACGATATGCCCTGTGACGCGTCTCACTGCACGGTTCCTCAGCCGGCGTGACCCCGCTCGGCTGGTCGTTTTGTCGGACGAAGAATCGGATCGGTCAGCTCACCCAAGCCGAACCGGGCGAGCAAACGACTGAAGCGCGAGCGCTCGATGCGAAGCTCGGCGGACGGCCGAGCGGCGGAGTGGTCGCCTTGAGCGCACTCCTGCGTCTCCGGAAGCGCGGAAATATGCGGGACTGGTCGCTGAGCCATGCTAAACCATTTCTGCAGAGTTTGGCACCAACCGGTGGCGTGACCAAGTCACGATTCAATAATGACGCCGCGAATTTATGGCGAACGTCCGAGTTAAGCTCCTGTTGAGATCTGGATATCTAAGCTCGTATCTTATACAATGTTACCAACTCATGCCAGAGCCCGTCCCACTCGGCCGCCAAGTGGCCGGCCGTTGCTCGGGGACTACAAGGTGGATGCGTCTTTCCATCACAGCCTCGGGGGTGCCCAGACGTGGCAAGCCAGCCTCCAAAGTGTGGCGCCGCTCCCGCGATCCAGGCCTCCGCGGCCCCGATCTCAATAGCCAACTCTGAGCGGGGCATGAACTTACCGATTTCGACTCGGTCCGCACGAGTCGTGCGGTCAGAGTTCGCAGAGACCACCCCGCCGTCCCTACACCCTGGCTTTCCACATGGCAAATCGAGATAAGATCCCCAACGCGCCGCTCGTATTGATCGCGAACGACCAGGAGTGGTCCGCGCGATCGCTGGAGAGCATCCTGGGTCCCCACGGCTTCTCGGTCGTTCGGGCTTACACGGGACAGCAGGCGCTGGAGCGCGCGAGAACTTCGCACCCGGACCTGATCATCCTCGATGCCCAGATGCCGGACATGCACGGGTTCGACGTCTGTCGGACGCTGCGGAGCGATGCTCGATTCAGTGCGACGACCCCGATCGTGATCACCACATCGGGTCCGTCCGGCCGCACCCAACGGCTCGAGGCTTACCGCGCCGGAGCGTGGGAGTTCCTCGGCCAGCCCCTCGACGGCGAGGCGCTGCTCCTCAAGCTGAACACCTTCCTCCAGTGCAAGCGCGAGGTGGACGGCCTCCGCGAGGAGAATCTCCTCGACCCTGGCACCGGGCTCTACAACATGCGGGGGCTCTCCCGGCGCGCCCGGGAAATCGGTGCGGAGGCGTTCCGTCGCCGGGATCCGATCGCCTGCGTCGTGTTCGCCCCCGATGCCGACGAGGACGACACGGAGCCCCAGGAAGACGAGGAGGCGCGCCGGATGTCCGACCAGGTGGCGGTGTTGTTCCGGCAGGCCGGCAGGGCGTCGGACGCCATCGGACGGCTGGGACAGTCCGAGTACGGCGTGATCGCGCCCGCCACCGGACCCGATGCCGCGATCCGCATGGTGCGCCGGCTCGGCGGCGTCATCGAGTCGTCGCCGATCCCCGTGCGGGGCGGCGAAAAGACGCTCCGCCTCCGCGCCGGCTACTGCGCCGTCGCCGATTTCGCCGAGTCCTCGGTGGACGCGGTGGAGCTGCTTCTCCGGGCCACGACGGCCCTCCGCGACCTCAAACGGGAAGGCCAGAAGGGAGACCGGATCCGGGCTTTCGAGCAGGTTCCCACCAGCTTCGCCAACTAGAATGGTCTAAGTGTAGTAAGGGCACAACGATGTATGATGCGGCCGATCCGCGCTCTGTAGCGCTCCTCCCTCAAAATGCTTGACACGCGCTGCAATCTGTTGTATAAAAGACACTCTTTCATAACTGCGGGCTCTTAGCCGCCCGCACCGGTAGCAAGCGATGCCACCTTTCCGCCCGGAAGAGTGGCCGAAGTATGTCCACCTGACCGAGGAGTGCAGGATGGCCAACCCGCTCGCTCAGCCGGAACGCGGCAATCCGCCGGCCTCAGAAGCGCCGCGCGATCCCCTTTCCATACCAACCGAAGTCAAAGCGAGCATCCGGGTGCTCGTCGTGGATGACGAGCGCACGCTCCGGGAGAGCTGCGCGAGCGTGCTCCAGATGGACGGCTACAACGTGACCCTGGTGGGGCGGGGCGAGGAGGCGCTCGAGACGGTCAAGCGGCGGAAGTTCGACATCATCCTGGTGGACCTGTACATGTCTCAGATCGCGGGTCTGGAGATCCTCCAGGCCGCTCTGGGCGCGTACAAGGACACCATCGTGGTGGTGATGACGGGGAACCCGAGCGTAACGAGCAGCATCGAGGCGCTCCGCGCCGGTGCCTGGGACTACCTCCCCAAGCCGTTCTCGGCCACCCACCTCCAGGTGCTGATCGGCCGCGCCTCCCACGCCGTGATGATGTCCCGCGAGGCGCAGGACCTCCGGGTCCAGCTCATGAAGCAGCACGGGCACAGCGACAAGATTGCGCTGATCGGGATCTCGCCGCTGTTCCGCAAGGCCGTCGAGCTCGCCCGCAAGGTCGCGGCGACCGACGCGTCGGTCTTCATCAGCGGCGAGAGCGGCACCGGCAAGGAAGTCATCGCCCAGTTCATCCACCAGAACAGCCGCCGCGCCAGCCGCCCGCTGGTGCCGATCAACTGCGCGGCGCTCCCCGAGCCGCTCCTCGAGAGCGAGATGTTCGGGCACCGGAAGGGCGCCTTCACCGGCGCCGACCGGGACAAGCCCGGCCTGCTCGAGACCGCCAACGGCGGGACGCTCTTCCTCGACGAGCTGACGGAGATGACCATGCCGCTCCAGGCCAAGCTCCTCCGCGTCATCCAGGATGGCGTGGTGCGGCGGGTGGGAAGCGAGCAGCAGGACGCCGTGGTGGACGTCCGCTTCGTCTCCGCCACCAACCGCGAGCCCCAGGAGGCGGTGGACGCCGGCATCCTCCGGGGCGATCTCTTCTACCGTTTGCGCGTGGTGCCGATCAAGCTCCCGCCGCTCCGCAAGCGGCTGGAGGACATCCCCCTCCTCGCGAATCATTTCCTCACCTACTATTGGCAGCGGCATCGCCAGATGGGCGACCGCTCGCCGCGGCTCAGCGAGGCCAGCATCGGCTTCTTGCGCTCGCGGCCCTGGCGCGGCAACGTTCGGGAGTTGCAGAACGTGATCGAGCACGTCGCCGTGCTCGCCGAGCCCGACCAGATGATTCAGCCGAACGACATTCCGGTTTATGACGACGGGGCGGAATGGCCAGCCGAGAGCGCGGTACCGTCCGGGGTGATGGACGAGGCCTACCACCCCGCGAAGGACCGCGTCGTGGCGCAGTTCGAGAAGGAGTATCTGAACCGCCTCATCAGCCGCGCCGGGGGCAACATGTCGAAGGCGGCGCGACTGGCGAGCATCGACCGGACCACCCTATACCGGTTGATGGACAAGCACGAGTTTCATCGAGACGAGACTTCCGGATCGACCGAGTGACTTCTGATGCCGCGATCTCCAGCGTGACCAGCGGCGAACGCCGCCGAGTCTCGCCTGGATACACCTACCCACCTCCCAAGCTCTGGGACCCCGACGGCCCGCGGCCGGCGGCGATCGGCCCTGCCCTCTGGGACGTCCTGCGCGAGGCCGTTCTGGCGACGCAGGCGCAGTGGGAACGAGCGGTCGAGCACGCCTCGGGTGCGGAGGAGGTCACCATCCACCTGGCTCAGCTCTCCACGGCGGTGCGGCAGCTGCTCGTCGGGCCCGTCGCCGAGCCCACCGAGGTGCCCAGGACAGCACTCGCGCGGCGGTTGCTCGGACTCATGCGTGGCGCCTTTCTCGACCGCGCGCAGTCGCTTCCGGCGCCGGCGGACTCCGGCCAGCTCCTCCGGCTCCTCGGCGCGATCGAGCAGGTGAGCCAGCGGCTGGAGGCCGACTGGTCGCAGCACTTCACCGACCGGCTCTCCGCCCCCGACGGGCTCGAGCTGGTGGTCGAGGTGGCCCACGACCTCCGCTCGCCGCTCACCTCCATCCTGTTCCTCGCCGAGACGCTCCAGCGGGCACGGAGCGGCGCGGTCAATCCGGTCCAGGAGCGGCAGCTCGGTCTCATCTACAGCGCCGCCTTCGGCCTCAGCTCGGTGGCGAGCGACGTGATCGAGCTGGCCCGCGGCGGCGACCGGCTGGTCGATCTCGACCCGATCCCGTTCTCGGTCACCGACATCTTCGAGTCGGTACGCGACATCGTCCAGCCGATCGCCGAGGAGAAGAGCCTGAGCGTGAGGCTCGCGACGCCCGAGGCTGACTTCCGGATCGGACACCCGGTGGCGTTGAGCCGGGTCCTGCTCAACCTGACGACCAACGCCCTCAAGTTCACCGCCGAGGGATTCGTGGAGGTCGTCGCCCGCCAGCCCTGCGCCCGTCGCATCGAGTTCTCCGTGCGGGACACCGGACGCGGGATCCCGCCCCAGTCCATGGCTACCCTGTTCGAGCCGTTCCGCCGGCGGCAGAAGCCCGGCGAGTACGCGTTCTCGGGCTCGGGGCTGGGCCTCTCCATCTGCCGCAAGCTGGTCGAGGCGATGGGCTCCACCCTCCAGGTCGAGACCGAGCAGGGCGTCGGCACCCGTTTCTACTTCGAGCTGGATCTGCCGCTGGCCGGAGAGACGCCGCTCGGGTAACGCCCCTACCCACCGCGTAGGACCCCCGCTAAATTCTTGATGCTGGCCACTCTGAGAGGCGAGTGCTGTTGCGCGAACCGGCGACCCGGCCGGCTGCCGCGCAGCCGACGCCCGGCACCGCATCACATGGTGGCGACAGCCTGACCCATGGCGGGTCTCCGCCCCCCAGCATCGCTCCACCGACCTGCCGAAGACCGGGTCCGGCGAGGTGTCGCGAGCGATGGGAGGGGCGTGAGGCCCGGAACGAGAGAGACGTGAACCGACCGATCCGGCCCGCTCGGCATCTGAGCCAGCCCCCCGTGCACGCCCCGAACGCCGCCCTGCTGATCGATTTCGACAATGTCACCCTTGGCATCCAGAAGGACCTGACCAAGGAGCTGCGCACCCTCCTCAACAGCGACATCATCAAGGGCAAGGTCGCGGTCCAACGGGCCTACGCCGACTGGCGCCGCTACCCGCAGTACATCGTTTCCCTCTCCGAATCGTCGATCGACCTCATCTTCGCGCCCGCCTTCGGCTCCACCAAGAAGAACGCGACCGACATCCGCCTCGCTATCGATGCCATCGAGCTCGTCTTCACTCGCCCCGAGATCGGGACCTTCATCCTGCTCTCCGGTGACAGCGACTTCTCGACGATGGTGATCAAGCTGAAGGAGTACGGGAAGTACGTCATCGGCGTGGGGATCCGGGAGTCGGCGAGCGATCTGCTGATCCAGAACTGCGACGAGTACTACTCCTACAACGATCTCGCCGGCCTCACCAAGGAAGTGGACACCCCGTCCATCCAGCGCGATCCGTGGGAGCTCGCCGGCCAGGCGGTGGCGCAGATGGCCCGCAACGGCGACGTGATGCGCTCCGACCGGCTGAAGCAGGTGATGCAGCAGCTCGACCCGAACTTCGACGAACGCAACGCCGGCTTCAACCGGTTCAGCAAGTTCGTGCTCGAGGCGGGTCAGCGCGGCGTCGTGACGGTGACCAAGCTCGACAACGGGCAGTTCGAGGTCTCACCGGGAACGGTTGCGGCCGCGGCCGCGCCGCCGCCGGCGCCCCGGGTCCGGGAGGGCGCCGGCGAGGCGCGCGAAGGCCGCGAAGGTCGAGAGGATGGAGCGAGGGGAAGGCGCGGGCGGCGCGGCGGCCGTGGCCGCGGCGACCGTCAGGCGGAGCCTGGCCGCGAGCCCACGACTCGTGAGCCCACGCCTCGCGAGCCCACGACTCGCGGGCCCGCGACGGGCCGGCCGCGCCCGACCGACGGCGCGCTCTCTCTCTCGCGCGCCTTTCAGCTCATGGCGCAATCGCTCGGCGAGCTCCGCGGTCCTGTGAACCAGGAAGCGCTCCGCCTGCGCATGGCCGCACTGCACGGCCGCGAGGACCCGCTACTCGATGCGGCGCGCTTCCCCAGGTTGCTGCGTCAGGCCAACGACGCCGAGATCGCCGACGTGCGGAAGGTGGGCGAGGACGACTACGAGATCTCGGCCCGCCGTAGCGCGGGAATGGTGTCTCCGGGACCCTCGGTTCCAGCCGCGTCCCCGGCGGCCGCCGCGAGATCGGCGGCGGAGCCGAGCGAAGCCGCCGAGACCGCCGAGCCGGTCGCCGACGTTTCGCCCGGCGCGCGCGAGAACGGCCAGCGTTTCGGCGTGCGGTTCCGCCGCGGCTCGCGCGGAGGACTGCGCGCCGGAGAGATCCCGCTGGTCGGCGTGGTTCAGATCGATGCGCCGGCCGAAGCCGCGCCGGTCGAGGCCCTCGCGGTCGAGACCGCCGAGCCTGCCGCCGAAGAGACCGGGCGGAAGCCGGCCCGTCCCCGGCGCACGCCCCGGAAGAAGAAGGCCGCGGCCGCCACAGTGGCCAAGGCCGACAAGGGCGAGCCCTCCCAGGACGACTCGGGTGCCGCTCCGGCGGCACCGGTCAAGCGAGGCCGGCCCCGGGCGCGAAAGAAGACCGAGTGAAGGCGCAACGACGGGCAGCCACGCTGCCCGTCTCGTTTTTCGACCGGCCCGCCGATGTCGTAGCGCGTGAGCTGCTGGGCGCGCTGGTGGTGTCGCGGGTCGGCGGTGTCCACACCAGCGCGCGGATCGTCGAGACCGAAGCCTACCTGGGCTACCGCGACCCGGCCTCCCACGGGTATCTCCACCGTCGAAGCGACCGCAACGCCGCCCTCTTCGGCCCGCCCGGGTCGTGGTACGTCTATCTGTCGTATGGGATCCACTGCTGCGCCAACCTCGTGTGCGAGGCCGAGGGAACGGCGAGCGCGGTCCTGCTGCGTGCCCTGGAGCCGGTCGAAGGCGTGGAGAGGATGCGAGAGCGGAGAGGGAGGGCGGACGACCGCGAGCTCTGCTCCGGGCCGGGGAAGCTCTGTCAGGCGCTGGGCATCACGCGCGACCTCGACGGCCGGGTGATGCCAGGCGCCGAGGTCGTCGTGCTGCCGTCGAGGGCGGCCCTGCCGTTCGAGGTCGCCACCACGCCGCGCATAGGCATCACCAAGGCGGCCGACTGGCCGCTCCGGTTCGTGGTGGAAGGGAATCCGCACGTGTCGGGGAGGGGTGGGCGGAAAAGGCTTCGGGTGTAAGAAGGGGTCATCTTGAGCGGAGCGAGGGAGCCGGTCCCTCGTTCCGCTCGGGATGACACGATGACGCTCCGCTCGAGATGACGGGGTAGAAAACACGACGGGCAGCGTTCTCACGCTGCCCGTCGTTTCGTCTGCTGGGGGACCGCGCCGGTTACTTGTATCCGCCGGTCTTCACCGACTCGCGGGCGCCGCCAAGGCCGAACCGGAGACCGCCGCTGAAGGTGTGCGTCGGCCCGGTGAGCAGCCGGCCGAAGGCGACCGGGTTGCCGTCGGCATCCGAGACCGTGGTGTTGCCTGGGCTGGTGGTGACCTGGTACTGGCCGAAGGCCATCAGCCGCCCGACCTGGAAGGTGATGCCGGCCAGGAAGGTGCCGAAGCCGGTGCTGCCGAGCTCTTCGGCATCGCTCTGAAACGCGGTCAGGCTCGCCGGAGTCGGGCTCACCACGTGCATGATCCCGTAGCCGACACCGAGGTACGGCTGCGCCGCGGAGCGGATGGGGAAGGCCATGAGCACTGCGGAGTACTTCCGGATGTCGTTGAAGGTCACCGTCTGCGTGCCGCTCAGGTCGCTGTACGAGCTGGTCTCGTCGGAGCCCACGCCCTCTTCGACCGAGAGGAGCAGACCGGTCCGCCGCGCGACGATCAGGGTCTGGCCGCCGAAGGTCGGAATGCCGGTCCGGTCCTGAGTCGGGGTATCGAAGAACATCACCCCGCCCTGGCCGCCCACGTACCACTGGAAGTTGCCGTTGCCGGGCTCCTGCGCGGCTGCTGGGAGCGCCCCCAAGGACAGCGCCAGCGCCGCGACCGGAATGCTTCGAGTGAGCATGCGCATCACAGACTGCCTCCGTAAGGTGTCCGCACCAGGCGGGCCCTGGCGCCTACCGCGTCCCCAGTCGGCGGTACGTCAAAATGCGGGAAGTATGCTGGAAAGCGCGGGAGGGGAGGGGGAACGTTGATGGAGTTATCTGCTTGTAAAACAATGACTTGCAGACGGCTCCACCGGGACTCTCCAACCCGTCGGAGGGGGTGCGGGTGCAAGAGGCGGGCCGGTCGCGTGTGGCCTGGAAGAGGAGGTGGGGGCGGGGGCCGGGCTCCGGCTCCTTCGCTCCGCTCAGGATGACACGTCGGCGCGGTCCGGGTGCGTGTCGCCCGAGTCTCGAGACGAGGATGAGTTCAGATAGCGTGTCACCCTGAGCGAAGCGAGGGGGCCGGAGGTCAGATCAACCCGAGCTGTTTCCCCACCTTCGCAAACGCGGCCAGCGCCTGATCCAGGTCGTCCTTGGTGTGCGCGGCGGAGACCTGGCAGCGCACCCGGGCCTGGCCCTGCGGCACGACGGGGTAGCCGAAGCCGGTGACGAACACCCCTTCGGCGAGCAGCAGGTCGCTCATGCGGATGGCGGTCGAGGTCTCGCCCAGGATGACGGGGATGATCGGAGTCTCCCCCGGCAGGGGCTTGAAGCCGAGCTCCAGGAGCCGCTCGCGGAAATAGCGCGCCTGCTCGCGAAGGCGGCTGACCCGTTCGGGATGCGCCTCGAGGTACTCGATGCTGGCGAGCGAGCTCGCCGCGACGGTGGGCGGAAGCGCGTTGGAGAAGAGCTGGGGCCGGGCCCGCTGCGTCAGGTAGTCGCAGGTCGCCGCCGAGGCGGCGACGAACCCGCCGGCGGCGCCGCCGAGTGCCTTGCCCAGCGTCGAGGTGATGATGTCCACGTCGCCCAGCATGCCGAAGTGCTCCGCCGTCCCCCGGCCTTTCGCGCCGAGCACACCGGTGGCGTGGGAGTCGTCCACTACCAGCACCGCCTGATGCTTGCGGCAGAGCTCGAGGAGATCGGGAAGCCGCGCGATCGCGCCTTCCATCGAGAACACGCCGTCGGTGATCACCATCCGCACCCGCCGGTCGCGCGCGGCCACCAGCTTCTGCTCCAGGTCGGCGAGATCCGAGTGCTTGTAGACCCCCGTCTGGCACTTGGTGATCGCCTTGGCGAGCCGGACGCCGTCGATGATCGACGCGTGGTTGAGCTGGTCGCTGATGACGAGGTCGTCCTCGCCGAGCAGCGTGCCGGGCACCGCCTCGTTGGCGTTCCAGCAGCTCACGAAGCTGAGCGCGGCCGGCGTGCCCACCAGCCGGGCGCACGCCGCCTCCAAGGTCCGGTGGACCGTGAAGGTGCCGCAGATGAAGCGCACCGAGGCGGTGCCCGCGCCCCAGCGGTCGAGCGCGGCCTTTCCGGCCGCGACGACCTCGGGCTGGGCGCTGAGGCCGAGGTAGTTGCTGGAGGAGAGGATGATGACGTCGCCGCGCCCCTCCATCCGCACCCGCGGCGCCTGCGGGCTGTCGAGGAAGTTGAGTCGCTTGTACACCCCGTCGCGGATGAACTGCTCGAGCTCGCGCTCCAGCCGCTGCTCCAGCGGGTTGCTCATGCGCCGACCTCCAGGATGACCTTGCCGGCCTGACCGGCCTTGATGACCTGGATCGCGTCGCCGATGCACGCCAGCGGGAACCGATGGGTGATCACCGGCCGCGGGTCGAGCTGCCCCGCGAGGAGGAACCGCCGCATCTGGTGCCAGGTCTCGTACATCTTGCGGCCGGTCACGCCGTAGAGCGTGAGTCCCTTGAAGATGACGTCCCGCGCGAAGTCGGTATCGGCCGTCCGGCTCGGCGTGCCCAGCAGGTTGACCCTTCCGCCGAGCCGCGCCGCGGCGAATGCGGTGGCGTGGCCGTCGGGATGACCGCTCATCTCGCAGACCAGATCCACCCCGTTGTCGCCGGTGAGCTCGCGGATCCGGGCCAGCACGTCGTCGTGGCCCGGGTCGAGGGTCACCTGTGCCCCCATCGCCCGCGCCAGCTCGCGCCGGCGGGGGTTGAAATCGCTGGCGATGACCAGTGACGCTCCCGCCGCGCGGGCGACGCCGACGGCGAAGCACCCGATCGGCCCGCAGCCGAGGACGAGGACGGTGCTGCCGGGCACCCGGCCCTCGAGGACCGTGTGCACCGCGTTTCCCATGGGGTCCATGATGGCCCCGACCTCGGTGGGGATCCCGTCGAGCTTCATGACGTTGGAAGCGGGCATCGCGATGTAGTCGGCGAAAGCGCCGTCGCGATCGACGCCGATGATCTGGGTGCGCTGGCAGAGGTGGGCGTCCCCGAGGCGGCACTGGAGGCAGTGGCCGCAGACGATGTGTCCCTCGGCGGTCACCAGGTCCCCGACGGCGAGCAGGCCGGCGGTCTCGGCCTCGCGCCCCAGCTCCACGATCTCGCCGGCGAACTCGTGCCCCACGATCACCGGCGGCTTGAGCCGCTGGCTGGCCCAGCTGTCCCACTCCCAGATATGGAGATCGGTGCCGCAGACGCCGGCGTGCCGGACGCGGATCAGGACCTCGGTGGATCCGCAGGTGGGCTTGGCGACCTCGCGCAGCACCATCCCGGGACCGGGTCCGGCCTTCACCAGAGCGCGCATGGGGATCCAGGAAGAAGTCGGCGGAATATAGTGCGGGTGACTGGGGTGGTCCGAAGGAGTGTCGCGAGTGTCACCCTGAGCAAGCGAAGGGGACCATAACCCAGATTATGGCCCCTTCGCTTGCTCAGGGTGACAGAGGCGGTCTGACGCCCGGAACGCCGCGTCAGCCTCCGACGGGCGCCGGTTTCGCGAACTCCCGGGCCGCCGCCGGCTCGATCCGCACCGCGCTGATCTTGAACGCGGCGATCCGCGCGTAGGGATCGAGCTGCGGGTTGGTCAGCAGGTTGGCCGCGGCCTCGCGGAAATGCATCGGCATGAAGACCTGCCCGGGCGCCTGCCGGTCGGAGATGCGGACGCCGATGAGCACCGTCCCGCGGCGGGACGTCACCCGCACGGTGTCGCCGTCGCCCACACCGAGGTCGATGGCGTCGCCGGGGTGGACCTCGATGACCGGGAGCGGCTCCCGCGAGTCGAGCCCTTCGGACCGGCGCGACATCGTCCCGGTGTGCCAGTGATACATCTGGCGGCCGGTGTTCAGGATGTAGGGGAACTCGTCGCTCGGCAGCTCGTCGGGCTTGAGGAACTCGACGGGCACGAAGCGGGCCTTTCCGTCCGGGGTGGGGAAAGCGTCCTGGAAGAGGAACGGCGTGCCGGTGGAGTCGGGAGTGGGCACCGGGTACTGGATCGAGCGCCGCCGCTCCAGCATCTCGTAGCTCACGCCGCGCCACGAGGGCGTCACGCTCGCGACCTCGCGCATGACGTCGCCGGGCGAGCGATAGTCGGTGGGCAGCCCGAGCCGGTTGCTCAGCTCGATCAGGATGTCGAGGTCGCAGCGCGCCTGTCCCGGCGGGTCGAGCGCGGCATCGGAGAGCTGGATGTGGCGGTCGGTGTTGACGAAGGTGCCCGACTTCTCGGCGAAGGACGAGCCCGGCAGCACCACGTCGGCCCAGCGCGCGGTCTCGGTGAGGAAGAGGTCCTGCACCGCCAGGAACTCGAGCTTGCGCACCCAGTGCTCGGCGTGGGAGATGTTCGGATCGGAGAGTACCGGGTTTTCGCCCATCACGTACAAGCCGCGGATCGGGCTTCCGTCCTGTACCATCTCGGTGACCATCAGCCCGTGTTGCAGGGAGAGCGACTCCTCGGGCACCCGCCACGCCTTGGCGTATTCGGCGCGGTTGGCGGGGTCGGTCACCGGCCGGTAGTCGGTGTAGGCGAACGGGATCGCGCCCATGTCGCTGGCGCCCTGCACGTTGTTCTGACCCCGGATGGGGAGCATCGCCGCGCCCCACTTCCCGATCATCCCGCAGGCGAGCATGAGGTTC
>Ga0184615_10001560_pt1 | contig 12361 bp, 8 predicted proteins | sample PLM4_65_coex_FD_133134 | JGI IMG/M metagenome (GOLD analysis project Ga0184615, IMG submission 133134) | Groundwater sediment microbial communities from an aquifer in East River, Colorado, USA - PLM4_65_coex | ecosystem: Environmental > Terrestrial > Soil > Riparian zone | place: USA: East... | reverse complement strand
CCCGCGTTCACGCCCACCGCGAGATCCGCGATGGTGGTGTCTTCGGTCTCCCCCGAACGGTGTGAGATCACCACCCCGTAACCCGCCGCCTGGGCCAGCTCCACGGTCTCCAGCGTCTCGGTGAGCGTTCCAATCTGATTGAGTTTGACCAGCACGGCATTGGCGCATCCCTCGGCGATCCCCCGCCCCAACAACGCGGCGTTGGTGACGAAGAGATCGTCCCCCACCAACTGGACGCGGGAGCCGAGGCGCTCGGTCAAGACCCGCCATCCCTTCCAATCGCTCTCGGCCATGCCATCCTCGATCGACACGATCGGGAAGCGATCAAGCAACCGCTCGTACCAGTCCACCAAGTCCTCCGAGGACCGGTCGACCGGCTTGCCCGCCCGGAATCGATACTTGCCCTTGGCATACAGCTCGCTGGAGGCCACGTCCAGGGCCAAGGCGACCTCGCGTCCCGGTTCGTAGCCCGCGTCGGCGATGGCCTGCATCACCAGCGCGAGCGCCTCCTCGTTGGAGGACACTCTCGGCGCGAACCCGCCCTCGTCCCCGACGGCGGTGGTGTGCTTGGCTTTGCGCAGCACGTCCTTGAGCGCCTGGAACACCTCCGCGCCCATCCGCAAGGCCTCCCCGAACGACGCCGCGCCGCGCGGGATGATCATGAACTCTTGAATGTCGATACCGTTGTCGGCGTGCGCGCCCCCGTTGAGAATGTTCATCATCGGCACCGGCAACCGCTGGGCGCGCATTCCGCCCAGGTACCGATACAGCGGGACGCCCGCCTCGCCCGCGGCCGCGTGCGCCGTCGCCAAGGATACGGCGAGGATCGCGTTCGCGCCCAGCTTGCGCTTGGTCGGCGTGCCGTCGAGATCGATCAGCAGCCGGTCGATCAACGGTTGCTCGGCGGCGTCATACCCGACGACCTGGGGGCCGATCGTTTCATTGATGTGGCGGACGGCCTTGAGCACGCCTTTGCCCCGATACCGCTTGGCGTTGCCGTCGCGCAGTTCCACGGCCTCGCGCTCGCCGGTCGACGCGCCCGACGGCACCGCCGCGCGGCCGAACGCCCCGCTGTCCAGCACCACCTCCGCCTCCACCGTGGGCGTGCCCCGCGAATCCAAAATCTCACGCCCGTAGACCTGCACGATCGCGCTCATCTGGTCATCCCTTCTTTATGGTAGGGGCGAACCGCCGTTCGCCCCTACGGACTCGCGGATCTCGCCCGCGAAGTCCCAGTCTTCCCGGTGCTTGTGACAATCCCGGCATGCTTTCCCTTGCGTGGACAGCTTCTTGTGCGGCGGCTCGATCTCCATCGGGTCATGACACTGCGTGCAGAAGCGGTCGGGTACCTTCGCTTTGAACGGCCCGCGCAACTCCTCCTCGCTCTCGACGAAGTGCTCGACGATCATTCCCAGGCCGCGCATCTGCGCTTCCACGACCCCGAACGGCCCGGGCCCCGAATGGCACATGATGCAGTTGGGATGATCCTCCGCCGCTTCGGATTCCTTCCAACCTTTCCCCGGCCGCTCCATCTCGTGGCACGACACGCAGAAGGTCGGGCTGCGCTCCAGCGCGCGACCGCCCGTCGAGACCCCCACTCCCGCGATCACCACCCCAACGGAAATCGCCGCCCACCGCGCCCACCTCATGCGATCGGGGCGCTCAGGCGCGCCTTGAGCAATTCGTTCACCTTCCCAGGGTTGGCCTTCCCTTCGGTGCGCTTCATCACCTGCCCCACGAAGAAGCCGAAGAGCTTGTCCTTCCCGGATCGGTACTGCGCGAGTTCCTTGGGCGAGTCGGCGATGACCTGGTCGATCACCGCCACGAGCGCATCCACGTCGCTGACCTGGACGAGCCCCTTGGCGGCCACCACCGCATTTGGCTCGGCGCCGGTCTTATACATTTCTTCGAAGACGGTCTTCGCCATCTTCCCGCTGATCGTCCCCGCCTCGACCAGCGCAAAGAGCGCGGCCAGCGCCTTGGGCGTGACACGACAGAGGGCCGACTCCGGTCGGCCCGTGTCGATGGACCGGGCGGAATCTTCCCGCCCGGCGATTTCGGCCCCCTCTGCATTGAGCAGCGCGAGGAGTTCGCTCATGATCCAATTCGCCGCGGTTTTCGGCGATGCGCCGTGGCGGATGGCGGCCTCGAAATAATCCGCCAGCGCTTGGCTCCCGGTGAGCACGGTCGCGTCGTACGGCAAGATCCCATACTCGCTCACGAACCGCGCGCGCTTGGCCTCGGGCAACTCCGGGAGCGCGGCCCGAATCTCCGCGATCCAGGCCTCGGGCGCCGCGATGGGCACCAGATCGGGATCGGGGAAATACCGGTAGTCGTGCGCCGCCTCCTTGGAGCGCATCGCCACGCTCACTCCCCGCTGCGGGTCGAACAACCGGGTCTCCTGGACGATGCGCCCGCCGCCCTCGACCACGCCGATCTGGCGCTCGACCTCGTATTCGATCGCGCGCTTCACGTAGCGAAACGAGTTGATGTTCTTCAGCTCCACCCGCGTCTCGAACCGCTCACTCCCGCGCGGACGGATCGACACGTTGGCGTCGCAGCGGAAGCTTCCCTCCTCCATATTGCCGTCGCAGATGCCGAGATAGACGACCAGCTCGCGCAACGCCTTTAAGTACGCGACCGCTTCGTCCGAAGAACGCAGATCCGGCTCGCTGACGATCTCCAAGAGCGGCGTGCCGGCCCGATTGAGATCGACGTGGCTCGCGCCGTTTCCCATGTCGTGCAGGTTCTTCCCGGCGTCCTCCTCGAGGTGGGCCCTGGTCAGCCGGATGCGCTTGGACCAGCCCTCCACTCTAGCGTGACGCTCGATAGTTGCCTCGCGCGCGATGTCGAGCCACCCGCCCTCGCACAGCGGCAGCTCGTACTGCGAGATCTGATAGCCCTTGGGCAGGTCGGGGTAAAAGTAATTCTTGCGGGCAAATCGACTCGACGCGGCGATCCGGGCGTGCATCGCCAATCCCAGTCGAATGGCAAACTCCACCGCCCGCTTGTTCACCACCGGCAAGACACCCGGCATGCCGAGACAAATGGGACACACCTGCGTGTTCGGCGCGGCGCCGAACGCCGCCGCGCACCCGCAGAACATCTTGGACCCCGTCAAGAGTTGAGCGTGGACCTCCAGACCGATGACGGTCTCGTAGGACGTGCGCGTGGGGATGGTTGTCGTCATAGGGGAGGATTGAGATCCGGCTTCGTCGTTCTCCAACTCGTCGCCCGCTCGTACGCGAACGCCGCCCGCAGCACGGTCTCCTCATCGAACGTCTTCCCGATGAATTGCAGACCGATCGGCAGCCCTTCGGGCGAGAAGCCGCACGGCATCGACAGCGCGGGAACGCCCGCGAGGTTGACCGAGATCGTGAAGATGTCGGACAGGTACATCTGCAACGGGTCCTGCGTCTTCTCCCCGAACCGAAACGCCGGCGTCGGCGCGGTCGGGGTCGCGATCACGTCGACCTGCTCGAACGCGCGGCGGAAATCCTCTGCGATCAACGTCCGCACGCGCTGGGCCTTGGCGTAGTAAGCGTCGTAATAGCCCGACGAGAGCGCGTACGTCCCCAGCATGATGCGACGCTTCACCTCGGGGCCGAATCCCTCCGCGCGGCTCCTGGCGTAGAGGTCGAACAGATCCGCCGGGTCCTTCGCGCGGTGACCGTATCGGATGCCGTCGTACCGCGCGAGATTCGAGCTGGCCTCGGCCGTGGCGAGCAGGTAGTACACGGCCACGGCGTACTCGGTATGCGGCAGCGACACCTCGACCGGCACCGCGCCCTCGCGCTCCAACGCGGCGATCGCGGCCCTCACCGCCTCCTCCACCGACCGATCCATCCCCGGAATGAAGTACTCCTTCGGCACCCCGACGCGCAGCCCCCGCACCCCGCGCCCCAAGCCCGCGGCGAAGTCGGAGTAGGGCACGTCGGCCGACGTGGAATCGCTCGCGTCGTGTCCGGCGATCGCGTTCAACATCCACGCGCAGTCGGTCACGTCCTTCGTCAACGGCCCGATCTGATCGAGCGACGAGGCGAACGCCACCAACCCGTAGCGCGACACCCGGCCGTAGGTGGGTTTCAAGCCGACGATCCCGCAGCACGCCGCCGGCTGGCGGATCGAGCCGCCGGTGTCGGACCCCAACGCGGCGACACATTCGTCGGCCGCCACCGCCGCCGCCGACCCGCCGCTCGATCCCCCCGGAATGCGCGCGCGATCCCACGGATTCTTCGTCCCGCCGAACGCCGAGTTCTCGGTCGACGAGCCCATCGCGAACTCATCCATATTGGTCTTCCCGACGAAGACCGCCCCCTGAGCGCGCAGGCGTTCGACCACCGTGGCGTCGTAGGGCGGGACGAATCCTTCGAGGATCTTCGACGCGCAGGTCGTCTTGACGCCCGTCGTGCAGAGGTTGTCCTTGAGTGCGATCGGGATACCGGTCAACGGTGTGACGCCCTCTCCGCTTCGCAACCGCCGATCCGCGGCGTCGGCTTGCGCGCGCGCGTCCTCGCGGCAGAACGTGAGGTAGGCGTGGATCGTCCCCTCCACCGCCGCGACCCGCGCCTCCACCGCGTCCAGCAATTCCCGCGCGCTAAGCGAGCGGGTCTTGAGCAGCGCGTGGGCCTCGTGGATCGTCAGTTTCCACAAATCGGTCGTCACCTCAGCCTCAATCCTTCCGGTCCTCGTAGGGGCGGATTGCTAGACGCCCCATGTCGGACACCCACCGTGTTCTACGCCGCCGCGCCCGCGTGTCGGCGCAGCCACGCCACCGCGTCGTCGGCCGTGGTCACATCGCCCGCCAATTGCGCCTCGCGAACCAGGGCCAGGTACTTGCCCACCGCCGGTCCCGGCGCCATCCCGAACTCGGCCATGATCCGGCGACCGTCGAGCAGGGGCGGCGGGAGTCCCTTCCGCCCGCGGTCCAGTTCCAAGAGCTTGGCGATGCGCGCGCGCATCGCCCGGTAATTCGAGAGATCCGGAACGCCCGAGGGCGGAACGGTCGCCGAGCCGTCGGCCCACATGACCATCAACAGTTGCTCCCCGGCTGTGGCATCGGCGAAGAAATACCGCTCGATCGTCGAGTTCTTCATCTCGGCGATCTCGCCGTGGATCAGCAGGAGGTGGTGGGCGACCAACCAGGCCACGCGCTCCGGGTCGATGTGCCACGCCGACTCGCGCGGGAACTGCGAGAGCTTCAATCGCTCGCACAGTGTCTTCGCCATCCTCGCCCCGACGTGGTCGTGACCGTTGAAGCGAATCCGGTCGGTCCCGTGTTTTTCGGGCGTCGTGATCGTCGCCGGCTTGGCCACGTCGTGCAGGAGGACGGCAAAGATGACCTCTGCGTCCGGCCGTTTCCCCGACCACTCCGCGGAAAAATCGGGAGACATCACCCGCTCCAACGCCAGCCGGGTATGCACCCACACGTCGCCTTCGGCGTGGTAATTCGGCGGCTGGGGGCACCCGCGCATCGGTTCGAGTTCCGGCATCACCGCCGCGACGGCGCCGCTCCGTTCCCACAGATCCAGCGCCTTCACCGGATTCACCGCAAACGCGCGGACCAGTTCGCGGCCGACGGTTTCGCGGGGGACGATGGGCTCCCCCCGCCGCACGGCGTTGATCTGCGGCATGAGCCGGCACAGGGAGCCCCAGGTCCCCGCCTCCCACTCAAAATCCAACTGACAGGCCAGTCGCAACCCCCTGAGCATCCGGGAGTAATCCTCGGCGAATCGCAGGTCGGGGTCTCCCACCGCCCTCAGGCGTCGCTTGCAGAGGTCGGTCTTGCCGTCGTACGGATCGACCAAATCGCCGGTGGCCACGTCCAGCGCCATCGCGTTGACCGTGAAATCACGACGCCCCAGATCGTCCTCGACGCGCAGCGTCGGATCCGACTGCACCGCGAATTCACGGTACGCGCCGGACAGGGTCTCGGAGTGCTCGGTGCGCGGCAACGCGACGTCGATCGCCTCGGCCGGGTCCCACCCCTCGGGCACGAATTTATAGACGCCGAACGTCTTGCCGACGTAGTGCACGCGCCCCACCCCTCCCAGAAATCGCTCCAGCGCGTCGCCCGGCACGCCGCGCACCACGAAGTCGAGATCCTTCGTCTCGCGCCCCAGCATGGCATCCCGCACCGCGCCCCCGACAAGATAGACCTGGGCCTGGGGAAAGCGCTTGGTCAGCGCGCGGATAAACCCGAGTTCCGGTCGTTGTAATGCGTTGATTTGCATTGCGTGCGCGCCTCGTCCCTACCCCTTGATCCGATTCTTCTCGTCGACCCTGATGATCGTCGGTTTATACCGGGCCAGCTCCGCCTCGGAATAGTACTCGTAGCAAAAGATGATCACCTTGTCCCCCACCATGCCCTTCCGCGCGGTGGGTCCGTTCAAACACACCATTCCCGACCCGCGCGGGCCTGGAATCACGTATGTCTCGAACCGCTCGCCGTTCTGGATGTTGGAGACCATGATCTGCTCGTAGGGCAACATCCCCGCCGCTTCGATGAGATCCTCATCCAGCGTCAAACTCCCCTCGTAATCCAGATCCGCTCCGGTGATCGTGGCGCGGTGGATCTTGGAACGCAACATCAAACGCAACATAGGGTTCCCTTATTCGATGATCTTCGGCACCCGAAAACACCCACCGTCGATATCCGGCGCGTTGGCCAGCGCGTGATCGCGGGACAGCGACGGTTTTACCTCGTCCTCCCGGAACACGTTCTGGAGGGGAACGACGTGGGAGGTCGGCTCCACATTCGACGTGTCCAGGCGGTTGAGCGTTTGGACGTAGGTCAAGATCGACGAAATCTGGCGCGCGAAGAGCGCCTTCTCTTCCTCGCCGATCGCCAACCGCGCCAGCTTCGCCACGTGTTCGACCTGTGATCGCGTGATTTCCATGGTCGCCCCTACGCCAATTCGAGCCGCGCGTATTTCACGGCCAATTTCTTCGTCCCCGCCGACCGGAACGTCACCACCACGCGGGCTTCGTCGCCCACGCCTTCGCTCTTTTGAACCGTGCCCACGCCCCACACCGGATGCCGGACCCTCGCCCCCGCCAGATAGGGCGAGTCGACCACGTCCTGATTGTAGGGGTTGACCTCGGCGCGACGCGGAACGCTCGTCAACCGCCCCCTCGGATCCGCGGACGGACCGGCCGTCTGCGGCCAGAGCGATCCCACGCGCGGCCCGCCATCGACCAGGGCCTCACATTTTAACTCGCCCGGGATCTCGTCGACAAACCGCGACGGCGCGTTGTATTGGATCGAGCCATAGAGCCGCCGCATGTTGGTGTAGGTCAGGTACAACCGCTGCTTGGCGCGGGTGATCCCCACGTAGCAGAGCCGGCGTTCCTCCTCCATCGCCTCGGCATCCTGGAGCGAGCGCGAATGCGGGAACAGGCCCTCCTCCATGCCGACCATGAACACCACGGGAAACTCCAAGCCCTTTGCGGAGTGCAGGGTCATCAACGGCACGGCCCCGTCGCTGGACGCCAGGACATCCACGTCGGACACCAGCGCCACGCGGTCGAGAAAGGCCGTCAAGCTCACGTCTTCGGATTGTTCCTCGAATTCCTCGACTGCGGAGAACAACTCCTGGATGTTTTCGATCCGTCCTTCGGCCTCGCGACCCAACTCCTCACGTAAAAAGTCGAGATACCGCACGCGTTCCAACGTGGCGGCCAAGAGCTTCGACACCGAGCTCCCGCGCGCCAACTCCAGCAGTCCGTCGATCATCGCAAGAAAGCGCTCGATCGAGCGCCGCGACGCGGCGGCGAGCCGGTCCGGATCGGCCGCCAGCGCGCGCAACGCCTCGAACCAGGACAGGCCTCGTTCCACCGCGTAGGCCTCGACCCGCTCCACCGTGGTGGAGCCGATTCCGCGGGTCGGCACGTTGATGATCCGCTTGAGGCTGATCTCGTCGGATGGATTGGCCAGCACGCGCAAATAGGCCACCACGTCCTTGACTTCCTTGCGCTCGTAGAAACGCAAGCCCCCCACGATGACGTACGGGATTCCGTCGTTGCGGAGCCGGTCCTCGATCGCGCGCGACTGGGCGTTCGTGCGGTACAGCACCGCGAAGTCGCGGTAGACCTTGCCCTCGCGCAGGTGCTCGCGCAGGGTCCGGCAGATGAACGCCGCTTCGCCCTCCTCGTCGCCGAGCTTGGCCACGGTGATCTTCTCGCCGCCCAGGTGTTCGGTCCAGAGGCGCTTGCCCTTTCGCGAGCCGTTTTTCTCGACGACCGCCGACGCCGCGTCCAGGATCGCCTGGGTCGAGCGATAATTTTGCTCGAGTTTGACGACCTTGGCCCGCGGGAAGTCCTTCTCGAACTCCAGGATGTTGCGGACGTCGGCACCGCGAAACGCGTAGATGCTCTGATCGTCGTCGCCCACCACGCAGAGGTTGGCCCGCTCGCCGGCCAACAGCCGGATCAGGCGGTACTGCGCGTGATTCGTGTCCTGGTATTCGTCCACCATGAGATACCGGAACTGCCGCTGGTAGGCCTCCAGGACGTCGGGCGCTCGCTCGAACAACGCCACCGTCTGCATCAAGAGATCGTCGAAGTCCCACGCGCCGGCGACCCGCATCCGGTCGCGGTAGAGGGCGTACACCTTCGCGACCTTGTCCTCCATGCCGAAATCCTGGGCTTGAGATCGGAAGGCCTCGGGCGTCGTCAGTTGGTTCTTCAGCGCGGAGATCCGCCGCGCGATGGCGGCGGGTTTGTGCACCTCCTCGTTGATCCCCAACTGGTGCAGGCATTCCCGGACCAGCGAGAGCTGGTCGCCCGAGTCGTAGACCACGAATGTTTTCGGATAGCCGAGCCGCTCGGCGTGGGTCCGCAGAATCCGGACGCACGCGGAATGAAACGTGCTGACCCAGACCCCTCGCCCGGTCGGCCCGAGCAGGTGCTCCACGCGCTCCTTCATCTCGCCCGCGGCCTTATTGGTGAACGTCACCGCGAGGATCTGGCTCGGATGCACGCCGCCCGACGCGATCAGATGCGCGATCCGGTACGCAATCACCCGCGTCTTGCCGCTGCCCGCCCCCGCCAAGATCAAGAGCGGTCCCTCGGTGTGCAGCACCGCGTCGCGCTGGGGAGGGTTGAGGTCAGCAAAAAAAGTGTTCAGCTCATAGCTCATAGGAAAATCCGGCTCTCTTTTTCCGGTGTTCACTCTCGGTCGTTCGTCTTTCCTGTGAGCTGTGAGCTATGAGCTGTGAGCTACCCAGCTGTGAGCTACTCAACCGTGACGCTCTTCGCCAAATTTCTCGGTTGATCCACGTCGCTCCCCCGACAGACCGCCACATGATACGCGAACAGTTGCAGCGGGATCGCCAGCATGATCGGCGTCAACAGGGGATGCAGGGCGGGCACGGCGATCGAGGCGTCGGCCTTCTCCACCGCGTCGTCGTCGCCCTCCGTCACCACGGCGATCACCCGGCCGTCGCGCGCCTTTACCTCCATCAGACTGTTGAGGACCTTGTCGTACGACGCGTCCCGCGGGGCCAACATCACCACCGGCATACCCTCGTCGATCAGCGCGATCGGGCCGTGTTTCATTTCTCCCGCCGGGTAGCCCTCCGCGTGGATGTACGAGATCTCCTTCAGCTTCAGCGCCCCTTCGAGGGCGATCGGATAATTGATGCCGCGCCCCAGGTAGAGAAAGTTGTCGTGGTGGGCGAACTGCTTGGCGAGGTCGGCGGTGCTCTTCGCCGAACGCCGCAGCCACTCGTCGATGTGGGTCGGCAACTGGACAAGGGCCTCGGTGAGGGCCTTGCCGCGCTGGGGGTCCAGCCGTCCGCGCTCGTACCCGAGCGCCAGCGCCACCTCGAGCAGCGCGACCAACTGGCAGGTGAACGCTTTCGTCGACGCCACGCCGATCTCGGGCCCCGCATGCGTCTGCAACACCCCGTCCGCCTCGTGCGCGATCGTGCTGCCGACCACGTTGCAGATCGCGAGCGTGCTCGCGCCCCGAGCCTTTGCTTCGCGCAGCGCGCCCAGCGTGTCGGCGGTTTCCCCCGACTGGGAGATCCCCACCACGAGGTCGGTCGGCGCGATGATCGGGTCGCGGTACCGGTATTCCGAGGCGATATCGACCTCGACCGGGACCCTCGCCAACGTCTCGATCAAGAACTTGCCCACCAGCCCGGCGTGCCAGGAGGTGCCGCACGCCGCGATGGTGATCTTCGTGACGCTCCGCAGACGTTCGGGAGTCAGCCCGATCTCGTTGACGTAGACTCGTCCGGTTTCGGGCGAGATCCGTCCTTGAATCGTGTTGATCAGCGCCTGCGGTTGCTCGTGAATTTCCTTGAGCATGAAGTGCTTGTAGCCGCCCTTTTCCGCCATCGCGGGGCTCCACGAGATCTGAACCGGCGTTCGGGGCAAGGGTCGGCCCTGGCGGTCGACGATCGCGAGCCGGCCGGCCGACGCGACCACGACGTCGCCGTCTTCCAGAAAGATCACCGAACGGGTGTACGACAAAATCGCCGGGACGTCGGAGGCGATGAAATGCTCGCCGTCGCCCACGCCCACGATCAAGGGGCATCCCTGCCGCGCGGCGACCAACAGATCGGGGGCGCTCTCGGCCATCGCGCACACGGCGTACGAACCTTTCAATTGCGCGAGCGTGGTGCGGAACGCGACATCCAGCGGCTGGCCTTCTCCCATCGCGCGGTCGATCAGGTGCGCGATGATCTCCGTATCGGTCTCCGAACGGAACACCCGCCCCTCGGCAACCAGTTCGCGTTTGAGCGAAAGGTAGTTTTCGATGATCCCGTTGTGGATGACCACCACGCGTCCGGCGCGGTGAGGATGAGCGTTCTCCTCGGTGGGCCTCCCGTGGGTGGCCCACCGCGTGTGCCCGATCCCGATCGAGGCGGTAGAGGCCAGGCCGCCCAACGAGGCTTCAAGGTTGGCCAGCTTACCCACCGCCCGCTTGAGATGGAGCGTCCCATCTTGGAGAAACGCAATACCCGCCGAGTCGTATCCTCGGTATTCGAGGCGCCGCAATCCGTCGATCAAGATCGGCACAGCGGGCTGTTTGCCGACATAGCCGATAACACCGCACACCTGTGTCTCTCCCTTTTAGGTCGGGGCGGTTCGCGAACCGCCCCGACGACTCTTGGATTCCTGCCGCTTCCGTTTCGCCCAGCCCGGCTTGATGACCTGTGCGGTTCGACCGATGACCAACGCATCGGCCGGCACGTCCTCCGTGACGGTCGTTCCCGCGGCGATGACGGCGCCTTTGCCGACGCGGACCGGCGCCACGAATTGACTATCGCTGCCGACGAACACGCCGTCCTCGATCACCGTCCGTGATTTTTTCACGCCGTCGTAGTTGCACGTGATGGTCCCGGCGCCGATGTTCACGTGCGACCCGATCACCGCATCTCCCAAATAACTGAGGTGATTGGCCTTCGAGCCCACGCCCAACTCGACCTCTTTCAGCTCGACAAAATTGCCGACCCGGGCGTCCTTTCGCAGGATAGTACCCGGTCGAAGATGGGCGAACGGGCCGACCGAGGCGCCGTCCTCGAGCACGGCCTCCTCAATCACACAATAGTCCTTGACCACCACGCCGTCCCCGAGCCGGCTGGCCACCACGTGGCTCCCCGCCCCGATCGTGCAGCCGGCGCCGATGACGGTCGCGCCCTCCAGCCACCCCCCCGGCGCCAGGACCGTCTCCGGCCCGATCGTCACCGTCGGGTCGATCCAGGTGCGCGCGGGATCGAGGACCGTCACCCCTTCCTCCATCCAACGGCGGCACGTCCGCGCGCGCATCAACCCCTCCACTCGCGCCAGATCGGCCCGGCTATTGACGCCCTGCACCTCGTCGGCCTCCACGGCCAGCGCATGCACGGCCCGTCCCGCGGCGACCGCCGCGCCGACGATATCGGTCAAATAGTATTCACCCTGCGCGTTGTCGGCCGACAGCTCCGCCAACGCCCGACCCAGGAACTCGGCCTCGACCGCGTACAGGCCGGTATTGATCTCGCTGATCCGTCGCTGCCCGGGCGTGGCGTCGCGCTCTTCGACAATCCCGGTGACCGCGCCGTCGGGGCCGCGCACCACGCGCCCATAGCCCGTGGGATCGGTCAACTGCGCAGCGGCCAGCGTGACCGTCGCGCCCGAAGCGCCATGCGCGGCCACCAGCCGCTCGACGGTCTCGACCCGCACGAGGGGCGTATCCCCATTCAGAATGACCACCGTGCCGCGGAATCCGGACAGACCCTTAAGGCCCCGCCGCGCCGCGTCCCCCGTCCCGCGCGGAGGATCTTGCAGCGCGATTTCGGCCCGATCGCCCACCCACGCGCGGACCGCCTCGGCCTGATGCCCGATCACCACCACGGTCCGAGCCGGCCTG
>Ga0184615_10001559_pt1 | contig 12363 bp, 16 predicted proteins | sample PLM4_65_coex_FD_133134 | JGI IMG/M metagenome (GOLD analysis project Ga0184615, IMG submission 133134) | Groundwater sediment microbial communities from an aquifer in East River, Colorado, USA - PLM4_65_coex | ecosystem: Environmental > Terrestrial > Soil > Riparian zone | place: USA: East... | reverse complement strand
CTCGGCGGCGCGCAGGCCGACATCGCGCGGCTGCAGGTCTCGAAGCTCTCGCAGCAGCTCGAGCTCTACAAGCTCGACAACGGCACCTACCCCACGGCCGAGCAGGGGCTCGACGCGCTCGTGCGCGAGCCCACGGGCGAGCCGCGGCCGCGGCGCTATCCCGAGGGCGGCTACGTTTCCTCGAAGGACCTGCTCGATCCCTGGCAGACGCAGTTCAAGTACGAGCGCCCCGGCAAGAACAACGCGCGAAGCTTCGACCTGTACAGCTATGGCGCGGACGGCCAGCCGGGCGGCGACGGCGAGAACGCCGAGATCGGCAACTGGGAAGCGACCACGTCGAACTGAGCCGTGAGCAAAGCTCGCGCCGAAGCCGGCTTCACGCTGCTCGAGCTGCTCGTCGTGCTGCTCTTGATCGTGCTGGTGACGGGAGTCTTCACGACCAGCGTCGGCGGCGGCTTCGGCGTGCACCTCCGCAACGCCGGTCGCACGCTCGCCGCCGAGCTCGAGTACGTCGGACAGCGCGCGATCACGACCGGCCAGACGCAGCGCATGGTGATCGACCTCGATCAGCAAGTCTTTCGGGTCGAGGAGCTGCCGCCGGCCGCGCACGCCGAGGCCCGCGAGCTGCCCGAGCACGCGGAGGGCCTGGATCTGGCTCCGCCGCTCGCGGAAGCCGTCTTCCAGCCCGTCGACGGGCAGATCGGCGAGTGGCACGCGCTCGACGACGCCGACGAGGTCAGCTTCCACGAGATCCGGCTCGCCGACGAGGCGAAGCACGAGGGCGCGATCGCGATCGGCTTCTCGTCCGACGGCGCGAGCGATCCCGCCGAGATCTGGCTGCGCGACGACGGCGGCTACGATCTGCGCATCCGTTTGATCGCGTTCACCGGCGAGATCCGGATCGAGGAGCCTCCCCCTGAAGGGCCGTAGCCGCGACGGATTCACGCTGATCGAGGTGCTGGCCGCGGTGCTGATCGTGAGCCTGGTCTTCGGGCTCTTGCTCGAGTCCGTGACGCGCAATCTCGCCGACCTCGGCCGCGCGCGGCGCGAGGCGCACGCGACGCAGCTCGCGGAAGAGCGGGTGCGCGAGCTCCAGTACGAGCAGAGCGGCGGCACGGAGCTCGAGAACGGCACGACCGAGGGCGCGTACGAGCCGCCCGACGACGATCTTCGCTGGCAGATCACGGTGTCGGAGCAGAGCCTCGTGCTGCCCGAGGACTACCCGGGCGACCAGCCGCCGTCGCCGCTCTTCGCGCTGGCGGGTGCGGCGCCGGCGCCGAACCCGACCGCGACCCCGGGTCAGCCGCCGCCGCTGCGACTCGTGACGGTGCGCGTCTTTCCCGCCGATGCCGAGCCGGAGAGCGTCGATCCGTTCGTCCTCTTGCTCACTGCGCCGACCGATCCCGCGCGCCTGCAACAGCTGCAACAGCAGCGCCAGCCGACTCCGCCGGCGACCGGTCCCGCGCCGGGCAACGAGGGGCGATGAGCCGCCGATCGGAAAACGGCTTCACGCTGCTCGAGGTGCTCGTCGCCATGTTCATCATGGCGCTCGTGCTCACGTTCTCCTTTCAGGCGTATCAAGGCATCGCCGAGGCGTACGCGCGTGTCTCGTCCACGTCGTCGCGCGATCGGGCGGCGCGCATCCTGCTCGATCGACTCGAGCGCGAGCTGGTCGGCGCCGTGCTGGTCGAGCGCGAGCAAGGCGCGGATCCGCTTCTGCACCCGTACGTCTTTTTTGCGACGCCGCGCATGTATGCGGAGGCGGAGGGCGACGAGCTGCGCTTCGTCACGCAGTCTCCGCTGCGCTCGCCGGGCGGCCCGCCCGAGTCGGTGGCGCTGGTGACCTACGGCTCGGCGCCCTCGCAGTCCGGACCGGGCCTCGCCCTGCTGCGCCAGGAGGAGCCGCTGCCGGCGCAGCTCGCCAAGGAAGTGGAGTGGACCGCGCCGCAGATCGTCGCGGACAACCTCGCGGCCTTCGTGGTGCGATTCACGGCCGAGGACGGCACGGCGTTCGAGGACTGGGACTCGACCGGCCTCACGCAGCTCGACCAGCTGCCCGCTTCGCTCTCGCTCACCGTCTCGCTCTGGGAGACCGACGCCGACGGCCAGCCGGCCGCCGGACCCGAGCTCTCGCGCCTGATCGAGCTGCCCGTCCGACCGTTCCGCCTCGCGCCCGAGGACGCCGGCGAGCAAACCGACGAGGCCGCCTGCGGCGAGGGCGTGTCGGTGAAGGCGTGTCTCGACGGGTTCGCCGACGAGATCGCGGCGGCGAGCCCCGCGCTCGCGACCGCGATCAACGATGCGCGCGCGCAAGTTCAGGACGTGTGCTGGAACGAGGCGGAGCCGTCGGCCGCGCTGCAGCGCCTGAAGGTGCTGATGGGCGGGATCCCGGGCTTCGACGCCGGAGAGTGTCAGTGACCCGCCCGCGCGACGACGAAGGCATCGTGCTGCTGCTCGTGCTCGTGCTCGTCGTGGTCGCGATCTCGACCGCCTACGCCATGAGCAAGACCTCGCTGATCGAGGTGATGAGCACGCGCCAGCAGGGACAGCACGCGCGCGCGCTCCTGCTGGCGCGCTCGGGCGTCACGCTGGCGATCCGCACGCTGCAAGACGATCTGCTGGAGGGCGACGACACGACGCGACAGGTAGAGTCGGAACGCGACGCCTGGGCCCAGCTCTCGCGCCAGGAGATCGCGCTGCCCGGCGACGCGATCCTGCGCGTGTCGGTGCGCGACGCGGGCGGGAAGCTGAACCTGAATGCGCTCGTGGACCGCGACGGCAAGCGCTACGGCGAGACCAGCAAGGCGTTCCTCGAGGCGGCGCTGGCGCACATCGCCGAGACCACGCCGGCGTTCAAGGGCTCGACCGCGTATGGCGACGAGGAGGTCGACGACCTGTCCGATGCGATCCTCGATTGGCTCGACAAGGACGAGGAGACACGCGTGGGCACGCCGGAGGAGGAGTACTACGTCGCGATCAAGAAGGCGGCGAGCGCGCCGCTCGACCGGCCCGTATTCTCGCTCGACGAGCTCTCCGCGGTTCCCGGCCTCGACGCCCTGATGCTCGACACGCTCAAGGCCTACTTTACGACCTACCCGATGTTCCCGCCTGCCGATGGCGGAGGAGCGAACCTGAATACTGCGCCGGCGCACGTGCTGGGAATGATCTACCACGGTGTAGGCCAGGAGCTCGCGCTCCTCGACCAGCGGGACGTATTCGAGCTGCTGAAGGCGCGCAAGGAAGGTCGCGTGTTCTGTCCGGCCGCGGGCGCGGAGCCGTGCACGAGCTTCTTCCAGACGCTCGGGATCGCCGAGGGCGAACAGATCTTCCCGCCGCTCTCGTTCACGAGCCGCGTCTTCCGCATCGACTCCGAGGCGCGCGTCGGCGAGGCGCGCGCGTGCGTCAGCAGCGTCGTCGACCGCGGCAACGCCGCCGAGCCGAAGACGCTCTATTACAAGCTGGGCTGCTGATGTTCGAGCGCAGCGTGGTCGGGCTCGACATCGGCTCCTGGTCGGTCAAGTTCGCCGAGCTCAGCGCGAGCTTGCGCGGCGCGGCCTTCGTGCGCTTCGCCGAGCTCGAGCTGCCGCGCGGCGCGCCCTCGGAGGAGATCGAGGCGACCATCCAGCTCTGGGTGCAGAGTCGCAACCTCTCGCCCGAGACGCTGGTGACGGCGCTCTCGACCGAACGGCTGACGCAGCGACACCTGCGCTTCCCGTTCGCGGGCGCCAAGCGCGTCGCCGCGGCACTCACCTTCGAGATCGACGAGGAGCTGCCCGTCCCGCTCGCGAACGTCGTGCTCGCGCACGAGCAGGTGCTGAGCCGCCCCGACCAGACGGACGTGCTCGTGGCGATCGCCACACGCGCGGACGTCGAGGCGCACCTGGCGTCGCTGCGGCGCATGGAGCTCGAGCCGCGCATCGTGGAGAGCGAGGGCGCGTCGCTCGCGAATCTGTCCTCGTACCTCGAGATCAGCGACGTCTCGCGCCTGATCCTCGACGTCGGCCACAGCAAGACGAATCTCTGCCTGCTGGTCGACGGCAAGCCGATCGCGCTGCGCCGCATTCCGATCGCGGGCCGGCAGCTCTCCGAAGCGCTCGCCCGCGACCTGAAGCTCGGACTCGACGCCGCGGAAGAGCACAAGCACGAGCGCGGCGTCTTCGAGCACGGCAGCGCGAAGCCCGTCTCGCCGGGTGTGCGCGACGCGCTCGAGCGCCTGTCGCGCGAGGTGCTGCGCACGGTGCAATCGGTCGTCGGCGATCCGCTCGACCCGGTCTCCCCGACGGAGGTGCTGCTCGTGGGCGGCTCCGCGCGCCTGCCGGGGCTGGCGCAGTTCCTGGCCGAGCGCATCGGCCTGCCGACGCGCGTGCTCCAGGTGACGCGCACGCGTGACGGCGGCGACCGCTTCAGAGAGGCCGGCGCGCCCCTCTTCGCGCAGGCCGCGGCGCTCGCGCTGCGCGGCTCGTCGACCGAGCGCGTGACGCAGAGCGACTTCCGCCAGGGCGACCTCGCCTACTCGCCGGACCTCTCCGGCCTGCGCCCGCAGCTGCGCCTCACGGTCGGCCTCTTCGCGTTCTTCCTCGTCTTGTGGGTGGCGAGCGCAACGCTCGGCGCCTGGCTCGAGGAGCGGCGCGTGACCCGGCTCCACGACGCGGTGGCCTCGATCTACGCCCAGGCATTCCCGGAAGCGCAGCCCTCGGACACGCCGCTCGCGGCGCTCGAGGCACAGGCTGCGGAGACGCGCGAGCTGGCGGCACATCTCGGTGTCACCGGGAAGGGCCTCTCGGTGCTCGAGATCCTGCGCCAGATCTCGACGCTTCCCGGCGAGTCACTCGACGTCTCGCTCGACGAGCTGGCGATCGAGCGCCAGAGCATCGTCGCGCGCGGCCACAGTGCGGACTTCGTCTCCGCCGACCAGCTCAAGGCGGCGCTCTCCAAGTACGACGGCTTCCAGCGCGTGCTCGTGACGGACGTGAAGACCGACACGCGCCGCGGCGGCAAGACCTTCACCGTCTCGATCCGGCTCTCGGGGAGTGAGGAATGAACGAGCTGCTCGCGCCGCTGCGCGCTTACCTCGCCGCGCGCTCGCCGCGCGAGCGCTGGCTGCTCGTCGCCGGAGTGTGCGTCGTGGCGCTCGTGGTCGTCTACGTCGGCATCGTGGCTCCGCTCGGCGAGCAAGCGCGCGGCTCCGACGCGCGCGTCGCGCAGCTCGAGGTCGAGCTCACGCGCGCGCTCGCCATCGCCGGCGAGATGCGCGACCTGCAAGGCGAGCTCGCCCGCGTCGAAGGGCGCATTCAGCCCGGCTCGAACACGAACCTGATCGCGCTGCTCTCGACGCTCGCCGCCGAAGCGCGGATCTCGCAAGAGCAGCTCGAGTCGATCGAGCCCAAGCAGCCCTCCGCCAATGCGCGGTATCCCGAGACGCGCGCCGAGGTCCGGCTGAAAGGGGCGTCGCTCGATCAGATGGTCGAGTTCCTGCACAAGATCGAGACCTCGAGCTCGCACCTGATCGTGCGCTCGCTCAAGATCCGCACGCGCGGCGACGGCGGGAGCGGGCCGGTGCTCGATGTGAGCTTCTCCGTCTCGAGCTTCGAGCGCGCCTGAGGGGCGCTGCCGCAATGCCGAGATCGCTGCGTTCCGTCGCCCTCGCGGCCGTGCTCGCGCTCGCGGCGCTCTGGCTGGCGCCGGCGCTCGTCGGACCGATCATCGCGGCGCGCGTCGCGGAGGGGGCGGGCGCGTCGCTCGCGTTCGAAGGCGTGCGGCCGGAATGGCCGTGGGGGGTTTCGGCGGAGCGCACGGTGGTCGCGGTCGGCGGGCGGATCATCGAGTTCTCGCAGCTGCGTGCGCGGATGCGGCTGTCGGGGGGGCGCGTGGAGGCGCGTGTCGGTGAGGGAACGCTGCTGCTCCGGACTGACGGGCTGACACTGCGTGGCGGCTTTCTCCGCGCGCAGGCGTTCCCGCTCGACCTGCTCGAAGGCCTCGTCTCGAGCGCCTTCGCGCTGCGGGGCGCCGCCGACGGCGTCTATCGCTTCGGCGCGCGTGAGACGCTGGAAGCGACCGTGAGCCGCGGCGCGGCGGTGCTGCACGCGCCGCTCGCAATCGAGCTGCCGTTCGCGCAGCTCATCGTCGCCGCCGAGCGCGAGGCCGACGGCGGCTGGCGCGTCGACTTCGCCAACCTGTCCGGCCCGCCGCTCTCGTGCAGCGCGCAGGGGCGGATCGGCGCGGCGGGCGAGCTCGCTCTGCGCGTCGAGATCTCGCAGCTCGAAGAGCCGGCGCGCTTTGCCTTCGCGGCAGCCGCGCTGCCCACCGGACCGCTGCCCTACTCGGCCGAGCTCACTGGAACCCTGGCGCAGCCGCGCTTCTCGCCGGCGGGCCTGGCGCGCCGATGAGCACGGGGCTCGAGGCCCTGCTGCTCGATGCGGTCGGCACGGTCCTGCGCCTGCGCGAGCCCGCCGCCGGGGTCTACGTGCGCGTCGGCGCGCGCTTCGGCGAAGTGCGAACGCGCGAAGCCGTCGCGCGCGCGCTCGCCGCCGCGCGCATCGCACCGCCGGCGCTCGAGGGCGTCGCGCTGGCCGAGGTGCCCGCGCGCGAACGCGCGGGCTGGCGCGAGATCGTGCGCGCGGCGCTGGGCAATCGCGCGGCGGACGGCCCGTGCTTCGACGCGCTCTTCGCGGAGTTCGCGCGCCCGGCCGTCTGGGAGCTCGTGCCCGGCGTGCAGGCGGCGCTCGCGGCTGCGCGCGCCTTCGGCCTGCGCTGCGCGGTCGTTTCGAACATGGATACGCGTCTGCCCGGGCTGCTCGCCGGGCTCGGTCTGGCCGAGGCGTTGAACGCGGTCGTGCTGCCGTCGACCTGCGGCTTCGCCAAGCCGGATCCGCGCATCTTCGCGCACGCGCTCACACAGCTCGGCGTTGCAGCCGAGGCCGCGCTCTACGTGGGCGACCGCGAGCCCGACTGCGTCGCGGCCGCGCGCGCCGCCGGCCTGCGGGCCTGGCGGCTCGACCTGGCGGCTCCGCGCACGGCCGCGAACGTGCTCTCGGGCTGGGCCGAGCTCGAGCCGCGGCTGGCCGGCTTCGCGCACGCGAGCCGCTCCGGGTAGAGTGAAAGCGTGGATTCCATGTGGGGCATGCAGCTCCCCGACATCGAGCGCTGGTCGCCGCTGGTCGTAGTGGTGCGCGGACAGAATCCCGGACCGTTCACCGGGCCGGGCACGAACACGTATCTGATCGGCACCGGCAAGCGGCCGTTCTTGCTCGACACCGGCTCGGGCAAGCCGAGCTATCTGCCGCTGCTCGAGCGTGCGCTCGCGCGCGAGTTCGCGAGCGATGCGCCCGGCGACGTGCTCGTCACGCACGTTCACGCCGACCACATCGGCGGCGTGGCCGACGTGCTCGCGCGCTTCGGCCCGCGGCGCGTCTCGAAGATGCCGTGGCCGGGCAAGGACGAGCGCTACGCGCTCGCGCTCGAGCCGATCCGCGCAGGCGACGTCTTCCGCACGGATGGCGCGACGCTGCGCGCGATCCACACCCCCGGCCACGCCGAGGATCACATCTGCTTCTACCTGGAAGAGGAGCGCGCGCTCTTCACCGGCGACGTCGTGCTCGGTGCCGGCACGACCGTGATTCCGCTCGACGGCGGCGACATGGCTCTGTATCTCGCCTCGCTCGAGCGACTGCTCGCGCTGGAGCTCGAGCGCATCTACCCCGGTCACGGTCCGTTCATCGCGGAGCCCGCGGCAAAGCTGCGCGAGTACATCGAGCACCGACTCGCGCGCGAGCGCCAGATCATCGAGGCCGTGCGCGCGGGCGCGACGACCGTCGAGCGCCTGGTCGAGCGCATCTACGTCGAAACGCCGCGCGCGCTCTGGCCGGCCGCCGGGCAGTCCGTGCTCTCGCACCTGCACAAGCTCGAGCGCGATCAGCGCGCGCTGTGCAGCCGCGACGCGGCCGGCGAGGAGCATTGGGCGCTCACGTGAGCGAGGCCGTCGAGCTGCTGCAAAGAATGGGATCGCCAAGCCGCGCCACGCAGCGCGAGGCTTGCGACGAGGCGCTGGCGCGCTTGCGCGTCGAGCCCGGGCTGCGCGATGGCGTGCGCGAGCTCTTGCGTGCGGACAATGCGCTCGCGCGCTTCTCGGCGGCCTGGGTGCTGTTCCAGATCGAGCGTCCGACGCTGCGCCTGCTGCCGGCGCTGCTCGATGCGCTCGAGCTGCCCGATGGCGATCTGCGCTGGCAGGCCGCGCAGATGCTCGCGGCGCTCGGCCGTTTGCAGACGGAGGTCCTGCCGGTGCTCTTGCACGACGCGGGCTCGGCCGCGTCGGCTTCGCGCCGGCGCATGGCGATCTTCGTTCTGCGCGAGCTCGCGCCGGAGCGCGCCGAGACGGGCGCCCTCTACCTGCGCGCGCTCGATGACGCCGACGGCGACGTGCGCCGCGCCGCCCTCTCCTGCTTCGCGAAGCTCACCGATCCCGATCGATCGCTCGCGCTGCGCGCGCTCGCGCTGGCGCGCGGCGCGGATCCGGACCCGCGCATGGCGCGCATCGCCGCGGTCGTGCTGCCGGAGCTCGCGCGCTTCCATCCCGACCTGCGCGCCGAGTTCGACACGGCGCTGGCTCTGCTCGAGCGCGCGGCCGACGCGTCGCTCGCGCGCGGCGCGCAGGCGGCGCGAAAGCGCCTGGCTGACACCGATGAGTGACGCGCCGCGCGCGCTCGTGCTGGGCTCGAGCTCGCCGCGCCGGCGCGAGCTGCTCGCCGGGGCTGGCTTCAAGTTCGAGATCGCCGACCCCGGCGTCGACGAGAGCGCCCTGCCGGGCGAGTCGGCCCCGGCGCAGGCGCGCCGGCTCGCGCTCGAGAAGGCGCGCGCGGTCGCTGCGCGCTTCCCGCGCGAGGTCTGCGTGCTCGCCGCCGACACGCTCGTCGTCGTCGACGACGACGTGCTCGGCAAGCCGCGCGACATCGACGAAGCGGTCGAGATGCTGCTGCGCATCCAGGGCCGCACGCATCGCGTGTTGACCGGCTTCGCCCTGATCGTGCGGGCGCTGGGCGTCGAAGTGCACGACGTCGTCGCCAGCGACGTGCGCATGCACCCGGTCGACCGAGCGGCGGCGCGCGCGTACGCGGCCTCGGGCGAGCCGCTCGACAAGGCGGGCGCCTACGCCGCCCAAGGGCAAGGCGGACGCTTCGTCGCCGAGATCCGCGGCTCGCGCAGCAACGTGATCGGCTTGCCGATGGAGGCGGTCGCTGTGCGGCTCGCGCGCGCCGGGGTCGAGCCCGCATGAGCGAGATCGCGGCGCGCCTGGCAAGCGTTCGCGCGCGCATCGAGCGCGCGGCGAAGAGCGTCGGTCGGGATCCGGGGCAGGTGAAGCTGCTCGCCGTCTCGAAGACGCAGAGCCCGGAGCGCGTGCTCGAAGCCGCGGCCGCGGGCCTGACCGCGTTCGGCGAGAACCGCGTGCAAGAGGCGGAGACGAAAATCCCCGCCGTGCGAGCCGCTTGCGCGACCGCCCTCGAGTGGCACCTGATCGGCGGCTTGCAGCGCAACAAGGCGCGCCGCGCGGTCGAGCTCTGCGACGTGATCCAATCCGTCGACCGGCCCGAGCTGCTCCTCGCGCTCGAGAAAGCGGCGTCCGAGCTGGCGCGCCGGCCGCGCATCTTCCTGCAGGTGAACGTCGATCGGGAGGCGCAGAAGGCCGGCTGCATGCCGTCGGCGCTCGGCGCGCTCGCGCTCGCGGCCGACGCCTGTCCGCACCTCGAGCTGGTCGGGCTGATGGCGATCCCGCGCGCATGCGACAACCCCGAACAGGTGCGACCCTCGTTTCGCGCGCTGCGCGGGCTGCTCGCGGACGTGAATCGCGAGCGCGCGCCCGAACGCCGCTTGCTGGAGCTGTCGATGGGGATGACCGGCGATTTCGAGGTCGCCGTGCAAGAGGGCGCGACCTGGCTGCGCATCGGCACCGCCCTCTTCGGGGAGAGAGAGAAGGCATGAACGGCTTGCCCGGGACCGTCGGGACGATCGGTGCAGGCAACATGGCGGAGGCGATCCTGCGCGGGCTCCTCCGCGCCGGCATGGCGCCCGCGTCGCTGCACGCCGCCGATCCCGACGCCGGCCGGCGCGCGCTGATGAGCGCGCTCGGCGTGCGCGCGACGACCCGCAATCTCGAGGTCGTCCAAGCCTCGGAGCTCGTCGTGCTGGCAGTGAAGCCGCAACAGCTCGAGGCCGCGGCTGCAACACTGCCGCGTGACGGCGGTCCGCTCTATCTCTCGATCGTCGCCGGCGCGACGAGCGCGGTGCTGCGCCGGCTGCTCGGCGCGCGCGCGCGGATCGTCCGCAGCATGCCGAACACGCCCGCGCTGATCGGCGCCGGCATCACCGCCGTCGCGAGCGACTCGGGTGCGGAGCCCGCCGATCTCGAGCTCGCCTGCGCCGTTCTGCGCGCGGTCGGCGAGGTCGTGCGGGTGCCGGAGTCGGCGCTCGACGCGGTCACGGGCTTGTCCGGATCCGGGCCCGCCTACCTCTACGCGTTCATCGAGGCGCTGACCGAGGCGGGCGTGCGCGAAGGCCTCGCGCCCGAGACCGCGCGCAAGCTCGCCGTCGAAACCGTCCACGGCGCGGCGCGCCTGGCGCGCGAGTCCGGCGAGGACCCGGCGGTCCTGCGCGCGCGCGTGACCTCGCCGGGCGGCACGACCGTCGCGGGCCTCGCCGCGCTCGAGCACGCGGGCTTCCGCGCCGCGGTCCTCGCCGCCGTCCGCGCCGCGACCGAGCGCTCCAAGGAGCTGGCAGGCTCTTAGGCGTCAGGGCTTAGGGGTCCCGGCGCGCGGGCGGCCGCGCGCCTCCCCCAACTTCGCTCGGCTTCGCCTCGCTGCGCGCCGAGCCTTCGGCTCGGCTTGCGGGCGCTCATTTACCTCAAGGCTGACCTGCTTCCGGCCGATTCTGCCTGTTAGAGATGCGTCTCACTCCGCTCGAGATCCGCCAGCACCAGTTCACGATGCGCCTGCGCGGCTTCGACGCGGGCGAGGTCGAGGCGTTCCTCGAGACGGTCGTGGCGGACTTCGAGGACGTCGTGCGCGAGAACGCTCAGCTCCGCCGCGAGGCCGAACGGCTCGCGCGCGATCTCGATGCGTACCGCGCGCGCGAGAAGACGATCCAGGACACGCTCACGACCGCGCAGACCGTGGTCGAGCAGCTGAAGCGCACGGCGATCAAGGAGAGCGAGTCGCTCGTCGTCGACGCGGAGCTGCGCGCCGAGAAGATCGTGGCCGAGGCGCGCGAGCGCCGGGCCGAGCTCGCCAGCGAGATCCGCGAGCAGAAGTACCTGCGCCAGCGCCTCGAAGTGGATCTGCGCCGCACGCTCGAGAGCTACGCGAAGCTGATTGACGCCTTCGCCGCTGCCGACGAGCCTCTCGAGCCGTAGTGGAGATCCGCGCCTCTTCGAACGGCGCGGGGCACGTCGAGTTCAGCGTTCACGTGCGCCCGCGCGCGCGCCGCGCAGCCGTCGGTGGCGAGCACGGCGGCGCGCTCGAGGTTCGCGTGCGCGCGGCGCCGGTCGATGGCGCAGCGAATGCCGAAGTGATCGCGCTGGTCGCCGCGGCGTTGGGCTTGCGCCGAGCGGAGGTCGAGCTCGTCTCGGGCGCGACCTCGCGCCGCAAGCGCCTGCGCGCGCTCGGCGATCCCGCCCCATTGAGCGCGCGGCTGCGCGCGCTGGCGGCGGTTTGACCCGCCGGGAGGGCTGGCTTAGATTGCCGCCGGCCTCGCGGATTCCCTAGGAGAATCGAATAGATGCCGACGTACGAGTACGAATGCACCAAGGGCCACCAGTTCGAGGTCGAGCAGTCGATGCACGACCCTGCACTGAAGCGCTGCCGCATCTGCCGGTCCAAGGCCCAGCGGCTGATCTCGGCGAGCTCGTTCATCCTGAAGGGCGGCGGCTGGTACTCCGACGGCTACGGCAGCGCGAAGTCCGGCTCGAGCAGCTCGAGCGGGAGCGGTGAGTCGAAAAGCGAGACCAAGTCGGAGTCAGCCTCGGCGCCGCCCGCGAAGTCCGAGACGAAGCCGTCCAGCGGCGAGAGCGGCGGCTCGAAGGCGAAGACGCCGGGTGGATCTGCGGCGAGCACTGGCGCTTGACGAAGCTCGCGAGCGGCAAGGAGCTCGCCGAGGAGATCCAGGCCGACCTGCGCAAGCGCGTCGCCGAGCTGCGCGGCGGCCCGCCGTGCCTCACGGTCGTGCTCGTCGGTGAGGATCCCGCCTCCCAGATCTACGTGCGCAACAAGGGACGCGCGGCGCGCGCCTGCGGCATCGAGTCGCGCGAGATCCGCCTGCCCGCGACGACACACGAAGCGGAAGTGCTGCAGATCGTCGCCGAGCTGAATCGCGATCCCG
>Ga0184615_10001558_pt1 | contig 12377 bp, 8 predicted proteins | sample PLM4_65_coex_FD_133134 | JGI IMG/M metagenome (GOLD analysis project Ga0184615, IMG submission 133134) | Groundwater sediment microbial communities from an aquifer in East River, Colorado, USA - PLM4_65_coex | ecosystem: Environmental > Terrestrial > Soil > Riparian zone | place: USA: East... | reverse complement strand
GGCTGACGGTCCCATCGAGCTCGAGGAGAACGGTCACGAGGTTCGCGCTCACCCACTTCTGCCGGGCCACGGATATCCCGCGCGGCGCTTCGCGCAGGGGCAGGATGCGGGCGCGCAGGTCGGACCGGAGCCCGGTGCCTCGCAGGTCGAGCAGGGCCCGGCCGGGACGGCGGACCGACAGGGGAGAGAGCGCGGTGAGGACGGCCGGCTCGGGCGCCGGCGCGACCACGGGCAGCGGCTCCGGTGCGCCGGGCAGGCGCAGCCGCTGCCCGACCCCGATCACGTGGCGGCTGGTCAGGCCGTTCGCCGCCACGATCTCGCCTTCCGTCACGCCGTAGCGCCGGGCGATGCTCGTGAGCGTGTCCCCGCGTCGAACCTGGTGGATGCGATCGGTCGGCATGGGCTCGACGCGCGCGACTGCGACGGGCTCGCTCGGTCTCGCGTCGTCGGGCAGCCTCAGCACCTGGCCCACGCGGATCGCGTTGCGGCTGCGCAGATTGTTCAGCGCCGAGAGCTCGCGCTCGGAGATCTGCTGGCGCCCCGCGATCTTCGACAGTGTGTCGCCTCGGCGGACCTTGTAGAAGCGGTCGCGGTGCTGCTCGGCGAGGCGCTCGCTCGCCGCGATCGATGCGAGCAACTGATCGACGGGCTGCGTCACGTGTTGCTTCGGCACGCGCAGCTCGTAGCCGCGCGGCACGTACTTGGCGCCGCTCCACACGGAGGGACGCAGGGCCAGATTGTGCTCGCGCAGGGTCTCGAGATCGACCCCGAGCGCGCGCTGCAGGCTCGCGACCTTGTAGTAGTGGTCGATCCTCACGACCTCGTGCTCGAGCGCGGGCAGCGTCACCAGCGGGCCGAAGTACCGGTCGGGGTCGCGGTCGATCTCGGAGGCGGCGAGGAACTCGGCGTAGAAGTTCCGGGACGCGAAGCCGAAGCTGCGGCTCTGATAGCGCGAGACGATCGTCGCGATGTCGCGGGTGCCGAGCGTTCGCACCGCGCGCGCCATCCCGGCCAGGCCATGGTTGTAGGCGGTGATCGCGAGCGGCCAGGAGTCGATCTGCCGGTAGTTGAAGCCGAGCAGGCGCGCGGCGGCGACACTCGCCTTGTGTGGGTCCATGCGTTCGTCGACCACGTCGTCGACGCGCAGGTAGCGGCGGCCGGTGGAGCGCATGAACTGCCAGAGGCCGGCCGCGCCGACATGCGAGTAGGCGCGCGGATTGAAGGAGGACTCGACGTGGGGCAGCGCGACGAGCTCCGTCGGCACCCCCTCCTCGGCGAGCACCTCCTCGATGTGCGCGCGCCACTGGCTGGCGCGGATCAGGCCGGCGCGGAACTTGTCGGCCTGTCCGAGCTGGAAGCGTACGTTGCGGGCGGCGGCGCGCAGCGTCGCGTCCGAGGTGCCCCCGGGCCAGAGCGCGAGCACGCGTTCGGACTCGGCCGTCAGACCCGAGCGCTGTCCCGCGGCGAGCTGCTGCAGGATCGCCGAGTAGCGGCGCTTGGTCTGCTCGACGCGCCGCTCGCGCTCGCGCGCCGAGAGGCCCTGCGGGAAGCGAATCACCTCGTACACCACGTCGAGGCGCTCGCTGTCGTGGATCAGGCCGCCGTGGGTGTCGACCTCGCTGTAGATCCGCAGCCAGAAGCGGATGTTCGGCTCCAGGCCCGGCGGCCGCGGCAGCGTCTGGGCGCTGGCGTCGAGGCTCGCCAGCAGCCCGAGCCCGGCGAGAATGAGGACGACGAAGCGGAGCATGGGTGCGAGACGGATCGGCAACGAAGCGGCCGAACCTGACGCCCGGCGTCGGGGAAGAGTCCGTGCCGCCCCGCGGGGCTCGTGGCGCACCGAGGGGTCCTGCCCCCCGACCGCCGCCCCGCGACCTCGTGACCGCCACCGCGCCAAATGCCGCCCCTGGTCTTTCCGGTTATCGCCGCCGGTTCTTCTTGCGCGCGCGCCTGGCCTGGCGGCGCTTGTCCTTCTGACGCGAGCGCGAGCGCACCGGCTCGCGGCGTGCGGGCGTCGCCGCTGGCGAGAGCAGCGCGGACGGATCGAGCGCGCCGGCGCCGCGGCCGAGCCCCGGGATCCGCGAGAGCAGCCCGCCGCCGCGACCCCCGACCGCGGCCATCATCTCGCGCATCTGCCCGAAGCGCCCGATCAGGTCGCGCACCTCCTTCGAGCGCCGGCCGCTGCCACGCGCGATGCGCGAGGCCCGGCTCTTGTCGATGATCTGGGGCCTCGCCCGCTCGCCGGGAGTCATCGAGCGGATCATCGCCTCGGTCTTCACCAGCTCGCGCTCGTCGACCTGTTCCGCGACCTTGCCGAACATCGGCAGCTTCGCGAAGACGTCGCGCAGCGGTCCTAGCTTCTGGACCATCTGGAGCTGCTTGAGCAGGTCCTCGAGGCCGAAGCGGCCGGCGAGCAGGCGCTCGGCGTCCTGCTCGGCCTCGTCCTGGTCGACGACCTGCTCGAAATCGCGGACCAGGCCGACCACGTCACCCATCCCCAGGATGCGCGACGCCAGGCCCTCCGGACGGAAGGGCTCGAGCCGGTCGAGGGCCTCGCCGGTTCCGATGAAGCGGATCGGGACGCCGGTCACGGCCTTCACAGCCAGCGCCGCGCCGCCGCGCGCGTCGCCGTCGAGCTTGGTCAGGATCAGGCCGTCGAGCGGGAGCCGCTCGTGGAAGGCCTTCGCCACCTGCACCGCGTCGCGGCCCATCAGCGCGTCGCACACCAGCAGCGTGTTCGCCGGGGCGCTCACGCGGTGGATCTCCGCGAGCTCCTGCATCAGCTCTTCGTCGATCGCGAGGCGCCCGGCGGTGTCGTAGACGATCGCGTCGAAGCCCTCGTCGCGGGCGCGCCGGGCGGCGGCCGCGCAGATCTCCGCCGGGCGCTCGCCCGGAGCGCCGGAGTGGACGGGAACTTCGATCCGGGCGCCGAGCTGCTGGAGCTGCAGCACGGCGGCGGGGCGCTGCACGTCCGCGGCGACCAGCAGCACGCGGCGCCGCTCGCGGGAGAGGTGGCGCGCGAGCTTTGCGGCGACGGTGGTCTTGCCCACGCCCTGGAGCCCGAGCAGCACCACGGAGGTGGTGCCACGGGGATCGCTCGCGAGCGTGGGCTCCACCGGGCCCATCAGCCGCGTGAGCTCCTCCTCGCAGATCTTGATGAAGTGCTGCCCGGGCGTCACGCGCAGGAGGCGGCCGGAGGCGTCGCGCACCCGGGTTTCCACCTTCTCGCCGAGGGCTCGCTGCTTGACCCGGGCCAGGAAGTCCTTCACCACCGTGAAGTCGACGTCCGCTTCGAGCAGCGACATGCGCACGTCGCGCAGGGAGGCGTCGACGTTCGCCTCGGTCAGCTCGCGGGTTCCGCTGAGCTTCTCGCGAGCGGCCGTGAAGCCGCGGGTGAGGGTCTCGAGCATGGGGTTCTCCGAAGGCCAGCAGCATAGCTGCGGTTCGATGAACTCCGCTCGCCTTCGGCCGGCTTCAATGAACTTCGCTCCGGTTTTGGGGACTTCGCTCGCCTTCGGCTCGCTGCGCGCTCCGCTTGCGGCTCGCTGCGCGCGGGCTGGAGCCCGCTTGCTGCGCTCGTGCTTGCCGCCACCGTCGCGTGAGTGCAACATGTGCGCTGCCGCCGGTCGGCTTCCCGACCCGAGACCGCGCGCGAGGGATCTAGATGGCGACGCAGATCGAGGCCCAGATCGCGGGCAGCGTGTGGAAGATCGAGCGGGCCGTCGGCGACGTCGTACACGAAGAAGACGTCCTGATGATCCTCGAGTCCATGAAGATGGAGATTCCGGTCGAAGCGCCTTGCGGAGGCCGCATCCGCGAGATTCGGGTCCAGGAGGGGCAGGCGATCGAGGAAGGCGCGGTTCTCGCCGTGATCGAGTGAGGCCATGGCCCGACGCGTCGAGGCACGGCTGCTCCGGAACGAGGATCGCCCCGCCGTCCTCGCGCGCCTCGCGGCGAACGCCAAGGCCAATTTGTTCCTGCTCGACCTCACCGATCGTATCAGCGCGCCGCCGGCGCCGGGTGAGATGCGCACGGAGATCGCCGCGGCCTGGCGCGGCGAAGAGGTCGTCGGCGTGGTCGGTCTGCGGCCGAGCATCGCATTCGATGCCGACGTGACCCCGGAGGCGGTCGAAGCCTTCCTGCCGCTGCTCGAGTCGCTCGGTGTGGGGCTGGTGAAGAGCCCAGCGGACGCCGTCGAATGGTTCTGGCGTCAGCTGGGTCGCCGCTTCTACCGGCGCGCGCTGGTGGACCGGTTCGAGACGGCCTACAGCGTGGACGCCGGCGACGCGAAGCTCGGGTGGCCGCGCGGATCCGAGCGCACGCGCGGCGCCCTCGCCGAGGACCTCGACTGGCTGGTCGAAGCCGCCCGCGAGAGCTTGCGCGAGGAGAGCCGCCCGGACCCCTTCGCGGGCGACGCCCGCGGCTTCCGGCGCTGGGTGCGCGGGCGTGTGCCGAGGGCCAGGGTGGTCGAGGATGCGGGCCGCATCGTCTTCGCCGGCTACGCCGACGTGCAACGCCCGGACGGCTGGCTCTTGCAGGGCATCTATACCCGCCCCGAAGCGCGGCGGCGTGGGTACGGTAGCGTCGGCGTCTCCACTTTGTGTCGAGAGGCGTTCGCGAGCGGCGCGGACCACGTCCAGCTCTCCGTCGTCGACGGCAACCAGGCGGGCCGATCGCTCTACGAGAGTCTCGGCTTCAAGCCCTTCGCCAAGCTGCGCACGATCCTGTTCTCGTAGCTCTCGTCGAGCGGCCCGGCGGATCTTGAAGCGCGGCGCCGGTGTCGGCTAGCATGCGGCGCCTCGCACAGGGAGGGCTTCGGCCATGGGTCTGCTGGAAGGCAAGGTCGTGATCGTGACGGGCGCCGGCGGCGGAATCGGGCGCGAGCACGCGCTCGCACTGGCGAAGGAGGGCGCCGCGATCGTCGTGAACGACCTCGGCGGCGCGCGCGACGGCACCGGTGCCGGCCACACGATGGCGGAGAAGGTGGTGGCCGAGATCAAGGGGCTCGGCGGCGAGGCGGCCGCGAGCTTCGACGACGTCTCGAGCATGGACGGCGCGCGGAGCATCTTGAAGACCGCGCTCGGCTCCTTCGACCGGGTCGACGCCGTCGTGAACAACGCCGGGATCCTGCGCGACAAGTCCTTCGCGAACATGACGGAGGACCTCTGGGACATCGTGGTGAAGGTGCACCTGCGGGGCACGTTCTGCGTGAGCCAGGTCGTCTATGCCCATCTGAAGGAGCGGGGGCACGGAGGGGTGATCGTGAACACCTCCTCCACCTCGGGCCTGAATGGCAACTTCGGGCAGACCAACTACGGCGCCGCGAAGGCGGGTATCTTCGGCTTGAGCCGCTGCCTGGCGATCGAGGGGAAGAAGTACGGGATCCGCTGCTTCGTCCTCGCGCCCGTCGCGCTCACGCGCCTCACGGCGGATCTGGCGGGATTCGACGCCGAGAAGATGAAGGAGACCATGAGCCCGGCGCTGGTGTCGCCGCTGGTCACCTATCTCGTGAGCGATCTCTCGAAGGATCTCACCGACAAGACCTTCTTCGTCGGCGGCGGGAAGATCGCCGAGATGCGGATGGTGACGCACACCGGCGTGACGAAGAAGGAGCAGGGGGGGCTCTGGTCGCCCCGCGAGATCGCCGCGAAGATGAAGGCGGGAGAGATCTTGATGCCCGAATGAGTCGCCCGCGGGCCTCCCCGCCGCCGCGATTGCCCGCGCCGCCGCCGGGTGGTACATGTGGGTGCGGCATGCCGGAGCTGCCTACCCACCCGGCCCCCGAATCCCCCGAGGCGACTCCTCCGACGAGCTTGCCGGCCGCCGACGTGCTGTCGGCGATGACCCCGCGCTTCAACTTCTTCTTCCGCTGGTTCGCACGCCGCTTCTTCTCCCACTTCGGGCTCGACGAGAAATCCGTCGCACAGCTGCGAGAGCTCGAACGGCAAGGCAGCGTCGTCTACGTGATGCGGTATGCGAGCCGCCTCGACTACTTCCTCTTCAACGCGCTGTTCCTGCGCGAGGGCTTGCGCCTCTCCCGCTTCGCCAACGGGATCCGCTTCCACTACTACCGGCCGTTGCTCGAGCTCCTGCGCATCTCGCTCGGGCGGCGCGACTCGGCGGGGCCCGAGCGCGATCGCAGCTTCGTGCGCGAGCTCGCGCGCGGCGGCCAGTCGTTCTTCCTGTTCCTGCGCACCGCGCGGCTCGCCTCGCTGCTCGCCTCGCGAGAACAGGCGGTCGCGCAGGGCAAGAGCGAGCTCGACCTGCTCGAGGAGGTGGTGCGCGGGGTCTGGGATTCCGAGGGGCCGATCCACCTGGTGCCCCTCGCAATTTTCTGGCGCAAGGGGCCGCGCAGCCGGCGCCGTTTCCTGAACCTCTTCTACGGCGCGCAGACGCGGCCGTCCGACCTCGCGAAGGTGACGTCGTTCTTCACGACCTACCGGGACCTGGCGGTCAAGGTGGGCGAGTCGATCGACCTGCGCGCCTTCATCGCGGACCGCCGGGCCCAGGGCGAGTACGCCATCGCTCGCATGGTCCGGCGCTCGATCCTGATGTTCCTCTATCGCGAGGAGAAGGTCGTCGAGGGACCGACGCTGCAGCCGCGCGGCAAGATCCAGGAGCTCGTGCTGGCGGACGCCGGGGTCGAGGAGGCGATCCGGCGCCGCGCCGCCCTGCGCAGCGTGCCGATCGAGGTCGCGCGCGCCGACGCCCAGGGGATGTTCGTCGAGATCGCGGCCCACATGAGCTCGACGTTCCTCGCGATCCTGAATTTCTTCGTCTCGGCGATCATCCGCCGGCTGTTCGCGTCGGTCGAGGTATCCGGGATCGAGAAGGTGGCCGATTACGCCAAGCGCCACCCGCTGGTGCTGCTGCCGAGTCACCGCTCCTACTTCGATTTCCTGATCGTCTCGTCGCTGTTCTACGCCAACTACCTGATCCCGCCGCACATCGCGGCGCGCGAGAACATGGCCTTCGGTCCCTTCGGATACCTCTTCCGCCGTGCCGGCGCGTTCTTCCTGCGCCGCTCGTTCGACGATCCGCTCTACAAGGAGGTATTCCGCTCGTACATCGCGTACCTGGTCAGCACGGGCGTCACGCAGGAGTTCTTCATCGAGGGCGGGCGCTCGCGAACCGGCAAGACGCTCGCACCCAGGCTCGGGATGCTCTCGTGGGACGTCGACGCCTTCCTGGTGAGCGCGCGGCGGGACCTCTTCTTCGTGCCGATCGCAATCACCTACGAGCGGCTGGTGGAAGAGGGCGCGATGGTCGAGGAGCTGGAGGGCGGTCGCAAGCGCGAGGAGAGCGTGCTCGGGCTGGTGCGCGCCCGGAAGTATCTGCAGCGGCGTTTCGGCAGCGTGTTCGTGAACTTCGGCGAGCCGATCTCGCTGGCCGAGGCGCTCGGTCCCCGCCGCGCATCCTTCGCGCGAGATCCCTCGCCCGAGTGCCAGGCGGAGAAGCGCGCGTTCGTCGAGCGCCTCGCGCACCGGATCGTCGAACGCATCAACTGGGCGGTGGTGCCGAACGCGACCTCGATCGCCGCCTGCGCGCTGCTCGGCGAACGCACCCGCGGGCTTCGCCGGCGCGATCTGGTGACGCGGATGCAGGAGATCGTGGACCTGCTGCGCCTGCAGGACGTGCGCTTCACGCCGGCGCTGCTGCGCGACGTGGGCGAATTCCACGAGTCGATCGCGTCGCTGCTGCGCAGCGACCTGATCCGCTCGACGCCCGATCCGCGCGGCGAGATCCTGTATTTCGAGGAGAGCGAGCGCCGGGTGCTCGACTTCTACCGCAACGCGATCGTGCATTTCGTGGTCGCGCCGAGTTTCCTGGCGCGCCGGCTGCTAGGCTCTGGCTCGGACCAGGACCCGCGCCAGGATCTCGCCTGGTGGCTCGACCTCTTCTACCACGAATACTTCACACCGCGCGGCGAGGTGCTCGCGGCGCACTTCGACGCCTTCATCGACCACTTCGAGCGCTTCGGCTGGGTGGAGCGCCACGAGGGTGGGCTGCGGGCGACCGAGAAGGGTGTCGGGATCCTGCGCTTCCTCGCTGAGCAGACCGAGGGCATCGTCGAGGCGTACTGGGCGACGTTCGCCGCCGTGCTCGCGACCCAGGGAGCCCTCACCGCCAAGGGGCTCGCCCGCGCCGCGCGTGAGCAGTTCGAGCGCGCGCAGCTGCTCGGAGAGGTGGGCAGGCCGGAGGCGTCGAACGCCATCACCTTCGCGAACGCGGTCGATCTGCTGGTGCGGCGCGGCGTGCTCGCGCGCGGCGAACCGGGACCGGGTCGGGAGCGCGCGCGCGACACCCTCTATGAGCGCGGGCCGGCCTTCGACGAGCTGCCTGCCCTGCGCGACCGTCTGGCGAGCGCACTCGGCGAAGGGTAGCCTCCGCCTCCCCATGGACCCCGTCTCTGGCCTCGATTTCACGAAGGGAGGCGGACTCGTCACGGCGATTGCGGTCGACGACGCGACGGGCGAGGTGTTGATGGTCGCGGCGATGAACGAGCAGTCGTTCCGTCAGACGCTCGCCATCGGAGAGGCCGTGTACTGGAGCCGCACGCGCGGCTTGTGGCACAAGGGCGAGCAGAGCGGTCACACGCAGCGCGTGAAGAGCGTCTGGCTCGACTGCGACGGCGACGTCGTCCTGCTGCGCGTGGATCAGCGCGGAGCGGGCGCCTGCCACACGGGCAAGCGCAGCTGCTTCTTCCGCAAGCTCGAGGACGGAGACTGGAAGTCCGTCGGCGAGCAGGTCTTCGACCCCGCGGAGGTCTACGGGCGATGAGCCGCGGCGCCGCGCGGCGGCTGCGCCTGGGCCTGCCGAAGGGGAATCTGCAGGAGACGACGCAGCGGCTCTTTACGCAGGCGGGCTACCCGCTCCGCATCCCGGAGCGCTCCTACTACCCGGACATCGGAGACCCGGAGATCGAGTGCATCCTGATTCGCGCGCAGGAGATGGCACGCTACGTCGACCAGGGCGTGCTCGATGCGGGGATCACCGGACTGGACTGGACGCTCGAGCGCCGGGCGCGAGTGAAGGAGGTGGCCGACCTGCGCGCGCCGTGGCCGCAATACGGGCCCGTGCGCTGGGTGGTGGCGGTGAAGGAGGGCAGCCGGATCCGCAAGCCGAAGGACCTCCAGGGCAAGCGCATCGCAACCGAGGTCGTGAGCCTGACCCAGCGCTATCTGCGCCGCCACGGCGTCAAGGCCGAGATCGAATTCTCGTGGGGCGCGACGGAGGTGAAGCCGCCGATCCTCGCCGACGCGATCGTCGACGTGACCGAGACGGGCTCGAGCCTGCGCGCGAACAATCTGCGCGTGATCGACACCGTGCTCGAGAGCACGCCGCGTTTCATCGCCAGTCGCGCCGCCTGGGCGGACCCCTGGAAGAAACGCAAGATCGAGCGCGTGCGGCTGATGCTGCAGGGCGCGATCCACGCCATCGACCGCGTGGGTTTGATGATGAACGTGCCGCGCCGCTGCCTGGACCGCGTGGTCGCGATCCTGCCCGCGCTGGGCACGCCCACGATCTCGAACCTCGCCGACCCGAACTGGATCGCGATCAACACCGTGGTCGAGGAGCGCACCGTCACCGAGCTCTGTCCGCGGCTCTCCGAGGCAGGTGCGCGCGGAATCGTCGAGTATCCCCTCAACAAGATCATCGACTGAACCGTGTCCGGCGGGCTGGCGAGGCGTCTCGCAGCTGCGGTTCCGACGTATGCACGGATCGCCTGGTGGGGGCTGGTTGCGCCGCGCGTGCCGGGAGCGCAGACCCTGCTCGTGGTGCAGGCGGTGATCCTGCGCGAAGGCCGGGTGCTGCTGGCCGTGCGCAGCGACCTGCGCGGCTGGGAGCTGCCCGGCGGAACCCCGCAGCCCGGCGAGAGCGACGCGGCGGCGCTCTCGCGCGAGGTTCGCGAGGAGACGGGTCTCGAGGTCGAGATCCTGCGTCTCGTGGGCGCCTACCAGCGCAGCGGCTTCCGGCCTCATCTGGCCCGCGTGTTCGCGTGCCGCGCGCTGGGGGGTACGCAGCGCCCGAGCCCGGAAACGCCGCGCCTGAAGTGGTTCGACGTCCACAGCCCGCCGGCCACCCTGTTTCCGTGGTACCGCGAGCCGCTCGCCGACGCGCTCGCCGGCCACCCCGAGCCGGTCGCGCGGCGCGAGCACCAGGGCGTGAGACGCGTGCTGGCCGGCCTCGCGATCGACCTGCGCATGCGGATCAGCGACGACTCTGCCACCTGACGGGCTCGACCGGCTCGGCCGACACTCCTGGTGCGCGCGAGTCGCCGCGGAGGCCTCCAGCGCGCGTGAGCAGCAGCGCACAGCCCACGAACCACGAAATCAACACGGGGAGGACATATCTTCCGCCTGTGGTGTTGCCGCTGAGACTCAACACGGCAGTGTAGTCTGGCGGGTCGGAGTGAATGGCCGTCCAGATGACACAGATGGAAGTCGAAAAGACCAGAAAGACGATGAAGAGTCGCGATGCCGCCCACCGCAACTGGCTCCGCTGACACCACGCGGCCACCAGCAGCAGCAAGCACACCCAGGGCAACCCCATCGTCGCGGGGTCGATCAGGGACGCCCAGCCCGTCCATTCGCCGTTCCAGACGACGACCTGGCCGTCGGGCGACATCCACGAGGCAAGCTCCGGGTTCAGCAGCCGGCGGGACATCAGCGCCTTCCACGTCGTCGGCATCATCTGCAGGACGGTCCCCGCGTTGGCCACCAGGAGGCGTGTCCATGCGGATTCCGGATGGGGAACGGGCCCGCTCAGGCGGAAGACGAGGTAGGGAATCCACGCGACGACTCCCGCGACGGCCGACCAGCCCAGGCGTCGCGGCGAGAGCAGGAGCGCTCGGCCGTCCTCGTCCAGCACCAGCAGAGCGCACCACAGGGCCAACAGGAGCATGCCGTCGAACTTGACCATGGCCGCCGCCATCAGCAGCAACAGGCCCAGCCGCAAACGACCCGATTGTCTGTCCAGCAACCCCAGCGTGATCTGGATCGAAGCCAGGCAGGTGAAGAAGAGCATGGGAGTCGCGGCCCCCTCCGCGCGCGAGTGCTCCAGCAGCATGGGGAGCAGGATCATCGCCGTCACCGCCGAAGCGATCAGCCATGGACGCCGGTTGGGGAATCGCGCCGCTCCCAGCAAGGCCCAGACGAGCAACAGCAGCATCCACTGGTTCCAGAATTTGGTGACGAACTCGTTCTCGTGTCCAAGCGCGCCATACGTGAATGAATGAAGCAATGACACGAGCAGCGGATAGTCCAGATGGGCGTAACCCAAGCCGGTGTTCTTGAACCACGCCAACAATTCCGAACCGGCGTAGGAATGCAGGAGCTTTGCCTTGAAGACCCAGAACGCCACGGCGTCGAAGTCCGTGAGGCACTCCACACCGGCAAGGCGGAAGAGGCACCACGACATCAGGGCGGCGGGCAGTAGCAGCAGCCACCAGCCATGCCGGGCCCGGATCTGCGGCGGATGCAGGCGCAGGTTCCGAACCAGGAGCACGGCTTCAACTCCAGCCCAGATTCCGATCGCCAGCGCCAGCTCCTGTTCCAGCCGCGCGCCCGCCATCCGCAGGGCGAGGATGAGCTGGGTCAGGAAGAACGCGCCGACTGCCAGACCGCTCGCCAACCACTCCCCACCGGACAGGACGCCCTCCAGATCCTTGAACAGCGCACGAACCAGGCGCCTGCCCGACAGCGCCACCGCCAGGGGCAGCAAGCACGCGACGATTCGATCGCTTGCTGGTGCTGGCGGTGGTCTGGTTTCCGGCGGTCGCGGCGCGAGCGGCCTGAGAACCCTCTGCTGCAACCCGTCCTTCGTCACCTGCAGCGCGAGATCGAAGCCGGCCTGCTTCAACTCCTCGTCGGAGATCGGATTGCGGCCCAGCATCCCCGTCAATGCGTACGTCGGGCGTTCCTCCAGCGAGATGGCGACCTCGCGGGGAAAGAGGTAGTAGGTCAGAAAATAGTAATACCCGAGCCGGCCCGAATTCTGCGAGCCGAGCATGTCCGTCAGGAAGACCCGCGCATTCGTGGGAAGCTGAGCGTCGATCGAACGGCCCAACCCCGAGAACGGGATGCACATGGATTCCCGTTGGACCGGGTCGGATTCCTTGCCGAGCAGCGCCGCCCGCTCCAGGTCGCCCAGCGCCACGATGAACGCGGTGTTTTCAGATTCGGATTTGGGTTGCCAGGCGAGGGCCTTGAGCGCCTGGGCCGCACGCCAGCGCACGCTGAGGGGGCCTCGCTTCACAACCTCGACGAGCGGCGGAATCGCGTCGGGGTTGCCCAGGGACTTAAGCGCGTCAATCGCGGCCTCTTGCACGGCCGACTCGGGATCGCCGAGGGTGTTCACCAAGGGCTGCACCGCGCGTT
>Ga0184615_10001557_pt1 | contig 12386 bp, 7 predicted proteins | sample PLM4_65_coex_FD_133134 | JGI IMG/M metagenome (GOLD analysis project Ga0184615, IMG submission 133134) | Groundwater sediment microbial communities from an aquifer in East River, Colorado, USA - PLM4_65_coex | ecosystem: Environmental > Terrestrial > Soil > Riparian zone | place: USA: East... | reverse complement strand
GTCCGCACCGTGGCCGTCGAGTCAGTCGAATCGGACTGCTCATCCAGCCCGAAGTACCAGCTCACCTGCTCCAGCAGCTCATCGTCGGTCGACACCCCCGTCAGGATCGTCTCGGGATACCCCGGCTCCACCAGGACGTAGCCGAAGGGGAAGTCCAGACCGCTCAGTCGGATGATCCGGCGGGGACCGTTCTCCAGATCCACAATCAGAGAATCGGCAGTCGTGGTCTCCAGCTTGATCCCCTGCTGGTCCAGCAGGGGAGCGACCAGCCCGGTGTAGGACCGGAAGTCATCGAGCAGATCCGCCCCCTCACCCGCCTTCAGGGTATCCGAGGCGGGGAGCCAGAAGGCCACCACGGTCGGCTCCCGAATGAGTGGAGCCTCCTGCAGCGGCCGCGTCGGAGGGGGCAATGCGGTGCTCCGCCGCTCGGCCCTCGAGGGCGCCGGGCGGCAGGCGGCCGCAATGAAACAGACCAGCAGGAAGGTGGGACGCACTCCCCCTCGTCAGGTTGAACCCGCAACGCTTCGCATTCGGATCAGAGCGACAAACCAACTTGCCTGTAGGATGCCCTGCTGTGCACGCCGCGCCAAGAGCGCGGCCCCTAGTCCACCGCCCGCCAATCCCCGGTGCTGGTCCGACCGAAGCCAGCGGTCTGTAGTGACTGTTTTTGCTACATCATTGTACCATGCAAGCGCATGCTTGCATTCCTGTGAACCAATCGTTAACCTAGCCGGCGCCAATTCCCCGGTTGCCACAGAGACACCGGGCCCCACCTCAGACAGCCGGGTTCAAAGGCATGCGCGTCGTCACACCGCTTCTCCTCCTCGGACTCACCGGAGCACTCGCGGCCCAGGAGCCGGGAACCTCAAGCCCTCCGCAGGCAGACCCGGCCACGCCCAGGGAGCCTTCCGCCCCGGCGTTCAGACTGACGCTGGGCGCCGGCATCTTTGCCGCTCCCAAGTACCTCGGCTCCGACGAGACCCGGGTGTTCCCATTCCCCATCGTTGCGGTCGACTACAAGAACCGGGTGTTCCTCGGCCCGTCGCCGAACTCGGTGGGCGCGGGAATCGGCGTGAAGCTGATCAGTGGCCGGCGCGTGACGCTTTCGGCCGGGCTGGGCGGCAGCGAGCCGCGCCCCGAAGACCGGGCCGACGCGCTGGCCGGCATGGACGACCGCCGTCTGGGGTTCGCGGCCGTCACCGGCCTGAACTACCAGCTCGGCCCGCTCTCGGCCGGCGTCGCCTTCTCGGCCGGCCTCCGTGACAACGCCGGTCTCACCGGCATGGGGAACCTCGGAGTCACCCTGCCGGTGACCCCGCGGATGTTCTTCAACCTTGGCGGCAATATCACGGTCGCCAACCGTGACGCGATGTTCTTTGACTTCGGGATCACGCCGGCCGAGGCCCAGCGCCGGACCGATCTCATCGCCGGCGGCGATTCCCGGCTCCGTCCGGGCGATGGTGTGGCCTATAGCCCTGACGGGGGAGTCCGGGACATGGGGGCGACTTCGACGCTCACCTACATGCTCTCCCCCCGGTGGAGTCTGTTCGGATATGGCGGCGTCACCCGGCTGAGCGATGAAGCTGCCCGGAGCTCCCTGGTCCGGCGCCGTACCGCATGGGCGACTGGCGCCGGAATCACGGTCGGACTGTAACCATGGACGAACACCTATCCACTACCGGCGAGCATCGCGCCGCCACGGAGACCCAGGAGAGAATCCTGGTGGCAACCCGTCAGGTCTACGCGGAGGGAGGGTTTCGCGGAACCACCACCCGGCGCATCGCACAGGTTGCCGGCGTGAACGAGATCACGCTCTTTCGCCAGTTCGGCACCAAGGAAGCGCTGGTCAAGGCTGCACTCCGCCAGACCGCGATCGCCGGCACGGTGCGGCTGGACCAGCCGGTCGATCCGCCGGCTGAGCTCTATCAGTGGGCCATCACAACCTTCCGGAGCTGGTTCGAGGGCCGTCACCTCATCGGCAAGGTGCTCGGCGACCTCTCCGAGCACCCCGAACTCGCCCCCGATATCTGCGAGGAACCAGGCTGTCAGCACGCCATGCTGTCGGCCTACCTCGAACGGATGCGGGAGGCGGGGCTGGCAGTGAATGAATTCATCCCCGACAGCGCCGCCGGGATGCTGCTTGGCTCCGTGTTCACCCATGCGGTCTGGCGGGAGCATTTCGAGGATCCATCGCTGCCACCCGCGGAACTGGTCATCCAGAGCTACGTGCAGTTGCTGCTTGCGGGAGTCGGCTATGCCCCGGCGATCGCGAAGCGTGGAAAGGACAAGGCGTGAGAACGCAGATCGTTTCCAGTCTGGCGATGGCACTCAGCCTCATGGCCCGGCCGGCAGCGGCCCAGCGCCCGGTGCTCGATACCCTGCCCTCGCCGACGGCGCTGTCGCTCGACGACGCGCTCCGGCTGGCGCTGCCCGCGAGCGAGGCGGTGGCGATTGCCGAACAGGCCGTCCGGCGCGCCCAGGGCGACGTGAAGAAGGCGCGGAGCGAGTTCTTCCCCCAGCTCAATGGCACCGCCTCCTACACCCGCACGCTGAAGTCGCAGTTCAGCCGGGCCGGCGGGAGCGGCGGGTCGGATTCGACCGCCGCCACCTCGTGCAACCGGTTCACCGGCGATCCCAGTCAGCCGGTGACCACCCGGCTGGATTCGCTGGAGAACGCGCTCAACTGCGTGACCGGCCTCAATCCGTTCGCCGCCTTCGGCGATCTGCCGTTCGGCCAGAAGAACCAGTACCGGCTGGGGCTCGACGCCTCGCAGGTGCTCTTCGCCGGCGGACGGATCCGGGCCCATACCAGGGCAGCACAGGCAGGGGAGCGCTCGGCGAAGATCGCCCTGACGGCGCAGGAGGCGCAGCTGACCCTGGATGTGACCCAGGCGTACTACGACGCGGCGCTGGCGGATCAGCTGCTGCTCATCGCGCAGGGAACCCTGCTGCTGGCCGATTCGACCTACCAGCAGACCCTGGTGGCCAGGAAGGTCGGGGCGCAGCCGGAATTCGATGTGCTCCGGGCCCAGGTCTCCCGGGACAACCAGCGCACCACGGTGATCCAGCGCGAATCGGACCGCGAGATCGCGTTTCTCCGACTCAAGCAGCTGCTCAATCTGCCACTCTCGGGTCCACTGAGGCTCACCACTCCAGTGGTCGACAGTGTGCTGCCCGTGGTACCGGCGCTCGACTCGGTGGTGAACCGGCAGATGGACACCACGACCGACGCGCGCGCTCCAGTGCGCCAGGCGGAAGCGGCGGCCGAAGAACAGGCCCAGCGCCTGAAGGTGGCGCGGGCCGAGCGGTATCCGGCCGTGAGCCTCTCATCCAGCTTCGCGAGGCTCGGCTATCCCAGCGACGTGCTGCCCGCGTGGAGCGATTTCGTGACCGACTGGACCGTGGGCCTGACGGTCAAGGTGCCGCTGTTCACCGGTGGCCGCATCGGGGGCAACGTGCAGGCTGCTTCCGCTACCGCGGAGGACGCCCGGATTCGCCTGCGGCAGACCCGGGAGCGTACCGCGGTGGACACCCGCTCCGCGCTGGAGCGGCTCCGCGCCGCGACCGCGGCGTGGGCCTCGAGTCAGAGCACCGTGGGCCAGGCGGAACGGGCCTATGCCATCGCCGAGGTCCGGTACCGCGAAGGCATCTCCACCCAGACCGAGCTGGCAGATGCACGCCTTCTCCTGGAACAGGCACGGGCCAACCGGGCGACAGCGGGCCGGGACCTGCAGACCGCGCGGGTCCGGGTGGCGCTGCTGCCGGATCTGCCGCTGGCTCAGGGGGGGCTATGAGAGGGGCGGGATCGGCGGGCGAGGCGGGCGAGGCGGGCAAGGCGGGCAAGGCGGGCAAGGCGGGCAAGGCGGGCAAGGCGGGCAAGGCGGAAGGTCGAGCGGTGAGCGGACGGAAGCGGATTCTCCCGCCCCGTCCGCCCTGTCCGCCCTGTCCGCCCTGTCCGCCATCGAGATCTACACCAAGGGATGTCATCATGCAGAACCTGAGATGGACCGTGCTGGGCCTGGCACTCATCGCGTGCGGGAAGAAGGCCGAGCCTTCCGACGCCAATGCGGCGGACAACGCCGCCTGGGTCGGCAAGGAAAACATCGTCGTGGTGACCGAGCAGGAGCTGCAGGTCGGCCCCACGGTGTCCGGCACCCTCGAGGCAGAACGGAAGGCGGTGGTTCGCGCCGAGATCGGGGCGACCATTGTGGTGGTCAACGCCGAGCCGGGGCAGGCGGTCAGCCGCGGCGCGGTGCTCGCCCGTCTCGACGACTCGTCGATCCGCGACGCCTGGGAGTCGAGCCGCTCGCTGGTCACCTCGGCGGAGCTGAGCGAGCAGATCGCCGGACGCGAGCTGGAGCGGGCCAAGGCGCTGGTGGAGGCGGGGGCGGTGGCGGAGCGGGATGTCGAGAGTGCCCGGCTGGCGCAGACGGCCGCCACGGCGCAACTGGCGGACGCCCGGTCGCGCATGGCCTCGGCCCAGAAGCAGCTGGACCGCACCGTGCTTCGGGCGCCATTCAGCGGCGTGGTGAGCGAGCGCCCGGTGAGCATCGGTGACGTGGTGCAGTCCGGAAACACGTTGTTCACGATCATCGACCCGGCGTCGCTCAAGTTCGAGGGCACCATTCCCGCCGAGGCGCTCAACGGCCTCAAGGTCGGCACGCCCGTCAGTTTCACGGTGGCGGGGTCCGCCCTGAAGGGCCGGGTGACCCGGATCAATCCCTCGGTCGATCCGGCCACCCGCCAGGTCCGGCTCACGGTGGGTGTGCCCAACGAGGGGGGCAAGCTGCTCGCCGGGCTCTTCGCCGAGGGGCGGGTTGCCACCACCACCCGTTCGGGAGTGGTGGTGCCGAGCGGCGCGGTGGATCGTCGCGGCATCCGGCCCTTCGTAGTGCGGATCAAGTCGGGGCGGGTCGAGCGGGTGGAGGTCGAATTGGGACTGATCGACGAGGCGCAGGAACAGATGGAGGTCCACACCGGGCTGGCTTCGGGAGACACGCTGCTGGTCGGCGGCGCCCGGGGCCTCACCCCCGGCACCGTGGTGCGGATCGGAAGTCCGGCGGAAATCACCGGTGGCCAGGCCGCCACCGTCCCGACCAGGGAGTAGACGATGCTGATCTCGGATTTCGCGATCCGCCGCCCGGTCATCACCATCGTGACGATGGTGGCGCTGTCGGTGTTCGGCATCGTGGCGCTGTTCAAGCTCAAGACCGACGAGTTCCCCGACGTGGCGCCGCCGTTTGTGTCGGTCGGGATTCCCTACCCCGGCGGATCGCCCGACGCGGTTGAGCGGGAAGTTCTGGAGCCGATCGAGGAAGTCGTCGCCTCGATCAGCGGGGTCAAGAAGATGCAGGGCTCGGCCCAGGACGGTTTCGCCCAGATCATCGTCGAATTCCAGTTCGAGAAGCCTCTGCTGGAAGCGACCCAGGACATCCGCGACGCCATCTCCACCATCCGGGCCGATCTGCCGGAGGAGATGAAAGAGCCGATCATCAAGAAGCTCTCGGACACCGACCGGCCCATCGTGTCGCTGGCGCTCTCTTCCGAGAAGCTCACTGCGGCCGAGCTCACCCGGCTGGCCGACCCGGGCATCGCCCGGGAGCTGCGCTCCCTGACCGGCGTGGCGGAGGTCAACGTGGTGGGCAAGCACGAGCGCGAGCTGACGGTGCTGCTCCGCCCCGAGGCGCTGCAGGGCGCCGGAGTCAGCGTGGCGCAGGTGGTCCAGGCGCTCAAGCTGCAGAACGTGGCCGCGCCGGTGGGACGGATCGAGGCGGACTTCGAGGAACGGAGCATCCGCCTGGCGGGCCGCCTGGCCGAGCCGGCCGACTTCCTCAAGCTGGTGGTGGCCGAGCGCAACGGCCGCCTGATCCGGCTGAGTGAGGTGGCCACGGTGTCCGACGGCACCGAAGAGCCGCGGTCGCTGGCGCTCTACAACGAGCGCGAAGCGGTGGGCATCGACGTCAAGAAGTCGAAGGGCTACAGCACCACCGACGTGAGCGACCGGATCCAGGCCCGCATCACCCGCCTGCAGGAGACGCTGCCGGAGGGCGCCACTCTGCAGGTGGTGCGCGACGCGGGTGAACGGGTGGACCGCTCGGTGAAGAACGTCCAGGAGACCCTGGTCGAGGGGGCGCTGCTTACGGTGCTGGTGGTGTTCCTGTTCCTCAATTCCTGGCGTTCCACGATCATCACCGGCCTGGCGCTGCCGGTGAGCGTGCTGGCCTCGTTCATCGCGGTGTGGGCCTTCGGCTTCACGCTCAATACGATGTCGCTGCTGGGGCTCTCGCTGGCGATCGGTATCCTGATCGACGACGCGATCGTGGTGCGGGAGAACATCGTGCGGCACGTGGAGATGGGGAAAGACCATCTGACCGCGGCGCGCGAGGGTACCAACGAGATCGGGCTGGCGGTGGCGGCGACCACGTTCTCGATCCTCGCGGTATTCGTCCCCATCGCCTTCCTGCCGGGGGTGGCGGGCCAATGGTTCAAGCCGTTCGGCCTCACCATCGCCTGCTCGGTGGCGGTGTCGCTGTTCGTGTCCTTCTCGCTCGACCCGATGCTCTCGGCCTACTGGCCCGATCCGCACCGGGAGGAGCACGAGAAGGCGTGGATCACCCGGCAGCTCGACAAGTTCAACGCCTGGTTCGACCGCATAGCGAAGCGATACGAGAAGGTGATTGCGTGGGCGCTGGATCACCGGCTCGCGGTGGCGATTGTCGCGACCGGCACCTTCATCGCGGCCTTCGCCCTTCCGGCCAAGGGCCTCCTGGGGCTGGCGGCGGCCGTGGCCGGGCTGGTGATCGCGCTGGTCCTGGTCCTGATCCGGCCCAACCTCATGCTCCACCTCCTGGGCGCGCTGGTCCTGGTGCTCATCACCCTGGGCGCGCTGGGCGGCATTGTGCGCCTGATTGCCAGTCCCTTCGCGGCGCCGGTGGTGATCGGAATCATGGTGCTGATCGGCATCGGGGCCGGCGCCGGGTGGGCGGGCTGGGAGGCGATAAAGAGCCTGCTGCAGGGCAGGCGGCCGGCCTGGGTCTCGGCCACGGGTGGTCTGGCGACGGGCGCGCTGATTGGCGGCGCGCTGGTAGTGCAGGCGCCGGTCTGGCGGAATGTTGGCGTCAGCTTCTTCCCCGAGGACGATCGGGGCGAGTTCAACGTGAAGGTGGAAACGCCACCCGGCTCGAGCCTGGCCTATACCCGGCTGAAAGCCGAGGAGATTGCCCGACTCGCCCGGAGCCTCCCGGAAGTGCGATACACCTACGCCACGCTGGGCGGCGCGTCGACCGGCGCGGTGGACGAGGGCAACATCTACGTCCGGCTCACTCCCAAGCATGAGCGCTCGCTCAGCGCGGAAGCTCTTGCGGCGGTCATGCGGGAGAAGACCGGGAAGATCACGGGAGCCAGGCTCTCGATCTTCACCAGCGACTTCGGGGGAGGGCGCAAGCAGCTGCTGCTGGAGGTGCGGGGCAACGACATCCCCGGCATCACCGCCACCGCGGAACAGGTGATGGCCGAGGTCGCCAGAGTGCCGAACGTGGTGGACCTGGGACTCTCCAGCAAAGGCCAGAAGCCGGAGGTCACCATCCAGCTCAACCGCGGTCTGGCGGGGACCCTGGGGATCACGGTGGGCGACGTGGCCCAGGCGGTCCGGCCGGCCTTTGCCGGGCTCGACGCCGGCGACTGGGTGGACCCGAGCGGCGAGACCCGGGACGTCGAGGTCCGGCTGACCCCGGAGAGCCGGACCCGGACCGAGGACCTGCGGCGCCTCCCGCTGCTGGTCGTGGCCGCCAACGGCCTGCCGACCACGGTGCCGCTGTCTCAGGTGGCGGACATCACCAGCAGCGTCGGACCGGCGATCATCAACCACCTGAACCGCGATCCGGTGGTGAATGTCGAGTGGAACGTCTCGGGCCGCTCGACCGGCGACGTGATGAACGACGTGCGGGCCCGGCTGGCGCAGGTGCAGGTGCCGCCGGGTGTGCGGATCACCGAAGGGGGAGACGCCGAGCAGCAGACCGAAGTCTTCGGCAACATCTTCATCGCGCTCGGCGTGGCGGGACTCCTGATGTACCTGATCCTGGTGATGCAGTTCGGCTCCTTCACCGACCCGCTGGCGATCCTGATGTCGCTGCCCCTCTCGATGATCGGAGTCATGCTGGGACTGGCCGTGACGGGGCTGACGATCAATATCATGAGCCTCATCGGCGTGATCCTGCTGATGGGGATCGTGGCGAAGAACGCGATCCTGCTCATCGACTTCGCCAAGTGGGCCCGGGAAGAGGACGGCCTGTCACTCCGCGAGTCGCTGATCAGGGCGGGCTCGATCCGGCTCCGGCCGATCCTGATGACCACCTTCGCGCTGATCGCGGGCATGATGCCCATCGCGCTCGGCCGGGGCGAGGGCGCCCAGTTCCGCGCTCCGCTGGGCGTGGCGGTGATCGGCGGGGTGATCACGTCGACGCTGCTGACCCTGATCGCGATCCCGACCTTCTACGAGATCATGTCCGAGGCGAAGGAAGGGTTGGCGCGCCTGGCCAAGAAGCTGTTCGGGACCACGGCGATCGAGCAGATGATTACCGCAGCTACTGGGGAACACAAAATTGGGCCCTGACTGTTCCGCGTTCCGCGTTCCGAGTTCCGCGTTACTTTAGGTGAGTTCTGAGCCAGCCTCTGGCTCCCAGTTCAACCTGAGTTCGCGGAACGCGGAACGCGGAACGCGGAACGTTTTCGAGAGGACATATGCCAGTATCAACGGCCTCAGCAGTGTGGGAAGGCGGCCTCAAAGGCGGCAAGGGGAGCTTCAAGGGCAACTCGGGCGCCATTGGCGGCGACTACAGCTTTGCGACCCGGTTCGAGGGAAAGCACGGCACCAATCCCGAGGAGCTGGTCGGCGCGGCCCATGCGGCCTGTTACAGCATGGCCCTCTCCGCCGGACTCGAGGCCGCGGGGAAGAAGCCGACCAGGGTGAGCACGACTGCCGTGGTCACGTTGAGCATGGATGGCGGGCCACACATCACCACGATCAAGCTCACCACCCGCGGCGTGGTGCCCGGGCTCGATCAGGCCGGCTTTGCCGCGGCGGCCGAAGAGGCGAAGAAGGGATGCCCGATCTCCAAGCTGTTCGCGGGTAACGCGGCCATCGAGCTGGACGCGAAGCTGGAGTAGGCCGTTGGACGTTAGCCGTTGGCCGTTAGACGTTAGACGTTAGACGCAAAGCCGTTAGCCAAGGGACCTGGCTGACGGCTTTGCGTTTCCGCCTTGTCCGCCCTGTCCGCCCTGTCCCCCCGCCCGCCCCTTCCGCCTGCCCGCACTGAGAATCGGCACACCGGTTGCCCGTCTATCCTGTGGGAGCAGCGCTGCAGCAGATCGCCTCGGAGAGAATCGGGGGCCGCTTCTGACAGCGCCGGAAGCACGGGTAAACCGATGGAACTCCACGACTTTACGTGGGGTTCATCACCAGGAGGGAAGTGACATCTTGATGTACAGTAATTTGACGGTCGGATCGAGGGTTGGTCGGGGAATGAGCGCCTTCAAGGCGGTGGCGGTGTTGGGCCTTGGGGCCGCGATGTTGGGAGCCCACTACAGGGATCGGCATGCGAGCCTGACGCATGTGTCCATCCCGCAGGTCTTCCCGGCGCCCATCCTGGACGGCGTCGGGACGGCGTCTGCCACCGCCCGCGGGTGGGAGGCGGCGCGAAGCTTCCGCCTGGTCCCCTTCGATCAATGGGGTCGGTTTGCCGCCCTCGACTCGGCCGAACGTCTGACGGTGCTGAAGATCAACCGGGTGGATCTGGCCCACGCGAAGCGCCGGAACATCGTGGTTCCCGACTCTATCCTCAGCGAGCTGGAGTATGCGCCGTTGCCGGCCCAGGTCCGGGAACTGGCGGGGGTGCCGAAGTTCATCGGTGTGTCGCGCCGGGTGCAGGCCTTCGGCGCCTACGAGTACGGCCGGCTGGTCCGCTGGGGACCCACCAGCACCGGCAAGGCAAGCACGCCGACCGACAGCGGGCTGTTCTTCACCAACTGGAAGTCGCGCACGACGATCAGCACCGACGATCCGAGCTGGATCCTCGACTGGTATGTGAACATCATCGCTCTCAAGGGCGTGGCCTTCCATCAGTACGAGCTGCCCGGCAAGCCGGCGAGCCATGGGTGCGTGCGACTGCTGGAGGAAGATGCCCGGTGGATCTACAGCTGGTCCGATCAGTGGGTGCCCGGCCGCGGATCCAAGGTGAAGGTGTACGGCACGCCGGTGCTGGTGTTCGGCGACTACGCCTACGGCCAGCCCGCCCCCTGGCTCGGCCTCACCACCGGCGACAGCGCTGCAACGATTTCCTCCACCGAACTGGCCGAGGCGCTGGGCCCGAACCTCGCCTTGATCACCGAGCGGGCCGGAGCGAATGACGCCTCCGAGCAGTGGCAGGCGTTCCTTTCGATGGCGCGGCCGTGAGGCCAGCCGTTAGCCGTTAGCCGTTGGCCCATAGCCCGTAGCCCCTTCCCACCCCGCTCCCCTTGCTCCGGCGGGGACCACGCGGTATCACCATCCGCATGATCCCCGCTCTCCTCCTCCTGTTCCTGCAGGCCCCACCACGCGAATCCCCGCGACTGGTGGTGGCAACCGCGCTGGTCGCGGTCGAGGGCGACAGTTCGAGGGCCCTCGCCGAACGATGGGCCCGCCGGCTGGCGGCTGATTCCAGCGACCGCGCCGCGAGGCTGGGACTCGCGACGATCGACCGGCTGGAATACCGCTACGCTCGGGCCTATTCCCAGTACGCTGCGCTGGAAAACTCCAGCGACGACTACGCGCTCTACGCCGGACTCGGGAGGATCTGGGGCGAGCTGCTCCGCGGGCCGTTCGACTCCACAATGTTCCGGGCGCTCGGCCTCGCCACCCGGGCCCGGGCGGCGAATGACTCGGCCGCGGCGGTCGAAGCCCTGGGTATCGCCGGTTTCCTCGCCTCCCGGCTCGGCGCGCTGCCCCAGGCTCTCGACACACTCAGCGTCGCCGAACGCCTGGTGCCGGCCGGTCACCAGTGGCTCCGGGCGCTGGTGCTCTGCGCCCGCGCTCCGATCCTCTCGTTTGGCGGCCGGCCGGACGCGTGGGCCACCGGGCAGCGCGGCCTGGCCCTCGCTCACCAGAGCGGGGTCAAGCGCGTCGTCGGCCAGTGTTACCAGTCGCTCTCCATCGTGGCGATCAACGACGTCGATGACCCGGCGTTGCCGGAGGCCTACGCCGACAGCGCCGAGGTCATGCAGCTCGCCGCGAGGGATGGCGCCATGCTGGCGGTGACCACCTTCAACCGGGGGTATAAGCGCTGGCTCTACTCCGACCTGGCGGGAGCCCGGAAGGCGCTGATGGAGTCGATCCGGCAGGGTGATTCAACCGGCTCGACCTTCGCCGTCGCGTGGTCCAGGCGCTGGCTCTCGGCCATTCACTGGCAGGCGGGTGACGTGGGCGAGGCGATCAAGGATTTTTCGGTGGCCGAATCGCTGTTTACCCGGCTCCGGGATGGATTCGGTCTGGCGAACATGCAGACGGGGCGGGGCGTTGCCTTCCTCGCCGCCGGCCGGCTGGACGAGGCGGAGCGGGTGTTCCGCAAGAGCCTCGCAGCGAGCGAACGGTATGGCATCGCCGAGGGGGTGTACGGCAACATGGTGAGCCTGGCCACGGTGCAGTCGGCCCGGGGCGACTGGACCGGCTCGCGCCGGCTGCTGGAGCAGGCGATCGCCTACGGCAACGCCAACGGGCACGCCGGGTGGACCGCCAGTCTGGGCTACAGCCTGGGGATCATCGCGCTCCGCCTGGGAGAGCTGGACCGGGCCGAACGGTATTTCCTCCGGGCCGGGGCCATGACCACACCGGACCAGCACCTGGATCGCTTCGCCGTCCGGGCCCGGCTGGCGGAGGTGGCGGCCCGCCGGGGCGACCTGGACCGGGCGGCGCGGGGGATGGAATCGGCGGCCCGCCAGCTCGATTCGCTCCGCGACAGGCTCGAGGACCGTCAGCTCAAATTGCTGGTCTTCCAGACCCGCACGTCGTTCGACGAACCCGATCTCGGACTGGCGGCGATCGCCGAGCGCCTGGTGCGGGGGGGCCGCTCGGCGGACGCCTTCCGGCTGGCCGAGCAGCGCCGGGCGCGCACCCTGGCCGACCAGCTCCTCAAGGCAGCCTACCTGCGCGGGACCACTCCGCCCCACACCACCACCGCGGGGCTCCCGGATCCGGCGGCCCTCGCCCGGCGACTGCCCGAGGGCACGGTGCTGGTCGAGTACCTCGCCGGTCGCGGCGCGCAGGCGACCACCGCGTACGTGCTCACCCCGGACGGAGTGACCGGTGTGGTCCTCCCGCCGGTCGATTCGCTCACCGCCGACATCGAGCGGTTCGG
>Ga0184615_10001556_pt1 | contig 12390 bp, 1 predicted proteins | sample PLM4_65_coex_FD_133134 | JGI IMG/M metagenome (GOLD analysis project Ga0184615, IMG submission 133134) | Groundwater sediment microbial communities from an aquifer in East River, Colorado, USA - PLM4_65_coex | ecosystem: Environmental > Terrestrial > Soil > Riparian zone | place: USA: East... | reverse complement strand
TAAAAGCTACGGACAGGTCGTATCGCCCGGCGTGAACGCAGGGGTTGTATAAATGGTGTTGCCATCCCTGACGCAGCTGACGAGCGCCTCATTGCTGTATGGAGATTTCTGCGTCCCCCTGAAAGCCCTCACCCGGTAGCGGTATTCCTTCAGCGGCTCAATCCCTATTGTATCCGTATATGTCGTCACATTTGGCCCGACAATTGTGATGGGCAACCACCTCTCATTCCACAACAGCTTCTCGATCTCAAAGCCATCCTCGTCACTGGCCAGGTCTGACCAGTTGAGCTGAATCTTGAAGGAGTTCAAGGCGGTCGCCGTCAGGCTGTCCGGATGCTGTGAAATGGTCTTGACGCAGGAAGGATTACTGTAGAACTGCTCCCAACCACAGCCGGTGGTTTTATAGGCTTGAACCCGATAACAGTAGGAAGCGGAAGGGACCAGCCCGTTGTCAGTGAAACTGCCCGTATTTGCGCCCACCTGAGCAAGGGGGGCAAAGTCTGAGCACGATTCGCCGGCACACCGCTCCACCTTGTACCCTGTTTCATCCGGGTTTGTGTCAACCCACGTGAGGTCAATCCGGGTATCGGTGACTGCCGTTGCAGATAAGCCTGTGGGAACGACCGGAGCGAATGTTGTGGCCATGGCAGTGGCACTGTAAGGGCCTTGCCAGGTATTGACGAAGGTGAATCCGGCTGATTGCTCGACCGCCCCCAGCGTGACAGCCGGTTCGGTCGCTGCATATTTTCTTACCCTCGCGTTATCCAGCTTGAAAGCCTGATTGTAGTTCGCAACGGCTACCTTGAGCGGTGATGCCGCGCTGTAGCCGCTGCCATAAAAGAGCGTATAGGCATCGGTCGATACGCCATGATAAAAGTTGGCGCCGCTGTTAAGCACTTCGAATTTGTAATACTGCCAGGTATCCGAGGCGATGCTCTTGAGAGAGTCACCACGCTGAGCGCCATCCTCATAGACAGCGAGCCTGTTGCCACCGCCATCATAGATTGGATATGCCGCATGGGTTAAATCGGTATAACTTATCCCGCTCCCCGTGTTCTTGGCGCCAATCATCATATACTGGCCGCCGGAACGGTAGTGGGCAATCTCGAAAACAAAAGGTCTGGTAAAGTTTGCCGCACTGTATATACCGGTATTCCAGTTCCCCGAGCCGCCGCTGGAAAGGAGCTCGTTGTTCTGGCTATAGTAGCCGCCGCTGTCCACCTTCACCCATTTGGCAGCATCGATTGATGTGCCGCTGAAGTCATCGTAAAACTCGAAGGTACGTGTTCCGCTGCTCATGCTGGCAGCCGCCGGGTTGCCGTAATAGAGATAGACGGCATTGCTCGCAGCGGTCTTGACCCAGAACGTTGCCGTGACACCGTCTGTCTTGCGCTCGACCCAGTAAGGGAGTTCCTTGCCGGACGTATCGTCATAGAAACGGATATCGCTGAAATCGGCTTTCATGGCCGCATCGTACGCAATGGTCAGCTTCGTCTGGAAGTTCGGCTGGAAGTTGCTTATGGTGAGCGGCTTTCTTTTTGTCCAGACGCCGCCGCCGTCCAGTGAGAGGCCTTTGTTAACCGCCATGACCCGGTAGGTATAGGTTGTGGCATTGCAGGGCGTCGTATCGGACCAGGCCGTGGCGGACGCGCCGACGATAACCGGGAATCCGGTATCGAGGGTGGCAAAGTTGCAGCCCGCGCCGGTGCATCTTTCAACGGCAAACCCCGTCTCAGATCCGGCATTGTCCGTCCAGGCGAGATTTACCTGGGTCGTGTTTACCGCCGTGGCTGAAAGACCGCTCGGGGCGATGTTCGTCGTCACTGCCTGGGCAATGGCGGAATAGCCGCTGTCCCAGCCGCAGGAAGCCGTCTTGTATGCTCGCACCTGGTAGCGGTAGGTGGTATCCGGAACAAGGCCGGAATCATTGCTGTAAGCCGTTACACCCGGCCCTACAGTGGCTATCTGGACAAAGTTGCTGCAACCCGGACCGGCGCATCTCTCTATCTTGAAACCGGATTCATCCGTGGTGTTCCTCGTCCAGGCAAGGTTGATTTGTGCTTCTGACACCCTTACGGCGGTCAGTCCGCTGGGGGACACCGGCTGGGGTGTCGTGACACTGGCTGAATTGCTGTAGGGACTGCTGTCAAAGGTGCCGCTGAAGGTAAAGCCTGCCGACTGCTCTACCCCCCCCAACGTCACGCTCGGTGCTGCCGCAGCTCTGGATGCGATCTCCTGGCCGCTCAGTGCACGGTTGTAAATCCTCACCTCGTCGATACGGCCGTTGAAATATCTTCCCGGATAGTCGGTGGTCCCTACGGAGAAGTTCAGCGACTGAAAGTTGGGCATGACCGGCAAGGTTCCACTGATCGGCTGTCCGTTCATGTAGAGGGTAACGGCCGTGCCGTTGACGACAACCGCTATGTGATTCCAGGCATTGAGGGTAGCGGTAGTGCCCGTGGTCGGGACGAAATCGTTACCCCAGGTAGCCATGCTTGGCCGGCCGCTATTCTGGATGGCCAACAGGAGTGAAGCGCCGGTGGTGCTGCGGGGCCCCCAGGAAACTATGCCGTTGTATGAGCCATCAGCGTAGCTTGTCGGATAGATCCACGCTTCCACCGTGGCGACACTGCCGGTCGGCAGGCTGACCGCATCGTTCTTCGCAAAGCTGGAACCGTTCAAGCTCAGACCGGTGCCGGACTTGCCTGCGCTGACGATGCCGTAAGGGGTGGCGAAATTGGTCAGGGTAACGTTATTGTTCTGTCCGCTCAGATCGGCAGAAGCGCCGGATGTGGTGCCGGCTGCCTCGGAAAACGGCAGGTATCCCATCAGGCCGGAGCCTAAAGTGTTGTTGATACTGCTTGCACTGGCGGCATCCGGGTTGCCGTAATAGAGGTAGACACTGTTACTGGCCGGGGTGGTGAACAGGACCGTTGCCGAAACCCCATCGGTCTTGCTCTCTACCCAATAGGGGAGTTCGCTGTTCGCCGTGGCATCGTAAAACCGGATATCGGCAAAATCCGTCCTCATCGGTGAGTTGTAGTTTATGGTCACCCGGGTCTGGAAATTTGGCTGGAAGTTGCTGATGGTCAAAGGGACCCTGCGTGTCCATGACCCGCCGTTATCAAATGACAGTCCACGGTTGACCGCTTTGACGCGATAGGTATAAACCACCCCGGCACACACGGTCTTATCGGCATTGCTTGTACTATTGGCAGGAACGTTGAACGGGAACCCCGCATCGAGGGATGAAAAATCACAGGACGCGCCACTGCAGCGCTCAACGACAAAGTTGTTTTCCGAGACGGCGGTATCGACCCAGCCAAGGTTAACCTGCGTGGTGCTGGCCGCAGTTGCCGTCAGACTGCCGGGGGCGAGAACGGTTGTTGTCGCGCTTGCCGTGCCGCTCAGGGTCACCCAGCCGCACCCTCCGGCTTTAAAGGCCTTCACCCGATAGGTGTAGGTGGCTCCGGGGGTGAGACCGGTGTCGCTGAAGCTGGTGGCGTTCGCCGGCAAATCAGAACCGAGCTGGACAAAATCGGTCTCCCCGCACGTTACCAACGTGCACCGCTCTACCCGGTACCCCGTCTCGTCGGTAGTCGTATCGGTCCAGGCGAGGTTTATCTGCTTCTCTGAAATCCTCGTTGCGCTCAACCCGCCGGGGGAAAGAGGCGCTGTCAATGTTGCGGAAACCGGTGCGGCATAGCCGGGCCAACCGGCAATCCAGGGCTTGACGGACTTCACCCGATAGGTGTAGCTGCCGCTGCATGCGGAAGTATCCGCAAAGGTGGTTGTATTGAGTCCCAGCGTGACCGGGAAACCGCTGTCCACCGTTGAGAAATCACAGGCCGCGCCGGTACAGCGTTCAACGACAAAAGCATCTTCATTGGTTGTCGTATCGGACCAGGTCAGGTCAATCCTGGTTCCGGATACTGCCGCAGCAAAGTTCGCCGGGGGCACGGGAGCAGATGTAGTGGAACATGCCGGAGCGGTAAAAGCGCTGTCCCCGCTGCCCAGTGTTGCCTTGACCCGGTAGCAGTAGGTTGTTGCAAGATCCACCGCCCTGTCCGGATAGGTAGTCACGTTCGGTCCGACGCTAAAGATGCTCTTGTTTGAGAAGTCGCAACCAGCGCCCGTGCACCGCTCAATGACAAATCCGGTTTCCGAAGCAGTCGTATCGCTCCAGGAGAAGGTTATCCGGTCAGTAGCCAACGGGCTCGTGTCGAGTACGGGAATGACCGGCTGATAATTAGTGAGAGACGTTGCGCCTGTGGCCGTATGGGTAATGACGACGGGGATGCGCACGGCGAAATTATCGCCGCCGATGGTGTAAGAACCGTATTCTTTGGCATTGCTTGCAGAGGTTGGGGCCGGGTTGGCAATTTTGCGCACCAGCATCCAATCCCAGTCGGTCTGATAGATCTGGCCGGCATAGTTATCGAAAAAATACGTCCTTCCCAGTGCGATCGGTTTGCCGGCAATGGAGAACGGCACAGCCGTCGGACTGATATACCATGCCGCGGTATCCCAGTTGTATGCCTGAATGGTGGTGGTTGTCGCGTCGGTGGCATAGAGAGAATAGCCGATATTGTTGGCGGGCGGCGGGCCGGCAAGCGGCGCATAGTAATTATTATGGGAATAGCCGCCGTCGTAGGGTGTGAGGGTAAAGCCGAGATTATTGTAGCTGCCGCCATACGCGCCACCGATACTGGAGCCGTTGGCAGCCGGTGTAGTGGTTTTGGCCTTGATTGTCAGCATATTGCCGACGGCGAGATTAAAATTGGAGGTCAGGCGACCGGTGGTATTGGTGCCGTGGAGGAGATCATCGGAGACCGTAAAGCCGGGGCTGAAGGTCAATGTCCACTTGTTCGTGTCGATTGCCGTTCCCTTGAAATCGTCGAAGAACTCGAAGGTGGCATCGCCGTTGTCCACGGCAGGGGCGACCGCATTCCCATAGTACAGATAGACGGTTTTTGTGCCGACGGGAATCAAGGGTATCTTTGCGTAGGGCCTGGCAATACTGCCGCTGGCGGGTGGCTGCATCCATTGACTGACCAGGGTAGTGCCGTCGCTGTCGGTTATCCGGATGTCCTCACGGTTGGTGGCGATTGAGGCTGTTGAGGTCTGGCCGGCAGGGGGAAGCAGGGTGGCTTCCGCCGCGGCAACGTTGGAATTTTCCGTCTCCCAGCCGCCGTTGCAGCTGGCTGTCTTGTAGGCGCGCACCTGGTAACGGTAGGTTGTTCCGGGGACAAGCCCGGTATCCTGCCACGTTGTCACATTGGGGCCGGCCGTCATGGTGACTTTGGTGGAAAAGTCGCAACCGGCGCCGGCACAGCGGTCGATCCTGAAGCCGGTTTCATCGGTTGTCCTGTCTGTCCAGGTCAGATTGAGCTGCACCTCTGAAGCGCGGGTCGCAGTGAGGGTCGTGGGGGCCAGCGGCGTCGGCGTCGTGGCGGATGCGAGGTTGCTGTAAAGGCCGTCCCAAGTGCCCGTCATGGTAAAGACGCTTCCGGATGGCAGTTCCACCGGTGATCCTACAGACGCTGCAGGCTCAGTTGCCACATACTTGCGGACAAACACCCAGTCGAGGGAAAACCGGCCATTGCCGCCGCCGGTATCTCCGGCAGAAAAATGCACCCCGGTCGGGGTACCCGAATAGCTCATGGCATAAATCGGCGACCCACTGTCGCTGTTTACCTCCCAGCTATTGGTTGCCCCGCCGGTATGCAGGGCGTTCCAGCGGAAATACTGGTTGACCGGTATGGTTACGGCTGTCCAGCCGTTGAAATAAACACGTATGGCCGGGTAAGAGGGATCGTCGAAGAAACCGATGTCCCATGAAGAGCCGCTGGATAATCCCCTCATCCTGTCGATGTTGGCTGCATCATAGGTATCAGCGACTTTGACCCGCGAGGAAACACGGTAGGGAGGGGTAAATCCCTTGCTGATGGTCGCGTTGCCGAAGGAAGGCGAATCCAGGGTGACGGTTCCCGACCCCAGCGTAATGTTCCCTGAAGCCGTGGTACTCGAAGCCCACTGGGCACTCAGGACTGCGGCGTTAAAATCATCGAAAAATTCAAAGGTATTCGCTCCGGAACTCGCATCTAGAGCGCTTGCATTGCCATAATAGAGATAGACATTATTTTGTGCGCCGGTCTTTAGCCAGACCGTCGCGGATACCCCGTCGACCTTGCTCTCGATCCAGTAAGGCAGTTCCCTGTTGGAGGTGACGTCAAAGAAACGGATGTCCCGGAAGTCCGGCTGCATCTCTGCTGCTTTGGCAATGGTTACTCTGGTCTGGAAGAAGGGCTGGAAGTTCGTGATCGCGAGGGGCACCCTTCTCGTCCAGGCGCCGCCGCCATCCAGGCCAAGCCCCTGGTTTACCGCCTTGACGCGATAGGAGTAGGAGAGGGAATTGCAGACGCCGCTGTCCGCATAGGCGCGGGCATTGGCCGGCGTTATCTGCGGGAAACCGGAGTCGAGCGTGGTGAAATTGCACCCCGGACCGGTGCAGCGCTCAACGGCGAAGCCGGTTTCCGACCCCGTATTGTCGGTCCAATCAAGGTTGACCTCGGTTGTACTGGCGGCAACGGCGGTCAAACCGCTCGGAACGGTGTTGCTGGTAACCGCTTGGGCGATGGGGCTGTAACTGCTGAACCAGCCGCAGGCAGCGGTCTTGTAGGCCCTTACCTGGTAACGGTAGGTGGTGTCCGGCGCCAGGGCGATGGTGTCGTTGTATGACGTGACGCCGGCAGCGACCGCATCTATTTTGGCAAAACTCGTACAGCCCGCTCCCGCACACCGCTCAATCTCGAAGCCGGTTTCGTCGGCGGTATTGTCGCTCCAGCTGAGGTTGACCTGCGCTTCGGAGCTCCTGGTTGCCGTCAAGCCGCCGGGAGCGACAGGGGCCGGTGCCGTGGCAGCAGCCATGCTGAAGGGGGACTCCCAGAGGGCTGTTTTAAAGGCGAGGATCCGATATCGATAGCTGACGGCATTGCACAGAGTATTGTCCGAATATGTGGTTGCATTGGCCGCTACGGTCACCGGGAAGCCCGGGTCAATGGCGGAAAAATCACAGCTTTCGCCGCTGCACCGCTCGATCTCGAACCCTGTTTCTCCCGTTGTCGCGTCACTCCAGGCAAGGTCTATCCGGGTAGTGTTGAACGGTGTGGCGCTGAAGCCTGTCGGTGCAGCCGGAAGCGGGGTCGTCACATTCTTCTCGATCCAGCGCGATGCCAGACCGGTATTTTTGAATGCCTGAATCCGGTAACAGTAGATTGCGCCGGGGTTCAACCCCGACTCGGAGAAGGTAGTTGAATTGACCGGGAGGGTACTGATGACATCCGCCTGGCTCCATTGGTTGGCAGGGGAGCATGAGCCAACCTTGCGCTGGATGGTGTAACCGTCTTCTATGGTCGAGTTGTCGGGCCAGTTAAAAGTAACCGTGGTGTAGCCGGAGATAACTGTGAGGGGCGATGGCGCCGGCAGGAGTTCAGCGGCCATCCTGTAGACGAGATAATCGTCATTACCGTTGGCGTTGGCGGTATTGCCGGCAATGAAAGCTTCGCCCAGGGAGTTGACGGCAATTGCCGAGGATTCGTCAAAGCTGTGGCCGGAGCCGTCAAAGACGGTTGCGCCGATGATGTTACCGTCGTAGTCATACTTGAGGGTCATACTGTCCGAGGTCAAGCCGTTGCTGGTGCTGCCGGTGACAAAGAGGTTGCCGGAGCTGTCCATTCCCATCGCCTTGACAAGGTCGTCATTGGCAGGACGCTGATGGGTTTTCTGCCAGACGAGATCGCCGGCCGGGGTGTACCTGATGAGCGTGACGTCATGGTCGCCGGCGGCGGTGAGCGTGGTCCCGCCAACGACAATGGCGTCGTCGATGGGATCAACCCTTACCGCCACGGCCTCGTCATCGCCATTGGCAGTGCCGTCGAAGGATCGGCCGCCACCGCTCCAGAGCTTTTGTGCTGTCGCCGTGGAACCGCTGTACTTGATGGTGTAAAAATCCCTGTTGGCGGCACTATTCGTGGCGAAGCCGGTGACATAGAGGTCGCCGGCGGCATCGAGGGCCAGAGACTGGCCGATATCGTCGCCATAGCCGCTGTCATAAAGATCGTACCAGATGATGTCGCCGGGGTTCTTGCCGGCGGGGCAGCCGGAGGTGGCGCTGCCGCAGTATTTTGCAGTGAATATGTCGTAATTGCCGCTTGCCCCGTTCTGGCTGTATCCGGTCACATAGACATTGCCCGCCGTATCCAGGATGACTCCGTTGGGCTGGTCGTTGCCACCCCGGTCAAAGGGGGTGGCGGACCATGCGGCAAGGGCGTTGTCGAATTGGTCGCGGGCGGGGTCGGCCGCATACTTGATGACGTAAATATCATCATTGTTGGCCGTGTTTTTACCAAAACCGATAATTATGCTGCTGTCGTCTGAGCCATCGATGGTTGAAGCAACGGCGTTTGTGGCGCGGTCATCGATCGCGCCCGGACCGTTGTACTGGCCATGCCAGAGGGGAGTCGGTCCTGCAGATGGATATTTCATGGTGTAGACGGAGTTGATGTTCCTCCCGGCCGGCGGGAAAAAGAGGGAAGCATAACCGGAGACGATAACGCTGTTGTCATTGGCCACTGAGAGGCATTTGGCCTCATCGTATTCGTTGTCCCCGTCATTATAGCGGTCACTCCAGACCGGAGTGAGATCGGTCCTGTTGAGCTTGACCGTATAGTAATCGTCGGATGGGTAAGGTTCGTTGTTCATGCTCTTACCGGTCACCACCGGATTATTGTCCGGACCGACAGCAATGGCGTTTATTTTGTCGCCATTGACATCCACGGGAGCAGGACCATCGTAGAGATAGGTAAGGGACGGGACGCCGTACGTGACGAAAACGGTCAGGGCCTTGGCCGGGTCACTGGGGTATGACTCCCCGAGGGTGGCGTTGGTTGCGGTTATCCTGTAGTAATAATAGGTGTTTGCAGTCAATCCCGTATCGTCAAAGGTGGTGACGTTGGGGTCGACGGTGGTGACGGTGGCAGGGGGTACGGGCGCTATCTTCTGCCAGGCGCCGAACTCCCCTGCTTTGCGATAGACATTGAATCCGTCTTCGTTGGCCGAATTGTCCGCCCAGGAAAGCCTCACGGAAGTATTCGAAAGGGTCTGCGTAGCCAGGCCGGTTGGACGATTCAATTGCCCGGGGTCGTATTTGAGCAGGGTGTAGTCGATGTCTTCCACATCATAGATATAGTAGGTGTCGCCCGCCGCAATGGCGTTGACAAAGGGCGATGTTACGGTCAGCATCGTAGCGGTATTCCCCTGGATGGAACGACTTGCCCCACTATTGGCGCCACCGGTGATTTTTATGCGGTAACCCGCCCACTGGTTGGCTGTCCAGGTTTTTGTGCTGGTCTCGACAATGGTTTTGTCCGTTTCGCTGATATCGGCCGCACCACTGTCGAGGGAGCTGGTCATATCGGACCAGCCGGCAACGTAAACGTGGCCGGTGGGAGAAAGACCGATACCGATTGGGCGGTCGTTTTTGCCGGCGCTGCTGTTGTAACTCGTGTGCCAGAGTTCGGTGCCGTTGTCTTTCCTGTATTTGATCGTCTGGAAATCAAAATTATCGCCGGTTATGCTGTAGCCGGTGACAAAAACGTCTCCGGATTCGTCGACGACAATGCCGGTGGCGGAGGTGATGTCGTCATTGCTGCCGCTGGAGTTGAAGCTGTTCTCCCAGAGGATATTCCCGTCCGCGCCGCTGTATTTTGCCGTGTAGAAGTCGTTATGGGCAGTGAGGGTCCAGGTGTAGCCGGTAAGGTAAACATCACCGTTCGCATCGACAAAAAGCCCGTTGGGTTCGTCGTCGTAGGTGCCGTTGAAGGTCCGTTCCCAGCTGAGACCACCGGTTGCGCCATTATACTTTGCGCTGTAAATATCCTTATCGACGGTGTTGGAAACGTAACCCGCTACTATGACGTTGCCGGCAGGGTCGATTCTGACATACTTCCCCTGATCATCCTTGGTTCCCGACAAGGCGGATGAGCCGTGGCGCACTTCCCAGAGCTTGGTGCCATTGAGGTCATACTTGAGGGTCATGAGGTCGAAATCGCTGCCGTTCCAGGAATAACCGCTGGCTGCGATGCCGCTTACGCCGTTGTTGACGGGGATATCGCGGACGGCAAGGGAGGCGAGTTTGTCCGGGCCGTTGCCGGAGCCGTCATAGGTTACCTTCCAGAGAGGGGTACCATCGGGGTTGGGTCCTGAGGCGCTGTACTTGATGATCAGGTAGTCTTCATTGCCGACGCTGTTCTGACTGTAGCCCCCGATATAGATATTGTTGAGGTTGTCGACGGCGATGGCTGTGGCAACATCGTTGCCGTGAGCAACACCGTTGAAGGTATTCTGCCAGAGCACCGTCCCGTCCGTCCCTCTGTACTTTATGGTCTGGATGTCGGTATCGAGCCCGTTCCAGACATAGCCGGTGACAATGACGTTGTTTTCCGAGTCGACGGCAATGGCGGTAGCCTGGTCCGAAGCGCCAACCTTGTCGTAGGATGCCCGCCAGGCGATGGTGCCGTCGGCATTGAACTTGACGGTCCAGTAGTCGTCATTGGTGGAGCCGCTCAGGTTCTGGTAGCCGGTAACGATGACATTGCCCGAACCATCAACCACCGAAGCCTTTGCCTCCTGTTTGCCGGTTCGGACATCACCGGCTTGCCAGACTGCGTCGCCTCCGGCGCCGTGGGCGGTAAGGGAAAACCCGGCGGTAAATATAAACGACAAGAGCAGCATTAACCAGCGGCGCCCGGCTGAACTGCGCTTCAGCCCGCCTGTCGGTTTACTCTCCAGTGTTTTTGTTTGAACATCATGCCTCATGGAACTACCTCCAGTAAGCTTTTCGGTTATAACTTCTCCTGACATGAAAGTCCCCCCTACCATGGCGTCTTCACGTTCCAGTAGTTTTCATTAGGCCATTCAGTTGGAGGATTGTTGGAATCATAAGTTCTGTTGAATCTGCTAACATGACAGGCCGTTGTCGCTTCGCTTCCGGCTAGGATACTTCCTATCGGGTAACCGCGATGCTCGCCCCCCAGGGAATGAGCCAACCCTGGAAGCTGTTTGTCTGCCGACCATGCATATCCACCGGAGACCCTGTTGCCGCGATGCTTATAGTCAAGGCAATTGGTCTGCATCAGCCGCGGCAACCCTGAATTGTGCGGCTGATGACATTTGGAGCAGGTATAGGAATGCTCGGTATTGGCGCCCCACCCTTTGACCGATTCGTGGATTCTGTCGACGCTATTCCACGGCTGATTTTTGTTGACTCCGTCCGTCAGTTTTTCTTTCTTGTGACAAGTTACGCACAACCCGGCAAACTTGTCGGCGTTTTCCGCGATCCTGTTGGAGCCGCCGAAGGTATTCCGATCAAGGTTATGATTTGTATACGGCTGGGTCGGACCGGGGTGGTTCAGATGGCCGGATCCGTCTCCCCATGATATATAATCTCCGGTGACAGGAGTGTTCGGGGTATAGTAAGGAGCCTTTCGAATATGATCTCCATAAGGATCCGGCGGCGGAGCGTCTTCCTTGTACGGCGAGGTCATCCAGGTCCCTTTGAGCATCGGTACCGCATATGCCTGATCGGACCCGAGGGTCGGGCTGACGCCGTGCGGGTCATGGCACGAGGTACAGAGGCCGTTTATTCTCTTCTGAGCCGAAGTCGTAAAATTCAGCATAGAAGACGCCTTAAAATGCCCTCCCACAATGGTCTTCTTGCTGTCCCTGAAAGCAAACCGGGCCGTCGATCCTTTAGTACCCTGACCGAAACGTGGCGTGTCCTTATACCCCATTATCGACGCAGTCGCCCCGAAGGTAGATTGGTACCCCCAAGGAGTGATCCCGGAGTTCTGGGTAAGATGGCAGTCAAAACACTGGCCTGCTCCGGTACTGTATGGGTTAACTGCCCCGGGGGTGGCATTCGCCGCGGCTTTGTAGCTCATGGCGTAGCCACCCTTGCCGGCCTGGGTTTCCTTGAGGTTGCCGCCGTTCCTTGTTCCGTTGAACGTGACGTAGCTGGAGGTTGTCCCTGACGCAGTGGAACCGTGAGAACTGTGACAGTCGAAACACTGCACGTTCTGGCTCCCTCCCCTCGTATTGGGAATGGCCCCATCAACTCCGGTGGTGGCGCTCCACCCTCCCTGGTTTGCTGCGGCATTGCCATGACCCGACAATGCCTTAACTACCGCGTCCTTCTTCGTTACATTTGGATAGGTTGTCGAATTGTATTTCCCCCACGGCGTCGTCCCTGTCTGGGAATAGCGGGCATCGACACTCTGGCGGTCCCAGGCATACTGGTTCGGGGTTCGGCAGTCGCCGAACGGCTGGCTG
>Ga0184615_10001555_pt1 | contig 12391 bp, 8 predicted proteins | sample PLM4_65_coex_FD_133134 | JGI IMG/M metagenome (GOLD analysis project Ga0184615, IMG submission 133134) | Groundwater sediment microbial communities from an aquifer in East River, Colorado, USA - PLM4_65_coex | ecosystem: Environmental > Terrestrial > Soil > Riparian zone | place: USA: East... | reverse complement strand
TGTCGAGCTGAACCTGGACTGGAAGCGCCTGAACTTCTACTACGAGGGCGAGTACGTCCTGGACCTCGAGGACGACGAGGGAGACTTCGTGTACGGCTGGTCCGAGCTGACCTGGGCGCCCGCGGACTGGTTCCGCGCCGGCATGGTCGGGCAGCGCACCCGGCTGTACGACACCGGCCTCGACGTACAGCGCGGCCTGTTGATCGGCTTCACGTACCGCTGGCTGGACGTCGCCGGCTACTTCTTCAACCCGTCGAGCGACGACGCGTTCACGGTGGTGTCACTGTCCGTGGATTTCTAGGGCGCGGACGGCGGCGCGGCGGGGATGCCGGGCGGGGCGCGTGGCGGCCAGGCGGCCTCCCCGCGGGAGAACCACTTGGAGTTACGGGTGGGCGATCGGCAGCCGGGAATTCTCGCGTTCGAAGATGGCCTTGATAACGTCGCCGTCGGACGGCTCGACCGCAAGCGTTTCCGGGTTCCATTGGCTGCGCGTCGTGGCGAAGAAATCGCCGCCGTAGATGTGCAGTCCGCCCGTGAAGCGGGGCAGCGGGTTGGTCACCGAATGGATGGCGTCCACCGGCAGCGCGGCAACATCCCCTTCGAATAGCGCCTTCGCGCCGTAAGCTTCGATGCTGCCGACCGTCTTGCGCCAGAGGATATTGTCTTCCCGGCCGGTGTAAAGGCCGATGAGCGCCCACATCAGGTGGTTGTGTGGCATCAGGTTCATCTGCGGCGTCCATGTCGCGGCGAAGATCGTCAGGTTCGGCGAGCGGTGAATGACGTTCATTCCCGCCTTCGCAGGCTCCCCGATCGCCCTGAGGGCGGCCTTCGGGTCGGAAACGGCGCGGGCGAGGACCTCCCGCACCGCTGCCTGCGGGTCGATCTCCAGGCTTGCCCGGACGCAGTCCTCAACGAAGCGATCCATGTCCATCCGCCGGTTCCCGGATGATGGCTTCGGACCTGCAGCCGCGGCCGCGCGCGGGACGAGGAGCGCGCCGCCCAGAGCGCCGGCGCCCAGGGAGAGCATTCTCCTCCTCGAAAGACCGGGCTGCCTGCCACCATCGTCGATCATCAGTCATCTCCACCGGCAACACGGCGATTTTTTCGAAGCATAGCATGGGGGGGGCGACTCGCGCCTGCCGCGTTCCGTTGCCCTCAGCGGCGACTGCGAGTGGTGCAAGCGATCTCGCGGCTGTATCCGCCCGGAAGGCCTGATCGCCTCTGCCCCTGGCGGACCGCCGGCAGCACCTTCATGCCCGCCCGCGACGCGGCGCCCTCGACCAGGCGCCGCACCATGGCGATCCCCTCGGCGTCGCTGTCGGCGGCGCTACGGCCTCCGTTTCGCCGGGACCAGCACCGCGGCGCTCGCCGCGGCGGAGTTCCCCGAGCGATCGGCCACTTCATAGATGCCGGTGTAGGTTCGGCCGTGACCACCCGTTCGCCTTGCCCGCACCTCAAACGAGCGGTCGTCGGTCCCGAACGCCGCGCCCGAGATGTCGATGGCCGGATCGCCACCCTTCCGGTCGTTGACGGTGATGCCCACGAGCCTGACGGCGGGCGCCGGGTCGCAGACGTCCTGGGTGGCGAGGGTGACGAGGATCGGCACCATGCGCCCGTTCGGCGGCCAGATCACGGACGGGGCCGCCGTCGCGGCCGCGGTCGGAGGCCGCGTGTCGCGGATGGTGATGTCGACCATCGCCGACGAGGAGGCGCCGTGCGTGTCGCGCACCGTGAGGGTGATCGTCCACGTCCCGGGTGGCACGGTCACGACCGGTCGCGGGCCCGAGGCGGTGCCGAACGGGCCGGACCATTCGTAGTTGAGCGTGTCGCCGTCCGGGTCGGACGAGGCGCCGGCGTCGAGCGTCACCGCGGTCCCCGCGTGACCGGCGCACTCGACCACCTGGCCGGTCCCCGCATCGGCGATTGGCGTGTGGTTCCCCGTCAGGTCGAAGATGACGATCGACTCCGGGCCGGCGGTGGTCCACGCCTGCCAGGCGATCAGATTCCCGCCGTCGGTGGCCAGGCGATCCGGCGTCGCCGCCGTGACGAGCAGCGCGGCCTCCGGCTCCGTCCCGGGCCGCGGCTGCAGCAGCCGCGTGGGCGGGGGCGGCGGATCGGGCAGGAGGTAGTACCGGGTCATGTAGGTGCCGCCGTCGGGCGAGGGCCATCCGGGACCGGCGAGGATGGCGGTCTCGAAACCGGCCGGCGCCTCGATGGAGGCGATGGCGCGCGCGGGCGACCCGGCGGCCGGCGCCGGTGTGCTCACGAGAAGCCAGGGACCGGCGACCTCGTGTACGAGACGTCCGTTCCCGGCCATCGCCAGGTGCGGCACGACCGCCTCCACTGAACCGACGTCGGGCAGGACGTCGCCGGGTCCGACGACACGCCGCGCCGCGGCCCCGGGCTGCTGGAGGTAGGTCGCCGCCTCGACCGGCGACGCGGCCGCCCCCGGTGGAGGGGTCTGGAATGCCAGCCAGCCGCCCGCGTCACGGTCGTACGCCTGCGGACTGAACGACGACAGGGCACCGTCCTCGACGGAGTCTCCCTCGCCGACCAGCCGGACGGCCTCGGCCGCGCCGCCGGCGCGCAGGGGGGCGCGGTAAAGCGCATGGCCGCCGTATGCCGCAATCGCCTCGAACACCACGTCGCCCGCATCGTCCAGCAGGGGGGAATGGAGCCTCGAAGAGGCGCCGGTGACGATGGACAGGATTTCCCCGTCGACCGGGATGACATCGCCGGGACCTGCGACCCGCACAAGTTGCGATCCGTCCCAGCCGTAGAGCACCACCGTCCCGTCGGTAAGGTAGAGGGGGATCGCCAGGGAGCCGGCCGCGTTGATCCTCGACGGCGGCGGGAAGCCCTGGACCAGTTCGTCCGAATCGGGAACCGGGTCGTACGCGGCGATGACCTCCGTGAGCGGCCCCGCCATCGGTCCGTACGCGATGAAGGTGCCGCTGTACGAGAATCCGTCCCCCTCCTTGGCGAGGAACGCGACCATGCCGGCATCGTTCACGGAGTGGTGGGAGAAGAAGTAACCATCGTAATGACCGCCACCGGGCGCCGCATCCCCTGCCATCGCCACCGTCGCCAGCGTGCCATCGGGCTCGCGCACGAACAGGCCGCGCACGTGGCCGGTCACCGTGGCATCGAAGATCATCCGGCCGCCGGGTGACAGGAACGGTCCCACGCCGAGATGAGGGAATGGTCCGGCGACGACTGGCGGGGGCGGACCGGGCCCGATCAACCCTCCCACCCCGACTGACAACCAGAAGCTGGCGAACCGGGCAGGGCCCGCGACGAGATCGCCGGCGCGGACCACCTCCCGAGTCTCGGCGCCCGAGCGTGAAAAAAGGCCGTACCCCGTCGTGTCCCAGGACGCGAACAGAATGCTCCCGTCGGTTCCCAGCGCCGGTTCCGCTCCGGCATCCATCCATGTGAAGGTCGCACCATTGCCGGCATCGCCACCGAATTCCGCGATCACCTCGGCGACCTCATCGAAGCGGTAGAGGCCGCCGGGGGGAGTCGTCCGCGCGGCACTGAACAGCACCCTGCCCTGCGCATCGATGACCGGCGGCATGCCGACGACGTACGTGAATGTATCGCCGTCAGGCGCCGGCGAACCCGGCTCGGCAATGGTGCTCAACACACCGCCCCGAATCCGCTGTACCCGGGACTGCATCGTCCCCCCCACCACGGGCTGGGGGTCGACCACAGTCCAGAGGAACGCGAGATCGCCCGCATTGTTGATCGAGGGTCCGGCGTATGCGAGCGGTCCGCTCGGGAGGGCCGGGTCGATGGGGAGAGACTGCAGCACGACGGGGACCGCACCGGCGGCGAGCGTCGCGATGACCTGGACGTCGCTCGTCAGCTCCGCGGCGAAGGCGATCGTCCCGGAGTCGTTCACCCCGGGGGTCGAAAGAAACCTCCTGACGGTTGCGCCGCCGAGCGGGTCTCCGTCACGGAGCAGGACCTCCGGGGCGCCCGATGGAGGCACGCGGACGAGCGCCGCTCCGGGGTAGTCGCCGAGCCATGCGAGGACGACGACACGCCCGGCTCCATCGACTGCTGGAGAGTACATATATCCCACGGCGGCCGTGCCGCCTTGAACCACGAGTTCCTGCCCGCTCGCCAGCAGGACCTCGGGTGTTCCTCCTCCCGCCGGAAGACGCACCAGCGCATAGCCCCCCGCCGCCGAAGCGGCCATTGCGATGACCGAGCCATCGGGCGCAGGGACGGGGTCGTGGAGCGAGGCGATGGTCCCGCCGGGATAGCGTTCGCCGACGTAGGCCAGCACCGTGGTCGTACCCGGGTCGCTCCTGAAAACCGCCGTGCCGGCCGGATCGGCGAAGATCACACCCCCGTCGACCGTGAAGCCGGGCCGACGGAGCTGCTCCGGCACGCGGGCCGTCGCCGGCGTCGGATCCCCCGACCGCACTGCCAGCCGGGCTCCGGGGGCGGCCGAGGTGACGCCCGGTGCCGCGACGGCCACATGGATTGGGGGCTGGAGCAGGGCAACGGCCAGAGCCGTGGTGGAGATGACGACGAGGGCAGGGACTCGCACGATGATGTCACCTCGCTCCGGTGAGCAGCCGTTTCGCAAAATACCCTGAACCGGGCACCCCGTCCAGGTGTTTCGGCCTCCCATTCTCGGCCTGCCGCGCCGGGGCGCCCGGTGCCGGGACGGGAGCCTGCGCTCCCTGGCCGGCGCCGGCATCACCCGGCTCGGACAAACCCGCCCCCTGCATCGGAGGGACATCCGCCATGCCCGTTGCGCAACCTGCGTGCTTGGTCGGAATAGCGTGGAGCGAGGTTGCGTTTCTTCGTTTCTTTCGCGTCCCGCCCGTCAGGAACTCAGGCCCGGCCGCAACCGTGAGCCGCGCGGCGCGCACCGCGGCATCCGTGAGGGGCTGTCAGCAGAGCTCCAATTCAGGACACTACCGAACCGCCGGAAGCGCCTGCATGCCCGCCTTCGACGCGGCGCCCTCGACCATGCGGCGGAGTTCCTTCGCGGCCTCCGCCGACGGCGGTCGCGGCTGCCATCCGGCGATGAGGTCGGCGGCCCGCCGGCGGCAGCGCGCCGCGGCGTCCGGCCTCCCGGCCTCCTCCCAGACGCGCACCGAGCCGCGGTCGATGACCGCCGACGGCAGGTGCTGCTCGGCCTTGAACCACTGCCGCGTGTGCTTGAGCTCGAGGAAGTTGCCGTGGTGACCGGTCATCGCCAGCAGCTCCGCCGCCAGCGAGTCGCCGCGCGGGCGGATGCCGGCGAGCAGGCGGCGCACCATGGCGATCCCCTCGGCGTCGAGGACCAGCTTCTCGACACTCTGGCAGGCGAGGAAGTCGAGCATCCCGGCGCCCGAGATCATGTTGATCCCGGCCATCGCCCCGACCAGCGCCGTCATCCCCGATTCCATTCCCGCCTGGGCGTCGATCGACTTGGCGTCGCTCGCGCCGAGGTAGGCGTGGGTCGGCAGTCCGAGGTGCTTGCCGACCTGGGCGTAGGCGGCGTCGATCATCGCCGTCTCCATCGCCCCCATCGGCGTGGTGCCGTGGCGCATGTCGAAGATCGCCGGCGCGCCGCCCCAGACGATCGGCGCCCCCGGCTTCGCGGCCTGGTGGATGGCGATGCCGGACAGGCACTCGGCGGCATGCTGGACGACCGAGCCGGCCAGCGTTGCCGGCGCCGTCGCGCCGGCGAGCGGCATCGACACCATCTGCGCCGGGACGCCGGCGCGCGCCAGACGGATCAGGCTGCCGGTGCCGAAGGCGCTCCAGATGAGCGGCGGCGACGGGCAGACATCGAACACCGCCCGCAGGCGCGGGCCGCGGGCCGCCGCGCTCACCGCGCCGCCGGCCACCGCCGGCCCCGCGGCGCCCTCGACGCCGGCCGCCTCGATCATCTCGAGCATCAGCCCGAGCGTCGGCAGGCCGAAGGCACCCGTGACGATCGGCTTCTCGGAGTGCGTCAGGACGAGGTACAGCCGGTACAGGTCGGCGATCGCCGCCGGCACGTCGGAGCAGACGAGCGCCGTGCTCTGGGCGTCGAACTCGGGCAGCACCTCGGCGATCGTGAGCAGGCGCACGAAGTCGTCGGTCGTGCCGGGCCGGTGGGCACCACTGTCCGGGTCGAGGACATGCACCGCCGCCGATCCCGGATCGAAGTGGACGTCGTCGCCGCCGTAACGCACCGCCGGCGCGCCGGCGCGGCCGCACAGGAAGAACTCGCGCGGCACCGTCGCGAGGGCGCCGCGCACCATGGCCTCGGGAAGGCGCGCCACCTCGGTGTCGTGGTCGACGGTCGCCCCGGCCTCGGCGAGGAGACGCCGCCCTTCGGCGCTCTGCACCTTGGCGCCGGTGGTCTCGAGGATGGCGAACGCCTCGCCGAGGATCCGGTCGACGAGGGCGTCGTCGAGGAGCCGCAGCGCCGAGGCCGGACGACGGCCGGCGGCGGCGTCCGCCGGTGCCTTGGTCGCGGCGGGTGAGGTGGCCGCGACGGTAGTCCCCGGCCCCGCGGCCGTCATGCCGCGCCGCCGCCCGGCCGGGCCCCGGCCAGGACGGCAGCCTCCGCGCGCTCGATGACCCCGGCGAGGGCGCGCTCGGCTTGAGGCTCCAGGGCCTGCGGCCGATGGTCGCGCAGGATCACGCGGGCCCGCTCGCGCGCCCAGTCGCGGGAGCCGTCGCGCTTCGCCTCCCACATGCCGTACGGCCTGCGGTCGAAGAGCGTCGGCTGCCAGAGAGAGCGCATGTGCTTCTTGGTGTGCCGGTGCGCCAGGTAGTTGCCGCCCGGTCCGACGTCGCGGATGGCGTCGAGCGCCAGCGTCTCGTCGTTGACCTCGATGCCGCGCGCCATGCTGACGAGGATGCTCCAGATCTCGGCGTCCATGACCATCTCCTCGTACGACAGGATGCGCGAGCCATGGAGAAGACCGGCGCCCAGCAGCATGTCGGCGCCGGTGGAGATGGCCATGAACGACGAGAAGGCGTTGTCGACCGCGGCCTGCCAGTCGGGTTCCTTGGCGCCGGTGGCGTAGGCGCCCATCGACAGGGGGACGTTGTAGAAGTCGGCCAGGACGTTCGAGGCGGCGCCGAACAGGTAGTCCTCGGGCCCGCCGCCGGTGTAGGCGCCGGTGCGCAGGTCCATCGTGGTCTGCGCCGCGGCGTAGTAGACCGGGCAGCCGGGGTGCGCCATCTGCATCAGCGCCAGCGCCGAGATCACCTCGGCATTGCCGACGACGAGGGTGCCGGCCATGGTCGCCGGTCCGGTCGAGGCGCACGAGGTCATCGTCATGTAGCCGACCGGCAGACCGGCCTCGGCGGCCAGCAGACCGGCCTCGAGACTGCCGCGGTCCTGCGACAGCGGCGGCATCGTGCACTGCATGATCGACAGGATCGGGCGCCGGCGCAGAGCATCGCGGCCGCCGGCGAGCGCCGTCGCCATCTCGATCGCGGCACGCATCTCGGGCTCGGTGACGACCATCTCGGTCTGCACGTGCTTGCGGGTCACCTTCCAGATCGCCAGCAGCTCGTGCAGGGAGCGGCTCTCGGCCGGCCGGTCCTGCGCCGACACCGGGGTCCAGTGGAAGGCGATCGCATCGAGGGCGTCGGCGAGGCGGGCGGCGTCACTGACATCCTGCAACGTCGAGCGGCGCCGCGCGCCGGTGACCACATCCATCACCTCGACGCCGCAGCCGTCGGTGCCGAGCCAGGAGTGATGGCCGTCGAGCGGAAGGTCCAGCTCCGGGTCGCGGGCGGCGAGGGTGTAGCTCTTCGGCGCCTTCGCCAGGGCCGCCTCGACGCGGTGGCCGGGGATCTTCGCGATCGATGTGGCGCGGTCGACGGTGGCGCCGTGCGTCGCGAGGATGTCGAGCGCCTTCGGCGACGGCATCTTCACGCCGACCGTGGCGATGACGTCGAGGGTCGCCGTATGGATGCGGCGCACCTCGTCGGGGGTCAGGATGTCGAGACGGATCTTCGGGTGCGCGATCCCCTTGATGCTCATCGCGCACCCGCCGGGACCGGCGTCCCGACCGCGGCCGTCGCCCCCTTCGCAGCGGCGCCCATGAGCGCGCGCGTGACCTCGACGGCGCCCATCGCATCCTCGGAGAAGCCGTCGGCGCCGATCTCGGCGACCCACTCGCGGGTCACCGGCGCCCCTCCGACGATCACCTTGATGCGCGGCTGGAGGTTGGCCTCCTTCAGCAGCGCCACCACCTTCGCCTGCCCCGGCATCGTCGTGGTCAGAAGCGCCGAGATGCCGATGATGTCCGCCTTGACCTCCTTCGCCCGGGCGACGAACGCCTCGGGCGCGACGTCGACACCGAGGTCGTGCACCGTGAAGCCGTTGGCCGACAGCATCGTCGCCACCAGGTTCTTGCCGATCTCGTGGATGTCGCCCTTGACCGTGCCCAGCACGACGGTGCCCGCGGAAGCGCGCGCCTTGCCGCGCTTGGCGATCTCCGGCTCGAGCACCTGCATGGCCGCTTTCATCGCCACGCCGGCGCGCACCAGATCGGGGAGGAAGATCTCGTTGCACCCGAACGCCCGGCCGACCTCGTTGATCCCCGGCACGAACCCCTTCGAGATCGCGTCCATCGGGTCGGTGCCGGTCGCGAGCGCTTCCCGGGCCAGCCGGGCGGCGTCCTCGTCTTCGCCTTCCAGGATGCTCTTCGTCATCGCCGCGTAGATTTCGTCGCCGGCCATTGGTGCCTCCCTCGTATCGGTCGTTCGCCCGGCCGCCATGGGCGGCCCCGCGGCCCCGTGATGGGCCGCGTTTCCGGCGATGCGCGCCGGAGTCAAGTAGCGGATAGCAAGGCGGTTGCCACGCGCGTCGTGTCGTTCCCGAGGGGGGCCCCGGGGCGGGCCGGAGCGGGCCCGTGCGACGCGCGCAAAGTTTTTCGACAAACTCCACGGCGCGGAACAGCCGGCCCAAGGGACGCCAAGAATTGCGCGGGGCGATACTCATGGTTCACGATGCGGGCGCATCCCGGAGAGGGCCCGTGGCACGGCCTCTGCAGCCGCCGGGTGCGCCGCGCGGAGAGACCCCATGCCCAGCGACAAGCAGACGAAGCACACCGGCCTCGGCGGCCGCATCGAGCCGCCCAATACACTCCCATCCGGCTTTCGCCTGCTGTCGGACGCCCAGCTGGAGCGGATTCACCACGCCTCGCTCGAGATCCTGCGCCGCACCGGTGTGCGGGTGCACGACGGCGAGGCCCGCGCCCTCCTGCAGGATGCCGGCGGCGTGGTGTCGGACGGGGACCTGGTGCGGCTTCCGCCGGCGGCAATCGAGGCGGCCCTCCAGGCGGCGCCGTCGCGCGTCGTCCTGTGCGATCGCACCGGCGATCCGCGCGTCTTTCTCGAGGGGTCGCGATCGTACTTCGGCACCGGCTCCGACCTGCCGAACACACTCGACCTCGAGACCGGCCTCCGGCGCAGGTCGATCCTGCAGGATGTCCGCAATGCGGCGCGCCTGGCCGATGCCCTGCCGCACCTCGACTTCGTGATGTCGGCGGCGCTGCCGTCGGACGTGCCCGCAGCCCTCTCCGACCGGCATTCGTTCCTGGCGATGATCGAGAACACCGTGAAGCCGATCGTCTTCACGGCCTGGGACGAGCGCGGTCTCGCGGACATCGCCGCCATGGCGGAAGCGGTCGCCGGCGGCCCCCGCGAGCTGGCGCTCAAGCCGTTCCTGCTCGCCTACCTCGAGCCGACGTCGCCGCTGCAGCACTCCGACGTGGTCATGCGCAAGATGCTGGCGATGTGCGACCGCGGCCTGCCGTTCGTCTACTCCCCCGGCCCGGTCGAGGGGGCCACCGCCCCCGTGACCCCGGCCGGCAGCCTGGCGATGGCGAACGCCGAGGTCCTCAGCGGCCTTCTGATCGCGCAGCGGCGGCGGCGCGGGACGCCGTTCGTCTGGGGCTGCGGCAGCGGCCCGATGGACATGAAGACGATGGTGGCCACCTACGCCTCCCCCGAGTTCCTGCTGCACTGCATGGCGATGGCCGAGCTGGCGCATCACTATTACCGCCTGCCCGTCTGGGGGTTCTCCGGCTGCAGTGACTCCAAGATTCCCGACATGCAGGCCGGCGCCGAAAGCGCCCTGTGGATCCTGTGGACCGCGCTGTCGGGGGCGAACCTCGTGCACGACGTCGGCTACGTCGAGTCGGGTCTCACCTGCTCGCTCGAGATGATGGTGGCCTGCGACGAGATGATCGGCTACGTCCGCCGGCTCCTCCGCGGGATGGAGATCACCCCGGAGACCCTGGCGCTCGATGCCATCGACGAGGTCGGCCCGCGCGGCGGCTTCCTGGCCGCGGCGCACACCGCGCGCCACTATCGCGAGGTCTGGTACCCGCGCGTCTTCGACCGCCGTCCGCACCACACCTGGGAGCAGGCGGGCCGGCCCGACGCCGCCGCGACGGCGCGCGTCATCGCCCGTGACACCATCGCCCGGCATGTGCCGGCGCCGCTGCCCGCCGCGGCGCGCGACGCCGCCGTCGCGATCCTCGACGAGGCCGCAGCCCGCACCGCCCGCTGATCATCGTCGCGCCGGATGGCGCGCTCGCGCGATGACCCTCGCGCCAGATGACCCTTGCGCCACTTGTGCGCGCCCTCCCGTTGGCCTAACCTGCCGCCCGGATTCTCTCGAGAGGGACACGACATGATCAACCGCCGCCGCATTTGTCTCCGTCGTCTCGCGCTCATCCTGCTGGTTTCACTGCCGGTCCTGCAACCCGCGATGGCAGCGCCGACGCCGGCGCCCGCCGGCGACCGGATCACCGACATGGACGTGTTCAATCTCGAGACGGCGAACGACCCGCAGATGTCGCCCGACGGCCGCCGGGTGATCTACGCGCGCGCCTTCTCGGATGTCTTCACCGACCGGCGCTACGCCAGCCTCTGGATCGTCGATGCCGACGGCGGCAACCACCGGCCGCTGACCACCGGGCTGCACGGCGACGACATGCCGCGCTGGTCACCGGACGGGACGCGGGTGGCGTACGTCTCCGACATGGACGGCACGGCGCAGGTCTACGTGCGCTGGCTCGACAGCGGGCAGACGGCGCGCCTGACCAACCTCGGGTTCCCGCCCGCCGGTCTCGCCTGGTCGCCCGACGGACGGCAGATCGCCTTCACCACCTTCGTGCCGCAGGAGCCGCCCAAGGTCGCCGTCATGCCGGCGCCTCCCGAGGGGGCGAAGTGGGCCGACCCGCCGACCGTCATCGACAAGCTGATCTACCGCTTCGACCAGGCCGGGTACCTCAAAGCGGGCTTCACCCACCTGTTCGTGGTGCCCGCCGACGGCGGCACGGCGCGGCGGATCTCGAGCGGCGACTTCCAGCACGGCGGCACCGCCTGGACCGCCAGCGATCCGGTCTGGACGCCCGACAGCCGGCACATCCTGATGTCGGCGGTCCGCCGGGCCGACTACGAGATGGAGCCGCTCGACACCGAGGTCTACGAGTTCGCGGTCGCCGACGGAGCGGTGCGCGCGCTGACCGGCCGCCGCGGCCCCGACAACACGCCCGCGGTCTCGCCGGACGGCCGGCGCGTCGCCTACACCGGCTTCGACGACCGCTACCAGGGGTACCAGGTCACCCGCCTGTACGTCATGAACCGTGACGGCAGCGGCGCCCGCGTCCTGACCGGCAGCCACGACCGCGACGCCGAGCGGCCGCTGTGGGCGCGCGATGGCAGCGGCATCTTCTTTCTGTACGACGACCAGGGGAACACGAAGCTCGGCTTCGTGACGCTCGACGGCCGCATGAAGACGGTGGCCACCGACCTCGGCGGGCCGGGTGGCCTGTACGGCGGCGGCACCTACTCGGTGGGTGGGTCGCGCGGCTTCGCCGCCACCTGGACGCGACCGGACGTTCCCGGCGACGTGGCGGTCGGCACCGCCGACGGCACGCGGGCGAAGCCGATCACCGACCTCAACGACGACCTGCTCGGCCACAAGACGCTCGGCGGAGTCGAGGAGATCCGTTACGCATCGCTCGTCGACGGCCGGCCGATGCAGGGGTGGATCGTCAAGCCGCCGCACTTCGACGCGGCGAGGAAGTACCCGCTCATCCTCGAGATCCACGGCGGCCCGTTCGCCAACTACGGCGATCGCTTCAGCTACCAGGCCCAGCTCTGGGCGGCGCGCGACTACGTCGTCCTGTACGTCAACCCGCGCGGCAGCACGAGCTACGGCGAGGAGTTCGGCAACCTCATCCACCACGCCTACCCCGGCGACGATTTCCACGACCTGAACTCGGGTGTCGACGCGGCGATCGCGAAGGGGTACGTCGACCCCGACAACCTGTTCGTGACCGGCGGCAGCGGCGGCGGCGTGCTCACCTGCTGGATGATCGGCCGCACGACGCGCTTCCGCGCCGCCGCCGCGGCCTAC